>Ga0114931_10002643_pt1 | contig 22760 bp, 17 predicted proteins | sample 2SBtaG_FD_89579 | JGI IMG/M metagenome (GOLD analysis project Ga0114931, IMG submission 89579) | Deep subsurface microbial communities from Kolumbo volcano to uncover new lineages of life (NeLLi) - 2SBTROV14_V59a metaG | ecosystem: Environmental > Aquatic > Marine > Volcanic | place: Kolumbo... | reverse complement strand
GTAACGCAAAGCATTCAGAAGCTTTTTGTTTCTGGGCTTTGGTGTTCTTGTCCGTAACGCAAAGCATTCAGAAGCTTCGTTTCTGGGCTTTGCGTTACTATTCGTAACGCAAAGAGTCTACTGGTTTTTGCTTACTGGCTTATATTGCTGGTGCAAGTCCTGACACTGCACCAACTATAGTTGCAAATGCAAGACATCCTATTATTAACCATAATGGGAAAGCCGGTTTTAGTAATTCATATCCTGCAGCTGCTGCTATCTTTCCGCCTGTGCTTGATACTAAGTAGCCTAATAATATTCCAATTGATCCTCCAAATAGTCCAAGCACGCCTGACTCAAATACAAATATAGATAATATATCTCGGTTTTTTGCACCTATTGCTTTCATTATTCCTATGTCTTTTGTTCTTTCAAGTACTGAAGTATACATTGTGTTCATTATGTTTATGGCAGATATTACCACTGAGATTAATGCTATCATTACAAGCACCGTATTTAATACGCCAATAATCATTCCAAATTGTGCAATTAATTCTTCGAAAGTTTGGACTGTGAAGTCTTCTTTTCCTTTATCAACTCCTCTAAAGCCTCTGAATTTTCTTTGAATCTCATCTGCAAGATTTGATGGATCTGTTCCTTCTGCTGCTCTAACAACTATGTATCCATATTGGTCTTTTTTCCCTGTTAATTGTTCAAATCCATCAAATGTTACTGTAACCATTCGGTCGTCATTGGGATTTCCAAGTGACTCATAAAAACCAATAATATCTACTTTTTGGTCATTTACATATATTTTTTGTCCTATTTGTACTGGTTTTGTAAATACTTGATTTGGTTGGCTATATTGATATCCGAGAACTGCTTTTAATTTGTCTCCTGCTTTTGTATCTCTTCCTTTATCAACTTTTACAGTCATTAATTCTTGTACTAGTCTTTGTTCATTTTTATCTGTTGGAAGACCTGCTATGTTGACATACTTTGGTTGAGAGTTTAAGTTTGTTTGGACTTTTACTGATGACATCATATAAGCACTTGCTTCATCAACTCCTTTTATTTTTTTTATAAAATCAAGGTCTGCTGGTCCAAGTCCTGATTCTGATATTTGAGTTAGCAATCCTTTTGGTTGAATTATTAGTTTATTTGTTCCCATATCTTTGGAAACTTGTTCTACGTAGCCTGATAAACCTTGTCCAAAACTCACTAAAGCAAATATAGCCATTATTCCTATTAGTATTGATAGAGTTGTAAGAAAAGTTCTCATCTTTCTGCCAAAAAGGCTTTTTAAGGCATATTTTAGGAGGTCTATATTCATTCTCTTAATGCCTCCACAGGGCTCATTTTAGATGCTCTGATTGCAGGTGCAAGTCCTGATATTGTTCCTACTAAGAATGAAAATATTAATGCTCCAATTATTAAGTATGGACTTATCTGTGCACTTAGAAGATTTGAGTTTAACATTGTTCTACCAACATAAGCTAGTCCTTTTGCAAGTAACGCTCCAATTGTTACTCCAACTATTCCTCCGACTGTTCCAAGAAGTCCTGATTCTACAAAAAACAGACCAAATATGGTGCTATTCTTTGCACCTATTGATTTCATTACACCTATGTCTCTAGTTCTTTCAAGCACAGATGTATACATGGTGTTCATTATTCCAATTCCACCAACAATTATTGATATAGCTGCAATTATATATACAAATAATTGTACTGCAAATAAAGTTGATTTTAAGTTTTCTAAAGCGTTTTCATTTGTTTGTACTGAAAAATCTTCTTCTCCAACTTTCACTTTTCTTTGGTCTCGCATTACTTTTTCTATTGCTTTCTTTGCATCTTCAACATTAACACCTTTTTTTGCTTTCGTAGCTATGAGTGAAAAATCATCTTTGTTGAATAATTTTTGTTCATCTTCAAGTGTCATTGAAATAGTTGTGTCTGTTACAAAACTTCCCTTCTTCTCTAGTATTCCAACAACTTGAAAGTCTTTTCCTTCTATATTAATTTTTGAACCTATTTGTACTGGTTTTCCAAACGTATCTGATGTTGAGAATTTACTTCCAACAACCACTCTTCCCAAGTCATCTCCTTTTAGAAGTCTTCCTTGTGTTGCTTTTAAATTGAGAAGTTCATTTTCTTTTGCACTTTTTGAGATACTTCCTATAAACACTATTTCTAATTGGTTGTTGTACTCTACTTTTCCTGACTGAACCATTCTACCAAGAGCATAATCTACTTCAGAAATTCTCTGTATTGCTTCTAGATTTTTTTGAGTTAGTGGTTCAACAACGCCTGTTCCTGGCGGACCAGTTCCTGTCCCGCTTGCCATTACAGATATTGTGTCTGCACCAACTATGCTAAATTGTCCTATAACTACTGATTCAAGACCTTGACCAAGGCTTATTAAAGTCACAACGGCAACTATTCCTATGAATATTCCTAGCATTGTAAGCCATGATCTAAGCTTCCGTCTTTTTAGATTACGAAGGCCCATCATTATTAGGTCTCTTATTAGCATTTATTATTCACCTACTGTTTTTTCATATGAATTTTTCATACGGACCTATTGTTGTTTTTGCTTCTTCTTTTTTCTTCTTCTTAAGTAGATGAATACTCCTACAACTATTACAATTAAAACAATCCACATCCATGCACTTGAACCACTTGTTTCTCCAAGTTTATCTGCACTATGAACATTTAGTTTTATTTTCATATCATCTGTGTAGAGTTTGTTGTTGCTATCTCTATATGTTAGTTTTAGAGGTATATCAACATTATTTGATTTTATGATTACTCTATATTCAACTGTCTCAAAATCATCTGAGTCGAGGTTTCCTATGTATTCTTGTTTGCTTGGTGATATCAATTCAAAACCATCTGTTTGCTCTACTTCTAGGTTCATCAGTTTTAAGTTTGATAATCCTTTGTTAACTATCTTTAGTGTTATCGTTCCGGTTTTTGATTCTGTTGTGAGGGTTGTGCTGTCGACTACTACATTGATTTCTGGTTTTGCATTTACAATTACTCCAACTAAGTCCTCTTTTGTGTAGCTTGAGCCAACATTATCATTATATGTTACAGATAATGGTATTTTGTAAACTCCTGCTGTTGCATCAGGATATGCTATTATGTTGAATTCAAAATCATGAGTTTGTCCTGGCATTAATTGGTACAAATCCTTTTCCACTGCTGAATTCATTGGTGCAAATGGTATTGAGTCAGATGATATATCTAGATTGACTTTTATGTCTGAAAGATATGAATCTGCTAGGTTCTTTAGTCTTATTGTAACTGTGCCTTTTTCTCCTGGTGATATCTCTTCGGGATCAACTGATATTTTATCTGCTGCTAGAACTGCATTTCCTGTTTGGATACTTAAGTCTAGTTCTTTTTCTGCCCAGAATTGTTCGTCCTTGTCTAGATTGTACCTAAATTTTATCTTGTTTATTCCTTCTACTGCGTTTGGATCTACTTTGACTCTAAACTCAACTACATTAAATGTTCCTCCTCCAAGAAGGCCAATGTACTTTGTTTTACTTTCACCTGGGTCTAGGCTGAATGGGTATGATGGCACAAACTCAAGTTTTACATTTTCTGCGGTTGCAGTTCCAGTATTTTCAAGCTGCACATAAACGTTTACGTACTTACCTGGTTCTGCTGGTTGTGGTTCATAGTTTTTCATTGTTGCAGTCAGATATGCTTTGTCTGCTACTGCAGAAACTAATGAGCTTAGTACAAGCATTCCTATCATTAATATTAGTATTGTCTTTATTTGTTTCATTTTTTCACCTGTTCATATTTTTTTTACGATTTGTCCGTCTTTTAAGTATTCCATTCTATCTGCTTCTTTTCCTACTCTTTCATCGTGTGTTACTAGTATGATTGTTGTTCCTTTTTCTTCGTGTAATTTTCTCAAAAAGTCCATGACTCTAACTCCTGTGGTACTATCTAAATTTCCGGTTGGTTCATCTGCAAGTATTACTTCTGGTTCATTTGCAAGTGAACGTGCTATTGCAACTCTTTGCTGTTGTCCTCCACTTAGTTCAGTTGGATGATGATTCATTCTATCTTTTAAATCCACTAATTCTAAGAATTCTTCTGCTTTTGCTTCAATCTCTTCTCTTGGTCTATCTTGAAATCTCATTGGAAGCATCACATTTTCTTTTGCTGTTAGTGTGTTTAGTAAATTGAATTTTTGGAATATAAATCCTATTTTTTTACCTCTAATTTGAGCTAATTCTGATTCTGTTATGTGTGATATATTTTTTCCTGAGAAAAATATGTCTCCTTTTGTTGGTATGTCTAGGCATCCTATCATATTCATCGCGGTACTTTTTCCACTTCCTGAAGGGCCCATTATTGATAGAAATTCCCCTTTCATAACTTTTAGGTTTATCCCTCTTAGTGCATGAACTTTTAATTCGCCCATGGTGTATGTTTTCCAGACATCTCTTAGTTCAATTATTATTTGATTGTCTTTTTCTTTTCTTTTTGGATCTTCATATTTTTTTTCTGTCATTTTTGTTTCCTTTATTTTTTTCTTTTGTTTTTTTGATTATCTCTTAATTTTTCGATTTGTTTTATTTTCTTTATATTTTCCAGGACTAGTTTTCTTATTTCTTGTATTTGTTTTGGATTAGGGTTGTTTAGTAGTACTTCTAAAAGTATTCTTTTGAATTCATCTATTTCAGGCATTATTCCGATTTCGAATGTGCCTTCTTTCATTCTTTTTAGTAATTCTATATGCATATCTCCGCTTTTCATACCATACATGGTTGAGAATATTTGTATTCCTTCTTGGATTTTTTCTACGAGTTTTTCTTTTGTTTTTTCTATTTTTTTGGCTTCCCCTTTGCCTTTACTTGTTATGCAGATTATTTTCTTCTTTTTGTCCTCTTTTATGGTTATGAGTTTGTCTTGTTCTAGGTGTTCTATAAGGGGGTATAATGATCCATAGCTCGGTCGTTTTCCTGTTTTATCTTCTATGTAAGACGCAATTGCATATCCTGTCATACACCCATCTTGTAGTGCTCTTAGAGTCATTGGTTTTAGATATCCGCGCATCATAGTATTATTGGTGTATCTTTTCCGATATATAAATATATCGTTTCGATATATCGATAAAGAAATACCTGTTTAATCTAGAACTGGTTGTTGTTGTTTTTTTGTTTTTTAACAGATTTCTGCACAAGGACTGCAATCAAAACCGCCTGCAGTATAACATTTTAATGACTTGTCTGAATCACCTTTTTGGCAACATAACTTTAAAAGATCATCGAGACTCTTTACTTTTTGGTTTTGTTCTGTTTTTGAAACTTCTTTTATACTATTAGATTGTATGTTTGGTTGTTGACTAACAGTTTTAATTTCATCTGCAATAGAAATTGGGTTGTTGGTATCAGCTGTATTCATCGATAAACCTCTGTTATATACTGATGCACCGGTCATATTAGTTATTGGTGATAGGACAAACATGAACGCTGCTGCTAAGAATAATACTAGAAATGCTACTTCATGTTTGACTTTCATGACGATATATTAGTCTACAGGATATATAAATCTTTTGAAATATACCCTAAAAAAAGAAGAAAAGAGCCTCCGATGGGAGTTGTGCTCAGAAAGCTTTTTTTGCTTTCTGGCATGCCAAAAACAAGTCTTGTTTTTGTGCACACCCAACGTTTGTCGTGTTATTGGATAATATAAAAAAGCCTCCGATGGGAGTTGCACCCACGACCTTGAGATTGCTTGAAAAGTACTTTTAAAGCACCAAAAACCTTAGTTTTTGTTTACAAGTCTCACGCAATAGCTACTATGCTACGGAGGCAAGCGAAGTTTGACGACATTCAAAAATCTTTGATTTTTGTTTGTGAAGGCAGTCAAATAGGTTTGGTAAAAAAGAATTCATTTAAAAAAGTTTCTCAAATGCTAACGATAAATGCCCAGAATACCCCAACTAAAAATCCAATGAACACTTCCCATGGTGTGTGTCCTATTCTTTTGGTTAATCTTTTATGAAGTATCTTATCTTTTTCCATGACCTTGTTTAGTATCTTTGCTTCTTCTCCTGCTTCTAATCTTATTTTCATTGCGTCATTCATAACTACTATTGTAAACAATGCGGCGACTGCAAATAGCTCTGTAAAACCCGTATTAAAAAGAAGTGTCATACTTAGCGCAACTGTTGTTGACGTGTGTGTCGAGGGCATTCCTCCATTTTGTAAGAAAAATCTTGACCAATCCCAATATCCATCTTTTTTATATCCTATTATTGTCTTGGATAGTTGTGTTGTTACAAACGCGAGTAAGATTGCTGCTAAAATTTTTTCTATCATTTTTAAGTGTTTATCAAGGTATTTTCTTAAATCTTGTGTTTATCATGCCACATTCTATAAATAATAATATTGTTGCTATTATCATGAATATTGGGTTTAAATCAAAACTTAGAAGTGCGGTGTTTGCATCTTCTGATATTGCTTCAAATGCTTTGATTATTTGTTCATTATTTGATCCTTGATAATATTTTCCTCCTGTTTGGTTGCTTATTCTAATTAGTGTATCTTCATTATAGACGCTAGTTATATTGTAATATTCGGGTATGTATCCTATTGGTTGTTCTGTGCTAGTTCCTGTTCCAATTGTATTAATTATCATATGATTATTTTGCGCATATTCTATACTTTGTCTTATTGATTGGTCTAAAAATGTTCCAACAGTGCTTGAACCATCACTCATTAGTATCATCATCCTTCCTTTTTTGCTTGTTGATAATAGGTTTGCAGAAGTTATTATTGCTCCAGGAATATCTGTGCCTCCTGCTTGAACAATATCTATTTTATTTATTTCATCTATTATTTCTTGTTTGTTTTTTGTTAGTGGTTTGTTGATAAATGTCACTCCTGAGAAAGTTACTAAGCCTATTTCTGATTCTGTTTGCAGATTTTCAAGAAAGTTTTTTGCTTGTAGTTTTGCGGATTCAATTCTAGTAGGTGGTATATCTTTTGCACTCATTGAAGCGCTGGTATCTATTGCGATTACAAAGTTGTTATTATTGCTCTGACCTGTATACCATAATATTGAGCCTGATACTGCAAGTATTACAAATAAAACTAAAAAAACTCTTAGTGTTAAAACCCATAAATTTTTTGTTATAAGTTTTTCTCCTGTTACTCTTCTTAGGGTTTCAAAGTTCGCAAACTTCATTGCTTTTTGTTTGCTATGTCTCATTAAGTAGAAATGCATTATTATAACTACTGGAATTGTTAATAATAACCATAAATATTCTGGATTTCTGAAGGTTAATTCAATCATATATTTGTTTTTCCTCTTGTAGTGTTTAATTTACCCTTGTCTTGATAATATTTTTGCTCTTAGTCTAACATATTTTAGTAATGGTTTTAGGAAGTCTTCTGTTGTGCTAACAGATACAAATCCTGATTTGGCACTCAAGAATTTTTTTTGTATGTCTTCTTCTTCTTTTTTTACCATTTCTCTATATATTTTTGCATATTCCTTTGTATCTATTCTAATTTTTTCTTTACTAAATGGGTCTTCTAAGTAGAATTGTCCTGCGTTGTCAGGTATTTCTTTATCTCGCGGGTCTCTTACCATTATTGCTAGTATGTCGAATTGTTGTGACATCATGGATATATAGTTGTTCCATCCTTTTTTTAATCCTAAGAAATCTGAAATTACAATTATTAAACTTTTGTCAAACAAAAGTGCTCTGCTTTGACTTAATGGTTTTCTTAAATCAAAGTTTCCACCATAATTTTTTCCGTTTGTTAAGTCTTGTATTATTCTAAAATAATTTTTAGAACCTGAGTTGGGTATTCTTTTTGTTACTAATTTATCATTAAACATAGACATTCCGACTTTACTTCCAGAATTAACTACTGAATAAACTATTGAGAATGCTATTTCTGCGGCATATTCTACTTTTAATTGTTCAGTTGATGAGAATAACATGCTATCTGAAACATCAAGTAAGATGTATATTTGGAAGTTTCTGTATTGTTCAAATTCTCTTATCAGCGTTGTTTTTGCTCTTAGTGATGCAGGCCAGTCTATTGTACTTGCGTCATCTCCATAATCATATTTTCTATAACCTGAGAACTCTATTCCTTGTCCTTTTGTATTTGATGCTAGCTCTCCTTCAAGAATTTTTGAAAGCATTTTTCTTCGAACCTGAAACTCAGGTTTTTTTATCTTGCCCAGAAGGTCAAGTTTTAGTTCTTTAATCATTTTTACAGAATAGGCACTTTCTGTAATAACTCATGTATTATCATGTCTGAGTTTATGTTTTCTGCTTCTCCTTCGAAGTTTATGAGTATTCTGTGCCTTAATACGTTTGGTGCGATGTCTTTTACGTCTTGTTGAGTAACATAAGTTCGTCCTTTAATTACTGCGTGTGCTTTTGCTGATATGAATAAACTAATACTTGACCTTGGAGATGCTCCATATTCGATGAACTTTCCTTTCTTTAGTCCATATTTTTCTGTGTTTCTTGTTGCATCAACGAGTCGTATAATATATCTTTGAATTTTTTCATCACAATAAATTTTTTTAACTACTTCTTATGCGTGGATTATGTCTGTTGGTGATAATTTCGGAAGCAGATTAAAGTCTTCGAATTTTCGTGTTGTCATGTTTGTGTTTAGTATTTTTAGCTCTTCTTCTGTTGAAGGATATGTTACTATTAATTTGTATAAGCATCTGTCAACTTGTGCTTCTGGTAGTTTGTATGTTCCTAGTTGTTCTAGTGGGTTTTGTGTTGCCATTACCATGAATGGGTGGGGCAGTCTAAATGTTTCTTTACCAATTGATACTTGTCTTTCCTGCATTCCTTCAAGTAGCGCTGATTGTACCTTTGGAGGTGACCTGTTTATCTCATCTGCAAGTACGAAGTTTGCAAATATTGGTCCTTTTACTGTATAAAATCCTTTTCCTTCTTCATAGGTTGTTATTCCTAAAATATCTGTTGGCAAAAGGTCTGGTGTAAACTGAATTCTGGAGAACCTGCTTCCCGATACTTGTGATAGTGTTCTTACTAATAATGTTTTTCCTGTTCCTGGTATTCCTTCTACTAGTACATGTCCGTTTGATAGTACTGCTTCAAACATAGAATTTAGGACTTCTTCTTGTCCTATCAGAATTCTTCTCATCTCTGTTTTTGCGACTGAAATCTTTGCATTTATCTCTTTTATGGCTTTATCTAGCTCTTTATTATTCTGTACCCTCTTTTCCATAAATAAATATTGTCTTATCTATATAAAAAGTTTTTCCACTCACTCGACAAGAGTAACTCTTTTTTTGGACTTTTTTTCCTATTTTTCATTTTTTTTCTTTATTTTTCAGTTCTGTTTGTTTGTTTTAACAATCTGTGGTGCTCTTTATTTTTAAGTAAAAATCGAATATTTTATATATTTCTTATTTCATTATTTTTTTAAATGGAAGAGGGAAAAGTAGGTGAGCAGGAATCCAGAATAGTTCTCAGAAAGAATGTTTTAAGAGATATTAGTTATCTGCAATCTAAGAACTGGCTTTCTGAGGAAGAGGTTTATGATGTTGTTAAAAATTTCTTAAAAGATTTTCTTAATTTAAAATATGAATTTACAAAGGATGAATTATTTTCTGAGCTTAAGAATATTTATTTACCTTATACTATTAGGTCTGATTTTTTCAAATTTGTAGATAAAGTTTTTATGTTTGAATATGCTCAAGTAAAATATTCTGATTCTGAACTTAGAAAATTATTGACTGAGTTTAGAAGTTATCTAGATTACTTATTAGTTCCTGGTTTTGTTGAAAAATCAGTTAAAGCAGCTTTTCTTAATCGTGTTAGAACTGCTATTTCTACTCAGATTAATAAAATTTTAAGAAAGAAAAAAGTAGCAGAAATTCCTACAACAAAAGAAAAACTTAAAAAAGTTGATTCTGATGTTTTAGTTCAGGATTCGATTATGGAATCACATGCAGATATTAATGGTCTTATTGAAAGAATTTATTTAAGTATTGATCATAAGGATTTGGCAAGTGCTAGGTTATTGTACAAAAAAGTTATGGCTAAATATCAGTTTTTATCTGCTGATGATAAGTCTTATTATTATGAGAAAATTCTTTCTATTTACAATCTTATTTCTTCTAAACCATGAAAAAAGAAATTAATTATTCATTCTTCTTTGTGTCTTGAATTTCTTATTAGTGAAACGCTTCCGATTATTATTAGTATTCAATAATTCCAAATCCACCGTAAGTTAGATACTCAGGTTTTATGTTTAGATGTATGTCTCTGAGTTTCTTTGGAGATTCTATTTTTTGTTCTTTACTTATTAAGAATTTACACCCATTTATTACTGATTCTAATTTTTCTAATGCGTTGTTAGTTCTTCCTGCCACAACATCTTTTTGTGCTTCTTTTAAAACTTCTCCTAGTTCTTGACATTCTTTATTTTGATTTAGTAAATCCTGTGCAAATCTGACAAGTGTTCTAACTCTGGCTCCACTTGTAGTCTGCTCTATGGAGTTTAAATAGATTTTTGCACTATCCTTATATGTTGGGTCTGTAACATTTGCTATAACTGTTATTTCATATATTCCGCCAACTCTGTAGCCATCAACTGTTAGTGATGTGTTAATTGTTTCGTTTGGGTCTATTTTATAAAAACTATGTCTTCCAAACTTCACAGTGTAATTTAATGAGTCATTTGTTTCATAGCTTAAATTAACTCCATATACTGTTTTGTCCCATGTATTTTCTACTCTCAATGGTATTTTAATTGAATTATTTTCGTATACTGTTACCATTTCTGGCATTACAATGTCTATGTATACTGGTTTGTCTATTTCTTCTGGAACTGGAACTGTTACTTGTTCAACTTGTGTTACTGTTCTTGTTCCGCTCTTTGTGACAACTGTGTTTTGGTCTAGTTGACTGTTATCCACTACTGTCACGTTAAGCCATATTTTGTTGCTTACTACGCTGAACTCGCCATCTGTTGCGTTAATATATATGTAACAACTTCCGTTTTGTTCTGGAGTTCCTGCTATTCCATGTCCATCTATATGTGAGTAATTTCCATATGATACGTTATAAAATGGATCGTTGAGATTTAATGTTGCAAATCCATCACACAGTGATACTTTTGGATTATTTGATCCTACATTGTACGCAAAAGTGTAGTCTGGTGCAAAACTAGGTTCGTTACAATCTAATATTTTGTTGTTATCTAAGTCTAAGTCTGGGTCATAAAATCCATAGTTCTTTCCACATTCAAAAAGGTCCATATCTCTCTTGGTTCTTGGACCGTCAAGTGTTATGTTTGGTATTGGTTGGTTTAGAACTATCGGTCTGTTTTTGTCTTTAACATTTATCTCCCAGTAAAATGTATCTTGTTCGCTTGAGTCATATCCGTCTATTGCAACTATTGTTAAATTATGGTTTGCTTCGTTTTGATTTATTGCTTCAAAGAAACCAAAGTTGAAGGTTATTGAACTATTATTATTTGATAATACAAATGAGCTATTATAATTTATTGCTGATTGATTTGTCAGTTTAATATTATCATAATACCAGTCATATCTTACTGTTGATGGATTATCATCTTCTATTGTCACGTTAAATACTTGTGTTCGATTCTCAGAATGATTCATAATTGTTTTATATTCTGAATCAGTTATTACTTTTGTATTCAAAATAGTTATTCCTGCATTTCCATAAGGATAAATCTTTCTAATTATTGGTGTGACTGTTGAATTGTATATCGTGAAATTGTATGTATACTCATTTGTTTGTGATGGTTTTTGTCCATTTGTAAAATTATAATAATTGTCTGTTACTGTTATGTTTAAACTGTAATCTCCAGTTTTAAGTAAGTTTCCGCCAACACTTTTTGTGGTGTTTACTATTAATTTTTTATTTGCATTGTTCATCCATATTCTTCCTGTTATATTAGTTCCTGGTTTGTTGTTTGTTATATTGAATTTTAGGTTTTCATAAGCATACCTTAGGTTTGTGGTGTCATTTGTTACGTTTAATTCTTCATCTAAGTCTGTTGCATCAACTGTTATAATGGTATTTGTTGTTTTGTTAAAGTAAATTGCATTTGGTAATTTAGGTTCTATTATGTTATTTATTACTGGTTTGTTATTGGTATTTTTTAGATAAAACACAACTGGTTTAGTTGTTGATGCGCCTCTAGTATCATATGCGGTTATATTGAATCTACGTATTCCAACCATGTCTTGGCTTACTCTTAAGTTTATTATTCCATTTGTAATATTGAATAAGTTTGAGTTTTCTGTTATGTTTGCGACACTGTCTCCTGGGTCTATATCTGTTACATAATTTGAGAAGTTTATCGTACAATTTAATGGCTGTAATGAGGAGTCATATTCATAACAATCAATAAAAGTTAGATTTTCTGTGAAGTTTGGAGCTGTATTTGGTAGTATTGTGAAATTTATATTTATTGAATAGTTTAATGATTGACTGTCTCTTAAGTTAACTCTTGTAGGGTAAGTTCCATTTGTCCTATTTATTTTAGTTATACTTATAACTCCTGTTTGAGAACTGGTGTGTTGTTCAAGGTAGGAGTCATCTATGCTGTAAACTATTGATTCTGTAAAACTATCTATTCCAAGTGGGTCTGTGACTAATAGATCCGGGTCTGTTCCATTTATATTATATGTAAAATCTGCAAGGTAATATCCTGTTAAGTTTAACAAGTATACTCCTTGGCTATAGTTATTTATTATTGGAGGATCATTTACGTTTGTTATGTTAAGATATTTGTAGTATACTCCTTGTTCTCCATATTCATCTGTTACGGTTATTGTTATATTTCTGCATGCTATGTGTGTGTTGTTTAGTGTTGCATTCCATAATCCTTTTATGTAGCTGTTTACTGATCCAGTACTTGAGTTTACTGTTTGCCATTGTGTTGTGTTAAGATTTGACCATGGATTTCCTTCACATAAATTTGATGTTGGTGTTATAGTCAAATTCAATGTGTTGTTGTCATATTGGTCTGTTGCATTTATTATTAAAGTGAATTGTTCTCCTTGTGTTGAATTATAATCACTTACATATGTTATGTTTGGTATGTGGTTAACTCTTATTATTTGTAATGTAAAATTTTTTGTTAAGTTGGAGGATGTTAAATTGTATATATTAACTGGCGGACTATCTGATACAGTTATATTTATTGTTATGTTTCCAACGTCAGTTGCGCTTGGATCACAACTAAAAGATATTGTGTCTCCTACTAGATTGTAATTGCAGAAGCTATTAAAGTCTGATCTGTCTGTACTTATTATGTAATTGTATGGTGTGTTTAATTCTTCATCGCCAATCTTTATTTGTTTGTTCCAAGTTTCGTTTTCATACATTGATGCATTTGTAACGTTAAAATTTGGTGCGTCATTTACTGGCAGTATTGTGAAATTTATGTAGTGGTATTGGCTTCCTGCTCCGTGTTCATAACTAAATCTTACTTTGCTTGAACCTGCAGTATTTTTGTCTGCTCCTAAATCTCCATTTTTTCCTATGCATGTTCCTTGTCCATAAGTTGAACTTGTTAATACTGTGCATAGTTGGTTGGCTGAAAATGTTCCTGTTTGAGCGTCGTTTGCAGTTGTATTCCATATTACATTATAGCTCTTGTCTTCTAGTAGGTTATATCTTCTTGTTATTTTTTGGTAGTTTCCTCCATCACTTATGAATACTTCTGGGTCGTATATTACGGTTATTTTGTCTGAGGCTGTTTGATTGCTTGTTGCATTTTCTGCTACTATTGTACAATTCCAGACTGTTTCTTCTCCATATGTTTTTACGTCTCCAACATCTATGTATGGCCATCCGTATGGTTGGTTGAAGTTTCCTGGTTGTTTACTATAATCTTTTTCGTAGTAAAATATTCCGTCTCTATACCATGTTACATGTACATTGGTTGTGTCGTTTGTCACATTCCATCTACAATATATGTTTTCAGATGTTCTTATGGTTTCTAAGCTTGTTCCGCCCGAGTCTCCAAGCCAGATATTTGAAATTTGTATTGGTTGTACTATTATAGTTGCAACTATTGCGAATAATATTAGTATCACAATTTTTGTTGCTTTATTCATTTCTTTGTATCCTCTTCTAATGCGTTTATTATTAGTTCTTTTATTGTTCTTCCTTTCATTGCTGCGTCTATCTTGATTTTTTTGTGCAGTTCCGGTGGTATTTCTATATTTATGTTTGTCATTTGTTTATTTTGAGAATTTCTTTTCTAGAACCTTTATGATGTGGTCTTTTATTGTAGAATCTTTTATCACTGCCTTTAGTTTTATCTTCTTGTGTATGTCTTCAGGTACTTCTATGTTTATGTTTACCATTTTATATCAAAATAACTTATTTAACTTAGTTAACTTATTTTATTAAGTTAATTTATCTAGCTAAAATATGTTATTTAAGTTATTTTTTAGTATTTAAATCTTTTTATTAGATAAAACTTTTTTTAAGAAGACAAATTTGATGATTTATTATCCTTTTTTTATGCTTATAGCGTATTTGAGTTCTTCGAACAATCTATTTAGATCTTGATATATAATTCCTTTCTTGTTTTCATCAAGCTCTTCATATTCTTTCATGATTTCTGAATATTTTTGTTTTGAAATTTCTAATTGGTCAAAATGCATGCTAATATATGTATTGTAAACTTGTTTTTTTATGGTTGTAATAATGCTTTCAGAGTTATTCATTTCCATTTCCTCTACAACAACTCCTTCTTCAGGCACTTTTGAGTTTGAAGTTAACCTTAGTATTTCTCTTATTTCTTCTATTGTTAGCAACAAATCAGTCTTATACAGCTTTGTTTTTGTTGTCTCAAGGAACTCCAATCTATCGCTTAGTGAAATAAAAATACCTTTTAGTGGGTCTTTTATTTTTATTTTTTGAAGCATCTCTTTCTTAAAAATAATATCTAAATTTGTAGTATAAGATAAATATTTTCTTCCAACAAATGATATTTCTGTTGCTTTTTTCTTTATGTTCTTCTTACGTATACTTCTCTCAATCTTAGTTAAATCACTAAGAATTTCTTTTGATTGTTTTTTTCCAATTAAAATAAGTTTCTTTCTTTTTTCAATCATTTTTAGAAGTGTACTTAGTACAAAGACGTTGATGCTCTTGTGGAAATACTTGTATATTAGTAATAATGACAAAAAGGTGAATGATATTGCAAGTAAAATAATTGATATATTTGTTTTATTTGAATCAATCGGATTTGGAGTTTCAAGAGTTTTACATGGAAGGCATGGACCTCCGCAATCTACACCTGTTTCTCCTTGATTTTGAATTCCATCGTTGCACGTCGCGACATAATCACAATTTCTTATAGTGGTGGGTTTTGACTCCTCAGTACCACAGTTGTTTTGTTCTGTACAGCTTCTAGTCTCAGTTCCATCTGGCTGGCATTCTCCCCATTGATTACATGTCCAGTCTTCTTCACATACTACAGGCGCCACATAAGTACAATTTTGATAGAACCAGTGATCTCTATTTGTGCAACCTGCCGCATCATAACATCTTTTTGATTGTGTTCCATCTGATTGACATTTACTCCAAGGAGTACACTCCCACTTTGAAGTACAAAGTATTGATGGGTAATTGCTTCCTCCACCTCCGCCACTACTTGATGAACCTGAATTGGTGCTAGCATCCTGAGTTCCTGAGTCACATTCAACTTTAACATCAAATTCATTGCTTGTTGCACTTAAGTTGTATGGGTCATATGCAGTAAATGAGAATGTTTCTGTTACACAATCTTCTGAGTAAGCAATCACTCGCCCATCACTTAAAATAGTTAGTAATATAGACGTTCCTCCTGTTTGTTCAAATCTTAGGACTTGTCCAACATCAGGGTCTTTAAAATAGTCATTTAAGTTTAACAAAAACATGTCCTCATTAGGATTTATTACTTTGTTCTCAATTGTTTTATTTAAATATGGGGGGTCATTTTTATCATATATTTCAAATTCAAGATCATACAGGCCGTTTGCAAGATAATTTGAACAAGTACTATTATCTTCAATGGCAATGTGAAATCTATGTATTTTCAAAAGATGTGAATAATTAGTAGTTATGCCACTGTAAGTAGTTATATTTAATTCACCTGTCTGATTGTGCATAAATAATGGTGGGTTTGTTGAAGAATTTGTTGCCCTAAAGAAATGGCCTTGATTTGGATCTGAATCATTATATATTAATGAGCAATTGAGACTTATTCCTTCTCTTATTCTATCTGGACAAGTGTCATTTATAATCCGTGGCTGGTAATTTATGCAAAAAGATACTGTTCCTGTGTGTATGACTTTTCCTACTAAGTCTATCTGCTTTTGTAAGGTTATTGTAGAAAGAGTAACAAAGACTGTTTGTATAGCTATTGATAATATAAATACGACTAATAAAAGTATTACCAACCTGTCTCTTCTCATCTGTGATTAAAATCTTCTTTTACATATTTAAACATTATGGTAAATATTGTTAAATATCACTAAAATATTCACTTCAAAAAGATTATTTTCTTAGAAATGTTGCCTTAAATTCTCCTTTGTAGAGACCTATTTCTGCATCTGATGGTATTTTAAGAGAAAATAAGACTTCTTTTGTTTCTCCTGGGCTTAAATAAAATTCTTGAGGTTCTACATATAACCAGTCTTTATTGGAGCCGTATTTGTTTATTTTTATTCTTACATCCACTCCAAAAGTATTTTCAAAATCAATTGTTCTAGCTATGGCGCTTTCAGGTGGTGCACCGCCAAATGCTAATTGATTAGTATCCTTAGTCATGCCCATGCTTTTTTGTGCTCTAACTTCAAAGCTGTAAGGTATGGTTCTTGTTTCTAACACATTATAATAAGAATATACTACTGCTGCTAGTCCAACAGTAAATAATATGACTATAATTACTATTAAGAAAAGACTTGATTTTTTCATTCCACTGCGTTTTTGTTTTTTATTCATATTATTAGACTAGTTTAGCTCTATTTTTAGCTTTTCTTTTTCTTCATCATCAAATATAGGTTAAATAACACTAATACTACAACAACTATTCCTAAAACAATCATTATATCCTGAGTAGTGGTTTTGTTTTCTGGTTCTTTTTTCTGATTATTAGTATTGGTGGTTTGTTCTCTAGAAACTATGTTTATTACTCCATTCTCTTTTTTTATAACTTTTCCATTTATCATTATACTTATTTCTACAGGTTGTTCTCCACTTAGTCCTTTTGAATCAAGATATAGTGAAAGTTCTTTTTTTTGCCATGCGTAAAGTGTGCTGCTTGGTGTTTGGAATTTTTTTTCACCAATTTTTACTATTGCATAAACATTTTGTAGCTCATTATTCCAAAAGCTTTCAATATTTACTTTGAACTCACTTATTGTATCTGCAGGAACCTCTTTTGTGTAATCATTAATATTTATTTTTAATTCTCCTACTCTAAGAGTTCTTTCTATAGTGGTTGTTTGTCCATCCCAATTTATTGTTGCAACGACTCTATAGTTTCCGCTTTCAAGTCCTTGTGAGCTTGTTCCAGATATTGATTGTTTTCCTTCTATGTAATCTGCAGAAATTGTGTTTGTATTAAAACTAGTAACTAATTCATCTTTATGATAAATATCTATTCTTGCGTTTACAGAGTTAATCTTTTCTTTTCCGTAATTAAAAAAAGTTATATTTGTTGTTATTGATTCATTAGGTCCTACTGAAGGTAGAATCATGTTTTCTTGTGATAAATATTTTCCATCATATAACACTAACATTTTTATCTCTATTGCTGCACCCGTTTTTACTGCGATAAAATCATTTCCGCCTGTAGCTGTTGCTTCTGATATGAGTACTCTTGGTTTGTATAATCCTGGTTCTGGATAGGGTGCGTCTTCTGGTATGTTTACATGGACTTTTAGAGGCGGTCTTGCGTCTGGTGCAACATTATAAAATGCTTTTTCTGGCTCTGTGCTTAGATATTGTGATAGGTTCTTCTTTAATTCGATTGTGTAGTTCAAATAAGTTCCTGATGTCGGGATTATTACGTAGTCATATGTTCTTTGATATCCTGGCTGAAATATTATAAATGCGTCCTCTGTTTTTCCATAACCCATGCTTATGACACTTGGTATAGATATAATTACTGCGAGAAAAATTGCTATTACTAATCCTCTTTTATTTGTCATTTTAGAAAGTAAAAAAAATTAAAAAAATAAAAATATTTCTGTTTATACAACAGTGAATTGTACTATGTCTGATTTAGATCCACTTGCTCCTGTTCCAACTCTTACAGCAACGTATACTCCTGCTTCGTCTCTATCAGTTTGTGGTTCAAGGTTGTTTACACAGCTTTGTGCTGAACCTGAAAATGTTGTCCATGTGCTCGTGTATGTTTCTGAACCTGCTTCGCCTTCTGTGTCTGCACAAGCATACTGATATCCTGGTAGTGTTCCGCCTATGAATGTTGATGGTGTTGAACCTGTAACTTCGACCGAGATTGTTGATGATCCAATGTTTTCCATTACGAAGTGATCTCCTTGTGTCCAAGTCCATGTTCCACATCCAGATGGTACAACTCCTGATTCGTTTGATCTTAGAGTGCAATTTTCAAATCCACCATTTAGTGCTCCTGAACCAAAGTCAATCTGTGTATCTGTTATGTTAATAATTGTTGTTGCTGTGATTGTAATTGTTGCTGTTCCATTTGTTATTGCTCTTCCTGTTGCTGAACTTATTTGAAATTGTCCTAGTCTGTTTAAGCTTACAATTGTTCCTCCTAGTGAAACTACAATTGCTGCTACAAGCAAAAGAGCCAATGTTTTATTTGAGTCTTCCATTTTTTTATTACCTTATTCCTTTATTTCGATAGAAACCTTTCCTTTTGATTGATCAGGATCGAGAATTGTGATGCCGACCTTACCGGTTACTGTTCCAACCGGTTCATTGTTAGCGGTTTGTCCAACTGCGTCGTTAGACTTTATCTGGCTTACTTCATTCATAACAGTCCATGTTCCTAAAAAAGATATCACGACTGTTAGAATAACCAAGATTGTTATTGTGTGCTTAGATATTTCTTCTGCCATTTTTTTCTTTTACCAATTTTATATTTAAAAGTTTTATTTGTTATATTAAGTGTTTTTTGTGTTTTTTCTATTTAAAGTTTTCCCTTTTTTTGACTTATTTTTTCTCGACGGCGATTAATTTTAACTTTTAATGGTAGTAAAACTAACAATGCAATTGTTAATAATATCATTGAACTAATAATTGCAGTTCTCCAATCAATTTTGTTATTTATTTTTTTAACTTCTTGTGTTGTTTCAATGCTTTTTAACTCTACTAGATGCATTTCTTCTGTATATATCTGTTTTTTTCCTTCTACTAAAAGTTTTATGCCATAAGTATTTGGTTTAAGGTCTTTTGTATCTGCATAAATTACAACTTCTTTTTTGTCAATGATTGCTTTTTTTGTTTGAGCTTTAACTAAACTTAACCCATTTTCATCAACTATGTCCATTTTTATAGTTAGGTTTAATTCTTTATTCCAATCAGAAGAAACATTTACTCTAAACTCATTTATCTCTCCTGGTTTGTAATCTACTGGTTTAAAATCAAGAATTGATATTGTTGGTTCTCCAAATTGTATTATTTGACTAATATTTTTTCTTAAACCATCATAAGTGATAATTGCACTTGAATGAAATTCTCCTTTCATATTTGGTATGTATTCTGTGGTTTTTATATCTCCAGAAGTTAGGCTTCCAAGATTACTTTCAAACACACTATTATTTTCACCTGAAAGATATATTTCTGTATTTAGATTTTCAATTGTTTTTACTCCAATATTTTCTATCTCAATTTGCATAGAACCATTTTTTTGTTTAACCTCTGATCTTATATATTTTCCATGTGCTGGAACTTTCAAATCTATTTTATGAGATACAGATGCTTGAGCACCAATCATACCTTGATTTTGTATTTCTTGATTAACAATTATTCTTGAAGCATAATCTCCTGGTGTCAACTCTCTTGGCAGACTAATTATGAAGTTGACTTCTTTACTTTCTTCTTCTGGTCCTAGAGTGAATTCTTTTTCTGGGATTGTTATGTATTCTGCAAGTTCTCCGCTCACACTTAGTTTTATTGTTGAGTTTTGGTTATCATTGTTATAAACTGAGAATTTATATTCTTGAATGAGGTTTGGTTGAAATTCTATATGGGTGTAAACTGGTCCGATTCCAAGACTTAAAACTTGTGTTGCAAGCACTATAAACACTATGTTTATGACAATTACAAATAATATTTTTTTTATTTTCTCACTCATTTTTTTGTTTTAATTCTTGCTTTCTCCTATATTGTTTTTTGTTATTTTTATCTTTTTTCCTTTATCCTTCTGTTGATATCCTTATGCTTGATTGTTTTGCTCCTGCTGGTTCGTTTGATGGTGCTTTTAGTAGTATGTCTATTTCTGCTTCATCATTTGAGTCGTGGAAGTCTAGTGTTCTGATAAATACATTTGCAGCAGCTGGCATATTAGTCCAAGTCATAGTTGATGAGCCTGTGTTAAATGATCCGACTTCTGCATTTTCGTCTGCTTTGTACTGGTAATAATTTGTTCCAAGTGTTGCTGTTGGGTCACTCCACATTGATGTCGCATTGATACTCAAGTTGACTTTTACGTTTCCTGTGTTTCTTACAATTATTGGATGATAACTTATGTTTGTCGTGTTTACACTCTCACCAAGGTCAACTGTTCCAAAGTTTATACTTGCGTTAATCAAGGTTATTGATTCATATGATTGTAATGTGAAGTTCCATGTGCTGCTGTTTACATATGATATTCCATCATAGCTTTGTACTCTCCAATAATATGTAGTGTCAACTTTGATATCATTACTTGTGAAGTTTTCTTCTGCACCAACTTGTTTTGTCTGGTTTAGACTGCTCATATCCGAACTCTCCGCAATCCATATTGTATAGTTTAATGGGTCCCCATCTGGATCACTTCCAGTCCACGTAAATCTTGGAGTTCTATTATCATACTGTGTCAATGTTTGTCCAGCTGTTGGTGTTAGCAGTGTTACTGATGCATCTGCATTATTGATTGTTATACTGTTGCTTGAAGATGAGCTACTTCCAATGTCAAATCCATCAACTGCTGTGGCCTCTGCAGTCCAAACTTCGCCTTTGATAGTCTCGTTAGATGCAATTGAGTCCATGTGAACTCCTCTAAGACCTGCTTTGTAATCTGCATTTACTTGCTCTGGTGTTAAACTTCTGTCATATATCTTTAGTTCATCCATTGAACCTTGTAGATATGAGCTATTAGTATATCTTGTTCCTGCTCTTAATGATCTGAAATCTGGGTTCATTCCTGAACCTGTGTCTTTTAGGTTTCCGTTCAGATATATTTTTGTAGTGCTTGAATTAATTGTTACAGCTACATGATACCATACATTGTTTGAGATGTCTGTAGATTTTATCTCTGCAAGTCCATTGAAACAAATGTTTCCATTTGTATCTGTGCATGCTCCTGAAGCATAGTCCTGTAATAACCACCAGTTTCCTGTTCCTCTTCCATCAAGTAAGTATTGTGATCCTGAGTTTATGTTTGGTTTTTTGAACCAGAATTCTATTGTTCCTTGGTTCGGATCTCCTCTATTTCCTAAGTCTATCCAATCACTTGATCCGTCGAATTGATATGCTCCACCAACCTTTCCAGTTTTAATCCATGTTGGTGCTGTGCTTCCGCTCATGTTTTCATCATTTGCATATGTGCTGTAATCTTTGACTGTTCCGTTTGTTGTGTTGAAGTCAAATGGCATATTTAATACGGCTATTGATGTTCCATCGACTCTCCAATCTACCACTTCTTGTACTGTGTCTGAGTCGCTATCACTTGAACTTATTGTTGCTGTTAAGTTTTCTGTTGTTGTGTTTGTTCCAAGTGTTGATGCAATGCTTAAGCTGTCAAGTGATGGTCTGGTATTTACTTTGATTGAGTATTCACCTGTATCTCCGCTTGCTCCTGCTTGGTCAGTTACGTATGCTGTGTAAGTATAAGTAGCTCCCTCTGTCAGGCTGGTGAAATTATGTTCAAGTCTGTTTAGTCCTGAATTGTAGGATGCATTTATTTCTTCAGATGATAGTGCTCTCTTGTATATCTTAACTTCATCTATTGTTCCGTTAAAGTATTCTATTCCTCTGTTTTCACTTCCAATTATTACAGGATAACTTCCTGAATTTGTCTTTGTTCCAGTACAATCACTAGTTGTTCCTTGTAATTGTCCGTCAACGAATAGTTTCATTAAATTGTTGTCATAGTCTCTTGTTGCAACTAAGTGGTGCCATTTTCCATCATTAACAATTGTTCCTATTTGGATTGGGCTACAAGTTCCAGTTGCAAACTCTACTCTTGCTGTTCCAGCAGCGCTGGCTCCATACAGAATTATTCCATATCCATTATACATTCCAATAACACTTCCCCAACTTGCTTGTGTTGTTTTGGACCAAGCTTCAATAGTCCAACTTTCTGTTCCAATGTTAAGTTCATTTGAATAACTAACACTAATATTATTGCCCATTCCGTCAAAGTTGTATGCTTTTCCTCTTTGTCCTGTTGTTTGTGTTGGGCAGTTTGTGCAACTTCCGTCGTTTCCATAGCTTGAGCTATCTATGTAGTCTCCGTCTAGTCTCCACCATCCTACAAGGCTCTTGTTACAATCGATTAGTGCGCTGTG
>Ga0114931_10002642_pt1 | contig 22767 bp, 20 predicted proteins | sample 2SBtaG_FD_89579 | JGI IMG/M metagenome (GOLD analysis project Ga0114931, IMG submission 89579) | Deep subsurface microbial communities from Kolumbo volcano to uncover new lineages of life (NeLLi) - 2SBTROV14_V59a metaG | ecosystem: Environmental > Aquatic > Marine > Volcanic | place: Kolumbo... | reverse complement strand
TGTGCCAAGCGCAAAGGATCACCGGTAGTAATCCATAAAAAAGCCATAAAGGTACCAAAACCAACTGCAGGGGCTAAAGTGGCAAGTATTTTTGGAAAGGTAAGCGATTTGAAAATTGACTGAATATATCGAGGAATATTTCGGGTGAATGTAATGGGTTCAATGACCTCGAGAACGATTAATCCACTTAAGAAGAATCCAGTAATTCTGCTGAGGCCCATGAAGTAGCCAAATAATGCTGTCAATAGCCATTTTTTTTGTTTGGTCATATAAAGCGTTAGTACTAAAAACAAAATGAAAACACTTTCGGTGTATACGCTTTGTAGAAAGAAGGAGGTGGGAAAGAAAAGGAAAAAGAGGAGAAACCAGTAAATGGATTTTGACTTTAATTGCAAGAGCTTCAAATATCGGGGAAGTATGGTAAGGGTTACCCCAAGAGCTCCAATCGATATACCCATGCCAACCACAATGGGGGAAAGATCGGTGAGCACTACGCCATATCTTATGAGCATCGGGAATACTGGCAAAAAGGCAGTGGCGTTGCGTTCGTAGCCTTCGAGTGCGATTTTGATATAATGAAGTACATCAAATCCAGCGAATCGTTCAATAAAAAAGGGGAAATCCCATCGCTCCAACAACTCTGGGTAAGAGTAATAGCCAAGGTAGGGAATAGTTTTTGTGGCAAGGTAACTGATGGCAAAGTTAAATATCAAAAAGATACCAAGTAACCAAAATATGAGTTTAGGGGTTATTTTTTTCATGTATTAAAAAGTATTCTTCTTTTGGATACGCATCCATAGTTTTCAACATGCGTGAACCATCTGCCTTTTGAGAAGCATGTTGTGCGATGGCTTGTTTTTTTAGTTCCCAATATTTCGCCACGTCTACAATTTTATCTACTCGATCACGTCTAAATCCATGAGGAACATAGATAAAGTAATCCCCCAATGCATCGGTTACCTCTCGGAGAATTACATATGAGAGCATCTTATGAGTATATGAAAGTTTATAAAATAAATAGTAGGTAATCATAGCCATGGCAACATGGTCCAAATGACCCGACACTCCACGAAGCTCATAGGTCATAAGGAGTTCTGGCTTTATATCATCGAGTATGGCGCGAACCTTAGCAGCTATATCGTGATATTTACTATTACACAACGATCCATCTTCGTAATCTAAAAAATATACATCTTGCACGCCAAGCACGTGAGAAGATTTACGCAGTTCTTCTTCGCGGATTTCCCCAATTGATTTGTTTGAAGAATCAAGAAAATTTTCTCCAGCTTCGCCACGTGTTGCACAAATGAGATACACATCATGTGATTGAGAATATTTAGCTATAGTTCCGGAAGGCCCAAATGCTTCATCGTCGGGGTGAGCGAATATGGCAACGAGTTTGGGTTTGTTCATTAAGAACGATTATACCACCTAGGCGTGTTGTGATAGAATAGACGCAAGATTCGGGGTGTAGTTCACCGTGCCCGCTATGCTAGCGCAAGCGTTGCAGGCGGGGATGGCCAGAACTTCTTGTTTGTTATTCGGGGTGTAGTTCAGATGGCCAGAACGTCCGGCTGGGGGCCGGGAGGTCGCAGGTTCGAGTCCTGTCACCCCGACTTGACAAAATATGCATTGCATATTAGTATGATTTTATGCAATTACAAGATTTTACTGACATCGTGAAGGTTCAGGAGCGTGGCCAAATAACGATTCCTGTTGAATTGAGAGAAAAGCTTGGTATAGAAAAAGGCGGTAAATTAGTTATATCCATTCAGTCAGATGCGGTGGTGCTCGAACCTATCAAAAAGGGGAGAAGGGAACAGCTGTCTCGTGTGGCAGAAGCTACCATTGGTTCGGTAGATCTCAAGAAACATAGGGAATGGAAAACTCCTTACAATATGCGAAAATGGATGAAATCTATTCGTTCTGAATGGACATGAGACCAGTACTATTTGATACCAACCTATTAATCTACGCTTTGGCTGATAAACAGCCGTATTCTTCATTTTATCGTAGCGTTATTGAGAAAGATGCATTTGCCCTCTCCAGCATAGTGGTCGCAGAGTTTTTATCGAAAGCTACCCCAAAAGAAGCACAAGCCATGGATGTGCTTTTAAATGCATTCCCTGTCTATTCAGTCGATGTGAAGGTAAGCTTGCAGGCTGCAAAATACAGAAAATACTATCTCGCGCGCAGAAAAAAAATAGCACTGCCGGATTGTCTCATTGGGGCAACTTGTAAGATTCATTCATGCACACTTGCCACACGCAACGTATGCAATTACCCTATGAGCGATATTCGGAAAATTGACATCAAAAACAGAGGGAATAGAGCATCATAAAGCATGAGTGTTTCTTCATCGAGTAATAATAATATCCGTCTTTATTCCCTTCACTCTCTATTCCTCTTTGCAGGAGGGGCGAGAAAGTATATAGTAAAGTATGTCAAAGTATTTCTCCCGTGATCTTATCATGCTTATCGTTATGATCGTTATTTTTGGCATTATGTATATGATTGCTACATGGTCTCAAAATCACCCTTGGTGCGTAGGGAGAGATAAATATATCTGTAAGGCTCTAACCCATATGAAATCTCACTTAGGAGGCAAGTCACAAGGGACCTTTACCAAAGGCGACACAATGAAGGTATCATGGGGTATATATAACGATACATATCAATATACATATGTAGTCAATGCCAAAGAAGTGATGCAGGTTATCGGTACCCAAGATAATATATATATCCGTGACTATTCTGATAATAGATGGTGGAAGCAACCCATTAAACAAGTAGAGCAATATAGTATTCAACTTCCCTTCGAGCCACAATCTTACATCCAAAAAATAGCCACAATACTCCTTGATAAAAAAACACTCTATACCTTTAAAAAAGTTACGACATGTCAAGAAAAGACCTGTAGAAACTATCATGTTACCAATAAAAGCATAGGAGTTGATATGGATGTAAGCATTGATACAAAAAAAAATACCTTGATAGCTTTTGAAATAGAAAATTCAGGGACTGTAGAAAGCGTAACAGTACAATATGACCATTTAACCCAAATCAACCCCCCCACCGATCGTATTAAAATAGCATCCTCAACTCAAAATATTTTTCTTGACATGTTGTATCAACTACAGCCTAAAAAAAACGAAGTTCCTTATTATGTTGAGCTCATAGAACAACAAAGAAAGCGAGCTGAAGAACAAGGAGATGCCACAGATGTTCCCCGATATGTGGCTCCAGAACCAACCACCCCTTAATAACATGCAGTATACTACTTAGTATGAAACGTGCACTCATCCTTCTTCATGGAAATAAAGCGAATACTTCTCATATTCTCAATTGGTATTCTTCTGAAACATCACTCATATGCGCAGATGGTGGGACAGAATATGCAAAAAAGTATGATCTTCTTCCAGATTTAGTAGTGGGGGACATGGATTCTATTTCATTAAAAACACTTCGTTGGTTGAGAAAACATAAAGTTAAGTTAGTGAAGTATCCGCGAAAGAAAAATAGTACCGATTCTGAAATTGCCATAGAAAAAGCTCAAGCGATGGGATGCACTGAGCTTATCGTTTTTGGGTTATTGGGAGATAGAATAGATCACATGAGCGCAAATATTTTATATCTTAGCACAGTAGCTGAAAAAGTGGTGCTTCACATTATTGAAGGAAATCAAACCATCTCTTTTATTCGATCAGTTATCAAAATAACAGGGAAAGAAGGAGACGAGGTGTCGCTTATTCCACTCCGAAAAGATTGCAAGGGAATAACAACAAAAGGCCTCACCTATGGGTTACAAAACGCAACACTCCCTTATGGATCTACTCGTGGGATTAGTAATGTGATGGAGTCAGACAGAGCGGAAATATCGATAGAAGATGGGGTTTTGATGGTAGTTCACAGAAACCAAAGCTACCGAGAGCTCGATACCGTTTTTTTCGAACGTCGTCACCCAGAGGGGCCCACGACATAGTTTCGGAAAAAAAGATATCTTCGCTCTAATTACTGCAATATTGATCAAGAGCTTTTTTAAGAAGTTTGACAGATCGTTTGAGTTGGGGGATTTCCAAAACATAGGCAAGTCGCACCATCTTCTTTCCCTTTTCTGGATCGGCATAAAAGCCATAGCCGGGTGCAAGCATCACGGTTTCATTGTTGTCTCTAAATTTCTCAAGAAGCCAAATGCAGAATTGTTCGGCATCATCTACCGGAAGTTTGGCCATTATGTAAAAAGCCCCCTCTGGTTGTGTTACAGTAACCCCTTCTATTTCTTTTAACCCTTTATAGAGCACGTCCCGGCGCCTTCTATACTCCTGTTGAATTGTAGGGATATACTCTTTGGGGACTTTGGTAAGCTGGGAACCAACATGTTGGTCTATAAGTCCGCCAGAAAGCCTACTCATGGCAAATGCCAAGCACCCTTTTATAACCTTTTGGTTCAGAGAAACCAATGCACCCAGACGTGCCCCACACAAGTTGTATCGTTTTGACAAGCTATCAATAAGAATCGCTTGCTGGGGAATAGTTTGTAGATATTGGAGTATTGATTCGTGTGGTCTTTCTACAAAAGAATATTCTCTATATACTTCATCTGAGATCAAATACAGGTTATAATCTTTTGCGATCGATACCAACATCTCAACTTCATCTTTTGTGTATACCGTGCCGGTGGGGTTGCTGGGGTTAGAGTAGAGGATAGCTTTGGTTTTAGGAGTAATATATCTTTCAATTTCTTCTGTGAGGGGAAGATGAAATCCGTCTTTAATCTCAGTTGGCACGGCAACCAAATTTACATTCCAGAGTTGAGCCGAAGTCTTATAACTACTATAAAAAGGTTCAAAAACAAGTACGTCGTCGCCTTCATCACAAGTAGCATACAAAGCCATATTAATAGCCTCAGATCCAGCCACTGTCCCCAAAATATCTTTTGTTGCAACCTCTTTAAATCCAAGCTTGTTGTAGTATTGTTTGAGGGCATATATGTATTCTTTCGTGCCACCAGATGGGGCATAGGCGATAGGATTGGTATTCCAGGTATTGAGTGCATGAATCATTACTGTAGGTGTCTTTACGTCTGGTTGACCCATATTAAGGTGATATATTTGAACCCCATTTTCTTGAGCCTTATCTGATAGAGGAATGAGTTTACGAATAGAGGAAATAGGGAGATTTTGAATACGTTTCGAGACTTGTTTCATAAAAATATTGTATCATTATTTTACTATCTATTTTAGAATTTTCTCTGTTAACCAATCATACATTCCCTTAATCATATGGCCGATCCAGTCGAAGAAACCCCAATCCCAGAAAGCAAAAGAGGAATAGAACAATGGACAGTAGGGTTAAAGCAGGCATTTTTTACAGAGGAAGAACAGACAGCACTAAGCGATAAATTGTCCGATAAACTCATTAGACGTGTTATAAGTCCTCGTTCAAAAGAAGAAATGCCCTTTCCTCAAGATTATCCTACCAACGATAAAGAAATGATTGATCAATCAGACCTTTCTTCTCAACCTGTTTGTGCACGTTGGACACGTGCCCGACTGGAAGAAAAATATAGACCAATTTTGTCTTTGGATGGGGTTGGGCTTGCTGGTGCTAATGCAGCTGCAGGGCTTGCGGGAGGAGATCGGTTACTGCGCAGTATTGAAAAAACCCTTTGTGAAAAGTTGCAGATACCTGAACAATTAACCAGGGGAGAAGCACCAAACTATATGGTTGTTTCTGTGGGGGGAGATGAGTATACTTTGTTGCAAAGGAAAAATCATCAATCTCCACGACAAGTAACTATTGATACAATCAATCACTGGCTTGCGGATAAAAAAGTACCCACCATTACAACAAACTCACCGGAAACAGAAAGTCAAGCTCCAGGCGATAAGAATGCTATCCCAACATATAAAAGAGGATCAGCAGGAATAGCTACACCACTTATAACGAGAAAAACACCTATCACGTGGAGATCGGTAACGGTTAAAGAGAATACTATTCCTCCCGATATAGAAGCTCCCCGTAATTCGGGACAGTACAAATCAATATACCAGCAGCTTCTCGGACTAGAAGAGGAAGAGTTTGACGCTTTTCCCTTATCCACCAAAGAGCAAATTGCTCGTAGCATATATGATCCACTTTTGGCTTCTGAAAAAGTATTTCAAAATCCTCAAGATGGATTAATGAGACTTAATATTGATGAAGCATTTGCTTTTGTGGTGAGCACCACTGGCTTAAAAGAAGCAAATACGAAAGGGATGGGGAATGATTTTATTAAAGAAGAGTACGACAATATAGCCAACATTATTGATGAATTTTGTGATTCGTATGAAATTTCAAGAGAAAAGGTGGCTGTATCGCGCGTGGGAGGCTCAACATTTATGATTATTTTAGATATTGACCCTCAAAAAGACGATCAGGAGGTATTTGCACACGTTTTGCGGAACAGACTCATATCTCAAGTAAGACAATCTGAATATACTCTTTTTCAAACACCAGCATTTCCTGGGTATGCCTATGGGACTTTTTCTGGGAAAAATCAAGAGCTATTAGATTTTATCCAAGAGGTAGATATCACTCAAGCAGTCGAATTAGTTAGTCAGCTTTTAGTACCAGCACTTTCAGCTGACAAGCTGGTATATAATCGTATTGAATCCTATCTTAATGAAGGTCCACGAAGTCCTCAACGGCGCTATAATCTGTCCATAGCTACATCTATTCTTACACATCTTTTGCCAAATAGTGCCAATCAGCTAAATATCCTCAATAAGAGATATGGAAGCAGTAGGGCGGAGACTATTAGAACTATACCCAGCGATCATCCATTAATCGCAAAAATAGGAACTATGCTTGGAATAAGAAATAATCCGTTAGAAGATGATGATGGAGATAATTAAGTGTATACTACCTAGCATATGCCCACCAACCGCAAAATCCCTGCGACTATAGTGACCCAACATCCAGATCACGCAAGCACCCCTTATTGGCACTACCGTCCGTTTATAAGCACATACGATGAACCAGAAGAATTATTTCTCTCATTTTCTGAAATGGATGCAGATGAATACAAATGGGACTGGGAGGGAAAGCTGGTAGATGAAGCAGTGCTTGAAAGACTTTTTTCAAAATATTATAAGTTCTTTTCAAAGCATCAAATAGGGAAAGATAAGTTTCTTACCTTTCGTCTCCCGAACCCCAAAGTGGAGACAGAGTTTCGCTTAGGGAGAGCCTTTATGGCTATTCTTGCAGCGTCGGGTTTAGCAAATCAATTGAGGCTTCACAACAAGCCATTATTCGAAGTTATTTTACCTATGACCGAGACTGCAGACGAGATGATAGCAGTACAGGAGGCATTTAGAGAAATTGCATCTATGAAACATCCGCTCCTTAAATTGGATACTGAAGATATTGAGCATGTAGAGATGATTCCATTATTTGAAGATATTGAGACCATATCTTATTCAGATGAAATCATAACGGAATATGTCAGCAAACATATGGACTTATTTGGCTTTAAACCAGCCTATATACGTCCGTATATGGCTCGTTCTGATCCAGCACTTAATGCAGGGATTGTCGCTACAGTGTTGGCGATAAAGATTGCATTATCTCGGTACAAACAATATGAGCAAATCTCAGGGATTGATATGTATCCTATGATCGGCGCTGCATCGTTACCATTTAGAGGGGGCATCAATCCTCGCACGGTAGATCAATTCATCAATGAATATGCCGGCATTTGCACCACTACGCTTCAAAGTGGGTTTCGGTATGATTATCCAAAAAATGAAGTGTTTGAGGCTGTGCAACAGATTAAAAACACTATTGGGAAATTAAAAACACGCATTATTTCCCCTGCAAAAGAAAAAAAATTGCGAAAGATTATGAAACATTTTAGAACATATTATCAAATGACTATTAAAGATATTGCCCCAATAGTAAATAAAGTTGCTAGTATGCTCCCTGTCAGGCGTGAGCGGGTACAGCATGTGGGCTTATTTGGCTACTCACGAGGGGTTGGTGAGGTGAAATTACCACGTGCTATTGGATTTACCGCAAGCTTATATTCACTGGGTGCCCCTCCAGAGTTAATTGGCACCGGTCGCGGGTTAGCATGGGCAAAAAAGCATAATATGTTAGATCTACTTGAAAATACATATATTAATTTATGTTCAGATTTATTACACGCCGTATCCTATACCAATGAAAAGCTTTTGAAGACATTAGCAAAAACCAATAATGGATTTTCATGATATGGGAAGATTATAAAGAGGTAGTAAAGTATCTGCAGAGTAAGGGTGTTGATATCTCAAACACTACTCAAGACATGAAAGAACACCAAATATTATCGGATATTATTTATTCTCGTATTCTTGCTGATAAAAATGCCACAAAATACATCGAAAAAGCAGCGCGTTTACGAAGAAGCATGGGATAAGAAATTAGTAGTTAGGAGTTACATAAGGAAAGGGAGTATTTTATGTCTATAAAATCAGATGCGTGGATTAAAAAAATGGTGAAAGATCACGATATGATCAACCCGTTTATTGACTTATCAGTCAAAAATGGCAATGTTTCCTATGGGTTATCTTCGTTTGGCTATGACCTTCGGGTAGCACAAGAATTTAAAATATTTACGAATGTACACTCTGCAGTAGTAGACCCAAAAAATTTTGATGAAAAGTCTTTTGTAGATATAACTAATAAAGAAGCAGTGTTAATCCCCCCTAACTCTTTTGCCCTTACTCGAAGTTTAGAATACTTTCGTATGCCAAAAGATGTTCTCGGTCTTTGTATAGGGAAATCTACCTATGCGCGGTGCGGGATAATAGTAAATGTTACGCCACTTCAGCCTGAATGGGAAGGTTCCCTTATTATTGAAATATCCAATACTACGCCACTTCCTGCTAAAATATATGCTGGTGAGGGAATAGCACACATCATATTTTTCCAAGGAGATGAGATTCCGGAAAAAACATACAAAGATATTTCTGGCACCTATTCGAATCAACAAACGATTGTTCTCCCTAAGGTATAATAGGGATTATGTCTCGAATTTCAAAACTCATAATTTCTATTCTTTTTGTGGCTTTGTTTTGCTCCATAGCAACTCCTTCTTATGCGACAAATAATAAGTATGGCATTCATTTGGCTCAACCAAGCGACGAAGACATAGATAGAGCAGCTGATCTTGTTAACTCCACAGGAGGGGAGTGGGGATATGTTACCTTGGTAATCCACGAAGATGACAAAAAGAGAGATAAATGGCAATCTATATTTGATACGTTAAGAGAACGAAGTATTATTCCCATCATTCGACTTGCAACACATCCAGAAGGTGATCATTGGGCAGTGCCCCATAGTGAGAGTATTGATGAATGGGTATCTTTTTTGAACAGTTTGAACTGGGTAGTAAAAAATCGTTACATTATTTTGTTCAATGAGCCAAATCATGGGAGTGAATGGGGAGGTGCCGTAAATCCAGAATCTTTTGCAAAGGTGAATGAGGCCTTTGCCCGTGCGTTAAAGGAAACAGATAAGGATTTTTTCGTAATGATGGGGGGCGTAGATTTATCAGCCCCCCAAAATCCGCCCATATACATGGATGCGGAATTATTCCTAAGGCAAGTTATAGATAAGATAGGAGTTGCGGATTATAACACATATTTCGATGGCTTAGCCTCACATTCATACCCCAATCCAGGATTTAGTGGTAGTCCTTACGCACGTGGGCGGGGGAGCATCCGATCGTATGAATGGGAACTTTCCCTCTTATCATCTCTAGGAATTAAAAAGCTCCCAGTATTTATTACTGAAACTGGGTGGAATGGTGATGTACTATCTCGAGAGCAAATTGCAGATTACTATACCTATGCATATGAACAGGTATGGGGGCCAGACGATAGAGTAGTGGCAGTAACACCTTTTATACTCAATTACCAAGAAGAACCATTTCTCAAATTTTCATGGGTCCGCCAGGGGAATGAAGGAGTATATCCTGAATACAAACGAGTACAAGGGCTTGAGAAACAAGCAGGAACACCAGATATTATTCAAAAGGGAAGCGTCACGATGGATTTGCCCAGTAAACTGGTAGAACAATCTACATATCATTTTCGTATTCATGTCAACAACAATGGGCAAGCCATATGGAGTAAGGATCGGGGGTACGATTTTTTTCTTGATGGAGTAAATCCCGATCAATATCATACTGCGTATACTAAGATACGTCCGGGTGATAATGGCATGGTAAATATATATCTATCAACTACCGATCAACTTGGGTCATTTGAGTCGAGTATTGCACTTTATCACAAAGACAATCTCATTCTTGAAAGTAACAAATGGGACTACGAGGTACTCACTCTTCCATCTCTTATATTTGATATATCGCTCTTTCCCAAAATAAGTACTCAAGGAGAGAATTTTGAGCTTCAGATATTTAATAAACATGATGATTTAGTTTTCAGAAAAAGTGGCATTAGCGTACTTGATGGGCAAGGATCAATAGAAAAAATAGACAATGTCACACTAGGAGAAAAGTATCGCATGGTACTTATAAAAGCAGATTATTTGCCACGTCAAACTTACACCATTTTTAAAGAAGGGGAAAATACCATTGCATTTGATCCTATGATCCCCCTGGACTTTGACGGAAATGGAGCACTGGAATGGAAAGATATAAATACATTATTTACTCATTTAAAGCTTTTTAGATTGTGGTGGGTTCAATAATTTCGAATGATTTTGCCTCAAAGTGAGACTACAGTACCATACTATTATGGCACGGGTAAAACTTACTGAGTTTAGAGCAAAACAAATTCTTTTTGATACACTTGGACTATCATATAGTGGCGTGTCTGCATCTGTTGATTCAATTCCTCGTCTTTCTCCTCAAACAAGCTATGTCGTTAAGGTAGATCAAGGCATTAAAGGAAGGATGAAAAAGGGGCTGGTTAAATTACAAATTACGAATAACAAATTACGAAAAGCAATTAAGAAATTATCAAAAAAGGGTTATGAGCAGTTTATTGTTGAGCCGATGGTAGCCTATGATTCATCTCAGGAACGCTATCTATCGATGGAACGAACTCGTGAAGGAATAGTTGTTCGATATGCATCGGTTGGGGGCATAGACATAGAAAGTATGAAGGAGAAGGTACACAGTTTAATAATTTCGAATTTCGAATTTCGAATTTCTCAACAAACACCAAATAAGGATGACAAAATCATCAAAAAAGTATCTAAAGAGCTTGGAGTTTCTAATATGTTGATACATCAGTTACTGAACTATTTTGAGTATAATTATATTTCGTTTTTAGAAATAAACCCATTAGTAGTGGGGGAGAAGGGAATACATATTCTTGATCTTGCAGTTGAAGTAGATAGTACGGCAGAATTTTTTACCAAATCTTGGACGAGTGCCGACATAGTAGAGGATATCGTCAGATCCCCAGAAGAATTGGCTATAAAAAAGCTGAATGACCAGAGTCAGGCTGCGTTTTCATTTACCCTACTCAATACTATAGGTCTCCTCTGGGTACATGAAAACGCAGATGAAGCCTATAACATGGGTTTTGGCAAGGAGCTAGCTAACTACGGGGAGTATTCTGGCAATCCAAACGATGATGAGACCTATGAGTATACATGTAGCCTTATAGATTCTATGATGAAGAGTAGTAGACGTCGTGTAATGTTAATTATCGGTGGGGGAGTGGCAAATTTTACCGATATTGGAAAAACGTTCAAAGGCGTCATAAAAGCGCTGGAAAAAAACAAAAAAAGATTGAAAAAAAAGCACATAAAAATTTTTGTTCGCCGTGGGGGACCGAATCAAAAAAATGGTTTAAAACAGATGGAGAAGTGGTTACAAGAAAATGATATGTATGGGTTTGTTACTGGCCCAGAACTCCCCTTGCATGAAATTATGAAAATGGCTATCAATAAATCAAAAAAATATGCTCAACATCAATAAAATTCGCAAACAAAAACACTCGATTATAGCAGTAGGAAGCCATATTCCTATTCTCCAATCGATGCTCGATTTTGATTATCTAGCAGGAAAAGTTGAGCCGAGCATCAAAGCAATTATTGCTACTGGTCGTAAGAATGTGCGGTTTTTTTGGGGTGAAAAAAATATATTTATTCCCGTATATCCTCGTCTTGCACATGTCCCCTCTTCTATAAAAAATAGTATTACGTTATGTTTAAATCTTAGCTCAGGTCGTCGTACCCTCTCCTCCACTTTAGACCTTGTAGATTTGCTCCCCAACTTAGTAGGTGGCGCGCTCTTTGCAGAAAATGTTCCAGAAAAACATTCGCTTGATATTTATCATTCGGTAAGGGCGAGTCATGACTCGCCCCAACCATTCATCTTAGGTCCGGCATCCGTAGGACTTATGATATCCGGATGTCTTAAATTAGGGGCAATTGCAGGGACGCAAGCAGATCAACTTATTGATTCACACGTATTTGAACCGGGAAATGTGGCAGTATTTTCTTCATCTGGTGGCATGACGGGAGAGCTCATAAGGATTGTTACAACAGCCCAAAAGCGTATTTCTTTCGCATTATCATTTGGCGGAGATCGATTTCCCATACTTACCCCTGTTGAGGCATTCCTTGCTGCAGAAAATGATCCCCAAACCAAACACATTGTCTATTTTGGAGAATTGGGAGGATACGATGAGTATGAGATTGTAGAGCTTCTTAAAAAGAAAAAAATTACCAAACCGATTGTTGCCTATATTGGTGGCACAATAAGTGCAATGTTTGAGAAGCCACCACAGTTTGGTCACGCCAAAGCAATGGCTCGTAGAGGCGAAGAGACAGCTCAAGCTAAGACTAAGGCGCTCAAAAAAGTGGGAGTGAAAGCTACCAACTCGTTTACGGAGTTTATTGAGAATGTGAAGGAGATCCCAGCTCCAAAATTACGAATTACGAGTTACGAATTACGAATGCAAAAAAACAAGGTGGCGTCTATTCAAAAGAGAACCCCGTCACTTTTTATGAACTCAATTTCCCAAGATAAAGATGGATCAGTAGAAATAGTTGGGGAGGATATACTCTCTATGGCAACGAAACAAACATTCGGGCATATTGTAGGTTCTTTGTTGTTAGGCCGTCAGCTCAAATCTAAGGATACCGCAGAATGTATCGAACTTATGATGAAGCTGTTGGTAGATCATGGGCCATACGTGTCTGGTGCGGTAAACACTATGATTGCTGCGCGTGCTGGTAAAGATCTCGTTTCATCTTTGACGTCAGGACTGCTCACGATAGGGCCTCGTTTTGGTGGAGCTATTAATCAAGCTGCCACCCATTGGCTCGAAGGGGTAACAAAGCATATTGATCCGCATAAATATGTAGAAGATATTGCCAAACAAAAGAAGCGCATCTCTGGTATTGGGCATCGCAAGTATCGTACTGACATGCCCGATCCACGCGTGCAGGTCATTTTATCATATATAAACAAGCTCAAAAAATATCCCTATACAACTTTTGCCAAAGAAATTGAGCAAGTAACCACAGCTAAAAAAGCCAATCTCATTCTCAATGTAGACGGCGCTATTGCTGCAGTACTCCTTGATATATTGTCTGAAAAAGAGAAGCTCTCTCATAAAAAGCTTAAAGAGCTTATTAATGTAGAATTTTTTAATGCGCTTTTTGTACTTTCACGATCAGTTGGATTTACTGCGCATTACCTAGATCAGCGAAGAAAAGATGAAGGGCTCTTTCGATTATCTCCGAAGGAAGTAGGGTTTAGTTAATTCTTTCTTACTTTACTCCTCATCATATTTGAAACCAAGTGCATTGATAATGATTCCATAATCTTGAGAATCTACAATACCATCATAATTTAAATCTCCTCGCGCCACAACATCTGCATTAGAATTACCCAAGTTGCCCCGAATATAGGCTATATCCACTGCATCAACAATGCCATTTTGAAGAGGAAGATCGCCTGCAAGAATCATAGCTCCTTTCAAATCAAGTCTATTATCACCTTTGTGAATACGTATGGCACCATCTTTACATGTGTACTGTCCTTCAATTGACTCTGAAGGTTTATTTTCACAGATCTTTTTTTGAAGATGCTTTGGCCCTTTGATAAGAAGTGTATAGTCTACACCAGAAAGTAGTGTATCATACTGACTGGTGCCAGTCCAACTTCCATCTCCATTTTTACTCATCGAAACTATGCGTTCATCTACTACAGTTTTATCTTGAAGGAAGGTAACTTTAACCGGAATCTCATTCACCGCCTTTGCAGCCTGAGTAAGGCCTTGGGTACGAATATCAAAGGTAATATTCGTAGAAGTTTGAGCTTCAGAGGGAGTTGGTGTAATATTTGTGGGCGATATAGTAGTTGAAGGATTGATGCTTGGTGATATCGATGGGTTTGGAGGGATTGAAGGGGAAGGAGAAGGAGAAGGAGATGAAGTCTCTGTCGGAGTAGGAGTTGCAGTTGGGGAAAGCTTAGGGGATACTTCATCTGTAGGGTTTATCTGTGTATTTCTAACAGTTATAGTTACTGCTTGATCTTTAAAATTGGGGGTAAATACATGGTCAAGGCCTACAATTTCCCATGAGTAATTTCCCACCGGACCATCAATAAAACGCAATGTTCCTTCCCCTGTCCCAATGGGAGTAATATTAAGTCGCGCAAAACATACGAGTCCTCTAGGAAGTTTATCGTCTTGTTTTAAGCTGACTCTAGTTATTGCTATGGTTCCCTCAGTATCATTTACTTCAGCCACCACTTCTGCATCTAGATCTTTACAGAAAAGATCGTCAATAGTTATGGCTACGATATCTTTTGGGTATGATATAAGAGCAGTAGTCCCTGAAAGGGCATAGTCTCCTGCCAAGATATTGACTTCTACATAGTTTGATGAATCCTGATTGCTTGAGTTAATACTTAATTCTGAAGTAGAGAATTGTATTGGAATATCAATTATATCAGCGTGAGATTTTTGACTGTAGTAATAGAAATATCCGAGTATTCAAACTGTTATTGCTATAGCAACAATACCTAAAATAAGATTTTTAAATTTATGAAGCATATTATACTTTACTTATTATAAAAGCATCTTTCTGGGAAATCAATTTTACAAGTTGGATTATGGGTTATTCGCGTTAATAAATCCAGAGCGCCATATAGTAAAATCATAGAGGGTTATTGAACCACTTTTATCAAAATCTGCACTTCTACAATTGGTTGCTGTTTTTCCATTGATAAATTCATATCTCCAGCAAGCAAAATCGATAAGGTTGACTAATCCATCAGGGTCACAATTAGCATTTCCTGCCAAGAATCCTGGACATAGATCAGGTACTGGTGTTGCAGTTGGTGGCACTGGAGTTTTTGTTGCGGTTGGTGGAATCGGCGTATTGGTGACACTTGGTTTGATAGTAGGAGTTGCCGTAGGTATGGGGGTGGAGGTTGCTGTTGGGGTAGGCGTTAATGTATTGGTTGGCGTGATTGTTGGGGTATTGGTGGCAGTGGGAATAGGTGTATTGGTGAGCGTAGGAGTATTGGTGGGTACTGCGGTAGGAGTTTGTGTTGGTGTTTGTGTTGGTGTTTGGGTTGGGGGAGGTACTATATCTATAGTGGTTGTTGGGGCATTTGGAACGATAGAAAATTCTACTGGTTGATTACTTGTGTTATTTAGGCCATAAAAAGAGCTTTTCAATGTGGCATTTTTTAGAAGTGTAATAGTAGTGCTCCCTTGCGTATTGGCTACAAAATTAAATCGAAAAAGTCCAATACCCGATTGTGGCACGGATTCGGTAGAAACCATAGTAAGATGCACAACATGATGAGTACTATCTAAAGTTTTTGTCTCGTGTACGAGCTCAGTGTCAAAAAAATTAGGTGTTACTTGCTCGTATCCCTGATATGAAAGAATGTTTGGATTAAAGCGTAGATATATATCTGTAGCAACTACGGTATAATCTGCATTTTGAGCCTGTAGCGTAATGGTAATGGCGTCTCCTGCTTGATATGAGCTTGTAGGTGCTATAAGAGAGACTTGGATATCGGTATCTGCGGCAGAAGACCTTTGTGCGTAATTATTTATATACCAAAACAAAACAACACCAGATAGTATCGTAATACTACTAAATAGTACTATTTTTTTATGGCTGAGTATGTAATCAAACATATATATGCTTTAAATTTCATAGTAATATAAATATCAAAAAATGTCCACCTTGCTTATTGATTCGCCTTAAATCCTGCAAGCCATATCACAAAATCAAATAAGTTTGTTTTTCCATCATTATTAAAGTCAGCTTTTTTATTATTCACCCCTCCGCAATTTTGAGCCACTAATTTATTAGTGTATTCATATCTCCAACATACAAAATCCATCAAACCAACAACACCATCTGCACTGCAATCTGCATTACCCGATGCAAAGTTAGGACAGGGATCGCTTGTCGGGGTGGGTGTTTCCGTAAGTGTCGGAGTGGCAGTGGCAGTGGGCATGGGGGTATTGGTAGGAAGAGGGGTTGGTGTATCAGTAGGTATTGGAGTGTTTGTTGCTATTGGAGTGTTGGTAGGCATATTGGTGGGCGTAGGAAGTCCGAGCATCGCCTGATATGCATTTATTTTGCCATATTTCCAATACGTTCCAGTCCCAGAGATAGGATCAGAAGTGCTTTGAAGTATATTTCTAATTTGGATATTAGTAAAAGAAGGGTTTTTAGCCCATACAAGTGCTGCAAGCCCAGCGACATGAGGAGATGCCATAGATGTACCAGACATAAATCCAAAATGATCATATCCTTTAACATCGTCTACCCAAGTTGTTGATAGAATATCTTCCCCAGGGGCAGCAACATCTACCCAATTTGATCCATAATTTGAAAACGACGATTTAGTATTATTGGGGCCTATAGACGCGACACTTATTACTTAGCTGTATCCTGCCGGATATGAAGGAGTGTTTGTATTTTCATTTCCAGCTGCTGCAACGATAATGAATCCTGCATTATAAGTAGCGGTGATGGCATTTTGTAACGATAAAGAATATGGACTCCCAATACTCATATTGATAACAATATGAGATCCTGAGTAAGAATTAACAAGTTGATAGAGCGCAGTGTTTATTGACGAAATAAATCCGTTTCCATCATCATTAAGAGCTTTCAGGGTAATTAATTTAGTATTATATCCAAGACCAGCTATCCCTCCCTTATAAGTACTACTTGCATTATTTGTTTCTGCTGCAGCAATACCAGCAACGTGCGAGCCATGAGTATAGTAATCATAACCCTTCCCATAGACACAACTTATGACAAATCTACAATCATATACTCCAACAAGCTTGTCATCGATATCACTGTGATTCCATGCAATCCCCGAATCGATAACAGCTATTTTTACCGCGCCATCCGAACTTCCCTTGCCTAAATCCCATGCTTGGGGAGCAGATATGTTTCGTAGAGCCCATTGATATTGACCATAATATTGATCATTTGGAATAAAAAGCGCATGCACAATATAATCTGGCTCTGCAAATTCTACTTGTGGCAATTGTTTGTATTCTGATACGATTGATTTAATATCTATTGCTTTCCTTTCGTTTTGTTCATATACATATGTATCTTTGGCTTGATCCAAAGACTCGCTTATAGATTGTCCTTTGTGTTTTCTGGTTTGGGCAAATTGCTCGAGTTGTTTTAGGGTTGTCTCTGGAGTCTCTTGTCCTCGTGCTCGAGAAGTTAAATCTGCAAAGCTCATCGTAACCTTCCCTATAAAAGAAGTCCGTTGTTTTGTCCGTTTATTAACCCTTTTCTGGAGTGCCAATGGGGATTGTCCCTCTTTATATTTTACGATTACCCTATCCGGGGCGTATTTTGGTGCATTGGGGTCAATGGGTTTGAGATCATTATTATTTGTAGTGTTGTCAATAATTTGGGATTGTGCTGATACGCTATTGACAAACCCTATACAATATATACCTATTATAAAACTGAAAAAGATAATAGTATATTGGAGTACGGTATTTCTCATATAGTCTTTATATACACTGTACTACATAACTAAATTTGATAAAAGTCTATTCTTGAGAATTGAGAAACCCCGCATGCCATATCACAAAATCAAATAAATCTATTTTGTTATCATTATTAAAGTCCACACTATATGGTGATATATCTGCTCCCCTCATCGCAGAGAGCCATAGAGTAAAATCAAAAATATCAATTTTATTATCACAGTTTGCATTGCCATCTGAGAATGGGGGAGCACCTGCTGGACATATACGCTTTCTTGTTTCTTGGTCTCCGATTATTGTTTTGGGTTCAGGATATACAGTTTTCCGAACTATCAAGTTGTCTATATAAGCAGTAGTATTATCAAAAACCCATACCCCAGGTGAAAAATCAGATAAATTGGCACTAACAGGTGGTAATTGTCCTCCTACTGCCCCGTCTTGGGTGTGATACCAAAACCTAATCGTATCATCGCTATATAACGTCCAAAAATGTCCCTTCGTAGCATTAGAAATATCTGATAGTGAATTATGAGACACTCCGTCTTGTGTAACTTGGTATCCTATATAGTTATGAATTCTCTTATTTGAAAAAACTCTACGAATACCTGCAAGATTGAATTTTCGAGTACGCCCATTTTGTGCACATCGATGCCGTATGTTCATAAAATCTGCATCTTTAAGAAATCCAACACCAACTTGTTGTGCAGGTTCATTGGGAGTAATTTCCCAATCTGCCTCTACCATAAGATCATTAATACTATTTGATTTAAATAATGTAAGACCAGGGACAAATGTGTTTGGCCAATTATTTTTCAGTATCATCTTGCCTGACTGATATGTAATACTATAATGCAATGGAGATAATGGATTTCCTCTTATTGCCATTAGTTTTTGTACGGGATCCACTTCCACCGTTAGATAATTAGTTTGTTCCGGATTATATTGTGCAGCATCATTGAGAGAAATATATTGAATACCATTATGCACAGAGCGAAATAGCGTATGATCATGCCCTTGAAAAACTGCAAGCACCTTTTCTTTATATTGTTCAAGAACAGTGCGTATTTGCCTTTTGTTATATACCGCTCTCTTTGTACCAAAAGCCTTACATTGGTCTATTAGAGATTGTATTGAGCTCGGATCTGTGCAATAATGCGTACTTGCTATCGCTTCACACTGTGTTCCAGATAGATAATCTGTATCATCAATACGTTCTGGAGAAAATAGGATCACCGATCCGGCAGAGTTATTGAGTACCCCAGATAGCCAATCCAGCTCCTTTGGAGGCATATTCATTAAAAGCTCAGTACGTCCAGTTGATCCATAATGTCTACCCGATTGGTCATACGACAAGTCAAGTATGACAAATGTGATGCCACCCTGAGAAAATGAATAATAATTATTTTTTACACCTGGTACTGATTTATCTGCTCCTTGTCCCCCAATAAGACTGTTAATATCCTCCATCTTCAGCGTAAAAAATTCATGATCACTAAATGCGTAATAGCGGGGACCGTTAAATTGGCTATATCTACTTTCGAATGCCTGCAACGATTTTTTTGCTGAATACGTACTTTCAGCTTTTACGCTCCCATTGATAGGAAATATACTGTAAATAGGGTTCCCAGATGAACCACTCCAGTCTTCAGATGTAAATGGGTCTCCTAGCTCAATCACAAAATCAGCTTTTTCTGCACTCATAGTGTCTACAAATTTACCTATATTGTCAGTATTATTTTTTAAAAATGTATAGTCATTATCAGGTCCAAGCCAATAACGTCTACTATTCATATCATTGTGTACATCTGTTATGACACCAAATTTGACTGTTGGAGAAAAGATATTGTAGTTTTGGAAATAATCAAACGTATCATTTCCGTTACTTTTGCTCTCTGCATTCTTATTACCGTAATACAGATAAATTGTTGTTTTACCACGTGCAAGAAGTGGGAGTTTTATGTGGGCAACAACCTTACCACCCGAAATATCACACATTCTTATCCAAAAAGATAACTGTTTTTGATTTTTCGTGGTAAATCGAATATCAGAACAATCAGCATTTAGTTGTTTTAGTAAATCCAAGTCTGTCAACATTATTTTTGTGGGATAATCCGTTTTTTCTTTGCCTGTGACATTATTGACTACTATTTCTCTTCTATATTGCCAATTAGTGTAATACCAAGAAAGATTTGCTGCTACAGCTTTTCTTGGGAAAAGAATGAATAGAAAAATACTAAGAAAACCTGCATATAAAACAAATGCTTTCATAAACTGTACTGACTTTTTAAATGCTCAATAAAGCATACCATATCGTTTATAATAAAGCCTTATATGTTACCGTTTTCTCTTTTATGTTCACATAAGAAAAAGCGTGTCGGTGTACTCAAAATGCCTCACGCTACCATCCACACTCCTGAGCTTGCCATTGTCGCAACTGACGGAAAGCTTCGATCTCTCTCCAATGATGTGCTAAAGGAGCTTCCGAATCAATACTTTATTGTCAACACCTATCACACCTATACAAAGAACATTATTCCCGCCATTGAAAAAGCGGGTGACATTCATTCTTTTATGAAAATACCAGAAAGGTTAATTGCGACAGACAGTGGGGGCTTTCAGGTATTTTCACTTGGATTTGGGAGAGGTTCGGGAATTGGAAAAATTTTACCAACACAGTCGGATCTCAAAAAAGTTCATCACGATGATTCTCAAAATGCCATAGCCATCACTGAACGTGGTGTCGAGTTTGCGTTTGATGGAAAGCCCATGATACTCAATCCTGAAATTTCTATGGATCTCCAGCACAAGATTGGAGCCGATATTATGATGGCATTTGATGAGTGCACTTCTCCCTTGAATTCATACGAATATACCAAGCGTTCCATGGAGCGTACCCATCGGTGGCTTGACCGATCGATCAAAGCTCACCAAGGCTTTGGAGAAAAACAAGCACTCTTTGGCATTGTGCAGGGTGGGGAATATCAAGATCTGCGGGAAGAGTCAGCACGGGTGGTGAGCAACAAAGATGTGCCCGGCTTTGGAATCGGTGGGAGCTTTGGCGATTTTAAAGAAGCAATGGGGACTACCGTTGGTTGGGTGACGGCAATACTTCCACCAGAAAAGCCACGTCATCTGCTGGGGATTGGAAAGGTGATGGATATCTTTGCTGGCGTTGCAAATGTGGTTGATTTATTTGACTGTGTTATCCCGACTCGTGAAGCCCGTCATCGGATGCTCTACACGAAAAAAGGACGGCTCTATCTGCGCAAGCTTAAGCACCTGGATGAGCCAATTGAAAAGAACTGTGCGTGTCGTGCCTGTGTGGAAGGGGTCACCATGAGTCAGCTCTGGACATGGTTTCTTGAAAAAGATCTGCGCGCATCAACATATACTACCTATCACAATATACAATTCTATGCCGATCTGATGCGAGAGATACGGGAGAGTATTGAGATGGGGACTTTTGCAGATTTGAAAAATGAGTATTTTCGGTACTACTAAGAAGATTGGATAGGTGATGAAATCAGACCATACATATCATCTGATTCTCATCCATGTATTCCAGTGAACGTGAACGACCCTCGTGTATTTTTGCTCTATGCGGTCAGAAAAAGTACGTGGTTGGGTATCTGGTAGATTCTTTTTATATATACAAAAAGGAGACTGCATAGCAATCGACTAACCTATAGTAGGATGCCAATAAGAAACGAAAGTATTAGTATAAGTATTGTCCTGAGAATGTAACTAAAGCTGTTGTGCTCGGTCATTCATACGAAGTATTATGTGCTCAAGTTTTTTCTAGATTATTCCAACGTTTTGAGAAATTCTACTCTGTTGCCCAGATCTTCGTCAGCTTTTGTTAAAAAACTTCCAATACAGATGATATCTGGAGGATTTTTACACGATTGTATTGTGGAAAGTGTTTTACTATTAACCCCGCCATCAATGAGTATTTCACCACTATAGTGATGGTCTCGAAGCTGAGTAATTTTATTGAGCATTTCTGGCAAAAAAGGTGATCCCTGAAATCCAGGTTGAACGGTCATGATTTGTATGCTTTTTATGGCAGTTAGATCGTAATGGAGAGCAATAGCATCAATTTGGGCATTTGGGAATATATCAAGGCCTATAGAAAAATTATACTCCTTTGATAGTTTGTCAATTTTGGGGAATAATAATGCATTTATGAGTACGGTATTTACATTTACTTTTTGCTCTCTTAGGTTTATAATTTTTTCTAATTCTACTTTGTACTGTTTCACCATCAGATGAAAATCGAAACTCGTTTTTAGATCAATTTCAACATTATCTTGCGCAATAAGTTCAGAGAGCTCCTCAATTTGAGTTGTCACATTGGGGACGAGGATGCCATCGGCGATATCGATTTGAATACGATCATAATACTTCTGAAAAAGCTCGAGTTGATCGCTGAGTTCGAACCGGTCCAAGGTTAGAAGGGTTGGAATTGTTTTCATAGCTTGGGAATAATGTTTATGTTGAAATGTTTAAAATCACGGTCAAAAGTGAATATGGTGTCGATGTCATTTTTTTGCATTACTATTATATTACTCATATCAACGAAACTAATTTTGAGATTGTACTTTTTACACAACGCCCAAGAAGATTGTTCATCAACAGATTGCATTACATACATATCTACGATATTACTATTAATAATAATGTCTCCAGCAATTTGTGCCGCCTTTTTGCTTACTCGTGCGGTGAGATGAGCTATCGTTTCATAGAGTACAGCATTGGAAGT
>Ga0114931_10002641_pt1 | contig 22767 bp, 19 predicted proteins | sample 2SBtaG_FD_89579 | JGI IMG/M metagenome (GOLD analysis project Ga0114931, IMG submission 89579) | Deep subsurface microbial communities from Kolumbo volcano to uncover new lineages of life (NeLLi) - 2SBTROV14_V59a metaG | ecosystem: Environmental > Aquatic > Marine > Volcanic | place: Kolumbo... | reverse complement strand
GTGAAGGCATCTGCTGCTGATGAGAATGGGTTTCTGCAGTTCTGCATACTGGCTTCCGGGAGCGGGGGAAACGCCTGTTACGTTGAAACAGCAGGCACTAGGATCCTGGTTGACGCCGGTTTGAGCGGCCGTGAGATCACCAGGAGGCTTGCATTGGTGGGCATTGAGATCGACGGGCTTGACGCCATCTTCCTCACCCATGAGCATGGAGACCATATTCGGGGCGCGGGTCCGCTTTCGCGTCGCCTGGGGATTCCTGTCTACCTGAGCAAAGGGACTCTGGAGGGAGGAGGGAAGACCCTGGGAAAACTCCCGGACCCGAGGGTTATTGAGGCCGGAGAAACAGTGAAAGTAAAGGACATACTGGTAGAGACCTTCACCAAGTGCCACGATGCATTTGATCCGCTCGGAATGGTTTGTTGTTCAAATGGAAAGAGATTCGGAATGGCAACTGATCTGGGCAGGAGCACACGGGTAGTGGAGGAGCACCTGAAGGGGTGTCAGGCGCTTCTGCTCGAGTTTAATCACGATCCTGTCATGCTGGAGGAGGGGCCTTATTCTCTTGATCTGAAAAAGAGGATCACGGGTGCAGAGGGTCACCTGTCAAATGATCAGGCAGCGCGTTTGCTGGGAGTGATCGGATATAGTGGTCTCAGGCATCTGGTCCTCGCGCACCTGAGCGAGATTAATAACAATCCTGAAAAAGCCAGTGCGGAGGCCACCGGAGCACTGCGAAAGTTCGGCCTCCAAGAAGTACAGGTGTCTGTGGCCATGCAGGATAAGCCGGGTCCTCTTCTCAAAATTTGACGACCTTCGGTCGGCCGTGCTTTCAACGCATCCAGCACCCTCGTCAAGGATCGCGGACATCTGGTACCATTTGTCTGCAGCCATGGCCCTCTATCGCAGATCCAGATGAATTTCCTGCTTCGCAATTACACCAACATATTGAGCCCCTGCAGGCAGGGAACCGGCATATTCCTTCTGCTACGTTCGCTTCGCCCTCCATGGCTCCGCTCACTGCGGATGTCGGCCCTTTCCCGCCCATGGCGGGACTCCAGGGCCGACATGGCGCCGCTGCGGGAACATCCCGTTCCCTGCCTTCCCGGAAAGCCGCATTCTTGGCGGCATTGAAATACGTTAGCGTATTTACGAATCAATGGACTAAGGTCCCGAAATGGATGTGGAACCCCACTGGTTGTATTGCCAACCACGATTTTCAGACAACGTGCATTAAGATCCCTTTGATTTCACTTCAAAAGAAACTTGAGATTTTTGAGATTCAGGTCTATCCCCAAATCCACCCGTTCGCGGTATTCCTTTTCCAAATTGATCAGATTCTCATAAAATATGGCGGCGTGATTCTTCATGGCTTCGTAGGCCGCTTCTGGTTCACGCGATAACACAGCCTCGACAATAGGGCGATGCAATCCCGGGGGATGAATGGAATAGGGGGGATCGGGCTTGATCTCCTCCAGGATCTTGGCGTTCAGTTTAATAACCGAATTGACTATAGCCTCCAAAAAGCGATTATTGCACATCTCCGCCAGGATGAAATGAATCTTGGTGGCGGATGTAATATCTTCAGTAAGCGAGGCTCCAGGCGGATGCTCGGCCTCAAAAGCATCCTGCAGGCGTTTTGCAAATTCATTGGTAGCGTTCAAGGTTGCTAAACGGGCCACCTCTGGTTCAATAATAATACGAACTTGCTGCAATTCATGGATTGAAATTTTATTAGCCAGGAACAGGTCAAGACAGGCATTGGCCAATTGTTCGAATGTCAAATCGGTCACAAATGCGCCTCCGGTGGCGCCTTGGCGAATTGAAACAAAACCATTGTTTTCAAGTGTTCTGATGGCCTCTCTTATAGCAACACGACTGACCTGAAATTGTTCTGCCAGATCTCTTTCCGAGGGTAGCTTGTCTCCCGCCCTGAAGGTATTGGATAAAATGGCCTCTTTGAGTTGATTAAAAACTTCTTCCGAAATTCTGGGCTGTTTAATTGGTTTAAAATGAGACAAATTTCTCTCCTTTTTCTTTATTTGCTGAATCATAAAATAGAAGTCTTTTGTTTTCAAGAAAAATGACTTGACACAATATTTTCTTTTGTTAAATATTAGACCATTCTGTATCTTCCAGTCAATATCATTGTTAAGGCAGCATGCAAAAATAGCATAATTGTTAAATAACATTATAAAAAAAGTGCTTTTTTGTCGAAATGGCATGCTCCCTTTCAATAATGGCCATCATCAAACCCTAATCCTGAAACCCGGACCACCGTCCGGGTGCTTCTCTGAAGGGAAGGACCGTGAAGAAGAGACTGATACTCAAGGAACTGAGCCGCTATCCACTGGGGACTTTTGCGGATCTTATCTACAGAAACGCCATCTTGTATCCCGATAAAGAGGCCTTTGTATGGGGTTCCGAGAGGATCGGGTTCCGGCATTTCAACGAGAGGGTGAATGCGCTTGTCCATGGACTTCAGAGCCTTGGTATTCAGAAGGGGGAGGTTATCGGGATCCTTTCGTGGAACCGGCTTGAATATCCTGAGGTTTTCGGGGCGGCCATGAAGGGAGGGTTTGTGCTTGCACATTTCAGCCCTCGCCTGAAGGCGAAGGAATTGCGGTATCTTATCGATGATTCCCAGGCCGGGGCCCTATTTTTCGCCCCGGAGTTCGAGGAAACAATAGAGAAAATTCAGAAAAGGCTTTCAAGGACGCATGCATTCGTGTGTTTTGGGCAGCCGAAAGGGAGCGCAAACGGATACGGGGACCTCGTGAAGTGTAATTCCGCAACGGAACCCGATGTTAAGGTCGGAAAAGGAGACCCTCTGGTTATTTTCTATACCAGCGGCACGACTGGAACCCCAAGGGGCGCCCTCTATACACAGGATCAAAAGATGCAGAATACCCAGATCAAGACCCTGGACCTCGGGTTGGAATTCGGCGACAGGCATTTAGTGGTTCTGCCTTTGTTCCACATTGGCGGAGACAGCCATCTATGGCCCTTTTTCCTGATGGGTGGATGCAATGTCATAATGCCCGGAATCTCCTTTGATCCTGTAGAAGCATTAAAAATCATCGCCGAAGAGCGGATTACCGATGTTCACATTGTCCCAACCCAGTTGATATCCCTCCTGAATGTCCCGGATATCCGTTCATTTGACCTCCAGAACCTGAAGCGGATCTGGTACGCCGCATCTCCTATGCCTGTGGAGGTATTGAAAAGAGGGCTTTCGGTGTTCGGGCCTCTCTTTTTGCAGGGGTACGGTCAAACAGAGTCCGGACCCCACAACACCGTCCTGAGCAAGGCAGCCCACCGTGCAGTCATGACATCGGAAGGAGATATGATGGAGGTGCTTGGGTCCTGCGGTCAGCCCTGTATCGGGGTCCATATGCGGGTCGTCGACGACAACGACAATGACCTGTTGCCCGGGGAGATTGGCGAAATTATTATCCAGAGTGAGCGGATCATGTCGTCGTACTGGCATAAGCCCGAAGATACGAAGGAGGCGATGAAAGATGGATGGCTTCGAACCGGAGATCTGGGATATTACGACGAGCGGGGTTTTATCTATATCGCGGACAGAAAAAACGACATGATCGTCACCGGCGGTGAAAACGTCTATCCCAAAGAGGTTGAAGAGATCCTTTATCAACACGAGGCCATAGCAGAAGCTGCCGTATTCGGGATCCCCGATCCCTACTGGGTGGAACGTGTCCACGGGGTGGTGGTGCTGAAAACGAATGCAGCGGCTGATGAAGAAGAATTAATCCAGTTCTGCCGGGAGCACATGGCCTCCTACAAGGCGCCTAAGTCCATTGAAATTGTGGCCTCTCTGCCGAAGAGCCCCCAGGGCAAGATCTTGAAAAGAGAGCTCAAGAAAAAGTTCCACCCGGTGAAGGAAATGGTCGAGTGAGATCTTTGCCGCGGAACAGAGGAGATTTGGCGCATGCCTTCCATTAAAGACAAGGAGCGGATCATTATGTCAGAAGAACTTGCAAGACTGTTAGCGGATTTGAAAGAGGCGGAGGCCATAGGGTATGTTGAAAAGGCCTTAGAACAGGGGACCGATCCTCTGGATCTGTTGGAGGGGGCCAAACAAGGGATGAATATCGTAGGGCAGCGGTTTGCCGATGCAGATTATTTCATCCCGGACCTTATTTTTTCAGGAGAGATCTTGAAGGGCATCATTGCAATCCTCGAACCCCGGCTTAAGAACGGCAAGGGTGAAGAGGCTGAACGTCTGGGAAAGGTCATTATCGGGACTGTTGCCGGAGATATCCATGACATTGGAAAGGACCTTGTAGTCTTCATGCTTGATGTGAATGGCTATGACGTAACGGATTTGGGAATCGACGTGCCCGCGGAGAGATTCATCAATGCCATCAAGGAGACCGGGAGCACGGTGGTGGGACTGAGCGGGTTTTTAACCTTGGCGTTTGATTCCATGAAGGAGACCGTAGAGGCCATCCGGGAGGCAGGGCTCCGGGATGACGTAAAAATAATGATAGGGGGCGGCCAGATCAATGAACAGGTCAGGAATTTTACCGGTGCGGATGCCTATGGAAAAGACTCGGTGGAGGCTGTTAAACTGGCCCAGCGCTGGATAGGAGGGTAAAGCAATGGAAAAGAAGTGGGAAGAGATGTCCGCAGATGAAAAACAGGAGGCGCAGTTCCAAAAGCTGCTTGTGCCGCAAGATCCTGAGGGGAATGACCTCCAGTTCCAAAGCCAGGAAGCAGAAGTTAACTACAAGGCAAGTATCAATAGAATTAAGGATGCCGTTCAGCTAAAAAAGACTCCGGACAGGGTGCCGGTCACTATACTTCCGAGCATGTTCCCTTATATTAATGCCGGGATGACTGTTGAAGAGGCCATGTATGACTATGATAAATGCACCGAGGCCTTTAATAAATTAATTTTGGAACTTAAGCCGGATATGAATATAGGCGCTTCAGCGCCGGGACCGGGGAAGTTCTATGAGATTCTTGACTACAAACTCTATTCCTGGCCGGGCCATGGGGTAAAGCCTGAACATTGCTACCAATGCAATGAAAGGGAATACATGACCGCTGAGGAATATGATCTCCTGATAACCGACCCGTCGTTTTACTTCAGGAATTTCTATCTGCCGCGCGTATTCGGAGCGTTGGAGGGTTTCACGATGCTCCCTCCGCTGACCGGCATACTTGAAATGTATGGGGTTGCCTTTAGTTTCATACCCTATGCGCTCCCCCCTGTTCAAGGGACCTTTAAGGCCCTTTTTGAGGCCGGCGCTGAAGCTCTGAAATGGGCGATGGCTATGGGTGGTTCAGATCTCCAGCTGAAATCATTAGGCTTTCCCAATATCCTCGGCGGATTTACCAAGGCACCGTTTGACACAATCGGTGACACCCTCAGGGGCACCAAAGGGATCATGGTGGATATGTACCGGCAGCCCGATAAGCTTCTTAAGGCCATGGAGGGACTCGTGCCTATCATGATTGGTATGGGAATAGGGGCTTCACAACAGACCGGAAATCCTCAGATATTCATGCCCCTCCATAAGGGTGCCGATGGCTTCCTGTCCGACGAGCAGTTTAAAAAATTCTACTGGCCCACCTTTAAACAGGTCATGTTGGGCTTAATTGAGGGAGGATGCATACCATTTCCTGCGCTTGAGGGGTCTTGGGGCTCGCGTCTGGAAATTATCCAAGACATACCGAAAGGCAAGACGATGTGGATGGTTGACCAGACAGATATGGGGAAAGCCAAGGAAACATTGGGGGAGAATGCTTGCCTTATCGGCAACGTGCCTTCCTCCACGTTGAAATTAGGTACACCTGATGAAGTGAAAGACTACTGCAGGAAGCTCATCGATACGGTAGGTAAAGGCGGTGGTTTTATTATGGGCAATGGTGCGTTTTTCGATGAGGCAAAACTGGAAAATGTCAAGGCCATGTTTGACGTCACCAGGGAGTACGGCACTTATGAATAGACACCGGCCGGTTTATGGCACGGGGTCCTTTACCGATTGGTGATAGAGACATGGGCGATCATCAGGTAACATTTCAGCCTGTTGGCAGGCGGGGGCCGTGCTCTACCGGGGAAACCCTTCTGGACTGCACGCATCGGTTGGGTGTTGAGTTGGTCAGTCTTTGTGGGGGCCTTGGAAAATGCAGGAGCTGCAAGATAAGGGTCATGGAAGGGAGGTCTTCGGACGTGACCGCTGCAGAGCGGGAGGCCTTTACCGAAGAGGAGCTGGAGAGCGGCTGGCGGCTGGCCTGCCAGGCGTATCCACAAGACGATTGCAGGGTGTATGTGCCACCGGAATCCCTGAGTACTCAGCAACGCCTGCAGGTTGAGGGCACGGAGATAGATATTCCCCTTGACCCCTCGATCAGGTCTGTTGCTTGCAAGATTGAACCACCCTCATTGGCGAAGCCTGTGGCAGATGCGGAGAATCTGCTCGAAAAGATAAATGCTCCCGGCTCTGTACATGTGGATATCCAGGTCTTGAGGGACCTTTCAACACGGCTTCGGGAATGGAATTGGAACTTGACGGCACACATTCAGGACAGGGAACTGGTCGCAGTCAGGCCTCCCGGTTCCCGTCCGTTTGGCCTGGCCGTTAACTTGGGCTCAACCAAGATAGCAGGGTACCTGATCGACTTGGATACAGGAGAGACGCTGGCTTCACGAGCGATCATGAACCCCCAGATCAGCAAAGGCGAGGACATCATTACACGAATCAATTTTGCGATCCAATCGCCGGGCGGGCGGACCTTGATGGCGGATATGGTCAGAGAAGGGCTGATGGAGTTAGCGGGGAGCTTATGCGCTGAAGCAGGCGCAGAAACCGGAGATATCCTAGATGCCGTGATTGTCGGCAACACGGCTATGCATCACCTGATGCTGGGCCTGCCTGTCCGCCAACTGGCAATAGCTCCCTTTGTGCCGGCCGTGTCCGGGGACTTGAACATCAAGGCCAGGGACATAGGCCTGGAGTTTGCTCCGGGAGCCTATGTTTATTTGCCTCCCAACATCGCAGGCTTTGTGGGGGCCGATCATGTGGCCGCCCTGACGGCCACAGGCGGAGAATGGGATCACGGGAACGGAATGGTTATTGATATCGGCACCAATACGGAGATATCGCTGATAGCCCGGGGAAAGATAACAAGCACGTCCTGCGCTTCCGGTCCGGCGTTCGAAGGATATCAGATAAGAGATGGCATGAGGGCCTCTCCAGGGGCGATTGAGAAGATATACCTTGGAAGGGAGGATAGAATCCGCTACAAGACCATCGATAATGCGGAGCCCATCGGTATCTGCGGATCGGGGATACTGGACGCTGTTTCTCAGCTTTGCCTGGCCGGTGTCCTGGACAGGGGCGGCCGAATGCTGGAAGGTTCCCATCCCCAAGTGGTCAAGAAGAATGGGCACTTAGAATTTATTCTTGTCCCCCAAGAGGAGGATCGGAGGGGCCCGGAGATTTCCATCACCCAGAAGGATGTTCGGGAGGTCCAGCTGGGCAAGGCTGCCATCCAGGCTGCAATGGAGATTCTCATGGAGACAGAGGGCATCTCCCCAAAAGAGATCGATAAGGTTATTATAGCCGGTGCCTTTGGCAGTTATATTGATATTTCCAATGCAATGGCCATCGGGATGCTGCCCTCTCTTCCCCTCGGCAGGTTTCGTCAGGTTGGAAACGCGGCGGGTACAGGTGCCAGGCTTTTTCTGTTGTTTTCCGCTAAACGGAAGGCGGTCGGGAATTTGCTGGCACGTGTAAGATATCTTGAACTGGGGGGCACACCGGAATTTAGTAAGGCCTTCACCCGTGCCTGCCTGCTCGAACCCTGTCATTTGGACCCAAATGCCGGATGAGGCTGATGCTCACGGAGCCATAATGGGTTGCCCGTTTGGAAAAACCAGTGCAGATGCTTCGTGGAGCTTCAAGGAGGAAGCATATGCTGATTGTTGGTGAACGGATCAATACAAGCCGCAAATTGATAAATGAAGGCGTGGCCAACCGGGATACAGCGTACATTCAGGCGGACGTGAGGTCCCAGGTTGACTCCGGTGCCGATCTGATCGATGTTAACGCCGGATCGCGTCGAAATTCAGAGGTGGAGGATCTTCTCTGGTTGATTGAAGTCATTCAGAAGGCCCTGCCACAGGCAAGGCTTTGTATCGACAGTCCAAACCCGGAGAGCCTGAAGGAGGTCCTGAATCAGGTTAAATATCCGCCCATGCTCAACTCGACAACCCTGGAAAAATCCCGTTTCGAGGCCATGGCACCGATTATCCAAATGAGGGATTGCGATATTGTGGCTCTCTGCATTGATGACCGGGGCATTCCCAAGAGTGTGGAACAGGCCCTGGAAAACGCCGTTCGACTCGTTTCAGAGCTGGAGAGAGTGGGCATGAAGCGGGAGCGGATCTTTTTGGACCCTGTAATTCAGGCTATCAGCGCCAATACAAATGCGGCATTGATGGTTCTTGAGACCATCGAAGGGATTCGACGGGAACTGGAGGGGGCCAACGTCATCTGCGGTCTCTCCAACATCTCATTCGGACTGCCCGCGCGCCCCCTTATGAACAGGGCTTTTCTGACCCTGGCCATGAAGGCCGGGCTCAACGCGGCCATTGTTGATCCCCTGGATAAAAAGCTCATGGCAACATTGAGAGCTACGGCTGCTTTGCTGAATCAGGACCCCTGGTGCCAGGCCTACACCGCGGCCTTTCGGGAAGGTAAATTGGAGACGTGAACCGTGTCGCCCCTCCCGGCCATACAATCTGTCTTGGGGATTTTGGAATGGTTCCTGCCGGAGTGGAGCAACCGAGTGGCCCGTCGATCGGGCCAAATAGGGTGAAAGCCTAGTTATAACCAGCATAAAATCATTAGCGCAATCGTTGTCGCCGGACGTCTCGGTGGAGAAAATTGGGAGGGTTGAATGGAAGAAGTCAGGAAGGTCAAAACTGTCTGTCGAAGTTGCCATGGGGGATGCGGTGTCATCGCCCATGTGAAGAACGGCAAGGTCGTAAAAGTGGAAGGCGATCCCGAGTCACCTATTAGCCACGGCACCATGTGTACAAAAGGGTTATCCATCACGCAACTGGCCTATCATCCGGACAGGATCCTTTATCCGATGAAGAAGACCGGGAAAGGATGGGAGAGGATTTCGTGGGACGAGGCATTGGATGCCATTGCCGACAAGTTCAACGAAATAAAAGCCAGATTTGGTCCCGAGGCCATCATGATCGGGCAGGGGACCGGCCGGGACTTCGAAAGCCATTTCTCCCGGTTTGGTAACCTCCTGGGCACGCCAAACATGATTACCGCAGGGCATATGTGTTACCTCTCACGGATAGGTGCCGCCCTGATCACATGTGGCAGGCATCCAGCAATTGACTATGCCAATAATCCCAAGTGTATTGTCATGTGGGGCTGCAATCCCCTGTGGACCAATCCGGACGAGTACAAGGGGGTGAGTTTCTGGCGGGCCTATCAGAAAGGGGCCAAGCTGATTGTCATCGACCCCAGAAAGGGGTTTCTTGCAAAGAGGGCTGATCTGTGGCTCCAGTTGCGTCCAGGCACGGATGCGGCGCTGGCCATGGGATTTCATAATGTGATCATTGAAGAAGAGCTCTATGATGCAGAGTTTGTATCACAGTACATTCACGGTTGGGACGCATTTGTCGAGCGGGTAAGAAAGGACTATCCCTTAAACCGTGTGGAAGAGATCACTTGGGTGAAACAGGACCTTATCCGGAGGGCTGCCAGACTTTATGCCACCACCAAGCCGGCGGGAATCCATTGGGGCGTTCCCACAGAGCAGACCATCAATTGCACGGATTTTACCCGGGCTGCGGTGGGACTGATGGCGGCCACAGGGAATCTCGATGCGCCCGGGGGCAACGTGTTTCACCAACCGCCCGGGACCCGCTCCATTTCCGAATTCTCATCCCACAAATCCTTGTCTAACGAGCAGCGATTAAAGCAGCTTGGCGGTGAACAATACAAACTCGCAGCACGGATGACCATTGTGACACCTAAATGCGCCTGGGATGCGATCCTGACAGGGAAGCCCTATCCCGTTAAGGCAGGATACCTGGTGGGAACCAATCCGGTGATAACCCGGGCAAACGCCAATGAGGTTTATGAAGCCTTGAAGAAGTTGAGTTTCCTGGCCGTATCGGACTTCTTCATGACACCAACCGCAGAACTGGCCGATATTTTTCTCCCTGCCGGTACCTGGCTGGAACAGAACCACGTATCGGAAAACTGGAAATTTCACGGATATGTATTGGCGAGACAGAAAGCAGTGGAGATCGGCGAGTGCTGGCAAGACCACAAGATCTTTATGGAACTGGGCAAGCGCATGGGGCAGCAATGGTGGGACACCGTGGAGGATGCCCTGGACTGGCTGCTGGAACCGACAGGCCTTACCTGGGAGGAATTCAAAGAAAAGGGCTACCTTCATGGCGAACAGAAATTCTACAAATACCGGGAAAAGGGGTTTTCAACCCCCACCAAAAAAGTGGAGTTGTACTCGACGATTCTCGAAGGATGGGGGCGCGATCCCCTGCCCAAATATACGGAGATTCCTGAAAGCCCGGTCTCAAGACCGGATCTGGCAGAGAAGTTCCCCTATATCCTGAACGCCGGATTGAGGACGCCCACTTTTTTTCACTCGGCAAACCGGCAGATCCCATGGCCGAGGGAGATCAGGCCCGATCCCATCGTAGAGATACATCCGGAAACAGCCGAAAAGCACGGCATTCGAGAAGAAGACTGGGTCTGGCTGGAGTCGCCCAGGGGACGGGTGAAAGAGAGGGCCAAGCTCAACGACGAAATCGATCCCCGGGTGATCGTGGCCGAACACGGCTGGTGGTACCCGGAGATGAAGGGTCCCCACCACGGCTGGAATACTTCCAACATCAATATCCTGACCGACAATTCTTATGAGTCCATGGATCCGGTGATGGGTGCGACTAATCTGAGGGTATTACTATGCAACATATCCCGCTGTGAAGAACAAGAGGAGAAATGAAATGGAGAAGATTGCCTTGATCTTTGACAAGAAGAACTGTATGGGGTGTCATGCGTGCGAGATCGCATGTAAGCAGGAGCATGCACTGGGCGTAGGTCCCAGGCTGGTTCGGGTGACGGAACGGTCTCCCGATTTCATCCCTGTATATTGTCACCATTGCGCCAGACCGCCCTGTGGAGAGGCGTGCCCGGTGGATGCCATTTCAAGGAATGATCAGGGCATTGTATTGATCGATGCCGGCCTGTGCATCGGGTGCAGGGAATGCGTCGAAGCTTGCCCTTTAGGCGCCATGCAATTCGAAGTCAAGCAGGATGTGGCGGTAAAATGTGATCTCTGCATCGAGCGGCTGGCCGAAAATAAACAGCCGGCATGCATCAGCGTGTGCCCGACCGGTTGTATTCATCTGGACGGCAAGAAAAGCATCGCGGCTGTGTTTGAGAACAAGATATATCAGGAAATATAGATAGATGAAAACGGATAGAAACGTTAAACTACAAGTTGACTGCCTTTTGCTCAGTTTTGGTGGTGTTTATGCCCTTCATGAAGTGAGTCTGGACGTCAGGGATAATGAGATCCTGGCTATCATTGGGCCGAATGGGGCCGGCAAGACAGCCCTCTTGAACTGCATCAATGGTTTTTACAAACCCCAAGATGGCGAGATTTACTACGATGGGCAAAAAATTACCCGCATGCGCCCAGATAAGCTGGCCAAACTCGGCATTGCCAGAACTTTCCAGAATATCGAACTCTACACGGGACTCAGCACGCAAGATAACATCATGGCTGCCCGGCATGTTCTTATGAAGCAAAATTTCGTCACCGGTGCGCTATACCTTGGCCCGGCACTTCAGGAAGAAATCAAGCACCGTCAAGTTGTTGAGGAGATTATCGACTTTTTGGAAATGGCGCCGATGAGAAAGAGAGTCGTGGGCGTCCTGCCGTACGGGATGCAAAAGAGAGTTGAGCTGGGAAGAGCATTGGCGCTTGAGCCTAAAGTGCTACTGTTGGACGAACCCATGGCAGGGATGAATCTTGAGGAAAAGGAGGACATCACCCGCTTCATCCTTGACATATTTGAAGGTCAGGGGGCCACCTATCCGGACACACCCGTTTTGCGAGATGGCATTCGCAGCATCGTCCTTGTCGAACATGATATGGGTGTGGTGATGGACATAGCCGACAGGATTGTTGTCCTTGATTTTGGACGTAAGATTGCCGAGGGTACGCCGGCTGAAATTATGACGAATCCTGATGTTATCAGTGCGTACCTGGGAAAGGCAAAAGAAGGTTGATCGATGTGCACACAAATAAGAAAGAGCAGAGACTATGCTGGAAGTCAACAATATTGAAGTTGCCTATATGAATGTTATACAGGCGCTGAGAGGCGTATCGTTATCGGTGGCTGACGGTCAGATTATTGCCCTGCTCGGAGCCAATGGTGGGGGCAAGACGACAACTTTAAAGGCCGTCTCGGGGATGCTCAAAACGGAAGAGGGCGAAGTAACCGAAGGTAGCATTGCGTTTGATGGTCACCGTATAGACCGACTGGGTCCCGAGGATATTGCTGTACTTGGCATCAGCCAGGCGATGGAAGGGCGCAGGGTTCTTGAGCGTCTCAGTGTTGAGGAGAATTTGTTCGTGGGGGCTTACCGCCGCAAGGACCGCCGTGGAGTCAAGCAGGATCTTGAATGGGTCTTTGACTACTTCCCGGCCATTAAACGTCTCCGCCGCCGGATGAGCGGCTATCTATCCGGCGGTGAGCAGCAGATGTTGGTCATCGGGCGGGCCATGATGGCGCGTCCCACACTGATGCTTTTGGATGAACCTTCGCTCGGTCTCGCCCCGCTTTTGGTGCAAGAAATATATGAAATTATCCGGAAAATCAATGCCGATCAAAAAATGGCCATACTCCTTGTGGAGCAAAATGTCAGAGCCGCCCTTGCTATTGCCGATTACGGTCATGTCTTGGAAAATGGCCGGGTCGTCCTGAGCGGTCCGGCAGAAGATTTGAGAGATAATGAGGACATTCGCGAATTCTATATGGGACTGTCGACGGTCGGCTCTAAAAAGAGCTATCGTGAAGTCAAACACTACAGGCGACGAAAGCGTTGGCTGGGTTAACAGAAGAGCAGAGGGAAGCGACGATCAGGATGGAACAAATCTACCAAGCAAAGGGCGATACCTGGCCCAAGATACTCAAATATAATTTCGAAAAATACGGCGATAGCCGCAGGGCAATGCGTCACAAGTACTATGGTGTCTGGCAGACTTATACCTGGAAGGACTATTATCTCAATGTTAAAGACCTGGCACTTGGCCTGCTGGCTTTCGGTTTTGAGGCTGAAGACAAGGTGCTGATTATCGGGGATAATGCCCCCCAGTGGTACTATGCTGAGCTGGCCGCCCAGGCGAACAATGGCGTGGCTGTGGGATTGTTTTCGGAATTGCTGCCATTGGAGATAAAATACATCGCTGAAAATTCCGAGGCAAGATTTGCCGTTGTTGAAGGTCAGGAGCAGGTTGATAAGTTTCTTCAAATCAAGGATACGCTTCCCCTTCTAAAGAAGGTCATTTTCTGGAATTATAAAGGCCTTGCCCACTATGAAGACGATATCCTGGTCGGGTATAGGGAGATTCTGAAACTTGGTGAAGCATACGAAGCCGAACACCCCGGGAGCTTTGAGCAGAATGTGAAAACCGGCAAAGCAGATGATATCTGCGCCATTATTTACACCGCGGGTACCACAGGGGCGGCGCCCAAGGGAGCCGTCCACACTTACCGGACATTAAGAGCGGGTGCCGATTGTCTCCTGGAGCTCGACCCGTGGTCTGAGAATGATAATGTTGTCCCCTATCTGCCACCCGTCTGGATAAATGAGCAATGGATCGGAATTGGTTGTCATCTGTTATCGGCCAACATCCTCAACTTCGCCGAAGCCCCGGAAACCCAGCAGCGGGATAGTCGGGAAACCGGGCCAAGCATTGTATCCTGCGGGGCGCGGCTATGGGAAAGTCAGGCAGCTATGGTTCAGGCACGGATTCTCCATGCGGATGCCGTTAAGCGGTTTGTCTTCCGGCGGCTCATGCCCATTGGCGAGAAAATGGCCGAATTAAATTATCGCAAGCAAGAACCAGGTTTGCTCTTGAAAATACTTTATTCTGTCGCGGATATCATCCTGTTCAGGTCCATCAAACATAGCCTGGGTCTGTCAAATGCCAGAATCTGTTATACTACCGGCGCGATACTCAGTCCGGAGGCCTTCAAGTTCTACCACGCGCTTAATCTTCCTCTCAAAAGCCTGTATGGGTCAACCGAGGGAGGCGTTCTCACCGGCGCGAAGAATGATGACATCCGGCCGGAGACCGTAGGGCCTGTTCACAGGGGAGTAGAGGTTCGCATCAACTCCAATGGTGAACTCATTTATCGGCAGTCCGCGTTGTGCGTCGGTTATTATAAGGACCCGGAAAAGACGAACGCGGCGTTTAGGGGTGGGTGGTTTCATAGTGGAGACAGCGGGTTCATCCAAGAGGACGGGCATGTTGTATTTGTAGATAGGGTCCGGGACCTGGTTAAGCTGGAGAGTGGCGATAATCTGGCGCCCCAGAATATGGAAAGTCGGTTGAGGTTTAGCCCTTATATAAAGGACGCGTGGGTACTGGCTGGCCCTGAAGCGGCCTATGTTTCGGCGATCATCATCTTAAACCATGATAACGTCAGCGGGTGGGCGGGACAAAAGAAAGTGGCCTTTACTTCTTTCGCCGAACTTTCCCAGGCGCCGGAGGTTTACGAGCTGGTGAGGCAAGATATCGAGAGAGTCAACCACATGTTGCCCGTCGGATCCAGGGTGAGGAAATTCGTCAATCTCCCCAAGGAATTCGATGCTGATGAGGGGGAACTAACCAGAACCAGAAAGTTGAGAAGAGCATCCCTGGAAGAACGTTACCGCGCGCTGGTTGATGCTATCTACAGTGACAAGACTTTGGTGCCGATAGAGGCTCTGGTGGGATACCGTGACGGGCGGATGGCAACAATGAAGATCACGCTTAACATCGCGTCTGCTAAAGGGGTTGGCTGATGACTTTTTTCTTACAGTTGGTACTAACCGGCTTTGCTCAAGGCATGGTCTATGCCCTGATTGCTATCGGATTTGTGATCATTCTTAAATGCTCTGAGGTGTTTAATATTGCCCAGGGACACTTTGTTATGATCGGTGGCTATCTTGCCTATACCTTTTTGGTGCCCTGCGGCCTGCCGATGTGGGCCGCTCTGCTGCTGGCAATCGCAGTGGCAATCGTCATGGGTCTGTTGATCGAACGGCTGATGCTGCGTCCGATGGTGGGCCAACCCGTGCTGGCCGTCGTCATGATGACCATAGCCCTCGCCACGGTATTGTCAGGGCTGGCAACTCTGCTCTGGGGCGCGCAATATAAGACTTACTATGGATTGTTGCCGACTATAACCGTGAAGGTGGGTGCGGTATCCATACCCTCGGAGTCTTTGATAGGACTGATCGTGTCTGTTATTTGTGTAGTGATGCTCATGCTCCTCTTCCGCTTTACCAAGATCGGACTGGCAATGAGGGCGACTGCCGAGGATTTGCAGGTGGTACAAAGCGTTGGTATCAAGGCAACAACCGTCTATGCCGTCTCATGGGTCATTGCCTGTGTCGTCGGTGTAATCGGAGGCATCCTTCTGGGGGGCGTATCCGGCGCGAATATGGAGCTCGCCAATATCGGCCTCAAGGCATTCGCGGTGGTGCTGCTGGGCGGTTTAGACTCCATCGGCGGGGCCATCGTCGCAGGAATAATACTGGGCATGCTGGAAAATGTGGCTGCCGGGTATCTGGACCCACTCCTGCCCGGCGGTGGACTGGCTCAGGTATTCCCATTTATAGTTATGATCATTGTGCTCATTTTCAGACCGAACGGGCTCTTTGGTCTATCCAGGATAGAGAGGGTTTAGGCAATGGGTTTGCGAACGGGAACCTTTCAGGAAAACTACGCCCAGGATATGGCTATCTTTCGCTCCAGAATGCGCTGGGGCATGCTGCTTGCCTTACTCATCTTCCTTTTCATCTGTCCGCTGTTTTTCAGCGACAGGATTCTGACCATCATGACCATGATCGGGATTGCCCTTGTCAGCGTCCACGGGCTCAATATCCTGACCGGATACTGTGGCCAAATCTCCATAGGCCATGCGGGTTTTATGGCAGTCGGCGGTTATACCTCGGCTATTTTGTGCGCGAAACTCGGCTTTCCATTCTGGGTGGCCCTCCCCTGTGGTGGCCTGGCCGCGGGAATAGCAGGTTTGATCTTCGGCCTCCCATCCTTGAAAATCAAGGGCTTCTACCTCATTATGGCCACCATCGCCGCACAATTTATTATTATCTGGATCATCATCCAGCTCCGCAGCATCACCGGCGGGACTGACGGCTTGAGTGTGCCCAGACCTTCGATAGGGAGTATCAACCTGAGCTCCAAGAGCAACTATTTCTACCTGGTGATGGTATTCGCCTGCCTGGCGACGATCACGGCTCACAACATCGTGAGGACCAGGGCTGGCAGGGCCTTCATTGCCATCCGTGATAACGACCTGGCGGCTGAGGTCATGGGGGTTAGCCTGTGGAGTTACAAGCTGCAGGCCTTCTTTATCGGTTGTGTATATGCAGGTGTGGCCGTATCACTGCTCGTTCACTACATTAGATTCGCCAGTACAGACCAGTTCCCCTTTATGGATTCAGTCTGGTATTTGGGTATGTTAATCGTCGGAGGTATGGGCAGTACGACAGGTGCCATCTTTGGCGTCGTCGCCCTCAAACTGCTGGACGAACTCGTCACTATTGTAGGCCCGATCCTGGCCGCCGCCGTCGCGCCTCAGACGGCCGCGTCCTTGGCCCTCATGTCCCACGGATTGGTCATTATCATCTTTCTCATTTTTGAACCCCGGGGGCTTCATCACCGATGGGAGATTATCAAGGCCTACTTCAGACTTTGGCCTTTCTCCCATGAAGTATCAGACTGAAAGTGGGAAGATACACTTTTACTGAACGATCAAGGTATAGTCTGAAAACGCAAAAAAGTGAGAAAGGAGGTGAAAAAATCTCAATTGTAAAAAGGGTTGACCGAGCGCGTATACTAAATCATGCTTTAAATTATTGAGGAGGAAAATCATGGCTAAAATAAGATGGATGTCAGTAGCTGGCGCGATTGTTCTAATGATGGCAATATCCTTAGTACCTGTTAGCGCCCATGCCGAAAAAGTACTATATGTCGGCGGCACCCAGTCGCTGACCGGTCCCTTTGCCGAGGATTCAGCAGCGGTGCTGGCCGCCATTGAGGACTACGTCAAATATGTAAATGAAACAAAAAACCTGGCGCCGTGGAGGACAGAAAAATTTCCCGCCGATATAACCCTGCAGGTGCTGTGGCGGGATGACGAACTCAAGCCGGCCAAGGCACTGTCAATCTATGAGGAGCTCAAGGCCAAGGGAATGCTGGTCGCCAGGATATCGGGGTCACCCATAGCGCTGGCACTCAAAGACAGGTTATGGGCGGACCATATGGGCGCCACGAGCATGGCCACCGGATCCTATCTCCTGACGCCACCCCAAAGCATCTTCACCTATTATCCGATTTATACCGATTCCGACGCGGCTATAGCCGACTGGTTTAAAGCAAACTGGAAGAAGAAAAGAAAACCGCGGGTGGCCTACCTGACCGCAGACAACGCCATGGGCAGATCGATTGAGATACCTGAGATGAAGGCATATCTTAAAAAGATCGGTTACAAGTTTGTGGGTACCCAGTATGTGCCCCTCGTGCCCACCTCGCCCCCAACCACCCAACTTACGTGGCTGAAAAAAAGGGGTGTTGACCTTGCCCTGGGCGTTATGATCAACCCCGGCTCACAGCCGACGGTAAAGGAAATGGTGCGGCTCGGCATGGGACCGTTCCAGCCTTATAAGATGACCTTCGGTGTCGCCGCCCCGGGTCACGCTGCCGTGTTCGCTGCGGCCATGGGAAAGCTTGGTGACGGGTATGTCTGCGCTGGCAGCTTCCGTCCCCTGGATGACGTCTCCACGCCCGGGATAAGGTTCTGCAATGACCTGCAGGAGAAATATCGGCCCAATAAGCGGGTTACCCACATCATGTATGAAGCGGGGATCCTTGAGGGCATGATTCAGGTAGAGGCGTTGCGGCTTGCCATGCAAAAGACGCCTGCTGAAAAACTCACGCGGCGGGATGTGCTGGAGAACGGCTTTTACAGGATTAAAAACCTCAACACCGGTGATATAAGCAGTACTCCGTTGACCTACGGCAAGGGTGATATCGAAGGTGTGGACAAGATACGTGTTGATCAGGTCCAGAACGGGAAAGTGGTAAAGGTGGGTCTCTATCCATTGCGCCACATTTATACAAAAAAATAGCTACAGCTGATTATTGCTCCAGGGGCTCTATCATTAATAGAGTCCCTGGACCCCCTCATAGCCCAGGTTAGCCTTCTTCGATCTCGATAAAGCCCTTATCGGCGTCGATTCGAATGAAATCCCCTGTCTGAATTACCTTAAGGAGATCTTGTTCAAGTTCGTGGACCATGGGCGTTCCTGTGATGATGGCGCTGATCGCCACCACGCCCTCGGCTTTCACATTTATGATCCCTTTCGGGGCAGCGCCCCTCTTGAATGCGGCGTAGAACTGCCAGGAACCGGTTGTTGATCCCTTGCCTCCCGGAAAGACAAGAATTTTGCCCGCAACGCTCTGCCCCTCCAGCTCGTGGCCTGGTTCCCGAATAATTCCAGTTTCGGGATCCATTCCACCTGTAAAGGATATGGCCGTTCGGGAAACAATAGCTTCCCCCTCCGTTATGCCCGGCACAACCGTTTTTGCTTTGATTTTCATTACTTTCTTCCCTCCCATTTGCCGGACACGGCCGACTCGACACATTCCCTGGTGGATCCGAACCACGTCTCCATGCCGAACAGGTTGTGTGCGTAGTAGCTGCCTCTGGCAGAGTTGATTGCGACCACTCGCACACCCTGCTCCCTCAGATAGAGGTGGGGGCCGTCCGCTGCGCCCACATCCGCTACAACTCGGGCTCCTGAAGCACGGAGGCTGTCCAGGAGGTCCATTCGTTTGCAAAGCGCCTTGACCCATGCCGAGGTGCAGATCCAGAGCTGGGTATCGGGGTGAATCTTGCGGTCGCCCAGGAGGTCGGCGATTTCTCTAACTTCCTGAATGGAGCACTGGGGACAGCCGAAGATTACCATATCCACCTTTTCCTCTGAACTGCTAGAAATGTCCAAATAGGCCCGGTTGACGTCTTCCTGAGAGGGTGTGATTTCAGGGAGGGGAGGGGGATTTCCTGCAAATGCGGCCTCCACTGTCATAGCCTCCGGGGTTATGCCGACCAAGTGAACGAGCCCGATCGCTCCGGTTACGGTGAGGGTATAGAGGAGACCCTTGATCTCCTCGATGACCATGTCATGGGGAAGATTCACGAATACCGGAATTTTTGCTCCCACGGCTTTTCCCAGATGCCAGCCCAGCGCCTTGTAGTCTGCCGACCCGTAGTTTTCAAGGTCAAGCCTGCCGGCGTCAATGATGAATTCACCTTTTCGGTTTTCATCGAGATGCAGTCCCCACTCAGGAATGGCACCCGTTATGGCCGCTGCAAGGGCGGCATGATCACCGTCGCGGTTGGAGCGTGCTCCAATCACGGAATTGGCAAATACCTGGCTCCCCGAAGAAGCCCACGCGATGTGATCCCCGAACCGGGGCACGTTCCCCACTAGGTAGTGGTGGCAGGAATAGGTCAGGGTGACCCCGAGGGATTTCAGGGCATCATGGATCCTGTTTTGCCTAACCTGGTAGGCCATGGGGATATTGAGTTCATCAGCCTCTTCAAAATCATACATCTCCGGGTTCTTGGTGGTAAATACCGTTACCCTGGTTCCTTCACCAGCCAAGTCCTCCAGCCATTGTATCCCCTCGTCCATGAGTACTGGGAAGTTCCCCGCCATGTGGACGCTTGAAACCGGGATCATGCGCTTCGCATCGTACACGTCCCCATAAGCCACAAGGATCTCCATGGCTCTTCTGGCGCCGGGGCCTTTTTTGCCCTCGAACATATCTTCCTGTTGCCTGGTGAGTTGCATAATTCGAACCCTGCCTCTCATGTCTGTGATGCCGGATGCATCTGTCAAAGTCAGAAGGAGTATTTCCTGAGCTCACGCTTCAGGATTTTTCCCTGCGGCGTTCTGGGGAAATCCTTCACAAAGACTATTTTCTTAGGAGCCTTGTAAGATGCCATTCGCTCCTTGCAGAATCTTATCAGGTCCGATTCTTCGGCCTCATGCCCGGATTTCAGCCTGACAAAGGCGGCCACTGCCTCTCCGTATTCTTTATGGGGAAGTCCGGCCACCGCGCATTCCTCCACGAAATCATGGCGATAGAGCACATTCTCGACCTCGGTTGGATAGATGTTCAACCCTCCGCTGATGATCATGTCCTTTATACGGTCCACGATGTGGAGGTAGTCCTCTTCATCCATGCGGCCAACATCTCCGGAATGGAGCCAGCCACCCTCCATGGCCCTGGCGGTCTCCTCTGGGCGGTTATAATATCCCTTCATCACATTGGGTCCTCGAATGAGGATCTCTCCCTCGTCTCCTTCGGTTACCGGTTTCCCTCTGGCGTCCGCGATCATCACCTCCACGATCCCGGCCGGCGTTCCCACGGACCCGATTTTGTGCCGGTACAGGTGGTTAAACGTGACCAGGGAGGAGCTTTCGGTCATGCCGTAGGCCTCATGTATGTTGAGGCCGAAGGTGTCATTCCACTGGCGGACGATTTCCGAGGGCATGCTGGTGGCAGCGGAGAAGGAATAGCCAACCGATCTGAGGCGGCTGTGGCACTCTGGGGCATTGAGAAATCGGATGTAAACGGTGGGGACCGCATATAGCCGGGTTACCCGGTTTGCCTCGATCGAGGAGACGATCTCGTCCATATCAAATCCCTTGTAGAGGACAAGCGTTCCAAAGGCATGGAATATGGAATTCATGATGTGGTTGCCCGCAAAGACGTGATTCAGGGGCAAAAAGCAGAGTCCCCTGTCTTCGGCAACCATTCGTTCGTGATAGCAGACGTTTTGGGCGGTGTACAAGAGGTTTTTGTGGGTAAGCATGGCTCCCTTGGGTATGCCCGTGGTCCCCCCTGTGTAAAGGATTACGCAGGTGTCATCCGCATCACAAGCGACGCTCGAATAGGACCCTGTCAGCGAGGACATCCCTCTTTGACACAACTTCGCCAGCGCGTCATCTCTCTCGATAACCAGGATATCAGCGATTTGGGGTGTTTTCAATCTGTCGGGGATATGCTCCACAAGGCTTTCGGACGTGACTACGCAGGCCGGCGCCGAGTCCGTGAGGAGGTGCTCCAGTTCTGTGCTCCGGTAGGCCGCGCTCACGCAAACCACGGCTGCTCCAAGTCGTATGATGGCGTAATAGAGCATGATCCACTCAGGCCGGTTTTCACAGTAAAGGGCAACCCGGTCATTTCGTTTGATCCCCCGGTCTCTCAGGCAGGAGGCTGCAAGCCCCACCGAATCGTTCAGTTCCCGATAGGTAAAGCGCATATCCTCGAAAACAAGGGCTTGTTTGTCGGGGAAATATCGAGCACCCTGGATAAGCATATTGGACAGGTTCAAAGCGTATCCCTCCGTTTTCGAGATGAAAGGGGATCAGAGACCATGGTATGCTACTTCCTGAGATAGATGGCGAGGAATTTCGCGGGGCCCGGGGCGGCTGCGGAATGCTTTACGGAACTATCGAAGCAGATCAGGTCACCTTCGTCTATCTCGTATTCTTCCTTTGATTCGACAGTCGGTACAGTCCCCGCCCTGACGATGGTGAATTTACTGTGATCATCGAATAGGTTGACAAGGGGCTGGTTGAGGTGGTGGGCTATCTCCGAGAGGAGGGCGACCGAAGGGCTCACCCTGTCGGTTTCGACCCGGTACAGGGTCAGGTAACTGATCCCCACTCGCCGCGCGAATTCCTTCATGTTGAGACCGCGTTGCTTTCTCGCCTCGCGGATTTTGTTGCCGATATTCATGAATTAGTAAATATCATCTCTGATAGATTTGTCAATCAGAGATATCAGATATTATGACTATTGAGCCAATTTCAAAATGGATTGGAAAATACTGCCCCGGCGAGATGAAGCCGCGAATGGCCGCGGGTAGCGAGCACAAGTCCATAACATAAGTTTTTTACTTTGGAAATTCGCATAACAGGAATTGGACAATAGGAATAAGGAGTTTTTTTGGGTAAAGAAAACTTGTCAAAGAGCAGTTGAATGCTGTATTTAATTATGTGTAGATTGCTCCTTCATTTTGCGCCTTGCTCAAATTGGGAGTTCCAAACTGCGCGAGTGAGCAAGGAAGGGTAGTGATTGAAGCGGATTTATGAGCCGGTTTTGTGGCGGAACGCAGCAGGGAAGAGTTGAGGGATATTCTTTCAGCCTATCAGGGAAAACGTGTACTGAGATATGCACAACGGGGACGACAAGATGGAACAATCAAAGATGGATTCGTATTTTTTTTCTCTCGTGCGAGTCACCGATGTCATTTACAGCGAAGAGGGGAACCTAGGTGACGTGCTCCACTTTATTGTTTCCCTGGCAGCGGAACTCACCGGCGCAAAGGGGAGCACAATCCGTGTCCTGGAGCGGGGAAGC
>Ga0114931_10002640_pt1 | contig 22770 bp, 19 predicted proteins | sample 2SBtaG_FD_89579 | JGI IMG/M metagenome (GOLD analysis project Ga0114931, IMG submission 89579) | Deep subsurface microbial communities from Kolumbo volcano to uncover new lineages of life (NeLLi) - 2SBTROV14_V59a metaG | ecosystem: Environmental > Aquatic > Marine > Volcanic | place: Kolumbo... | reverse complement strand
TGGGCGGACATTTTAAAACCGACCGGAATGCCACCGCTGATTTCCCGCACCTGCTCGGCCACTTTTTTAAAATCATCCACTGTGGCCAGATCAGGGAAACGTGAAGGGCTGATTGCAGGCTCGCCGGGTTTCAATCCTCGTACTTGCGCAATTTTTTTGCTCACCTTGTTTCCCGGCAAATGACCGCCCGTGCCCGTTTTGGCACCCTGCCCGGCTTTGAAATGAAAAGCCTGACATTTGGCAACCTTGTCAAGACTCCAGCCGAACTTGCCCGAAGCCAGTTCGTAAAAATAGCGAGAGTTGGCCGCCTGTTCTTCGGGGAGCATACCACCTTCTCCCGAACAAATTCCCGTTCCGGCCATTTCCGCACCCTTGGCCAATGCAACCTTGGCCTCGGCACTCAACGCGCCAAAACTCATATCGCTGACAAAAACAGGAATTTCCAGCCGCAACGGTTTGCGCGCATTGGGGCCAATTACAAGACTCGTATCAATACGGGCATCATCGGCCAAAGGACGTTTGGCAAGCTGTGCGGTGAGGATTTGAATGTCATCCCAACGAGGCAGCTCGGTGAGCGGAACACCCATGGCAGACACGCGGCCATGGTGACCGAATTTTTTTAACCCATTTTTTGCCAGTTGGCGGATGTACCAGTTGTGGGGTTCTTGCTCTGTGCCGTGAATATCCGCATAAAGCCCGAGGTAGGCATCGCGCTGGTAGGGTTGGGGATTTTCCTTTTCCCAGGCGCGCACTTCGGTCTCGTCCACATAAACCGCGTCATCCTGGGTATCGATCCAGGCGGAAAATCTGGGCAGCACTTCTTTATTGTTGTATTCACTAATGCCGGTTTCATATTGATAATCCCAGCCATGAAGACCGCACATTAAATTGTGTCCGTCAATGTATCCGTCGGAAAGCAACGCTCCACGATGGAGACAGCGACCGTAAAGCACTGAGACATTGTCATCATATCGGATGACCACCAGGTCAACATTGGCAACCAGTGCATACGTCGGTTTTCTGTCCTCCAGCTTACTCCATGTTGCAACTTTTTCTTTTATAATCTCTAAATTTGCGGGTATTGGCATTGTGTGTTTTCCTGTGCATAAGAACATGAAAAAATATTTGAATTCAATTATTAATAACAACACCGAAAAGGACAGTTTTTATCCCCTTAAATAGTAAAGTGGCTCAAATGTTAATTGGGGCCACTCTAGAAAAAAGACTTGCATCTCCCCTTAGAGATTCGCTTTTACTTTGTAAAATGATAGGTCATTCCCAACATAAACTTTGGTACAAGTTCCGGTTGGTTGATGGCTTTATCCGCATCCTTAAAGGTATAGTCATTCCGGCCGTTCACAATTTCGCCATTGGGGCTGTAGGAGGTATCGTGGCCGTTCAAAATATTTTTGGAAAAATAGTCAACGCCGGTTGTCAGAACCAGGTCCATCTTTTCACTCACTTTATAATATTTTTCAAAGCCGATGCCCCAACCCCATTGTTTGCTCCGTACGTCGAAATCTTCATTGCCGCCGACAAACTTGAAATTTCCGGTAAAATAAGCCAGCCGCGGGCCAAGCAGAATATAAGTACGTTGCCAGGAGAACCAATTTACACGATAAAGAAAATCGAGTTGTAAATCCCAAATCCATCCTTTTTCCTCCGGTGTGCCGTTGGTTGCGTCGTTAATGAAAATTTGACGCGCATCTTCCGGGCTGCCGGGATCCATGGTGGAGTGGCCGAGGCCGAAACGGATCTTGAGCGGGAAACCCTGTGCCAGATTTGAAATTGCACCATAGATTTGAAAGCCGGGTCCGTCGTTATAGCCGACAAAACCGCCGGTCGAATAGGTTCTAGCTTCGACAAACTTGACAGTCAACAAGAATACTAAAACGTAAGCCCACGTGAAAGATTTTGTAATTCTATTCATTTTTTGCTCCTTGGATTTAATTTAAAGCCGAAAGAGCAAAAAGGATACCAAAGGAATTTTAAGCTTATCTTTTCAGTTTGTACTTCCTGCCGGAAACATGAAGGACCTGGGCAACATAAGGCTGCAATCCTTCCGCCATAGCCTGCATGCCCAGATCGTTGGGATGTACGCCGTCAACAAAGGCGCTGGATAGCTCGGGGCCGAGCAGCTCAAATCCTTCAACCAACATAATATTTTGATCACCGGCTTTTCTTCGCCGCGCCACTTCTTTGCGAATGACATCACGCATGAATGTGACTTTGTTCGGCCCCCAGTATTCGTAAACCATATAAATCGGAGTGACAGCGATGATCGGCGTCTTTGGTCTTGTCTTGCGAATGATGTCTATGAACGGCCCGTAAACTTTCACCACGCTGTCGGCGCTGGGTAGATTAACGCCGAAATCGAGAACATAACACGAGGCATCGATAGAGGCGACGAGTTTTGCCACTTCCGGTTCACCCATGCCGTTGCCGGAAAATCCCAGATTAACAAAATCGACATTCAGGTGGCGGCTAAGGATGGCCTGGTAGCTCATTCCCGAATGACTGGCGCAGCCGCCTTGCGTTATGGACGAGCCGTAGTAAACGACCGGTTTGTCAACAACAAAAGGTGTGGCGGGCTGAATGTCTGCTCCCTCATTCACGCCGATCGCCAGCACTTTGACACCGTTGTAGAGTGGGAGATAGATCGTATACCGGCGCATTTGTTTTGTTGCGCCGCTAAAGAATGTAAACTCGACAAAAGTTGTATCCTTGGGAATGGCCGTGCGAACATAAACATCATCGACGTACAAATCGACGCCGCTTTGGCCAAAAGTATGCATGTTTTTCATTCCGCCAAGAGAAGGGTATTGCAAACGGATCGCCATTGTTGTGCAATTGCTATTAAAGATGATTCTTCCGCCACTGGTGGACTTTGCAAGACTCCAGACAGGTTTACGTACCACGCTTTTTGCTGACTTTGGGAGGCGGTATAAATCCGGTGCATTCTCTGCCCAAAAAGGTAAACCAAAAACCTGGAATTGCGGGTCAGGGAAACTGATCCATTTGATCTGTGGTTTTTCTGCGGACAAGGCAAAAGAAAATGCCAGGAAAATTAAGATTAATGTGGCTGCTTTTTTCATCTCTGTTCTCCATTTTTTTTAAATGTGGTGTTGTTAAAGAGCATTCTCTTGACGCAGAACGTCATCTCGGACTTTGACGGAGACCGTCACAACGAGATTGGCGGGGAAGAAACTACCAACCCATATCCAATTTTGGTTTTTCGGGAGACATCTGTGGATGCCCTGGCTGCAATTCATTATTTATGCGAACGTTGTCCATGACAAAATTATCCGCATATCGAATTCTCCAGCCGACTTTAGCATGATTGATGCGGATGTTTTTAAGAAGAATGTTTTGCAGGCGCGAATCGGAGACACCTTCGGCAAAAATGCCGTAATTGTCCGCTTTTTTGCAGACAACATTTTCAAGAACGAAATTGCGAAACAGCGGAGGAAAGTGATTGCCGCGCTGTCCCTTGTAATTGCTTTCAAAACGAATGAAAGCGCCTTTAGCCCGATCAACCTGCACATTGCGCACGAAAATATTTTCGATCCTGCCGCCACGGTCCAGGTTTGATTTGAAATAAACAGTGGAGAGGGCGGAATCCACGCGGCAATTTTCCATATAAACATTACGCACACTGCCGGACATCTCGCTGCCAATGCACAGTCCGTTAGCAATGGAGCCGATGTGACAATTGCGAATGACCACGTTTTCCGTGGCTTGGCCGATCCGCCAGCCATCCTGGTCGCGGCCGGATTTTATGGCAATGCCGTCATCACCGGTACGAAAATCACAGTTCTCAATGAGAACGTTGACGCTGGCATCGGGATCGCAGCCGTCGTTGTTTTTGTTGAGACTATTGACATGAACATTTTTCACGATAACGTTCATGCAAAAAACCGGGTGGATCACCCAGAACGGCGAATCGAGAATCGTTACGCCGTCAAAGAGAACGTTTTTGCATCCGTAAAACTGAATCATGCTTGGCCGCAGCCAGTGACCTTTGCCGAAAATACGATCATTCACAGGGACACCGTCATTACCCATTTGCCGCAAGAGCTTCTGGTCTTTCTTCTGTTTTGGCTTCCAGGTGGCAAAACCGGTTTTGGCATTTCCGTCAATGGTGCCCTCTCCGGTGATGGCAATGTTCGTCGCCATGTAAGCGTAAATAAGCGGCGAATAGTTGTAAAGTTCCGTTCCTTCCCATTTCGTCAAGACGACGGGCAGATAATCGTTCGGATTTGCACTGAATTTAATGGTTGCATTTTTCCTGACAACCAGGTGAACGTTGCTTTTTAAAAGGATCGGCCCTTTTGTCAGAAAAACACCCTCGGGGACGATCACACGGCCGCCGCCCTCAAAATTGCATTTGTTTATTGCTTTGAGGAATGCGGGGTGACAATCGGTTAGGCCGTCGCCCACAGCGCCAAAATCGGTAATGAGATAATCGCGGGCTGGGAATTGCGGTACAACAATTTGTTTTAAAATTTCCGGCACATGATTCCAACCACCGGTAAAAGTTCCTTCCGGGGGCATGACCCTGTGCCAGGAACAACTGGCAAGTAAAAGAAATAAAAAGAGTATGACGATTTTTAGTTTTTTACAAGAGTGCATTTTTGTCGTTTCCTGAAATAAGCCTTTGGGAGATTTGTGACACCCGGAGCCCTGGCGGGCATCCGGGATCAGGTTGGTTTGGTTCCTTTTAAAGCAAATTGCTCGCCATCTCTGCTAACTCGGATCGTTCACCTTTGACCAGAGTAATATGTGCATAGAGCGGTTGATTTTTCATTCGCTGAATGAGATAATTCAGGCCGGTAGAACGAATATCCAGATAAGGCGTGTCGATTTGGTGCGGGTCGCCGGTGAAAATAATTTTAGTTCCCTCACCTGCGCGAGTGATAATTGTTTTAATTTCGTGCGGTGTCAGATTTTGCGCTTCATCAACGATAAAAAAGATATGATCCAGACTTCGTCCGCGGATGTATGCTAATGGCGAAATTTCCAACTTGCCGTTATCAAGCATTTCCTGGATCTGCTGATATTCTTTATCGTTTTCTTTGAACTGGTTGCGGATGACGCCGAGATTGTCGTACAAAGGCTGCATGTACGGATCAAGTTTGGATTCTACGTCACCGGGAAGAAAGCCAAGGTCTTTATTGGAAAGAGCAACGATGGGACGCGCCAGTAAAATCTGCCGATACTGGTTGCGCACCTGCAAAGCCGCTGCGAGGGCGAGAAGGGTTTTTCCTGTTCCGGCTTTACCACTGAGGGTGACGAGTTCGATATCTGAATTTAAAAGGGCATGCAGTGAAAAAGTTTGCTCTGCATTTCGCGGTTTGATGCCGTAAGCCGATAATGTTTCAACATGCTGCACTGTTTGCATACGCGGATTATAATAACCCAATACGGATTTGCGATCGTTGCGCAAAATAAAATATTCATTCGGCACCGGATTTTCAATCTCCGTCTCCGGGGCAGAAATCTCATGCGGCGCTTGGTAAAGACGGTCGATCAATTCAGGATCGAAATTATTTATCACCCGCACGCCCGTATAAAGTTTTTCAATATCCTGGATTTTATCCGTGTAATAGTCCTGCGCATTAAGCCCAAGAGATTTTGCTTTGAGGCGCATATTTACATCCTTGCTCACAAGGATGACCTGACTCTCCGGATGCTGTTTTTCCAGTGTCAGTGCTGCAGAAAGGATGCGGTGATCTGGCTTTTGCTCGACAAAGGCGGCCGTCACCTCCGGCACATCCGTATAGTTTGTCATGATTGATATTTTCCCCAGCCCTTCTCCCAGCGACACGCCGTCGTTCACCAGCTTTTCACCCGGAAAACTATCAAGCTGCCGGATAAACTCGCGCGCGTGGTAATTCACCTGTTCGTGCCCTTTTTTAAAATAATCCACTTCTTCGATCACGGTGATGGGAATGACGACATCATTATCTTCAAAATGAAAAATGCTGTGCGAGTCGTGCAAAATGACATTTGTGTCCAGGACGAAACTTTTTTTCACTGGGAATCCTCCGTTTTAATTTCTTTATAAAAGATACGCCTTGTTTATGAGGATTGCAAATAATTTTCTTCTGGAAAGATACGGACTATTCGTACACGTGAACCACTTTTCCCTTTAACACATTCGCCGAGGCATCGGTTATACGGGCGTGCACAAATTGACCCACGTGCAAATCATCCTTTGGCAGGATCACCAGTTTATTTCCATCGTTGCGCCCCTGGACGTCATTGTCCGAACGCTTTGTGGTTTCTTCTTCGATAAGGATTTCGTGAATTTCGCCGATATGCGCACGATTCTTTTTAAGCGACTTTTGCTTTTGCAATTCATTGAGTTTTATAATTCGTTCCGTTTTGATTTCTTCCGGCACATCATCGGGATATTTTCGCGCCGCAATTGTTCCTTTGCGTTCAGAGTATTTGAAAATAAAGGCCGAGTCATATTCGATTTTTTGCATTAGCTCAAAAGTTTCTTCAAATTCCCGGTCTGTTTCACCGGGGAAACCGACAATAATATCCGTTGTCAGTACCATTTTTTCATAGTGTGAACGAATATCATCGACAAGGTGAAGATACTCTTCCTTTGTATACGTGCGCCGCATCAAATCGAGCACACGGTTGCTGCCTGCTTGCAAGGGCAGATGGATGTGTTTGCATACTTTTGGGTTTTCTGCAACGACATGCAAAAGATCGTATGGGAAATCTTTGGGATGCGGCGAGGTAAAACGAATTCGCTTGATTCCGTCCACCTCGCTGACTTTTGTCAGCAAATGGGCGAAACTTTGACCCTCATAATTGTACGAGTTCACATTTTGCCCAAGCAGGGTTACCTGAGAAAAACCTGCATCTGCAAGGCGTTTTACTTCGTCGACAATATTTTCGGGAGAGCGGCTTCGTTCCCGGCCGCGGGTGTAGGGCACAACGCAAAAAGAACAAAAATTATCACAGCCGCGCATAACGGCAATCCAGGCATTCACACCTTTTTCACGGGTGGGATAAATATCGGAATAAGTTTCGAACTCCGACAGCGTCACATCAAATCCTTTTTCTCCCGTTTCAGCAACGCTTTGCAAAATTTTCGGAAGACGTTTGTAACTGTCCGGGCCGACAACAAAATCTATGGGCAATTTTGAGTCTTCCAGCAGTTGCTTGCGAAAATTTGTGGACATGCAGCCGAGAACACCGATCATAACCGGCTCGCCATTGCGGCGATGTTTGATGCTGTGAATACGGCCGTAGACTTTGCGGTTAGCATTTTCACGAACCGAGCAGGTGTTCAGGAGGACAACATCCGCTTCCTTTTCTTCGGAAGTGAATTCATAATTTTCCTGCTGCAAAATCGTTTTGACGATCTCGGTATCATACTCATTCATTTGACAGCCATACGTTTCGATAAAAACTTTCTTCATTGAATCGTACCCATCATTGCCTGATTATCAATTTTGTCAAGCTTGACCGGCAGGAACTGATTGCTCAAATCCAATTCGCTGCGTGTTTTCACTCGAATGTAAGTATCTGTCAATCCGGACCAGTAACCGTGCTTTTGCTGTTCAAAGAGAACCCATTCCGTCTTGCCTGTAAATCTTTCCAGGTAAGCACGCCTTTTTCGCGCGCTCAATTCCCGCATACGTCTGCTGCGTTTCTCCACAATTGCTCCGGCTACTTTGTCTCCGAATTTTCTGCTTTTATTATGATCACGATCCGAATAGCTGAATACATGAAAATAAGTGAAAGGCAGTTCCCGCAAAAGTTCGTAGGTCGCATCAAAGTGAGCTTCTGTTTCACCGGGAAAGCCAACCATTATGTCTGTTCCGAGACAAACGTCCTGGATTTTATCGTGAACATCGAAAAGAAATTCCGAGAAATCCTGCACCGAATATTTTCTGTCCATTGCCTGTAAAATTTCATCATGCCCGTACTGGATCGGGACATGCAGGTAGCGGCACAGTTTTCCCTGCTGTGCCATGCTTTTAATGATTTTATCGGGGATGGTCGTCGGTTCAATGGAAGATATGCGCAGACGCAACAGGCCGTCAATCCGTTCTAAAGCGGAAATTACGTCCGATATGGTTTTATCCTCAAAGCGATACGTACCGACATTAATTCCGGTCAGCACCAGTTCGTGATGACCGGCGGCAACAAGTTCCTTTGCAGCGCGCAGGATGTCATTGAACTCACGGCTGCGCGCCCGGCCCCGGGCATAAGGAATTTCGCAGAAAGAACAGAAAAAATCACAGCCGTCCTGTATTTTCAGATTCGCCCGCGTATGATTTCTATCAATTCCGGCTAAGGGAATTGTAAAGCTTCCTTTTTTGATGACCGGCGTAATCACCTGCGGATCGGCTGTGCCGTGATTTTTCAGAATATTTACAAGATCCATTTTTACTGCGTTTCCCACGACCCACTGCACATTCGGCATATCCAATAGCCTTGCACCCTGAGTCTGCGCCTGGCAGCCGACCAGAGCGATACGCGCATGTGAATTGATGCGGTTTACTTTCTTAACCAGGCGTCGGGTATCCGCATCACCGTTTTCGGTAACCGTGCAGGTATTAATCACGACAAGATCGGTCGGCGTGCCGAAATCGAGAACATCATAGCCTTCCTGTTCAAAACTGCGCCGGATGATCGCTGTTTCCGCCTGATTGAGACGGCAGCCTAATGTATAGAATGATACGGTTTTAAACAATTTTCTCATTTTGTCAGATTTTTGCAACTGCCAGTGAAACTATTTCGGTTCCGGTTTATCCGGGTAAAGTAGTAAATATAAAAACTCTAAACTCGGAATGCAATCAAAATAGTCCCGCAGCGGCGAGCAGCATAATCGCCAGCCAGATCAAACCTTTTATAAAAAAAAACAGAAATCCGGCGAGACCGATTCTTTTCAGCCATTTCTTCAGTTTGCAAACACCTCATACGTCTTAAAAGTAGATTTCATCGGTGGTTCCAGCCCTGCTTTCCTGGCCTTTTTAATATCTTCAAATCCGCGCTGATGTCCTTCGATAAAAGCATTGGATTTCGTCCATGATTTAAAATCAGATTCATCTTCCCAAAAACTCATGATAAGATAATCTTCGCCCTCTTCTTTGGGGCGCAAAACGTGCATGCGAATGAAGCCGGGCATTTCGTCAATGGCATGGGCTCTTTTTGCAAAAAGCTGCTCAAATTTTGCAGTATAATCGGGTTTGCACGTTATATAATTTATGGCGATAAACATAATTACTCCTTTATAATAAATGTGTCTAGTCCAACAGTGTCATTTCGGCTGCCGCGGAGCGGAGCGCGCCCGAAGGAAGTGCCAGTAATACCGGAATATTCTCGTTTAGCAAATGAATTCCAGTATCCTTCCATCGTCGGAACCGGAATGACAAAAATGCGCAGTGCAACAAAGCGCACGACTGCATAGTTACAAGAAAATCAAACTATCGTTTTGTTTTTTTGAAAGACGGGTTGATTATTTCAGAAAAACTAAAAGGCCGCCGGTAATAAACGCAACTACCCACCATAGGTAAGCAAACCGTGAATATAAATGCAAATGCCGGGACACGGTCGCATTTTTTCCTGAAGAAAGCCGTGTTTTCCAGATGAGAAAAGTATCAACCAACATCGCAGCAAGGGCGGAATAACCTAAAAATCCGTGCAGCGTAAAAGGCGAATTGGGTGAGCCAAGTATCATAAAGATTGTTGCTGAAAGATCAAAGAAAATTCCAATAGACAAAAAGATTAAAACACTTGGAGAGATAGAATGTTTTCGTTGTTCATTTAGAATAGCGATGGAATAGGAAATGAGTGCCAGCACGACGACCCGCGTTCCTGTTTTCAAAAGTAAATTCATTTCGACTCCTGTTTCCGGTTGTTGGCTGCGTCGCCGGAATCTGTCCTGCGCGTAAATTATCTCAAAGAATAGTGATATTGTAAGGTTCGTCGATTACTGTTTATATTTTTCTATCAGTTCCCAAATTGTCTCAAAGGATGAAATGAACTTTTCTTTATCCTCGGAGGTAAAGGGATCCAGGAATTGGCGAAACATTTCGGTCAGCGCAAGTTGACGCTTCTCCATTAATCTCAAACCTTTTGGAGTAACCGTGAGGACCACCTGGCGCTTATCCGTATGCTCCCCGACCTTGGCAAAATAATTTAATGCAATCAAACGATTCGCCAGTTCCGTCCCTGTTGAGGGAGCCAGCGCCAACTTTTCGCAAAATTGAGAAATCGTCAAAGTGCCGCTGGCATTCAATATGATCAACGCCTGAAATTGTCGCATAGACAATTTTTCACCTTCGGGATGTTGTCGTCCCAAATCATGAAAGGCTCCCATAATATTGGGAGCCACTTCAGCTAATCGTCGAATAGCTTTATCGTTCAATTTAATTGTTCCTTTTTAAAAATCCGTCGAGATTTCCATAAAGATCCTTCTTCCTATCCATGGGCCGTAATCTTTATCCGTATAATCCAGCAGATTCGTTGAGCCCAATCGCAGACAAAGCATACTGTTCAACTTGTAGGAAATTGTCAAATCTGCCAGATGGTAAGCATCCTTTTTCTGCTTTGTCAAATCGCCGCTATGACCGGAAACCACGAGAATATCCCGACCACTATAATACTTTTCTCGCAGAGCAATTTTTATTTTGTTTTTAAAAAGCCCATAATTGACCCGTACAACAGCAGTATGTGGAGAAATTTTTGAAAATGCAACATTTTCGTTCTTGTGACTGATATCGGTGAAATTATATGATAATGTTGTTGCCAAATTATCGCGCAGATAAAATCTTGTTTGCAATTCAACCCCCTGGAACGTCGCTTCTTCTACATTTAAATAGCTGTACGTAAATGGTGCAGGTTGATAATCAACAATCATGTCTTGAAAATTATTTCGGAAAAGAGTCGCGTTGACGAGAAGAAATTGATTCCAAAAATATTCGACTCCAAAGTTTCCGCCAAGGGACTTTTCCGGCTTTAAGTTACTATTACCGACAACCATTAACGGCATGCCGGGGATGGGAATAGGAAAATTGCTGTATAACTCGATAAAGGATGGCGCACGAAAACCACCGCCGTAAGAAGCGCGCAACTTCAAGTTCGGCGTAAAAGAATACATACTACTCACGCGCGGGCTAAAATGTCCCTCAAGATCAGTGATTTTGTCATATCTTCCACCAAGAATAAGTGTCAGCTTTTTCGACAGATTTGCTTCAACCTGCGTAAACCCACCTCCTTGTTTGCGAGATTCCCGGCCAAGCAACCGTGGATTATCGTAGTTATTGTCCGAATAGTCAAAGCCAAAATCGAATTTTATAAGCTCGCTCGGGTTGTAAGTAAAATCCGATTTCAGGCCGAGAATGTTATCCGTCGTCGTATCAATAGAAGCCGGCCGCGTAGAGTTTACACGTGCAGATTTATAAGTTCGCAAATTGGTGGTGTAATATCCAATCAATTTAAGGGAAGAATTATTCGCCAGGTCTTTCTCCCATCCGGCGCTTGAGTTGAAATTCTTCACTTGAGAGAGATTATTACTGGTTGAACCCATGAAAGAGGATTCGGACTTTAATTCGTCCGTTCTATACTCGCTTTGCATGTCTATTCGGCCGGCGGCCGGGTTCCTGAATACAAGTTTTCCACTAGCGCTGCTCGACTTGCTGCTTTTAATGTCGATCTCATTCTGACCTTTGTCAAATCCCTTGTTCATATGATCAACATTCAGGACATATCCAACACCCTTTTTTTGACCGGTCAGAGAAATATTCCCGCTATAAAGATCGTTTGATCCTAGCCTGCCATTCATACGAATTTTTGTGTTTGGTGTAAAATCTCGTGTAATCACGTTGATGACGCCGCCCATGGCATCATTACCGTAAAGCGCTGATCCGGGACCTTTGACAATTTCAATATGGTCAATCTTGTCCGAATCAATGAGGTCCAGTTGAATGCGATTGTTCAGTTTTCCGGCAAGAGGAATACCGTCAACCAAAACCAGGATTCGTCTGCTGTCGACACCGTTCATGTACAGAAATTTTCCCCCTTCCGATCCGGATTCGATGGTAATCCCGGGACGATCCTCAAGGACCTCCGCGAGATTTTCCGCCCCCTTTTCATCGATCTCCTCACGACCAATCAGTTCTGTGACGACGGGAACATCCTCCATCAGTTTTTTCGTCCTGGTGGCAGTTACGACAATTTGCTGCATCTGAAATAAATCTTCCCGCAGTTTAAACTGAAAATAAATTTTTCCGTTTGCCGTTACAACAGCTTGCGCTATTTTAGGCTCATAACCGATACGAGTCACTTTAAGTTGATACTCTCCCTGCGGTACGCGGCGAATTACAAATTCACCGTCTTTTCCTGCGGCTGCTCCTAAATTTGTTCCTACAACAGTAATGTTTGTGCCGGGCAATGGCTTACCCGAACCGGCATCAGTCACTTTTCCTTTAATTACCCCATTCGGCTGATCGGCCCGACCATCAGCACTCAGTAGAAGCAAAAACATAAATGTGGTTAATAGTACGGTAATGATGAATCCCCTGCTTGATGCTACTCTTTTTTTGCTCTCCTCCAACATCCGGCTCCTTCCTTTCTCGGTTTAGAATTAGATTGAAAATGCAGTTCGATTCGACAATTACTTCGTATATGCGAAATATAATTCAATGGAATTTGAAATGCAAGGGAAAAGAACCCGGTTAGCTACCGGATGCAGTATTTCAGATGGCATGTGCCGGATTAAATAATCCGTCGCCTGTATTTGCCATAGGATCTCGCTCTTTGGCGGAAAATTTCTTTCCAATTAAAATCCAGGCAAAGAATGCCTTCCCGGGATAATCAGGCATAACACTCGTGTGAGCGGTTTTGCCCAATCCCGGATATTTTTCCCATTAACAAGCGATGTTACTACCCGAATGCAGAAAAAATGCTTGAGGAGTTGAATAAAATCTATTATCTTCCATATAAAATCATTATTGCCAGGGATTGATAATGAGACCATGTTATCATACACATTGTAAGAAGAGATTTTTTTACTAAACGGCCAGAGTTTCCGCACAGAATTATCGTTCCTATAATTCCTCCCGGATTTGAAATTTTCAATACCTTAACTGGTACGAGAAAACACATTTTAATTAAAAGGAGAGCCGCCGTGAAATATATCTGCTTTTTGCAAGTTGTTTTGTTCGTTCTCTTTGGTGCTGCATGGGCAACTGATCACACCGAATATGTAAAAGGGCCATTCCATTCGCCGCAAGAAGTAACACAGAATTGTCTTTCCTGCCACAAAGAAGCCGCCGCTGAAGTCATGCAAACAAGCCACTGGACCTGGCTGTCTCAAAGCCCGATGAAAGTTCCAAACCATAAACAAGCAGTAAAAATCGGCAAGAAAAATCTATTCAATAATTTTTGCATTAATTTAAATTCCAACTGGCCGCGGTGTACGAGTTGCCATGCGGGCTATGGCTGGAAGGATAAAAGTTTTGATTTCACTGATGAAAAAAATGTCGATTGTCTGGTTTGCCATGACCAGACTCAGACTTATAAAAAATCGCCTGCCGGTGCGGGGTATCCTGATCCGAAAGTGAACTTGCTAAACGTTGCGCAGCATGTTGGCAAACCCACGCGCGAGTCGTGCGGCATTTGTCATTTTTATGGAGGCGGTGGTGAAAACGTAAAACATGGGGACCTGGAACCGGCTCTGATTCACCCGGATGCAAACATGGACATTCACATGGGTAAAAATGAAATGACCTGCATTGATTGTCATGTTTCGGAGCACCATCAAATAAAAGGCATCGCTACATCGGTAACCGCTGTTGCAGGAAACAAGCAAGTCGAATGCACAGGGTGTCATACGAATGAACCGCACGATTCCGATATTTTAAACTCTCACTTTGATCGGATCGCCTGTCAGACGTGTCATATCCCAACGTATGCCAAAGGCTTGCCAACAAAAATTTACTGGGACTGGTCGCAGGCCGGCATGGATAAGCCGGCTACAAAAGATGAATATGGCAAAGAAACTTTTAATAAAAAGAAAGGCTCTTTTAAATGGGGCAAAGATATTTCCCCTGAATATTTGTGGTACAACGGAACGGAAGAACGATATTTGCTGGGGGATAAGGTTGATAAGAATGGCGTTAATCGTCTGAACTATCCTCTGGGCAACAAGGATGATGAAAAAGCAAAGATTTATCCATTTAAAGTGATGCGAGGGAAGCAAATTGCAGACGCGAAAAACAATTATCTTGTCGTACCGAAACTGTGGGGCGGCTTTTGGAAAAATTACGACTGGAACCTTGCGGCAAAAGAGGGCATGGAGACGGTCGCATTGCCTTATTCCGGAAAATATACTTTTGTCAAAACGGTCATGTATTGGCGAGTGAACCACGAGGTTGTTGGCAAGGATAAAGCTTTAAAATGTATGGACTGCCACGGCGAACCGAGCCGCCTGGACTGGAAAGCACTGGGATATGAAAAAAGTCCTGTTTCACCGGAAGAAGTCAAGGAATTGATGGAATCCAATTAACATCTGTCAGAGCCTACGCGAGTGGGCTCTGGCTTTTAAATAATCCAGACAAAGATTGGTAACGTCGCGGACATCTTTGGTGTCACAGAGCATGCGCAGCGCTAATGAATAAGCAAAGGATTGAGGCATCTCGACGACCTGGCGAAAGGCCGTCAGATCATTGTTTTGGCAGCGTAAAAGAATGTCAAAGTTCGGGCAAAAACGCTCCAGTTTTGTTGTTAATGATACGACGGAAATGTAGAAAAGTAAAATAAAATCCGAATCAATATTCAATTACCAAAAATTCCCCCTTTGAAGGGGGACGGTTTCGCCGCAGGCGGAACCAGGGGGATGTGAAAAACACGAACTATCAGACAAGGTCAAGTTCTTAACATCCCCCTGATGCCGACTGCGTCGTCATCGTCCCCCTTCAAAGGGGGATAATATAGACACCGCGCAAAAACGGTCAATCGTCATTTTTTTGAAGCACAAATATCGCAAGGTCGGCGAACAGGTTGGGCAATAGATTGGCAAGGGGGTGTTTTGCACTTTCTTTCACAAGATTGATCTCTTTGTGAACAATAATTCCCTCAGCACGGCAAAATTCGCGAATATCTTTGATCGTTGAAAGGTGAATGTTGGGCGTGTTATACCATTGAAAGGGCAGCGTTTTTGTTCGCGGCATTCTTCCCCTGAAAAATAACTGCGAGCGAAGCGGCCAATAGCCAAAATTGATAAAACTGACGATGCCGATTTTTCCCACACGCAGCATTTCATTTAAAATGATGTGCGGCTTTTTGACGACCTGGATGGTTCGGCTCATGACCACATAGTCAAAGGATTTATCCGGATAGTCATTCAAACCTTCATCAAGATCACCGTAAATGACGGGAACACCTTTTTCAATGCAGGCGTAAATGCTGGGATGATGAAATTCCACACCATGGCCATGAACACCTTTTTCGGTAAAGAGTTTGCGCAACAATGCTCCATCGCCGCACCCCAAATCAAGGACGCTGCTGTTGGGATCAATAAGATCGGTGATGAGTTGAAGATCGAGACGAATATGTCGCAGCCTGTATGGGGACATTCAAATTCCTAATCATCATAAACGTGAGATAAAAAATCAGCAATCATTTTTTCCATTCCGTCATTTCGGATCAAAAAAGCATCATGGCCGTAGGGTGAATCGATTTCACAAAAGCTGACGTGTTTGCCATCCACTTTGAGGGCGCGAACAATTTCTTTGGCCTGCACAGTGGGAAAAAGCCAATCGGATGAAAAAGAAATGACCAGAAATTTCGAATTGACGTTTTTAAATGCATTTTCCAATGACCCGTAATCCCTGGGCAAATCATAATAGTCAATGGCTTTGGTAATATACAAATAGGTGTTGGCGTCAAATCTTTTAATAAAACTCTCGCCCTGGTAGCGGAGATAGCTTTCCACTTCGAAATCAGTGGAAAAATCATATCCCAGTTTTTCCTTCTGCTGCAGCCGTCTGCCGAATTTTTCATGCATGGATTCTTCGCTCAGATAGGTAATGTGAGCCAACATTCGGGCGACACTCAAACCCTGTGCAGGAATGTTTCCGTTGAGCGTATAATCCCCGTTCTTCCAGTTTGCATCGGCATAGATGGCTTGACGACCGACTTCATCAAAAGCAATGCCCTGAGCATTCAAACGGCTGGTTGTCGCGATGGGAATGGCTGAAGCCACAAATTCAGGATATTGAATGGCCCATTCGAGAACCTGCATCCCGCCCATAGAGCCGCCAATGACGGACTGAAGACGCTTTATCTGCAAATGATCGATTAGATGCTTTTGCGCCCGCACCATATCATTGATGGTAACGACCGGAAAATCGAGATTGTAAGGTTTTCCTGTTTTGGGATTTACGGACGTCGGCCCGGTAGAGCCTTTGCAGCCGCCAATTACATTCGAACAGACAATAAAATATTTGTCCGTATCAAAAGGCCTGCCCGAACCAACCATAAAATCCCACCATCCCGGTTTGCGGTCGTTTTCCGAATAATAACCGGCAGCGTGAGAATCACCAGAAAGAGCGTGCGTGAGCAAAATCGCATTATCGCCCTGGTCGTTCAGTTGACCATAGGTTTCGTAGGCCAACGTGACAGGGCCAAGCTTTCCACCGCTTTCAAGTGTCATTTCATTAGGCGGATCGGCAAATGTAAAATACTTTTTTTCAACGATTCCTATCGAACCGGGAGCAATGGGCATTTTCCATCCAGTGAATTGTGTGATTTATCAAAAAACTAAATATACAAAAAATATTTTTAAAAGGAAAAGTGAAAGATTATAATCCCGTCCTTGTATCGAACAGTCCTTCGTAAAGAATACTACTCAGATACCGTTCACCGGAATCCGGCAAAATCACAACGATGGTTTTGCCTGCAAATTCTTCAAGCTTTCCGATTCTGGATGCAGCAGCTGTCGCGGCTCCACCGGATAGTCCGGCGAGGATGCCCTCTTCGCGCGCCAGCCGCCGTGCATATTTAACAGCTTCTTCCGTCGTTGCCTGTTCGACACGATCCACCAGATTTAAATCCAGGACATCAGGAATAAAACCGGCACCCATGCCCTGAATCTTGTGCGGCCCGGGCGTCAGTTCCTCTCCCCGTTTCGCCTGACTAATAACCGGGCTTGTTGCCGGCTCCACGCCAACAGAAATAATGGCCTTACCTTTTTTCTTTTTAATAAAACGTGAAATGCCGGTGATCGTCCCTCCTGTGCCGATGCCGGAAACGAGGACATCGATAGCGCCATCCGTATCATCCCATATCTCCGGCCCTGTCGTCACTTCATGAATTGCCGGATTTGCCGGATTCTTGAACTGGTTCAGCAGAAGGTATCTCTTTCTATCGCTATTGAAAATCTCCTCTGCCTTTTCGACACAAGCCTTCATTCCTTTTTGCCCATCTGTGAGCACCAGATTTGCGCCAAATACTTTGAGGATTTTTCGCCGTTCGATGCTCATCGTATCCGCCATAACAAGCGTTAATCCATAGCCCCTGGCAGCAGCAACAAACGCCAGAGCAATACCGGTGTTGCCGCTGGTAGGTTCGACAAGTTCCATTCCAGGCTTGAGGATTCCTTCCTTTTCTGCGGACCAAACCATGGACGCGCCGATGCGGGACTTGACCGAGTAGGCAGGATTCCGCCCCTCGATTTTTGCCAGAATCCGCGCTTTGCCGCCATCGGTAACACGGTTCAACTGAATTAAGGGCGTTCGACCGATGGAATAAGTATTATCCTGAAAAAAGTTTGCCATAATATTTTCCTTTTTATTATGCCTGAATTTTAGGCTATATTTTTGCCAGTGCACTTTCAATATCATCAATAAGATCATTGACATTTTCGAGACCAATGGACAGTCGCACCAGTTCCGGTGTTAAACCGCTCGCACGCTGTTGCTCTTCGGAAAGTTGCGAATGCGATGTGCTGGCGGGATGAAGGGCCAGACTTTTGGCATCGCCTACGTTGGCGAGATGTGAAAAGAGTTTTACATTATCAATAAATTTTTCACCTGCCTGGGCACCGCCTTTAACGCCAAAAACCACCATGCCGCCGAAACCGTTTTTAAGGTATTTGCCGGCAACCGGATAAGCCGGATCATCTTCCAGCCCCGGATAACGAACCCATGCTACTTTGGGATGTTCTTTGAGATATTTGGCTATTTGAACTGCATTACGGCAGTGGCGTTCCATTCTCAACGGAAACGTTTCAATACCCTGTAAAAAAATCCACGCATTGTCCGGAGAAATACAGGCACCGAGATTACGAAGCGGTACGAGCCTCATCCGCATAATAAAAGCCAGCGGATTCAAATCGCCCAGGTCATGGGCATAGCGAATACCGTGATAGCTCTCGTCCGGTTCATTAAAGAGATTGAATTTAGAATCCGTCCAGTCAAATTTGCCTGAATCGACAACAATCCCGCCTATACCTGCGCCATGTCCGCCGAGCCATTTGGTTAGCGAATGAACAACAATATCCGCCCCGTGTTCGAGAGGTTTTAACAGATAGGGCGTCGTAAAAGTGGAATCAACAATGAGTGGCAGGTGATGCTTACGTGCAATTTTTGCCACAGCTTCAATATCTGTAAATTGCAGCACCGGATTGCCGATTGTTTCAGTGTAAAGCGCTTTTGTTTTTTCTGTAATGGCGCTCTCAAAGTGATGAGGTTTGGTCGGATCAACCAGGTTAACGCGTATACCAAATTGCGGCAAAATAGTATCGAACATTGTATAGGTGCCGCCGTAAAGATTATTGGCGGCAACAATTTCATCGCCTGCAGAACAGATGTTGATAATCGAATAATAAATTGCTGCCGTTCCTGAAGCGACTGCCAAAGCGGCCGCTCCGCCTTCAAGGGCTGCAACGCGCTGCTCCAAAATATCCTGCGTCGGATTTCCAAGACGGGTGTAGATGTTTCCCAGTTCCTTCAACGCGAACAGATTTGCAGCATGTTCGGTATTTTTAAATAAATACGAACTGGTTCGATAAACCGGGACGCCTCTGGAAAGTGTCGTGGGATCGGGTTGTTGTCCTGCATGTAATGCCAGGGTTTCAAATCGGTAGTTTTTTTCAGACATGCTCTTCTCCTTTTCGGTTTTCAAATGTGATACATGTATTCAATCTTTTTTGCGTGCATTTCCCGCGCCCGCTCCATGATGTCCGCAAATGTGATATGATCAATGATTTCCGAGATCGCATCGGTTACATTCACCCAAATCTCCCGAAATACGCAATCATCTTCTTCACCACATTGATAATCGTGGATTCGTTTGCCGCAGGCAATGGGTTCGATTGGCCCTTCGATCATGCGGACTATATCACCAAGCACAATCTCCTCCGGCGGCTTTAAAAGAAAAAATCCCCCACCTATGCCTCTTTTGCTGCTGATAAATCCGGCACCTTTCAGAATCAGCATGATTTGCTCCAAATACTTGACCGGAATGTTTTGTCTTTTGGAAATATCCGTCAGAGAAACAACCTGCTTGGACTCGTAGTCAAACGCCAATTCGAGCAAAGCTTTGAGCGCATAATCCCCTTTGTATGTAATCTTCATAATGCTCCATTCACCTGAAATATAAGTATATTAGTCATATTTTAACATTTTATTTTTAAAGTCCAAACTTTTATTTGCAATGTTGATTTATGAATCAGCAAAATGCGGCACATCGTGAACAAAGGGTTACACTTTGTCCTGTGATTCCACCTTGACTTTTCGCCTTTCTGGTATTATCTTTAATTTTTGCTATCATAAATTATTTTGAAATTCAGAGGCGAACATGAAAACCGCTATTATTCTCGCTGCCGGTCGGGGCAGCAAAATCTGGCCTTACGGAGTTACAAAGAATAAATCTGTGCTTCCGATTGCCAATAAACCGATTATCAAATGGACCATTGAAGCGCTGAAGAAAAACGGCGTTGAAAATATTATTATTGTGACAGGGTATCGCAAGGAGCAGATCGCGCACGCTGTCGGTGCTGAAAATAATGTTACACTTGTTGAGCAAAAAGGAGGTAGCGGAACCGTTCCTGCGCTGCTTTCGGCATGGGGGGAAAACGGCGGCGATGCTATTGTTGTTGTGTACGGCGACGTTCTGCTGACGGAAGAAAATATTGCTCTTCTTTTCGAAAAGCAGCGAACCGCGAAATCCCTGGCCGCTGCTCTGGTTCAACCTTTGCAAAACGAATTGTCCAATGACTGGCTTTGCGCCCAGGTTAAAGATGAGTCCATTGACTATGTTCTCGGGCATCCACGTGATGATGTTTCCCATCGTTTTTGCGGCGCCTTTGTTTTTGATCAACGCTTTTTGCCCTATTTGCGGCGCAATCCGGGAATCATGCAGGCGACGCAGGTAGGCATGATGTCCCCCGATGAAGCGCATATTGAAGATTCGATTCAACTGGCCATTGATGGTAAGCAAAAGATATTGGCTGTTGAAACGAAAAATCATTTCATCGACATTGACAAGCCCTGGCATATTTTAAGCGCAAATTATGCCTGGCTGGAATACCAGAGTTCGAAATTATCTGAAAATTATATTGGAAAAAACTCCAGGATTTCGGATGGCGCCAATATTAGCGGAAAGATCATCGTAGGTGAAAACTGTGAGATCGGCCCGGGAGTTTACGTGGAAGGTGATTTGTGGCTTGGCGATAATTCAAAAATCATCCAGGGCGCGATTATTGAGCCGCGTGTTGCCATCGGCAAAAACACTATTGTGCGGCGCTACAGCCAGATCGAGGCGGGCACTTCGATCGGCGATGATGGCTTTGTCGGCCATGGCGCTGAGGTGAGCGGCGTACTTATGCGCAGGGCCTGGGCGTATCATTACGGCGAATACTGGGGCGTTCTCGGTGAATCCTGTGATTTGGGTGCGGCAACGGTGTGCGGCAACCTGCGTTTTGATGACATGCAGACGGCCCATCGCATAAAGGGGAGAAGGGAGATTCCCCAAACCGGTGCCAATGCAGCATATCTTGGGGATTTTGTGCGTACGGGTGTTAATACGATTATTATGCCGGGAGTCAAAGTCGGCCCTTACAGCGTTTTGGGAGCCGGAGCGATTATTCAAAAAGATGTGCCGGAAAAAAGTCTTGTGTATGTGAAACAGGAGCAGGTGCAAAAAGAGTGGGGGACGGAAAAGTATGGATGGTAGGAAAAGAGCAATGAAAAAGGAATAATGAATAATGAAAAATAGAGGACGGAGGAGAACGAAAAAGGAAAGACGAAAAAGAAGAATAGGAGGATGGGAAAACGGAATCGGGAATTGACGATTGGATTGTCGTTTTCCGAGAGTAGGAATAAAAGGGAAAAGACGTCTATTTAGGGTAATATTTTTCACTTTTCATTTACTTAAAATGAGGTGATGTGATGGTCAGACTTTATTTTGTTTATGTCGTTTCTGTTTTGTTTTTTTTACCAGGAACTGGTTTTCCATCTGAAAAGAAAACAGACAATGATGTTAAGAAGCTTTCGGTGCTTATTGTAACCGGTGGGCACGGGTTTGAGCATGAGGCATTTTTTGCCATGTTCGACAGCTTTGACCGAATTGAATATCGCGAGGTCGTTCATCCGCAGGCGGATGAGATTTACACGGACGGGACGGCGGCAAAATATGATGTCCTTGTTTTTTACGATATGTACCAGGAAATTACGTCAGAGCAGAAATCGGCTTTTCTCAACTTGCTGAAAAAGGGAAAGGGACTGGTTGTTCTGCATCATGCGCTGGCTTCGTACCAGGCATGGCCGGAGTATGAAAAAATCGTTGGCGGGAAATATTTTCTAAAGCCGCACAAAGAAAATGGTCATGAGGTTCCGGGTTCGACATACAAACATGGTCAGGATATTCCCGTTCACATTGTCAACCCCCAGCATCCTGTCACAAAAGGAATGCAGGACTTTCATATCCACGATGAAGTTTACGGCGGCATTTATGTGGCGCCGAATGTTGACGCGCTGCTGAGCACGGAGCATCCGCTCAGCGGAAAGATTATTGCCTGGGCACATCAATATGACAACTCTCGGGTTGTAACGATTCAACTGGGACATGATCATTCGGCTTATGAAAATGAGAATTACCGCAAGCTGGTGCGCCGGGCTATTTTATGGGTGGCAGGTCGACATGAATAAGAAATCGATACTGCTTCGCGACCGCCTTGCTCTGGACCGCACCCGCCTGGCGAATGAACGTACTCTTCTTGCCTATTGGCGTACAGCTTTCATGCTGCTGGTGTCCGGTTTTACATTGATAAAACTGTTTGCTCAAAATATAAATCTGGTTGTCCTCGGCTATCTGCTGCTTCCGTTTTCTGCTTTCGTTGCCGTTTTCGGCTATTTCAGATTTCGTCAGGTGAAAAAACGGCTGGAAAACGACCAAATATTAGAGAATGAACTTTCTTTACAATAAAGGACTCTCGAAATGCCAAAACGTATGCGTTTATCTGCAAAATTGAATACGATTACTTTTCTGCTCCTGGTGCCTTTTTTCCTTCAAGCAGCCATAACAAAAGGTCCTTATCTTGTCCATCCTGAGCAGACATCAATGACTATTATGTGGGAAAGCGACAATTCACAATCGGCGAGTATCAATTACGGCACGACAGTAGGGATGACTCAAAATTTGACAGTGCAGCCTTTTGCCGACAAGGATGATTTTTATCTTTATAAAGTTACTCTCGACAAGCTTTCTCCGGACAGCAAATATTACTATAAAGTT
>Ga0114931_10002639_pt1 | contig 22773 bp, 20 predicted proteins | sample 2SBtaG_FD_89579 | JGI IMG/M metagenome (GOLD analysis project Ga0114931, IMG submission 89579) | Deep subsurface microbial communities from Kolumbo volcano to uncover new lineages of life (NeLLi) - 2SBTROV14_V59a metaG | ecosystem: Environmental > Aquatic > Marine > Volcanic | place: Kolumbo... | reverse complement strand
GACATCGCCCAGGGGCTGATGTACGCCCACCAACGCGGCATCGTCCACTCCGACATCAAGCCCTCCAACATCTTTCTCACCGAAACCGGCGCCAAGCTCCTCGACTTCGGCATCGCGCGCGCGGTCAAACGCTCCGACGCACAGCCGGAAGAGACCGGCTTCATCGCCCTCACCCCGGGCTACGCCAGCCTGGAGATGTTCCTGGGCGAACCCCCGGATCCGCGAGACGACATCTACGCCTTCGCCTGCATCTGCTACCAGCTGTTCAGCGGCGAACATCCCTACCACAAGCGCACCGCTCAGGAGGCCCTGCAGCTGGGCCTGGTGCCGGAGCGCATCAAGGCCCTGAAGGAGCGCCAGTGGCGAGCCCTGCTCGAGGGGCTCGCCCTGCAGCGCGAGCAACGCAGCGCCAGCGTCGATGAGTTCGTGGGTGGACTGCTGCCGCGCCGCCGGGAGCCCTGGAAGCTGGCCTCCTACCTGCTGATCGTCCTCTCCCTACTCAGCGGCGGCTACTATTTCTTCCGTCCCACCCGGATCGTCGCCCCCAGCCTGTTCGAGAATCCGCCGGCGGAGCAACCCCTGAGCGGTGCGCAACAGACCGCCGTGAATGACGCCCTGGAGGTGGCGGAGGTGCACATGCTGGTGGGCCGGTTGCTCAGCCCCCCGGGCAGCAATGCCCTGGACGAGTACCGCAAGGTGCTCAAGCTCCACCCCTACGACCGGCGCGCCATCGCCGGGCTGCGGGAGATCCTCAAACGACTCGCGGAACAGGCCAGGAGCGCCTTGCGGGCGGGCGACACCGAGCGCGCCCGCGCCCTGGTGCGGGAGGGGTTGAAGATCCACCCGAAGGAGAAACCCCTGCTGGCGCTGCGGCGCGAACTGGGCCCCCAAACATCGCAACCCAAGGACCCGAGCCATGAATAGAATCCATCCCATCCCCACCCTGGCCCTGGCCCTGTTGGTGCTGCTGTTCGCCGGCTGCGTCGCCACCAACCCGACGCAACCCACCCCCGCCACCGCCGGGCGCGGCGACCCGGACAAGCTGCTGCCGGTGGACTGTCTGCTGCCCGCCCAGGTGCGCAAGCTGGGAACCCAGATGACCTACCTGGCGCCGCGCCGGGCGATCAAGACCACCGCCCAGGACTGTGAGATCCGCGGCGGCGAGTATGTCGCCTACGACCGCGCCGACTATCGCACCGCCCTCAACGTCTGGCTGGCCCGGGCCAAGCAGGGCGACCCTGAGGCCCAGACCTACGTCGGCGAGATCTACGAAAAGGGGCTGGGGCTGCCCGCCGACTACCAGGCCGCCCGCCACTGGTATCAGAAGGCCGCCGAGCAGGGCTATGCCCGGGCCCAGATCGACCTGGGCTACCTCTATGAAAAGGGCCTGGGGGTGAAGCAGGACCCGGTCACCGCCCTCAACTGGTATCGCCGGGCCTCGGGGATCCAGGGCGACGACATCGAATACGCCTCGGCCATCGAGGTACAGGCCGCGACCCTGGCCCAGGAGCAGAACGAACTGCTGCGCCAGGAGATCCAGCGCCGCGAACAGGAGATCAAGCGCCTGCGCGCCTCCCTACAGACAGCCAAGCGACAGCTGGACGAGAGCCGACACCGCCTGCAGAAGGCGAAGCAACGGCTGCAGGAGCTCCAGCGCAAGATCCACTCCACCTCGGACGCCACCCGGCTCAAGCAGTTGCAGGCGGCCTATGCGCGTCAGCAGCAGGCGATCCGTGAGAGCCAGCAGCGGCTGAAGCGACTGCAACACCAGGCCGAGATGAATCGCCAGTCCCTGCAACGGCAGGCCGCCGACGTAAAGACCCAGAAGGCCCAGCTGGTTGCCGATGAGGTGGCGGGCCCGACCATCGAGGTATTCGACCCGACCCTGGCGGTGACCCGTGGCGGCGAACCCCGGGTGCGGGTACGCGCCGGCAGCAAGGTGCGACTGATCAGTGGCCGGATCCGCGCCCCGGCCGGGCTGCGCGGCGTCACCATCAATGGAGCACCGGTCACCCCCGACAGCAGCGGTGTCTTCCACTCCGCCCTCAGTCTCAGTGACCGGGAGCAGAAGATCGTCATCCAGGCCGAGGACAAACTGGGCCAGAACGCCGAGTTCTCCTTCCTGCTGGTGCCGGACCGAAGCCTGGCCCCCAGGCCAGTGGACAACGGCCTGGCAAGGCGCATCGCCGGCTCCATCGATTTCGGGCGCTACTACGCCCTGGTGATCGGCAACGACGAATACCGCCACCTGCCGGACCTGCAGACAGCGGTCAACGACGCCCAGACGGTGACCAAGCTGCTGCGCGACAAGTTCGGCTTCCAGGTCCGCTTCCTGCGCAACGCCGACCGCTACACCATCCTCTCGGCCCTCAACGAACTCAAGGGCGAACTGACCCCTCAGGACAACCTGCTGATCTACTACGCCGGGCATGGTGAACGGGACGTGAAGACCCTGCAGGGCTACTGGCTGCCAGTGGACGCGGAGGCCCAAAATACCGCCAACTGGATCCCCAACGCCGCCATCTCCGACCTGCTCAACACCATGAGCGCCAAACACATCCTGGTGGTGGCCGACTCCTGCTACTCCGGCTCCATGACCAGCAGCTCGGTGGCCCGCCTCGACACCCAGTTGAACGACGCCCAGCTGAAGAAGTGGCTCAAGGTGATGTCCAGGACCGGCTCGCGCACCGTGCTCACCTCTGGCGGAGTCGCCCCGGTGCTCGACACGGGAGGGGGCCGACACTCGGTCTTCGCCCAGGCATTCATCGACGAACTCAGGCAGGCACAGGGCATCATCGACGCCTACAAGATCTACCTCAAGGTCTCACGCGAGGTGCGCCAGCGGGCCGCCCTGGTGGGCTTCAGCCAGACCCCGACCTACGCGCCGATCCGCTTCGCCGGGCACAGTGGGGGTGAATTCATCTTCGTCAAGAGTTGAAGACCACCGCCCTCCTGCTGTGTACCCTCCTGCTGTCGGGTTGCAGCACCCCGGCAGTGAAGAACGACGACTTCGCCCAGGCCCATGGTCTGCAACGGCTGGAGCTGGTGGGCCAGGGCTTCGAACACCGCGTCTATCTACACCGCCCGGGACCGGCCGGCCGGGTCTGGCACGTCTACATCGAGGGGGACGGCAGGCCCTGGCTGGGACGCTACCTGATCGCCCCGGACCCCACCGTGAACCACCCCCTGATGCTGCAGATGCTGGTGCGAGACGCCGCCCCGGCCATCTATCTGGGCCGTCCCTGCTACGACGGCCACAATAACGACCCCCAGTGCCGGCCCTGGTACTGGACCCAGGGGCGCTACTCCGAAGCGGTGGTGGCGAGCCTGGCCACCACCCTGCAGCGGCTGATCGCACACTACCGGATCGATCGGCTGGTACTGATCGGCCACAGCGGTGGCGCCACCCTGGCGCGCCTGCTGGCCGAACGCATCCCCCAGACCCAGGGACTGGTCACCATCGCCGGCAACCTGGACACCGACCACTGGACTGCGCGGCACGGCTACAGCCCCCTGCGCGGCTCGCTCAACCCGGCCCGCCGCCCCGACCTGCCCCCCTCGATCCTGCAGTGGCACTTCACCGGCGCCCGGGACCGCAACATCCCCCCGGAGACGGCGCGCCGCCTGGCCCTGCGCCACCCGGCCTGGCACTACCGTGAGTTCCCAGACACCGGTCACGTGCATGGCTGGAACCGCCACATCTGCGAGATCCTGCGGCTGGCCGGTGGCGCCTGCCGGACCGCCCCCTCCTCCCAGGAGGCGCCGGGACCGCGCCGCGCAGGGGTGGATTGACCCCAGCCGTTGGTGCAGGGTGGAAGCAGGGGGACCTTGGTGAGTTTAACCAGGCCGGCGCCTGCTGGAGACCATCGCGGGCAAGACCGCTCCCACAGGGCGTGGTGGGCCCTGGGAGCGGGCTTCGTTTTGAAGTGGAGCGGCGATGCCGACCCGGGCGGCCCTGAACTCCACCGGAGATGCCCCATGCGGTATCATCGGAGCCATGCAGATCCTGTTGATCGAAGACGATAGGGAGGCCGCGGAGACGCTTGCCAGGGGGCTCGCGGAGTCGCACCACCAGGTCACCCGGGCGGCCGATGGCGAGACCGGGCTGCGGGCGGCATTGCGCGGCGGCCAGGACGTGCTGATCGTCGACCGCATGCTGCCGCGGCGCGACGGCCTGTCCCTGATCCGGACCCTACGGGCGCGGGGCCTGGCCACCCCGGCCCTGGTGCTGAGTGCCCTGGGGGAGGTGGACGACCGAATCGAGGGCCTGCGCGCCGGTGGTGACGACTACCTGGTCAAGCCCTATGCCTTCGGCGAGTTGCTGGCGCGCCTGGAGGCCCTGACCCGGCGCGGTGGCGAGACCCTCTCCCCCACCCTGCTCAGGGTGGACGACCTGCAACTCGACCTGGTCACCCACCGGGTGCAGCGGGCCGGCCGGGAGATCCGCTTGCAACCCAAGGAGCTGCAACTACTGGAGTACCTGATGCGTCACGCCGACCGGCTGGTGACCCGCGGCATGCTGCTGGAACAGGTCTGGAATCTCCACTTCGCCCCGGAGACCAATGTAATCGATACCCAGGTCTCGCGCCTGCGCGGCAAGATCGACAGGGGGTTCGCGCGGCCGTTGCTGCATACGGTGCGCGGCCGGGGGTACAGGCTCGGTGCCACCCCTTAGGCTTCTGCGCACCACCGCGATCCGCCTGGCCCTGCGCTACGCGGTCTTCTACGCCCTGCTGACCGGCCTGGGGCTGGGCCTCCTCTACTGGGCCACCAGCCGCTATGTGGACGCCCAGATCAGCGCCGGGCTGGAAAACGAACTGGCGAGTCTGCGCAAGATCGACCGGCGGCAGGGGCGGAAACGACTGCTGCGGATCCTCGACAACCGCCCCAACACCAACCCGGAGAACCACCGTTTCAGCCTGCTGATCGCCCCCGATGGCCACAAGCTGGCCGGCGACCTCAAGGGCTGGCCGAGACCACTGCAGGCCGACGGCCAGGTGCGCAACGTCTGGATCAAGGACCTGCTGATCCCCTACCCGGTAGCGGACCGGGACGGCTACTGGCCCATGATCGCCACCCGTCTGGATGACGGCAGCCGGCTGCTGCTCGCCCAGAGCGTACGCCAGGCCGAAGACCTGCAGGAGTTCATCCTCAGCACCATGGGGCTGATCCTGCTGGTGATCGTCGGGCTGACCCTGACCCTGGGATGGCGCATGGGGCGGCGGATGCTCGAACGGGTCGACCTGATCAACGAGACCGCACGCGGGATTCGCCAGGGCGATCTGAGTCAACGGGTGCCGGGCACCGGGCACAACGACGAATTCGACGAACTGGCGGCCCACCTCAACCGCATGCTCAGCCACATCGAACGCCTGGTCGACGGCATGCGTGAGGTCACGGACAACGTGGCGCACGACCTGCGCCGTCCCCTCTCCCGCCTCCACAACCGCCTGGAGGTCGCCCTGTTGGAGGCCCGTAACGCCCCCGACTACCGGCGGGTGCTGCAGGCCTCGCTGGTGGACCTGCAAGAGATGATCCGCACCTTCAACGGCCTGCTGGAGATCGCCCAGGCGGAGGCCGGCAGCGCCCGCGGCGATTGGGAGATCATCGACCTCTCCGCCCTGGTCCGGGAGATCGGCTTCCTCTACCAGGATCTGGTCGAGGAACAGGGCCAACGGCTGTGCCTGGCCATCGATCCCGCTGTCTCGCTCTGGGGCAACCGGCACCTGCTGGGCCAGGCCCTCAGCAACCTGCTGGAGAACGCCCACAAGTATGCCGGCCCCGGGGCGGAGATCGAACTGCGCCTGCGCCAGGGCCAGGGGGAGTGCCTGCTGCGGGTCAGCGATTCCGGCCCAGGTATCCCGGCCACGCAGCGGCGGCGGGTGCTGGAACGTTTCGTGCGCCTGGACGCCGCGCGCACCCGTCCAGGCAGCGGCCTGGGTCTCAGCCTGGTGGCGGCCGTGGCCAGACTCCACGAGGCCCGGCTGAGCCTGGAAGACAACGCGCCCGGGCTGGCGGTCTCCCTGACCCTCCCCACCCAGCGCGGCTGACGACCGATCCCCAACCTTTCCAAACGGTAAGAGACGGGCCCCAGCGGCCCAGCTAAAATAGCCGCTTCATGCAGTCCGGAAGAGAGGGATGAAGTCTAGCCCCCAAATCACACCCCGACACATCAAACCTGATTCGCGCGATGTCTCAGCTACGCGATCTCGGAGGGCGGGTGACCAGGCAACGATCTGAAGGCCCGAGGGGGGGTTGCAGCGGTGGGGTGGCGGCCTCCCGCTGGGTCGGCGCCCTGAGCGCCCTGCTACTGCTCAATGCCTGCGCGACCTATCGGCCCCTGCCCCTGCCCGAGACAGCGGACCTCGCCGGTGGCCTGAGCCAGATCAAGGTCGATAGCGGGCGATTCCCCCTGCCCCGGCTGGCGGCCCACCCCTTCGATACCAGCGATGGCCTGGATTGGGTCGAGGTCGCCATGCTCGCGGTGGCCAACAACCCGGCCCTCAAGGCCAGCCGCCTCGATCGCGGTGAGGCGGCGGCCCAGGTCTTTGCGGCCGGACTGCTGCCAGACCCCGGCCTCTCCGCCACCCTGAGCCGCCCCACCAATGGGGTCGGCAATGTCAACGGGTTCGATCTGGGGCTGGACTACGACCTCAAGGCCCTGCTGACCCGCAACGCCGGTCGGCGGGTCGAAGAGGCCGCCCGGCAGCAGGTCGACCTGCAACTGCTGTGGCAGGAGTGGCAGGTGATCCAGAAGGCCCGCCAACTGACCCTGGCGGTGGGGGTTTCGCGGCGCAAGCTGGCACTGCTCGAGGCCGCCCAGACAGCCGCGGAACGACAATATGAGCGCAGCCGGCGACTGCTCAGACAGGGCGATCTGACCCTGGCCGTGGCCGCCGCGGAGGCGAGCACCTGGTTCGATCTGAACAGCCGGCTGCAGCGCCAACGCCGGGAAGAAAGCAAGCAGCGCCATGCGTTGCAGGCCCTGCTGGGTCTGTCCCCCGAGGTGACCCTGCCCCTGGCCCCGCTCCCCACCGTCAGCCCCGGGAGATCGATGGTCCGCCCGGGGGACTGGTCCAGTCTGCCCCAGCACCGCCCGGACCTACTGGCCCTGCAGGCGGGCTACCACAGCCAGGAACAGCGGGTGCGCCAGGCGATCCTGGCCAAGTTTCCCGCGCTCCAGATCGGCTTCACCCGCGCCCGGGATACCGATGGCCTCTACACCAGCGGCCTGGGCATCACCCTCGAGCTGCCGCTCTTCTCCGGCGGGCGGGGGGAGATCAGGGTGGCGCGCGCCACCCGGGCGCGCTTGCGTGGCGAATACCAGGCCCGCCTGGATCAGACCCGGAGCGACGTGGCGCGTCTACTCGACCGGCAGGACCTCCTGCAAGCCCAATACAGCGATCTGCAACGCCAGCTCCCCGCGCTGGGCTCGCTGGTCGCGACGGCGCGCGCGGCCCATGCCCGGGGCGATCTGCCGACCTTGGACCTGCGCAACCTGGAGACGACCCTGCTGCAGCGGCGACTGGAGGCGATCGATCTGCAACAGGCCCTGTGGCGGGTGCGCATCGCCCTCGACACCCTGCTGGCCTGGCCCGAGACGAAGGAGTGACTCTCTTGAGCGTACGATCCCTGGTGCGCCATGGCATCGCCATGACCCTCGCCCTGCCCTTGCTCTGGGCCCTGAACGCACTGGCGGACGGCCCATCCACCGCCTTGGCCCAGGCGGGAGAGTGGCGACCACATCTGCGCGCCTTCGCCCGCATCAGCGCCCGCCAACAGACCCGACTCTCCCTGCCCTTCGGGGCGCGCATCCGCGGCCTGCCCGTGCAGCCGGGGGGAAAGGTGGCGGCCGGTGACCTGCTGGCGACCTTCGATGCCCCCCGGCTGCGCCGCCACCTGGCGGCCTGGCAACAGGCCCGGCGCGAGGTACGCCTGGCACGCAAACACCTGAAACTGCTGCGCACCGGCAACCAGGAGCACACCCTCACCCGGCACGACCTGATGGCGGGCGAACAGGCCGCACAACAGGCCGAAGGCCGGTCAGAGCTGGCCTGGGAGACCCTGGCGGCGGACCTGGACCAGCTCAACCAGAAGGCGGCGCCCGACCGCCTGGCGCGGCGCATCCATGCCATTGGCTTGAGCGAGGTCGCCCGGGGACTCGGACGACTGAAGGCGCCCTTTGCCGGCCTGGTGAGACTCCGCCATGCGGCCGAAGGCGAGCAGCTCGCCGCCGGCGACCCCATCCTCGAGCTGGAGTCCCTCGATCCGGTCTACCTGGATGTGGGCGTGCCCAAATCCCAGCTGACCGAATGGCGGCGGGGCCAGTCCTATTGGCAGGGGGGCGGTGAGAAGGTCATCCTTCAGCCGCTGGCGGGCGTGCCCCGCCTGGATGCGGACACGGGCCTGTGGCTACTGCGCCTGGTGGCGCACAACCCCGGCTATCGCCTGCGGGACGGCGCCTGGATCGAGGTACATCACTTGGGCGACCCCCGCACGGTGGCATGGGTTCCGGGACAGGCCGTGGTCTCGCGCAATGGCAGGGACTGGGTCATCGTGCCCGGTGACAAGGGACCCAAGCCGGTCGAGGTCCGGGTGGGACCCACCGCGGCGGACGGGCTGATCCCGGTGCTCAAGGGGTTGGAACCAGGCACCCAGGTAGTGACCGAGGGCGCCTACGAGCAGCTCTACCGGGATCTCAAAGACCTGATCAAATTTGTCGATTGAAGACGCATCCAAAAGCAGCCGTAGGATGGGTTGAGATACGAAACCCATCACAAGGGGACCGATTGAGGGCGCATTCATAATGTTGGAAAGACTGCTGCGCCACCCCGCCGCCCTGGTCCTTGGGGTGTTGCTGTTGGCCATTGGGGGATTGGCCAGTTTCCGTGGTCTGCCGGTAGATTTGTTCCCCCGCCTCGACTATCCGCTGATCAACGTCATCACCCACTACCCGGCCGGTACCGCGGAGGACATGGAGCAGCTGATCACCCGGCCGATCGAGAGTGCCATGCTGGGTCTGAGCAATCTGCGCCGGGTGCGCTCCACCTCGGCGCCTGGCTTCTCCCAGGTGACCGTGGAATTCAACTGGGGCATGGACGTGATCCAGGCCCGGCAACTGGTCAACAGCCGCCTGGCCACGGTCCATCTTCCTGGCGATGCCCGCCCGGCGCTGGAGAACATCGGGACCTCGCTGGCGATGCTCTCCACCTATACCCTGCGCGGTGGTGATCCGGTGGCCTTGCGTGGCTGGGCGCAATACCAACTGGCACCCCAGTTGGCGGCACTACCCGGAGTGGCCCGGGTGGAGGTGATGGGTGGGGCCGAGGCCGCCTGGCGCATCGACGTCGATCCCCTCACCCTGCGCCGCAGTCACCTGACCACCGCAGCCATTGCCGATGCCATACGCAAGGCCAATGTAATCGATACCGGGGGACATCTGGAGGCCCACGGGCGTGACCTGCTGGTCCGCACCGAGGCGCGGCTGCTGCGCCTGGACGACCTGAAGCAGGTGACCGTAGGCCATGCCGCCGATGGCCGCCCCATCCGCCTGGACGAGGTGGCGCGGGTCTATGCGGGGGCCCTGCCACAGCGCTACGTGATCAGCAGCAACGGGCTGCCGGCCGTGGCCTTCAACATTCAGAAGCAACCGGCTGCCAGTACCCTGGCGGTGTCCCGGGCAGTGGATGAGCAGCTGGCGGCCACGCGGCTGCCGCAAGGCGTGCGGCTGGAGAAATTCTACGACCAGGCGGAGATCATCGGCCTGGCCTACCGCAACATGCGCGACAACCTGCTGGCCGGGGCCCTGCTGGCCGTGCTTGCGGTGATCCTGATCCTCGGACGCAACCGCAGCAGCCTGGTCATCGCGATCACCCTTCCTCTGACGGTACTGGCTACCTTCTGGGTGATGCATGGCCTCGGACTGGGCCTGAACCTGATGACTCTGGGCGCGCTGACAGTGGCCATCGGAATGCTGGGCGACGACGCCATCGTGGTACTGGAAAACATCGATCGGCATCGCCAGCTGGGCCAGTCGCCCTGGCAGGCGGCGCTGAGCGGAACCCGGGAGATCCTCGGTGCTGACATTGCGGGCACCCTCACGGTGCTGGCCGCCTTCGCCCCGCTGGTCATCGTCGGCGGACTCGCCGGGCGACTGACCCACGCCTTCGGCATTACCTTCAGCATCCTGCTGCTGTTCTCCCTACTGCTGTCGCTCACCCTGATCCCGCTGGCGGCGGCCCACTGGATGCATCCGATGGAGCGGATCAAGGCGCTGCCCAGGGGGCCGGGCGCCCTCGCTGCACGCGGCTTCGAGCGCTTCAACCTGGGTCTGCTCGAGCACCTGCTCAGACATCGCGGAAAGACGTTGGTAGTGACCGTCGTGCTGTTGCTGGGCAGCCTGGGGCTGCTGGCATTCAACCCGACGCGCATGCTGCCGCTGCTGGACGAGAACAGCCTGCTGCTGAGCTATGGGCTCGCGCCCGGCAGCTCTTTGGATGAAAGTAATCGTGTCGGCTCGGCATTGGAGCAGCGGTTGCTCGCCATGCCCGCGATCGAGGGTGTCTACCGGCGCACCGGCTCCCCCGAATCATCCTTCTACATCGAGGGCCCGAACGAGGGCGAACTGGTGCTGCGCCTGGATCAGCGCAAGTCGCCTGACGCCCTGGCGGACAAGGCCCGGATCGAGCGCCTGCTCGCCGCCACCCCCGGGGTGATAGGGCGGGTCAACGAACCCACCAGCGAAAAACTGGACGAATCCTTCTCTGGATTGCCGGCCCTGTTCGGCATCACCCTCTACGGTAACGATCTGAAGGCCCTGTATGCATCCGCCACCAAGGTGGAACAGGCAGCACATGACATCCCCGGATTGAACAATGTGGTCAACAACACCAAGGTACCGGTGGACCAGCTCCGGGTGGCCCTCGACCGCGGCGCCTTGGCGCGCCTCGATGTCACTGCCGAGGCGGCGGCACGCGCCCTGCGCACCGCGATCCAGGGTGAGAAGGTGGCCCAGGTGGTGATCGCGCAGCGGCCCATCGATCTGTTCCTGCGCTACGCCAACGACCAGCGCCAGCGGCAACCGGATCTGCAGCAGGTGCTGGTGGGGAACGCTCGCGGTGACCTGATCCCACTGGGACAGCTGGCGCAGATCACGCGACAGTCGAGCTACCCGACCATCGAGCATCAGCGCGGAATCCGCTCCCTGACCCTGACCGCCGAGATCGAAGGCAATCCCCTGAGCGTGATTGCCGATCTGGAACAGACCCTCTCGTCGCTCGGTCTGCCACCCGCTATCGAGTGGGGCTACACCGGCGAATATGGCGAGCTGCTGCATACCGGCGAGCAGCTGCTGTGGGTCCTGCTCGCATCCGCGCTGCTGGTCTATGGCATCATCGCCATTCAGCTTGGCAACCTGCTCGACCCGGCCGTGGTGATTGTCAAGCTGCCGCTGGACTTCATGGGCGCGGCGCTGGCGTTGTTCGTCACCCGCCAGCATCTGGACCTGACCGTGGCCATCGGCTTCATCACCCTGGTGGGGGTCTCCACCAACAACGGCATCATGCTGCTAACCTTCACCCGCAACTTCCGCAATCAGGGATTGGATGCGATCAGCGCGGTACGCGAGGCGGTGCGCCTGCGTGCACGCCCCATGCTGCTGACCCAGTTGACCAGTCTGCTGGCCCTGATCCCGGCGGCCCTGGGGCTCGGTCAGGGGCCGCAACTCCTGCAGCCCCTGGGGATCATGCTGTTCGGCGGACTCACCGCCGGGGGCCTGTTGACCCTCAACCTGCTTCCGGTGATCTATGTGGCGACCGAGCGCTGGCGCCGCCGACCCAACTCGGTGTGATGTGGGAACGGACAAGGCCACTCCCCCGGGCGCCTCAACACAAGCGATGGGTTTCGTACCTCAACCCATCCTAGGGTACTCCCCCAGCGACCAGCGGGGGCGAACCGAGAAGCACAGGGGCTCCTGCTCGCCGGCCAGCAGGCGCTGGCAGCCGGCGTAGGCGATCATGGCACCATTGTCGGTGCAGAACTCGGGGCGCGGGTAGTAGGCCCGGCCACCCTCCCGGGCCAGCATGGCGTCGATATGCTGGAACAGCCGCTGGTTGGCGCTGACCCCGCCGGCCAGTACCAAGCGGCGGATACCGGTCTGGCGCAGGGCCCTCCGGCACTTGATCGCGAAGGTCTCCACCACCGCCTCCTCGAAGGCGCGGGCAATGTCCGCCCGGGTCTGGGGTGACAGCTCCCCCTCCGCCTTCCGGGCCGTCTGCAAGGTGTTGAGGGCGAAGGTCTTGAGCCCGCTGAAGCTGAAGTCGAGGCCGGGACGGTCGGTTATGGGGCGGGGGAAACGGTAGCGGCCAGGGTCCCCCGTCTCGGCCAGGCGCGCCAGCCCGGGGCCGCCGGGATAGGGCAGCCCCAGCAGCTTGGCGGTCTTGTCGAAGGCCTCACCGGCGGCGTCGTCCAGGGTCTCCCCCAGCAGCTGATAGCGACCCACCCCCTCCACCCGCACCAGCTGGGTGTGTCCCCCTGAGACCAGCAGGGCGACGAACGGGAAGACCGGCGGGTCCGGCTCCAGCATGGGGGCCAGCAGGTGTCCCTCCATGTGGTGCAGCCCCAGGGCCGGGATGCCCCAGGCCCAGGCCAGGCTGCGCCCCACCGCCGCCCCTACCAGCAGCGCCCCCACCAGACCCGGGCCAGCGGTATAGGCGATGCCGTCGATGGAAGCCGTGGCGACCCCGGTCTCACGCAGCAGTTCGCGCAACAACGGCAGCAGCTTGCGCACATGGTCCCGGGAGGCCAGTTCGGGCACCACCCCGCCATACTCGGCGTGCACTGCGATCTGGCTGTGCAGGACATGGCCCAGCAGCCCCTGGCCGCTGTCGTAGAGAGCCAGGCCGGTCTCGTCGCAGGAGGTCTCTATGCCCAGGACGCGCATGTTTTGGCCCTTTTTCTCCATTGTCTTTGCAATGCGACGCGCCAATGCGTAAAATTCGCGCCTTTCACCGTCCGCGAAAGCTTAACAGATCTGAGGAATCACCATCGATGCCCAATGTACGCGTCAAAGAGAACGAACCCTTTGAAGTCGCCATGCGCCGCTTCAAGCGCTCCTGCGAGAAGGCCGGCGTGCTCGCCGAGGTGCGTCGCCGCGAGTTCTACGAAAAGCCCACCTGGGAGCGTAAACGCAAGGCCGCCGCTGCGGTCAAGCGCAACCTGAAGAAGGTCTTCCGCGAGAGCCGGCGCTTCGAACGCCAGTACTGATCGACCCCTCCCCCATGCTCAAACAGCGCATCCAGGACGACGTCAAGGCGGCCATGAAGGCCAAGGACAAGCCGCGCCTGGCCACCCTGCGCCTGATCACCGCCGCCATCAAGCAGCGCGAGGTGGACGAGCGTATCGAACTGGATGACACCCAGGTGCTGGTGATCCTCGAGAAGATGATCAAGCAACGGCGGGATTCGGTGGCCCAGTACCAGCAAGCCGGGCGCAACGAGCTGGCCGAGCAGGAACTCGGCGAGATCGCCATCATCCAGGAGTATATGCCCGAGGGTCTGAGCGAGGCGGAGATTCTGACGCTCATCGAGCAGGCCATAGCCGCCACCTCCGCGACCGGCATGCGCGACATGGGGAAGGTCATGGGCCAGCTCAAACCCAAGATGCAGGGCCGGGCCGACATGGGCCAGGTCAGCACCCTGGTGAAACAGAAACTCAACGCCTGAGAGCCCGTCTTGGCGACAGGCCATCTCTGACACCCCGGCCAGCGCGAGTCCATGGCCGGTAGAATCCCTCCCCAATTCATCGATGACCTGCTGCAGCGCGTCGACATCGTCGAGGTGATCAACCGGCGTCTGCCCCTGAAGCGCGCCGGCAAGGAATACCAGGCCCGCTGCCCCTTCCACGACGAGAAGACCCCCTCTTTCACGGTCAGCAACGAGAAACAGTTCTACCACTGCTTTGGCTGCGGCGCCCACGGCTCCGCCATCGGCTTTCTCATGGAGTACGACCACCTGGAGTTCGTCGAGGCCATCGAGGAGCTGGCGGGAATGCTCGGGGTGGAGGTACCCAGGGAGTCGGGGGGGCGCCAGGGACCGGACCTGCGGCCTCTCTACGCCACCCTCGAACAGGCCGCGCACTACTACCAGCGCCAGCTCCGGGAGCACCCGCGAGCCGGCGACGCGGTCGCCTACCTGAAACAGCGCGGTCTCAGCGGCGAGATCGCCGCCAGCTTCGGCATCGGCTTCGCCCCGCCGGGCTGGGACAACCTGCTGCGGGCCCTGGGCAGGGACGAAACGGCCATCGTCCGGCTGCGCGAGGCGGGCCTGATCTCCGAACCCGAGGGCAAGCGCTATGACCGCCTGCGCAATCGCATCGTGTTCCCGATCCGCGACCCGCGCGGCCGGGTGATCGGCTTCGGCGGCCGGGTGCTCAACGCCGAGGACTCACCGAAATACCTCAACTCCCCGGAGACCCCGCTATTCCACAAGGGCCAGGAACTCTATGGCCTCTACGAGGCCCGCCAGGCGCTGCGCAGGCTCGACCGCCTGCTGGTGGTAGAGGGCTATATGGATGTGCTGGCGCTGGCCCAGTTCGGCATCCGCAACGGGGTCGCCACCCTGGGCACCGCCACCACTGGGGAGCACCTGGAGCTGATCTTTCGCAACTGCGGCGAGGTGGTGTTCTGTTTCGATGGCGACCGGGCTGGACGCGACGCCGCCTGGAAGGCACTGCGGACCGCCCTGCCAGTGATGAGCGAGGGCCGCGAGGCGCGCTTCCTGTTCCTGCCCGAGGGGGAAGACCCGGACACCCTGGTGCGCCAGGAGGGCGAAGAGGCCTTCAATCGCCGGATCGAACAGGCCCAACCCCTCTCGGCCTTCCTGTTCGAGCAGCTGGCGTCGCAGGTCGATATGCAGACCGACGAGGGCGCCGCGCACTTTGGCGAGCAGGCCATTTCCCTGCTCGAACGGCTGCCCAAGGGGATCTTCCGGGAGCGGATGTACCAGCAGCTGGAGATGAAGCTGGGGATGCTGCGGGGCTCGCTGCAGCAGGCCCGACCGACCCCGTCCCGAGTGGCGCAGCGACCCCGGCGTAGCGATGCCCAGTACCGACTGCCCCGCCCCACACCCTTGCGCCTGGTGATCGCCATGCTGCTCGACCAGCCTTCCCTGGTGCGGGTCATCGACGAGACCGATGCCACCTGGCGTCAATGGCACTCCCCGGGCATCCCGCTGCTGTGTGAGCTGATTGAAATCATCCATACCCAGCCCCACATCAACAAGGCGGCCCTGCTGGAACGCTGGCGGGGTCGCGAAGCCTTTGTCCACCTCAACAGGCTGGCCGACTATCGCTTCGATATCCCCGGCCTGGATCAGGCAGCCGAGCTGCGCGATGCCCTGCAAAAACTCAACCTGCAGTACCTCAAGGAGCAGGCCCTGAGACCGCGGAATCTCAGACCCAGCGAGCTGTCTGATGAGGCACTGGAACAGCTCAAGCGGCGTTTCCCCGGCACCGGCGGAGAGGCGAAGGAACCGGACGGATAGGCCGGTCACGACCGATTTCCGGCCCTTCTCCCTGCGAAAAATGCCAACCTGATCCGCCAGAGCTACGGCAGCATGGTGAAATCATGCTATAATGGTTAGTTCGTTTTTTCGTAGTTGGCACTTCGAATTTTCAAGGTATCAGATGAACCAGGAACAGCAGCAATCCCAACTCAAGCAACTCATCGCAAAAGGTAAGGAACAGGGCTTCCTGACCTACGCGGAGGTCAACGACCACCTCCCGGAGGGCATCGTCGAGCCCGAGCAGATCGAAGACATCATCCGCATGATCAACGACATGGGGATCACCGTCCACGAAACGCCCCCCGCCGATCTCGATACCTCGAACCTGAGTGATGCGGCCATCGCCGCCGACGAAGACGCCGCCGAGGCCGCCGCCGCGGCGCTCGCCTCGGTGGACAGCGAATTCGGGCGCACCACCGACCCGGTGCGCATGTACATGCGCGAGATGGGTACCGTGGAGCTGCTTACCCGCGAGGGTGAACTGCGCATCGCCAAGCGCATCGAAGAGGGCCTGAGACAGGTCTCCGCCGCCCTCGCCACCTTCCCCCCCTGTGTCGGCAAGCTCGGCAGCCTGCTCGAACAGGTCGACCAGGGCGAGGTCCGCCTGGTGGACGTGACCAGCGGCTTCATCGACCCCAACGAGTCGGACGAGATCCCCACCCCTGCCAGCATCGCCCAGAAAAAGGCCGAGGCGGAGAGCAAGGCCGAATCGGACGAGCCGGAGAATACCGGCCCGGACCCCGAGGAGGTCTCCGCCAAGGGGGCGCTGCTGCGCAAGCGCCACAAGACCCTCTGTAACGCCCTGAAGAAGCACGGCCGAGCCCACCCCAAGACCCAGAAGGCGGTAGAGAACGCCGCCCAGCTGTTTCTCGAATTCAAGCTGGTGCCGGTGACCTTCAGCAGGCTGGTCAAGATCCTGCGCGATACCATCGAGCGCATCCGCAACCAGGAACGGATCATCCTGGAACTCTGTGTCGACAAGGCCCGCATGCCCCGCCGGGAGTTCATCGCCTCGTTCCCGGAGAACGAGACCAACCTGCAGTGGATCGACCAGCACATCAAGAAGGGCAGCGCCTACTCGGCCGCCCTCAAGGAGTACGCGGACGAGATCAAACGGGCCCAGAGACGCCTCATGGTCACCGAACAGGAGTGCCTGCTCACGGTAGGCGAGATCAAGGAGATCAACCGCCGCATGTCGATTGGCGAGGCCAAGGCGCGGTGCGCCAAGAAGGAGATGGTGGAGGCCAACCTGCGGCTGGTGATCTCCATCGCCAAGAAGTACACCAACCGGGGCCTGCAATTCCTCGACCTGATCCAGGAGGGCAACATCGGCCTGATGAAGGCGGTGGACAAATTCGAATACCGGCGCGGCTACAAGTTCTCGACCTACGCCACCTGGTGGATCCGCCAGGCCATCACCCGCTCCATCGCGGACCAGGCCCGCACCATCCGTATCCCGGTGCACATGATCGAGACCATCAACAAGCTCAACCGCATCTCCCGCCAGATGATCCAGGAGATGGGCCGGGAGGCCACCCCGGAAGAGCTGGCGATCCGCATGGAGATGCCGGAGGACAAGATCCGCAAGGTGCTGAAGATCGCCAAGGAACCGATCTCCATGGAGACCCCCATCGGCGACGATGAAGACTCCCACCTGGGTGACTTCATCGAGGACGCCGGCGTGGTCTCACCGGTCGAATCGGCCACCATGGAGGGCCTCAGCGAGGCCACCCAGAACATGCTGGCCGGCCTGACCGGTCGCGAGGCCAAGGTCCTGCGCATGCGTTTCGGCATCGACATGAACACCGACCACACCCTGGAAGAGGTGGGCAAGCAGTTTGACGTGACCCGCGAACGTATCCGCCAGATCGAGGCCAAGGCCCTGCGCAAGCTACGCCACCCCTCCCGCTCGGAACGCCTGCGCAGCTTCCTGGACAACGAATAGCCAACTCCCGGGCAGCGGATCTAAAGACTGGTTTCTGCTAGAATCCGCTGCTCCATCCCGGGCCCTTAGCTTAGTTGGTTAGAGCAGGGGACTCATAATCCCTTGGTCGTAGGTTCGAGTCCTACAGGGCCCACCAATCCAGACAATCACCCTTTCGCTCCCTCCCCCGCCCGAGAGAGGGGTTGGGGAGAGGGTGAAGGGCCATCTAACGCAGTTCCATCTCCACCGGCCGGCGGGTCCAGAGGTCGCGGTTCCGCCACAGCAGGACGACCATCGACACCAGCCCGGAGAGCAGTGCCAGCAACAGGGCGGACCAGGCGAGCCAGCGCATGAGCGGGGCGCTGAGCTCCCAGGCCAGGCCGAACAGCAGGGCGCCGGCGGCGATCAGCTGGAAGACCAGCTTCAGCTTGCTCAGCAGTTCGGTTCGGATCACCACTCCGACGCAGGGGGCCATGCTGCGAAAGCCCTGCACCACGAACTCCCGGGCCAGCAGGGCCAGCACCATCCACATCGGCAGCCAGCCGGGATGGCGGTGTGCCAGGTAGACCAGCAGGACATTGGCGAAGACCTTGTCCGCCAGGGGGTCGAAGAAGATCCCGATATTGCTCTGGGCGCCCAGGCGGCGCGCCGTCCAGCCATCCAGGCCGTCGGTGATGCTGGCGAGCAGGAACAGGAAGAAGCCCGCCCTGTAGATCGGGGGCTCCGCGCCCAGCTCCAGCATCCAGAGCAGCGGCACCAGCAGCAGGATCCGCGAGGCCGTCAGGGCATTGGGCAGCCATTGCATAGTTCACTCCACAGGGATCTCCCCAAGACCCCTAAAGTTACCAGCCGGGTACCCGCTAACTCAAATAATCGATCAACACCCTTGAGCACAAGATGACCTGGATACCCAGCCGAAACCCTGTAGCTGCGCTCTTCTTCGCCCTGCTCTGGCTCGTCAGCGAGTCGGCACTGGCGAACAAGTTCCAGACCATCAGCGGCGGGGTCGTCGGTTCCAACCGGATCAAGATCGAATATATCCGGGATATCGCTTGGGTGGCCGGGGGGATCCTGCTGGTGGCGGCGATCCTATCCATCCTGACCCACAACCGGAATGCCCACAGCGTCAACTACACCATGTGGCGCGCCTCGACCCTGGTCTTTTCGCTCCTGAGCCTGCTCGCCTTCGCCACCGCGCTGTTCGTCTAGCCCGCCGGTACCACATAGAGCAGTACCGAGAAGAAGTGCAGCACGCTGCCGGCCAGCACGAACAGGTGCCAGACCGCGTGGTTATAATTGAGCCGCTCCCAGACGTAGAAGATCACCCCCAGGGAGTAGCAGAGCCCCCCCGCCAACAACAGCAGCAGACCGCCGGTCTCGACCCGCGCCAGCATCGGCTTGATGGCGATCACCACCAGCCACCCCAACCCCAGATAGAGGCCGATCGAGAGCCGTTCATAGCGCCTCTTGCAGGCCAGTTCCAGGACGACACCGGCGATAGCGATGCCCCAGACCAGGCCGAACAGGGTCCAGCCCCAGTCTCCCCGCAGGTTGACCAGGGTGAAGGGGGTGTAGGTACCGGCGATCAGCAGGAAGATCGCGGCGTGGTCGAGCCGCTGCAGCACCTACTTCGCCCTGGCGTGGGGGATGCCATGATAGAGGGTGGAGGTGGTGTAGAGCAGGACCAGGGTACTGCCGTAGATACTGGTGCTGACGACGTGCCAGGCATCGCCATAGAGGGCGGAATAGGCCACCAGCACCACCAGGCCGCCGATACTCAGGAGTATCTCCAGGCCGTGGCTCACGGCGTGGGCGATCTCCTCGCCGACAGTGTATTCACATTCGGCCGGTTCTCTCTGCTGGCTCATTCGGCGAACCCCAGGCGTTCCTCCACTCCATCCAGGGCCTTGCGAGCACAGGCCTCATCCAGTTCGCCGCCCGGGGCGCCGCTCACGCCGATGGCGGCCAGCAACGATCCGGCTGCGCGTATCGGAAGAGCACCGCGCAACAGCAGGACTCCGTCGACCTGATTCAACTCCTGACGGATATCGCGCCGCCGCGCCCGCAGCTCCCCCGAAGCGATACCGGAGAGGATCACCGCGTTGGCCTTCTCCCGGGCGAGTTGGATGGTGAAACGGCTGGCATGGACGTCGCGCAACAGGGCCTGTTCCGCGCCGTCGCGGCCCACGACCACTGCGGTAACCTGATAGCCCCTGGCGCGACAGGCCTCAACCGCCGCCAACACCATTTCATGGGCCAGGTCCGGGTTGAGGCGCTTGCTGGTCACCAGAACGCCCGCCTGTACCAGCTGGGCACCCAGCAGGAGCAGCAACAGCAGGGCTGGTCGAGAAAATCCACAAGGCATGGAGATCAGCATAGCCTATTGCTCACGGCTATGACCCTGGAAAATCTGCCCCATATCGTTCGATCCACTCCGCGGCGGCCTCCTCACGGCTCAGTTTCCGGCCCTCCCGCTCCAGCAGCTCCTGGCGGTACTGCTCGATGTGGCAGATCTGCTCAATCATGCGCAGGGCATAGGTGGTATCGGCATCCTGGAAGCGCACCCCGACCTCGAAGCGACCATCGATGGACTTGCACCAGACTACCGTCCCTTTGGCCTGGAACGGCTTGGGGAGGGTGGTGATGGAGATCTCGATCTCCACATCCGGCTCGACCCACTCCTCGGTGGTGAAGCAGACCCCGCCGTCGCTGTAGTTCTTCAACTGGGGGCGTTCCGTCTCCAGCTTACCCCCGAGTTGGTAATCGATGGGCACATTGGCCGGGTGGCGAATGAACTGCCGCATGGCTGCTCGCTCCTTGAGTCACTTCCAGGGGCTATTGTGTATCGTTTCGCTCCTTTATCCAAACCCCCGCCCTCAGGCCAGCAGCAGCAACCGCCGATAGCCCCGGTCGCGCAGCTCGAGGGCCGCTTCCAGTTTCTGCTCGATGGCCTGGGGTTCTCCGGGCAGCAGGCGTTGCGACAACTCCATCCGGCCGGCACCGGCCTCCAGCCCATCCAGCAGGCGCAGATTCAGACAGAGCATTTCGCGCCGGGCGGAGATCGTCGGCGCCGGCACCCTGCCGGCCCGGACCCGTCGATGCTGCTCGACCTGCAGGCGCCGCTTGGCCGACTCCAGCTGGCGGGCCAGGGGCAGAGAGAGATCGAAGCGGACACAGGCCTCCCGTGCCGTCTCGATCTGCGGCAGATCCGGTCCCGACAGCAACTCCACGGGCCTTTCCAGTTCCCGCCAGACCAGCCGGTGCCCCCCCACCGGGTCGTCGTCCGCCGGGTCGGGGGGGAACTTGTAGAAGCCCCAGCGTGCCCCCAGGGCGCACTCGATCAGCACCTTGTCGCCATCCACCCGGCAATCGCTGCCGCTGCACTGGGCTGCCGGAACCCAGGCCCGGGGGTCGCGCTTCCAGGCCTGGAAGTCGCGTTGGCCGACCCGGCCGTAGCACGCCTCCAGGGCCTGCCAGGTGGCATTGAACCCGGCCCACTCCTGGCGATAAAGGGGATTGCGCCGCAGAAACTCCCAGGCCCAGCGGGGTGCGTCGAGCTTCCGGGTAAAGACATAGTCGCCCGGATCACGCCAGTCTCTCATCTCTCTCCCGCCATATTCATGGTGTGGTGGGGTTCGACCGGTCTACAATGGTGCATAACGACCATCTCCAGGATGGAACCGCACAAACTGACCTATCCGCGATACGATGCGCTCCGCAAGCCCATCACATCCTCCATGTAACGCCCTTATTGAAAAACGGCAAAGATCAGCGCCAGGCCCCTATCCAGATCTCACCCCAAATGACGCCCCCACCACTCATCGAAATGCTCAGCCAGCTGATCGCCCTGCCTTCGATCAGCAGCGTAAACCCAAGCTGGGACATGGGCAACCGGGCGGTCATCGAACTGCTGCAGGGGTGGCTGGAGGCCATGGGTTTCAGCACCCGCATCCAGGCAATCCCCGGACGGCAGGAGAAATACAACCTGATCGCCAGTGCGGGCCAGGGGTCTGACGGACTGGTGCTGTCGGGCCATACCGACACGGTGCCCTTCGACGAGGCGCGCTGGAGCAGCGACCCGCTGCGCCTGCGCGAACAGGATGGCCGCCTCTACGGCATGGGCAGCGCCGACATGAAGGGCTTCTTCGCGGTCGTCATCGAGGCCCTGCGAGAGGTACCACTGGACCGACTCCGGCATCCCCTGGTGCTGCTTGCCACGGCGGACGAAGAGAGCACCATGTGCGGGGCCAAGGCCCTCGCCAAACTGCCCTTCCAGTTGGGCCGCCACGCCCTCATCGGCGAACCCACCGGCTTGACGCCGGTGCGCATGCACAAGGGCATCTCCATGGAGTCGCTACGCCTGGTGGGCCGCTCCGGCCACTCCAGCGATCCCAGTCTGGGGGTCAATGCCCTGGAAGGGATGCAGCAGGTCATCTCCGAGCTGCTGGAGTGGCGCGCCGAATTGCAGGCCAGGCATCGCAACCCGGCTTTCGAGGTGGCGGTGCCGACCCTCAACCTGGGGCACATCCATGGTGGTGACAACCCCAACCGGATCTGTGGGGAGTGCGAGCTGCAGTTCGACCTGCGACCCCTGCCCGGCATGTCGCTGGAGACCCTGCGCGACGAGCTGCGACAACGCCTGGAGCGGCTGTTGGGAGGGGAGGAACTGCGCTGGGAACTGCGGTCGGTATTCGACGGCATACCGGCCATGGAGACCCCCGCCAGTGCCGCCATGGTGCAGGCGGTGGAGCAGCTCACCGGCCAGCCGGCGCAGGCCGTGGCCTTTGCGACTGAGGGACCCTATCTCAACCGGATGGGCTTGGAGACGGTGGTCTGCGGCCCCGGTTTCATCGCCCAGGCCCACCAGCCGGACGAATATCTGCCCATGGCGCAGATCCGGCCTGCGATCGAGTTGATCAGGTCGCTGGTGAAACGCTTCTGTCTATAGGGGAGCCACGCTCAACCTAGAATCCTCAGTTGGGCAGGGTGAAGAGTCGGTTTGCGGGGGTGTAGGGCAAGGCACAACGACGCGGAATAGTCATTTATGTCCAAGGATGGACGGTATGCAGAAAATGCAGGAGCAATTTTCTGTCTATTCCAAGGAGTTGTAAAGCTTGCCGCTCCCAGCCCACGCCCCTCACCTACGTCCATGTAGGCGACGCCGCCATGTGCCCCCGTAGGCCTGCTATTCACCCGGTAGCGTGATTCACCCAATGGGTGATAAGGTCAATTGAAGTCAGTGTATTTCTTATCAATCACTTAGTTTCAGAATGGAGCGGTCAACTGAGG
>Ga0114931_10002638_pt1 | contig 22775 bp, 27 predicted proteins | sample 2SBtaG_FD_89579 | JGI IMG/M metagenome (GOLD analysis project Ga0114931, IMG submission 89579) | Deep subsurface microbial communities from Kolumbo volcano to uncover new lineages of life (NeLLi) - 2SBTROV14_V59a metaG | ecosystem: Environmental > Aquatic > Marine > Volcanic | place: Kolumbo... | reverse complement strand
TGGTGCCCACCGGGGTCGACGTGGCACAGGCGGCGAGCGCCCGATGAGCGGGCCCGCCAGCGAGGGAGGGACGTTGCAGGAGAGCGCCGTCGTACCGCAGGAGGTGCAGCTCGTCGTCGATGCACTCGACGACCGGCGCGCCAAGGACATCGTGGTCCTGGACCTCACGGAGGTCTCGGCCACGCTCGACTACTTCATCGTCGCCACCGGCGAGTCGCACCTCCAGCTGCGCGCCCTGGAGGATGCCGTGCGCGAGCGGCTCAAGCAGCACGGCTTCCCGCCGCGTGGCGTGGAGGGGCCCAGCGACCGCTGGGTCCTGATAGACTTCGGCGGCATCGTCGCGCACATCATGAGCCCCGAAGCGCGCGCTTTCTACGACATCGAGGGACTCTGGGCCGACGCCCGGCGGGTGCAGGTCACCCCCGCCTGAGCGGCGCCTTGGACGCCGGGGACGCACCTGCGCGCCACTGGGCCGAGGCGCTGGCCCGGCGCCACCTCGAGGGCCTCGGCTGGACCGTGCTCGAGGCCAACTACGCCGTGCGCGGCGGCGAGATCGACCTCGTCGCGCGCGACGGCGTCACGATCGTGTTCGTCGAGGTACGCCAGCGGCGCAGCGAGCGCTACGGGCACCCTGCGGAGACCCTCGACCGCCGCAAGATCGAACGCTGGACGCGCACGGCCCGCCACTACCTCGCGACCCGGCTCGGCGATCCGGATGCCCGTACGCGCTTCGACGCCATCGTCGTGCTCGGCGACGAACGGGCCCCCCGCCTCGAGCACCTCGTCGACGTCCTCTGAGGCGCCGTTCGGCGTTCCCGTGCGCGGCGGGGCGGATCCGCGCCACGTGCCATACTGCCCTCGTGCGCAGCGTCGGCATCATCGATCTCGGCAGCAACACCGCCCGCCTGGTCGTGCTGCTGTACCGCCCGGACTACCGATACCAGCTCCTGTACGAGTTGCGCGAGGTGGTCCGGTTGTCCGAGGGGATGGGCCCCTCGCGCATCCTCCGCGCCGAGCCATTCGAGCGTGGCCTGGAGGCGCTTCGCACCTTCCGCAGCTACTGCGACGCCGTGGGCATCGACGACCTTCGCGCCACGACGACCAGCGCGGTGCGCGCGGCCGTCAACGGGGAGGCGTTCGTCGAGGCCGCGCAGCAGCGGGCCGGGGTCGATCTCGAGGTCCTCACGGGCCGGCAGGAGGCTGCGTCCGGCGCGCTCGCCGTCGCCAACAGTCTCGACGTCCGGGACGCCGTGGTCTTCGATCTCGGCGGCGGCAGCATGCAGCTCAGCCTGCTCCGCGCGCGGCGCTTCGAGCAGGGTGGCGCCCTGCCGCTGGGTGCCGTGCGCACCACCGAGGCCTTCCTGGGCAGCGATCCACCCCGGGGCCGCGAGCTCAAGGCACTGCGGCGGCACGTGCGCGAGCAGCTCGCTCCCCGGCTCGCCGAGCTGCCGGCGGGGCTGCCGGTGGTCGGCATGGGAGGCACGCTGCGCAACCTCGCCAACATCGTGCAGTCGCGTACCGGTTACCGTCCGGATCTGCTGCACGGCTACCGCCTGCGCCGCGACGCGCTCGAGGATCTGGTCGCCGACCTCGCCGAGCGCCCGTTGCAACGTCGCCGCGAGGTCAAGGGGCTCAACCGCGACCGCGCCGACATCATCGTGGCCGGCGGCATCGTCATCGCAGAGACGCTGGCCGAGCTGGGGGTCGACGAGGTGAGCATCAGCGGCCAGGGTCTTCGCGAGGGGCTGTTCTACCCCTTCCTGTTCCCGCGGGGCGACCACCTGGCGCCCGACGTGCGGGAGTTCAGCGCCCTCAACCTGATGCGGGAGTACTACGACAACCCCGCGCACAACCTCCACGTGCGCTCGCTCGCGCTCCAGCTCTTCGACCAGCTCGCGAGCCTGCACGGACTGGGGCCGTGGGAGAGCTCGTTGCTGGCCGTCGCGGCGGTGGTGCACGATATCGGCATGGCGGTGGACTACTACGCGCATCACAAGCACGGCATGTACCTGGTGATGGGACGGGCGATGCCCGGCTTCAGCCACCGCGAGCAGGTGCTGATCGCGCTGCTGGTGCGCTACCACCGGCGCGGCTCTCCCGGGAACCAGGGCTACGGCGCCGTGCTCGAGGACGGCGACCTGGACCGGCTGGCGCGCCTGGCGGGCATGCTGCGCCTGGCGGAGTACCTGGAGCGCAGCAAGGCGCAGCGCGTGCACGGGGTGCGCTGCCGCCTCGGAGACGGCTACCTCCAGGTGGAAGCGCTCGCAGACGGCGACGCCGAGATCGAGGTGCGCGAAGCCGGTGCCCGTTCGGACCTCCTGGCCTCCTCGCTCGGCGTGAGCGTCGAGGTGGTCGCCGGGTACGGAGGCGCCTGATGCCCGCGCCGGCGCATCCCGGAGGCGTGGCCGGACGCGTGCGGATCAAGATCTGCGGCATCACGCGTGCCGAGGACGCGCGCGCCGCCGAGCGCGCGGGGGCCGACGCGATCGGCCTGATCTTCGCCGAGCGCTCCAAGCGCAGGGTCGACCCGGCCGCGGCGGCCGGCATCGTGGCGGGGCTGGGTCCGTTCGTCACGCGCGTCGGGGTGTTCGTGGACGCTCCGCTCGACGACGTACGTGCCGCGGTGCACCGGCTCAAGCTGGGAGCCGTCCAACTCCACGGCCGCGAGCCCGCCGCCTACGCCGCAGCCCTTCGCGGCGAGGTGACGGTGATCCGGGCGATGGCGTTCCGTGAGGGCCTCACGCCTTCGTCGCTGCGGGACTATCCGGCCGACGCCTTCCTGCTCGACGCCCCCGCGCCGGGCTCGGGGCGGCGCTTCGCGTGGTCGGACGCCGAGGCCTGGCGTGGGCACCCGCGCCTGGTGCTCGCCGGCGGTCTCGACCCGGAAACGGTCGGGGCGGGGGTGCGGGCCCTGCGCCCCTACGCCGTCGACGTCGCCTCCGGGGTGGAAGCCGAGCCGGGCATCAAGGATGCCGAGCGCATCCGGGCGTTCGTGCAGGCCGTACGGGACGCGTGACGCCGCAACTTATCCACAGACGGACGGAGTTCTCCACAGCCATGTGGAGAAGTGCCGTGCGCGCGTGGTGGAGCCGGATGACGTCGGGTGAGGAGCTAGAAAGCGCGTCTAGAACGCTGTTTCTCGTGGAGGCCGAATGGCGGCGCCATCTACCAGACCCGTCAGGACTTTGTCAAGGGACGCGAGTTATCCACAGATTGCATTGGTTATCCACACAGCGCACAATGGTCGTCGACCAGGGCGCGATTCCGGCACCACCCGGGGCGTGGGCCGGACGCAAGGACCCGAGGGAGGTCTAGCACCGTGAACATCGTGACCATCGCCGAAGCCCGCCGTTTCTCGCTCGACGCCGTGCAGAGCCGAGAGCTGGTGACCGAAGGGGACCTGAGCGTGACGCTGCACTGCTTCGAGGCCGGCCAGCGCGACGAGGATCATCGCTTCGACTCGAGCTGCCTCTACCAGGTGCTGGAGGGCGAGGTGCTGCTTCGTCACGACGCCGGAAGCGATCGCGTGGGCACCGGCAAGCTCGTCAGCGTGCCGGCCGGCACGCGCCACCATCTGGAGAATGCGGGCGGCGGCCTGCTGGTGGTCCTGGCGACCCACGCCCGCTAGCGTGCCCGGTCGGCGCGCGCCCCACCGCATCGCCACGGAGGTCACGCTGGAGGATCGCCGCCGTTCTCCCTACCGCCCCAACCGCAAGGGGTGGAAGGAGGCCGGCGCGACGCTCCAGGAGCAACGCGCTGGGGTCGCCGAGGCGGAGGGCGCAGGGCCCGCCAGCGCCAGCACGACAAGAACCGTTGGACGGCGCGCGAGCGCGTGGCGAAACTGTTGGACGACGGCGCCCCCTTCGACGAGTTGATGGCGTTCGCCGGCTGGGAGATGTACCCGGCCGAGGGAGGGGCGCCGGGCGGCGGCGTCGTGACGGGGATCGGACGGATCGGCGGCCGACCCTGGATGGTCATCGCCAACGACGCGACCGTGAAGGCCGGAGCGTTCTTCCCGATCACCGCCAAGAAGGTGATCCGCGCCCAGACGATCGCGCTCGAGAACCGCCTTCCGACCGTCTACCTGGTGGACTCCGCCGGCGTGTACCTCCCCATGCAGGACGAGATCTTCCCGGACCAGGACGACTTCGGCCGGGTGTTCTACCTGAACGCTCGCATGAGCGCCCTCGGCATCCCGCAGATGGCGGCGATCATGGGCAACTGCGTCGCAGGGGGAGCGTACCTGCCGGTGATGTGCGACACGCTGGTGATGACCGAGGGCTCGGGCCTCTACCTGGCCGGGCCGGCGCTGGTGAAAGCTGCGATCGGGCAGACGGTGTCGAGCGAGGACCTTGGCGGAGCCGTCATGCACGCCGAGGTGTCGGGCACCGTGGACTACCTCGAGCCCGACGACGCCCACGCTCTGGAGCGTCTGCGGCGGCTCGCCGGCGGCTACGCGCCCCGGCCCGTGGCGGCCTGGGCACGCGACCGCCACGACAGCGTCGAGCCGGCCGCCAAGGTCGAGGACCTCGAGGGCCTGCTGCCGGTCGACGGCGGGAGCCAGCCCTACGAGACCCGTGAGATCATCGCCCGCATCGTCGACGCCTCGGCGTTCGACGAGTACAAGGCGCGCTACGGCCGCACGCTGGTGTGCGGCACCGCGCGGCTGGGCGGCTTCCCGGTCGGCATCGTGGCCAACCAGAAGCGGGTCGTGAAGAACCGCGGCCGACTCGAGGTCGGCGGCGTCATCTACGCCGAGGCGGCGGACAAGGCGGCCCGGTTCGTGCTCAACTGCAACCAGGCCAACGTCCCCATCGTGTTCCTCCACGACGTCAACGGGTTCATGGTCGGGGTCGACAGCGAGCAGGACGGCATCATCCGCCGCGGCGCCAAGCTCGTCAACGCCGTGAGCAACAGCGTCGTGCCTCGCCTCAGCGTCATCCTCGGGGGGTCCTACGGCGCCGGTCACTACGCCATGAGCGGGAAGGCCTATGCGCCCCGCTTCCTGTTCGCCCTGCCGAGCGCGCGCTACGCCGTGATGGGCGGCCAGCAGGCCGCCAAGACGATCCTCGACATCCAGGCGGCCCAGCTCGCCCGCTCCGGCGAGGAGCCCGACGAAGACACGCTCGCCGCGCTCTTCGAGCGCATCCGTGCTGGGTACGAGCAGGCCCTGGACGTCCGATACGGCGCCGCCCGGCTCTGGGTCGACGAGGTCGTGATGCCGCTCGAGCTGCGGGGTCGCCTCATCCGGGCGTTGGAGGCCTGCGCGCTGGACAGCGAGCCGCCGCCGCTGAGGCTGGGCGTCTTCCAGGTCTGATCAGGCGGGCGGCCACGCCCCCAACGCACGCCGCACGTCGACGAGCTGGGCTCCGTGGTAGGCGTTGTGATCGGCGAGCAACAGGAGCTGGCGTAGCAGCGTGTGGCCGGGGGTATGGGCCAGCGGTGCCGTGAGGTCCGTGGAGGCGTCGCGCACCAGCGACAGGGCCCGCTCCCGGTCGCGCTCGAACGCCCGCACGCTGTCCTTCCACGCCCCGTCCGAGGCGGGTCGGGGGTCGCTCGGCCAGTAGCCTTCCGGCCACGAAGGGGACGCCCAGTCGGGGTCGAGCGCGTACTCGAGAAGGTCCTCCTGGGCGATGCGCATGTGCTCGAGCAGGTCCCAGGCGCTGTGGGCCAGGCCCTCGGGCACGCGCCCGCGAAGCGCCGCGGGGAACGCGGCGAGCGCCCCGTCGACGCTGACATGCGCGCCCTCGCCGCGCACCAGGACCTCGAGTTGCTGGCGGATCACGTCGTCTCGAAGGCTCTTGTCTCCCATGGCGCTCCTTTCGTCGGCGGCCGCGGTGGGCTCAGCCGACCTCCGGGAAGTTCCCCGGCTTCCACTTGACGGTGCACCCCATCGCGAAGGTCTCCGGCTCGGTGACGGCCCGGCCGGCCAGCAGAGCGTCCAGTGCATCGCGCAGGGTGGTCTCGGTGACGCCGGCGGGGTCCTTGGGGCTGTCGTCGATGCGCCCATGGTAGCGGAGCTGGCGGGCGCGGTCGAACACCAGCACCTCGGGCGTGCGCTGCGTCCGGTACGCGCGCGCCACGCCCTGGTCGGGGTCGCGCAGGTAGGGGAAGGGGAGGTCGTGCTCGGCGGCGAAGACGCGCATGGCATCCACGTCGTCGTCGGGGAAGGCCTCGGCGTCGTTGGAGTTGACGAACACCACGTCGACGCGGCCCTGGTAGTCGCGGTGGACGGCCTTGAGCCGCTCGACGTTCGCGAGCACGTAGGGGCAGTGGTTGCACGCCTGCACGTAGACGAACACCTCGGCGTCGAAGTCCTGCAGGTGATGGGTGCGTCCCTCCGTGTCGGCCAGGACGAACGGGGGCGCGCTGGCAGCGATGGGGAGCGGATCGGGTTGAGTCTTCACGATGGACCTCCGCGGGGATCGAGGGTTGGACGGTCGCGGTTCCGTTCTACCGGCCGGGGACGGCCGGCGCTGTCGCGTGCGCGTCGGAGGACGCTACACTGGCCGGAGATGAGCCTAGGTCGTGCGCGGGCGGGCGCTGCCCCCGGGGGCGCGGAGCGGTGAGCTTCGCCGCCCCCCTGTTCCTGTGGGGCCTCCTGGCGCTGCCCCTGGTGGTCCTGCTGCACTTCGTGCGCGCGCGCCGGCGCCGTCACCAAGTCTCGGCGCTGTTCTTGTGGCGGCGCGCCCGCCAGGTGGCCCAGCGGCGCAGGCGCGTCTCACCGACCTGGCTCCTGGTGGCGCAGCTGCTCTTCGTGACGCTCGCCGTGCTCGCGCTGGCCCGGCCTGTGGTCCAACGCGGCGCGGCTCCCGACCGGATCCTGGTCGTGGATGCCTCGGCCAGCATGGCGGCCCGCGACAGCGACGGCTTGCGGATCGACAAGGCCAGGGCCGTGGCCGAGAGGCTGCTCGCCGGAGCGGGTCGCGTGGCGGTCATCCGGGCCGGACTGGACGCCCGCGTGCTGGTCCCCCTGACGGGCGACCGCAACGCCGTGCGGCGCGCCCTGCAACAGCTGCGCGTGGGCGACCGCAGCGCGGACCTGGAGCACGCGGTGGCAGTCGCGGAGGCGGTCGAGCCCGGTGCCCAGGTGGAGCTGATCACCGATCAGCCGGCGGTGGGCGGGGCCACGGTCGCGTACCACAACGTGGCCGGTGACGGCGTCAACTTCGGCATCAGCGCGTTCGACCTGGGCCTCCAACAGGCCTACGTGGGTGTGGTCTCGAACAGCCGGAGGCCCGTACAGGTGCAGGTGACGCTCCGTCGCGACGGCCAGGAGGCGGCGAGCGGCTCGGTGCTGGTGCCGGCCGGGGGCACCGGCAGCATCACCTTCCCGCTCACCGACGTCCGCGGGCTCTACCAGGCCGCGATCACGCCGCCGGCGGGGGTGGAGGCCGGCGCCCCCGGCGGCGACGCGCTCACCCTCGACGACGTGGCCTTCGCCGGGGCGCGGCAGGTGACGGCCGTGGTGCAAGTGGGCGATGCGGCGGTCCTCAAGGCGCTGGCAGCGGTGCCCGGCGTGCGTGTGCAGGTGAACGCCAGCGCCGCGCAGATCCCCGCCGACCTGCGGGTGCTCACGCGTGCCGATGCGCGAGGACTGCCGGCCGGCAGCTATCTGCTGTTCGCTCCGGGCGCCTCCAAGCCCGACTACCAGGTGGTGCGGGAGTTCGACCGCGGTTCGCCCCTGATGCGCTTCGTGGACCTCCAGGACGTGGTGGTGGGGCTCGACCCGGCGCGCACGCCCTGGGGGACGACCGCAGGCTGGCAGACGCTGGCGAGCACGGCCGACCTCGAGCCCGTGTTGCGCTACCGCGACCAGGACGGCGTGCGTGTCCTGCAGGCGGCGTTCAACCCCACGCAGACCGACCTGGTGCTGCGCGCCGCCTTCCCCGCGCTGGTGGCGAACTACCTGCGCGAGGTGCGCGGCGACGCCAGCGTGCCGCTGGGCGCCGCGCTTCCGCCGGGCACGACGCTGGACGGAGCGGCGGCCGGCTACGCTCTGCGGCCCGGCATCTACCGCGAGCCGGGCGGCGCCGTGGCGGTGGCCAGCCTCGACAGCGACGCCGAATCACGGCTGCCGGCGCCGCCCGCCGAACCCCCCGCGGGAGCCCGCACGCCGGGCCGGGCCGTCGCGCGCCCTCTGCTGGGCGAGGCGCCGGCCACCTCGCTGGCGTGGCTCCTGCTGACCCTGGCGCTGGTAGCGCTCGTGGCCGAGTGGCTGCTGTGGAGCGGGTTGCCGGTCCTCCGTCGGCCGCGCGTTCCCCCCTTCCTGCGGCGTGCGTTCCAGCGCGGGCGCTGACCCCGCTCCGGCGCGCCGGCCCGACGTCCCCGCGGCACGACGGCCCCGCGGCACGACGTCCCCGCGGCACGACGGCCGCCGCGGCCCCGGGGACCCGGCGTGGGGGTCGTCGAGGTCAGGGGGCGGCCGGCGACTGCACGACCAGCTCCACCTGGACGGTGACGAGGTCGTCCACCTGGAGGAAGAGAAACCGCGGCCGGTCCATGCCGAAGTCGCTCAGGCGCACGTCGAACCGGAGCTCGGCGGTGAGCCGGTCCCCTTGCCGGAGCACGGTGCCTCTGGCGGTCACCTTGCGCGTAATGCCGTGCATCGTGAGGGTGCCGGTCACCACCAGCCGGACCGTGGCGCCGCTCGCGAGGTCGGTGGGGTCGGCCTGCACGTCGGAGATCGTGTAGCGGAGGACGGGGTAGCGATCGGCCTCGAACACCCCGCGGGCGGCGTTGCGGTCCCGCACGAGGTTGCCCGTGGTGATGGAGGCGGCCCGGACCGTGACCGACCCACGTGCCGTGGCCGGGTGCGCGGGATCGACCCGGAGCGCCGCGGAGGCCACGGGAGCGTGCCCCGTGAAGCTCTCGAGCGGATCCGTGGCGCGGAAGTCGACCGTGCTTCCCTCCAGGAGGCGGGCCACCGTGACGCCACCGGCTCACGTTCCCGAAGGCCGGGTTGGTACGCTGAGGCGGGCGCGGGAGATCGCGCTCGCCGAGGAAGGAAAGGGACCGCGTTGGCACGCGTCGACCTCAGCCTGCCCGCGGTGGTGGTTCTGCTCCTGGCGGCCGGCATGGCCACCTTGAGCAGCGCGGCGCCTCCGCACGAGTTGGTCCGCCAGGGCGTTTTCCTGGTGGCGGGCCTGGCCTTGGCGGGCGGACTGCTGTGGCTGGGGTGGCGCCGCATCACGGGCCTCACGCCCTACCTGTACGTCCTCAGCCTAGTGCTGCTGGTGGCCGTCTCGGCGATCGGCACCACCGTCAACGGCGCCAAGTCCTGGCTCTACCTCGGGCCGCTCCCCGGCTTCCAGCCGTCGGAGTTCGCCAAGCTCACCCTGATCCTGGCGATGGCGGCGGCGATGCACGAGAGGCCGTTGCGGGGGTTGATCAGCTACGCCCGCCCGATCCTGCTGTTGTTGCCCCCCCTGGCGCTCGTGGTGATCGAGCCCGATCTCGGCACGGCGCTGGTCATCGCCGCCATCGGGGCCGGGATGATGCTGGTCCGGGGCATCCCGTGGCGGCACCTGGCGGTCGCCGTGGTGCTTCTCGGCGTGGCCGTCCCGACGGTCGTGTGGCCGCATCTCGGCGCCTACCAGCGCGCCCGCCTGGTGTCGTTCGTGAACCCCGCCGCCGATCCGCAGGGAAGTGGCTACCAGGTGATCCAGTCCACCATCGCGGTGGGCTCGGGAGGGCTGTTCGGGAAGGGGTACAAGCAGGGCACCCAGTCGCAACTCGGGTTCATCCCCTTCCGCCAGACCGACTTCATCTTCCCGGTCCTTGCCGAAGAGGGTGGCTTCGTGGCGTCGGTCACCCTGTTGCTCCTCTACGGGGTGCTCTTCTGGCGCCTGGCGGCCATGGCCAACGACTGCCCCAAGGACCGCGACAAGCTCGTCATCATGGGCGTGATGGTGCTGATCAGCTTCCAGGTGCTGGTCAACATCGGGGTCACGCTGGGTCTGGCGCCGGTCACGGGTATCACCCTCCCGCTCGTGTCGTACGGCGGCACCAGCCTGATCTCGACGCTCCTGGCCCTGGGCCTGGCGCTGGTCGTCCACCGCGACCGCTTCGCGGAGTGGTGAGGGCGCGCGGACCCGGCCGCACCGAGCGATGGCGTCCGCGCGCGGGTCCGTGCCATCCGGCCGCGCCGCGCCGCTCCTGGTAGAGTCGGAGCACGATGCGTTTCCGCGGCATCCTCCTGACCGTCGTGGTGCTGCTGGCGGCGTTGCTGTCGGCGCTCAACTGGGACGCGCTCACGCAGCGCGTGCCCATCCACCTGCTCGTGATCACGCTGCATGGGCCGCTCGGGCTGGTGCTCCTGCTGACGCTCGTGGCGCTCGCGGTGCTGTTCTTCCTGGCGGCCCTGCTCGACCGCGCCTCGCAGCTGCGGCAGGTGACCCAGCTCGATCGCCAGCTCACCGACGTGCGCGCGAAGCTCGGCTCGCGCGAGCGCGAGGCCGCCGGTCGCCTGGAGGGCCGGTTGGACGCCGCCATCGCCGAGCTCGAGACGCAGGTGGGCGCGGCCAAGGAGATGCTCGACGCACGCATCGGCACCACCTCGGTGACGTTGGAGAGCCGGGTCGCCGAGCGCTTCCAGGCCCTGGAAGGCACGTTGCACGAAGCGCTGGCGGCCATGGAGACGCGCGACAAGCAGCGGATCGACGAGCTCCACCAGCGGGTGGTGCGCGTGCGCGACGAACTGGCCGCCGATGTGGCCCAGACCGAGGATGCGCTGACCCGCCTGGTCCGCCCCGCGGGCCGGGAGGACGAGGGGGCGTGAGCGCTACGCGGTCCGTCGGCGGCGTCTGCTAGCTTGTGGACCATGAGCGGCCTCGATAAGGAGCGATTGAAGGGCGAGATCCTGGAAGCGCTGAAGGTGGTGCGCGACCCGGAGATCCCCGTGAACGTGGTGGACCTCGGCCTCGTCTACAAGCTGGACGTCGACGACGAAGGCCACGTGGACATCGACATGACCCTGACGAGCATGGGCTGCCCCGTGCAGGACCTCATCCAATCCGATGCCGAGCTCGCGGTGATGAAGGTCGACGGGGTCAGCCGGGTGTCGGTCGATTTCGTCTGGTCGCCGCCCTGGACGCCGCAGAAGATGACGGACGACGGCAAGAAGCAGATGCGCATGTTCGGCTTCAACATCTGAGCGCCGGCCCCCGCCCGGTGCCTGCGCGCGGGCCTGTGGTTGAATGCGCCATGCTCTTCCGCGGACGCCGACGGGAACCTTCGCGGCGCGAGCAGTGGCGCGCGTTCGCGCGCCGGCTCGAGCTGACCGATGCCCAGCCGCAGGAGGCACGCTTGCGCGAGTGGCTGGACCTGGGGGACACCGCGCTCGCGCCACTGTACGGGCTGCGCCGCCCCGGCCAGCCGACCCTCTTCCTGTTCGACCAGCAGCGTGCCCGCACGGGCCCGACCGGCACCGTCACGACGCTCGCCACGGGCGTCTTGCTGCGCGCGACCGCGCCGCTCGCCGCCGCGCCGCTACGCGCGCAGGCGCGCCGCAACCCCGTGCTTGAATCGATCGAGGCGGGCCGGACCGGGAGCCGTCGCCTGACGCTGACCGACCTGCCCGGTTTCGACGCCGAGGTGAGCGTGTTCGCGCGGGACGAGGACGCCGTGCGTGCCTGGCTCCGCCCGCCCGTCCAGCGGGCGATGCAACGCATGCTCGTGGACCGGGACGTGAACCCCGCGCTGGTGGTGGGGAGAGGGCACATGCTGGTGCTGTGCGAGGGCCCGCAGCCGGCTCCCTTCGAGCCGCTCGAAGCCCTGGCGGCCGACCTGTTCACCCTCTTCGCGATGGCGGATACGGTGGCCGCCGCAGGCGCGGACGCGCCCGACGGGGGGCCGGGCCGAGCTGGGGCCTGAGCCGCCGGGGGCTTCGGCCGTTCTCGGCCCCGATGGCAGGATGTGCCCGCCTCAGTCCCGGTGGTAGGGGTGCCCGGCTCGCAGCGTTTCCGCGCGGTAGAGCTGTTCCAACAGCACGAGGCGAGCCAGCTCGTGCGCCAGCGTGAGCGGTGACAGGCTCCACGCCTCGTCGGTGCGCTCGCGGAGCCAGGGGGCGTGGCCCTCGGCGCCGCCCAGCAGGAGGCTGAGCTGGCTGATGCCGCGCAGCTCCAGGGCATCGAGGTGGGCGGCCAGCGCACGGGTGTCGAAGGCCTTCCCGCCCTCGTCGAGGGTCACGGTGCGCCCCCGGGCCGCGGCCAGCAGCGCAGCGCTCTCGGCCTCACGGACGGCGTCTGCGTCGCGGCCGCGCGCCTCCTTGATCTCGAACGTCTCGACGCGCGCGAGCGGTCGGAGGCGCTCGGTGTAGTGCTGGCAGCCCGCGCCGAGGAAGCCGCGCTTCAGGCGGCCGACGGCGATCAGACGGTAACGCACGGCCCCGCCCTCAGGCGTCGGTGGGCTCGCCCGCGCGTCGGGCGTTGGCCGCCCCCGAGGCGGCGACGTCGGCGGACGGCTCGGTGGGGCCCCCGGAAGGTCCGGTGGCCGGCGGGGCCAGCTTCTCGAGGAGCTCGCGCCGTCGGGTCTCGCGCAGGCCGCTGGCCTCGAGCGCCTCGGCGAGCGCCGTCTCGTCGATGGCCTGCCGGAGCACCCCGAGCTCGCTCGCCGAGAAGGTCTGCGCGCCCAGGACGTGCTCCTCGAAGGCCTCGTAGGCCATGGGGCAGACGGCGCGTACGATCGTCGCCATGGCGTCGCCGTACGCGCGGATCTCGTACTGCGCGTGCCAGTCCATGCGCAGGCGCAGGAAGTGGAACAGGTTATTGAGGTCGATCTGCCAGTACATCTCCGTGTACAGGCTCAGCGGCAGGTTGATGCGCGCCAGCTCCCGCGCGATGCCGTCCCCCAGCAGGTCCTCGTAGCGGCCGTAGGTCGTCGCCTGGTCGCGCCGGAGGGTGTCGATCACGCGTTCGCGCAGCGCGTCGGGAACCTCGTGCTCGCTGCCCCCCTGGCGGTTGCGCCGGCTCTGGAAGCGCACCTCGAACGGCCTCGGGACGTAGAACTCGTCGCGCATCACGGAGTAGCGGCCGCTGATCTCGTTGAGGCGTGCCGTGCGGTGCCGGATCCACTGACGCGCCACGAAGATGGGCATCTTGACGTGGAAGGTCAGGATGACCTGCTCGAAGGGGCTGGTGTGCCGGTTGCGCAGGAGGTAGTCGATCAGGGCGCGGTCCTCACGCACCGTCTTGGTGCCTTCGCCGTAGGACACGCGGGCGGACTGCACGATGCGGGCGTCGCCGCCGAGGTAGTCGACCAGGCGCACGAAGCCGTGGTCGAGGACGGGGAACGCCTGATCGAGCAGGGCCTCGGCTTCGGGTACGGTGATGCGTGCCATGCCGGGCATCCTACCTTCTCGCGTCCCTCATCTTCGCGGGCGCCGTCCCGAACGGCGCCCGCTGGTTCTCATGAGTAGAACATGAGTGCGCGACTTCACAAAGTCGATTTCTGCGATAGGAAGCGCGGATTCTCCCTCTCATAATCGATTCATTCACCTTGACACCCCCTCATCGTTGTGGGATACTAGGCCGGATTTGTCCGTGGCCTGGGGCCGCAACCGGAAGGAGGTGCACTACCTTGAACCGGTCCCCGTGCCAGGCGAGTCTCGACGGAAACCCGAGCACCGCACGTGCAGGAGCGGCGAGGAAACAAGGACACTCCCGCATCCCTGCATACGAAGGTCCCGGGAGCCGTCGCGAAACGAATGCGACTCTCAGAGTTCAAGGGGTACCCAAGCATGAAAAGACTCGTACTCACGCTCCTGGCGGCGACGCTGGTGAGCGGCGCTCTCGCGCAGAACAGCACGTCGTTCCCGGACATCCCGGCGAACCACTGGGCTGCCGACGCCGTCTCCCGCATCGCCAACCTGGGCATCGTCATCGGCTTCCCCGACGGTACCTTCCGCGGCAACGAAGCCTTCACGCGTTACCAGGCTGCGCTCGTGATCAGCCGGCTGCTCGACGTCGTCAACCAGAACGTCAACAGCTCGCTGGCCATGACGAAGTCCGATATCGAATCGCTGCGTAACGCCGTGCAGGGCCTCGCCTCGGACGTTGCCTCGCAGGGGGTGCGTCTGTCGTCGGCGGAGAGCGCCATCGCGAGCCTCTCCGACGAAGTGACGGCGAACAAGTCGTCGATCTCCAGCCTCTCCAACGATGTGACGGCCAACAAGTCGTCGATCGCCTCCAACTCTTCTCGCCTCGACGCCGTCGAGCAGAAGCTCAACAACCTGCCCAGCGGAACGGATTCCGCGGTCCTTCGCGACCTGCAGAACCAGATCGCTTCGCAGCGCGTTGCCATCGACACCGCGCAGGCCCAGGCTGACGCCGCGGCCAAGCGCGCCAACGACGCCCACGACCTGGCCAACCAGGCCATGTCGCAGGCCCAGCAGAACGCGGCCGACATCGCGGCCGCCAACAAGGTCATCCAGATGCTGAGCGACAAGGTGAACAACATGCCGCAGCCGCAGGCTGCCGCGCCTTCCGCTCCGCCGGTTGACCTGTCTGGCGTCCAGGGCGACATCCAGCGCAACTCGAGCGATATCGCGAACATCCGCGAGTTCGTCATCCTGCTGCGCCGCGACCAGGTCGCCCTGCGCGACCGCGTCTCCGCGCTCGAGACCGCTTCCACATCGCAGGGCAAGGACATCGCCAGCCTGCAGAAGCGCGTCACCGCCCTCGAAACCAACCCGCTCGGCATCTCCGGCTCGATCGCGCTCAAGTACTTCGTCGGTCGCGTGAGCAACTACGCGTTCGACGTCGACCGCGCGTACGGCATCGGCCAGATGCGCGACATGGGCGCCTCGATCTTCAGCACCGGTGCCGCCAAGCTCAACGGCGATGCCTCGGGCACCATCGGCTACCAGACGGACGTCGGCGAAGTCGCGCAGGACCGGCAGGACATCACCCAGCAGGCCGGCGCCGTCACGTCGACGCTCGACCTGAACATCAGCCTCGGCACGTCGCTCGACGGCGCCGGCAGCCCGAACGCGCTGAACAGCTTCACCGCGGTCGTGCAGCTGAGCCTGGCCAAGGTCAACGGCCTGAACTTCGGCAACACCGACTACGCGGGCGATCCCAGTTACGTCTTCCACGTGGACAGCTTCACGACCACGTTCGACGGCATCGGCGCCGCTCCGCTCACCTTCTCGTTCGGCACGGCCGTGGAGACCACCTTCACGGACTACATCGTGTCGACCTACGAAGGCGGCTTCGTCGCCACGCTGACCTCGCCGGACTTCCTCAAGTTCATCAACCCCGGCCTGACGGTTGCGTACACGGCGCCCGGCATCGACTCCAACGGTGCCACGAACGCCAACACCTACATGCGCGGCGCCCACCTGACGTTGAACCCCATCAAGGGCATCACGGTCGGCGGCACCTTCGCGCAGACCGCGTCCAACGCCGGTGACCTGAACAACCAGGCCAACAACAACCTGACCGACACGGTCTACGGTGTGGACGCGAACGCCAGCGTCAGCATGTTCAACCTCGGCTTCGAGTGGGCCCAGGGCAGCCAGGTGCAGGATCCCTCCACCACGGCGGCCGCGACCGGCTCGTTGCTCTACGCCAAGCTGGGCATCGACGGCAAGAACATCCCGATCCTCAACAGCCTCGACGCGAACTACCGCGACATCCCCTCCAACTGGGCGAGCGCGGGCTTCGCCATGTCGCCGAACGACAGCAACAGCGCCAACTACCCGTTCGCCCTGAACCAGCGCGGCTTCGGCGTCAAGGGTGACCTCGGTCTGTTCATCCTCGACGTGTCGGGCTACTACGACAACTTCGACGTCAACCTGCAGAAGGCCACGCCCGACGCCATCCAGGCGTACGGCGCGGACGCGACGGCGCAGCTCTTCGCGGGCTTCAGCCTGAGCGGCTTCTTCCACAGCGTGAGCGTCAACGGCACCGCGGTCGGTGACCTCATGTACAACCGCGACAACACCGGCAACCCCGTGGTCACGACCGGCACCACCGACCTGTCGACGATGTCGCCCGAGAACTACGACAACGGCTTCGGTGTCACGCTGAAGCACGACGGCTCGGCCTCCAACGCGCTGATCAAGAAGCTCAACCTCGAGGCGACCTACAAGCAGACGGGCGCCGCGTACGGCATCACGACGATCGACGTCAAGGGTGACTACACCCTCAACGTCGCCATCGTGACGCTGACGCCGTACGGCGAGTACAAGACCGTCAGCTACGATTCCAGCTACACGGCGAACAACGACGGGACGACGACGATCAAGGCCGGTGCCGGGCTCAGCACCACGCCGCTCAGCGTCCCGCTCAAGCCGAGCCTCATGGGCGCGGTCAACTACCGCACCACGGACCACACCGCCAGTGGCGGGTACACGGCCAACGAGCTGCAGTGGAGCGTCGGGCTGGTCCTGAACCAGTTCCTCTTCGACCACAGCACGCTGACGGCCAAGTACGGCTCGTACAGCGGCTAGAACATCGACTTCACGACCAACACCCTCGGCTCGGGTGATGGCGCGACCGACATCTCCGGTGGCGACGTCGCGCCGGCCACGCCTGGCTCCAACAGCCAGCAGTCGGTGAACGGCTACGAAGTCATCTGGAACTACTACGACCTGGAGTTCTCGTACGGCACGTACGTGAACAACCGTACGCCTTCCGGCGGAGCGCCGACCGCCTCGGCCGCCCAGGCCTTCCAGATCACCTACACCGTCGACTTCTGAGCACGGCGTAGGACATTCGGCGTAGACACGCCAACGACGAGGCCCCGCGAACGCGGGGCCTCGTTCTCGTTGCGGGGCGTCACAGGCGGGCCGGAGGCGCGGCGCGGCGGTCCGGGCGGCGCGGCGGTCTTCGGTCCGGGATGTCGCACCAGGTTCTCGGGCCAGGGTTCAGGCCAGGACCCGCAGCGACGCCGGGACCGCTTCCAGCACGAAGGTGCGGCCGGCAGGGAGCGGCTCGCCCTCCACGTGGCCGGGCTGGTCGCGATCCCAGCGCAGCTCCACGTGACGACCTCGGAAGAGGTGGACCGCCGGGTGGCCCAGATGGGCGCCCCGCATGACGCGCGGGAGCAGCGCGAGCGTCCCCAGCCGGCCCAGGCCGCCGGCCACCAGCACCTCGAACACCCCGTCGGTCAGCGAGGCGTCGGGGGCGAACAGGAAGCTCCCGCCCGTGCGGGGGCCCAGGTGCGTCGAGACGAGCAGCGAGCGGCCCTCGTAGACCCGCTCGCCGTCCACGCGAACCTCGACCGGACGGGCGTCCAGGGCGCCCAGAGCGCTCACCACGGCCCACAGGTAGGCGGCGAGCCCTCTGAGGGGGCGTGGCGCCGCGGCCACGCGGGTGGCGACGTCGGCGTCGAAGCCGACGCCGGCGACGTTGACGAAGGGCTCGCCGTTCACCCGTCCGGTGTCGACGAGGCGCCGTTCGCCTGCGACCAGCCGCTCCAGCGCACCCGCCAGATCGGTGCGGCGCATGCCGAGCGCGAAGGCGAAGTCGTCGCCCGAGCCGACCGGAAGGACGCCCAACGTGCGGTCCGAGGCGATGCAGGCCGCGGCCACCTCGTGCGCGGTGCCGTCGCCGCCCACGGCGACGACCGTTGCGGTGGGTGGCGTGGAGCGCGCGAGCTGCGTGGCGTGGCCCGGCACCTCGGTCGTCAGGACGTGATAGGGCACCGAGCGCGCGTCGAGGAACGCTCGCGTGCTCACCAGCGCGGCCCGCGCGCGGCCCCTCCCGGCGACGGGGTTGTAGACGAGATGGAGCACGACGGCGGCGATTCTATCCCGGTTGGGCCCGCGGGCGTCGATGCCCGGCCCGGACGGGGCGGTGTGAAGGGACCGCTCGCGGCCCGGACGGAGCCAGAGGCTACACTGGGACATGCCGACGACGACCGAGCTGTTCGACCTCGCGCGCGTTCCCGAGCCGCTTCGCGGGCTGCTCGACGTGCCGTTGCCCTGGCAGGTCCTCGACCGGCTGGACGCCTTCGCGTCCGAGCTGCCGACCGCGCGGCTGGGCAGCGTGCACCCGACCGCGATCGTCGAGGGACCGCTGTACCTGGGCGAAGGCGCCAGCATCGGGCCGTACGCGTACCTCGAAGGGCCCGTCTACCTGGCGCCGGGCGCACGCGTCGGGCACGCGGCGTACCTGCGTGGCCCGGTCGTGCTCGGTCCGGATGCGAGGGTCTTGCACGCCTCCGAAGTGAAGCGCTCGGTGTTCCTGGGCGGCGCCCGGGCGCCGCACTTCAACTACGTGGGGGACAGCGTCATCGGCCACGACGCGAACCTCGGTGCCGGCGTCAAGCTGGCCAACTTCAAGACCACCGGCGCGGAGGTCAAGGTCGACGGGCGTGGGATCGGCGTGCGCAAGTTCGGTGCCGCCCTCGGTGACGGCGTGTCCATCGGGTGCAACGCCGTGCTCGCCCCAGGGACCATCGTGGGGCGGGGGACGATCATCTACAACGGTGCGATGGTGCGCGGCGTGGTCGGGGCGCGTCGCCTCGTCAAGCTGCGTCAGAGCCAGGAAGACGTGGCGGTCCTGGCCCACGGCTAGGGCCGCCGCCCTGGGGAGCCCGCCGAGCCGTGCTGCCGCTGCGTGACGAGTACCGTCGTCGGTCGTTCGCCTGGACCAGCTGGGCCATCGCCGTGGCGTGCATGCTCGTCTACGTGCAGCAGGCGCGGCTCGGGGGGAACCTGCTGTTCCTGCTGGTCTTCGGCGGGACGCTCGAGGACCGCCTCGGGAGCGGGCCGTTCGCGGTGTTCTACCTGCTGGGCGGCGCTCTATCGAACGTAGCGTAGTCGCGGCTCTCGGACGCACCCCGCGTGCCCCTGGTCGGCGCCTCCGGCGCCATCGCGGCGGTGCCGGGGGGCTACCTGGTGCTGGTAACCGAGGCTGCGCGTGCAGGCGTTCGTCCCGCCGTTCCTGCTTCCATGGCTCGTGTTGTCGCTGTTCGCCCGGGTGCCGCGCTTTTTCCTATGGTGGGTTCCGGCGTGGCTGTTCATCGGCTACTGGTTCGTGATCCAGCTGGTCGAGGCCACGACCCACGTCGCGCTGCTGCAGCCCGGCGCCTCCTCCGTTGCGTGGTGGGCGCACGTCGGAGGGTTCGCCTTCGGGGTGGTTGCACTCGGCGCGTTCCTGCGGCGCAGCAAGGTGCCGCATTGGAGGTGACGCCATGCGGCGAGTTCTCGCCCTGCTGTTCGCGGTCGTGTCGTTCACGGTGGCCTCGGCCCAGCAGAGTCCCCAGACGTATCTCTCCGCCATCGCCTCGGATCCCTCGAGCACCGGGGGGCAGGCGAGGCTGCTGCACTACCTGCCCCAGGACATGCCCATCGCCGTGTACGTGCCGCCCCCGCCCCAGGGCGACGCTCGAGCGATGCGCGACGCCGTCATCCGGGCGGTCGAGGCATGGCAACAGGCTGCACCCGACGTCCTCACGTTCATGGTGGTGGGCCAGGGCGTGCCCGACGCCATCAAGGTCACCTGGCGTCCGCTCACCGGCAAGGTCGCGAGCTACCGTTACGCCTTCAGCATCGACGCGCAGAACCAGTACCGCTTCCGCACCACCGAGGTGATCCTGGACCCGCGCTTCCAGCCGGACGAGACCTACCGCTACGCGCTCCTGGCGTTCGGCCAGGCGCTGGGGATGCTCGGCCGGAGCCCCTACCCCGGCGACGCCCTGTCGGCGTCGCCTTCCGGCCGCATCTCCCAGCGCGACGTCGCCACCTTGCGCGCGCTTTACGCCGTACCCAGCGGAACGGTGCTCGAGCGCTGAGCGGGGCGGGCCCGCGGCCGCCGGCGCCCGCCCTAACGGGCGGGCTCGATCAACCCGTAGTCGCCGTCGCTCCGTAGGTAGATCACGTTGATCTCGTCGGTGTCGGCGTTGTGGAACATGAAGAAGCTGTGGCCGAGCGCCTCCATCTGGATCGCCGCGTCCTCGGGCGCCATGGGCCTCAGAACGTGGCGCTTGACGCGCACGATGGCGGGCTCGGCCTCGGCGGGCTCGGGAGGCTCGGGGCGCGGTTTCTCCTCGCTACGCTTGGCGATGAAGCGGCCCTTGAACTTCTTGAGCTGGCGCTCGAGCTTGTCGACCACGAGGTCGATGGCTGCATAGGTGTCCTGCCCTCGCTCTTCGGCGCGCACGATGCCGTTGGCGACGTTGACCTGCACCTCGACCTTGGCAGGGTTCGCGCCGCTTGCGCCGGTCCTCTTGCCGTCGTAGGACATCACCACGCGGGCGTCCACGATCTGGTCGGAGAAGCGGTCGAGCTTCTGGAGCTTGTCCTCGGCGTACTGGCGCATGGAGTCGGTGATGTCGATATTGCGACCGATGAGCTTGTAGATGTTCATGCTGCTCCCTTCGGGCCCTTCGCCTGAGGTCGCGAGGTCGCCTGGTGAGCGTAGTGTAGCATCGGCTGGCCTCGGTCGAGAGGGAGGTACGTCCCCTCGTGGGCGGCGTTCGTGCCGTGTCCGACGCATGTCGGCTGGCGTGGTCGGGGGCGCGGAACGACGTGCTAGATTCGAGCCGTACCCATGCAACGGCGATGTCACGACCCCCACGACGTACGAAGCTGCCCTGCGGGCGAAGCGATCGAGATCCTGCAGGAGAAGTGGGTGCTCCACATCGTGCATTCGTTGCTCGGGGGTCCGAAGGGCTTCAACGAGCTGGGTCGCGAGGTGGCGGCTGCAACCCCACCACCCTGACCCAGCGCCTGTGTCGCCTGGAGACGCTCGGCCTGGTGTACAAGACCGTGCACTCGGTCACGCCTCCGCGCTGCAGCTACGACCTCACGGAGGCCGGCCTCGCGCTCGAGAGCGTCATCGAGTCGATCCGTGGGTGGGCCCTGACGCACCTGCCCGAGACCGAGGACCCGGCGGAGATCGCCCGCACCTAGCACGCACCCACGGTTGCGCGTTGCCGGAGCGATCGGCGCTCAGGAGCGGCGACGCTTGAAGGGCCCGCGCGCCTGGTTCTCCGCTTCGCGGGCCTCCGCCTCCTCCAGCGCGGTCCGCAGGGCCTTGTTGCGGCGCTCGAGCTCGCGAACGCGGTGCTCCAGGGTTTCGAGCGCCCCCTCGACCTCGCCGCCCGCACGACCCGCAGGCGGTTCTCCAACGTCGCCGACATCGGCCGCAGGGGTCTGCGCGGGCGGGGCCGGCGACGCCGGCTCGGGCCCGGGCACGATCGTCGTGGACGCCGGGGAGGCGCCGTCCCGTCCCTGCAGTCCGGCCTCGAGGCGTGACAGCCTGCGTTGGAGCGAAGCCACCTCCTGGCGCAACTCTTCGTTCTCACGGTAGATCGCCTCGGTGACGGGATCAGCTGCGATCGGGGCCGCCTCCGCATCGTCGGGAGGGGCGCTCAAGGCGTCGAGCACCTCCTCGATCACCGCGGTGTTCTTCGTTGAGCGGCCCGAGGCCCGGGTGGGCACGTCCCAGCGGGCCAGCAGTCGTCGGACGCGATCGCGAAGGTTCTTGTCGCCCAGAGGCTTCTGCACCAGCAGGTCGGCGCCGACCGAGCGCGCCCGCTCCCGCACGTCTTGCGGGATGCCGGCGCGTCCGGGCGGCCCGATCGTGAGGATCACGGGTACGCCCGCGAGACGGCTCACGCTCTTGAGCTTGCTGCACACCGTGTCGCCACCGATGTCGGGCAGCTCCATCGCCATCAGCACCAGATGCGGGGTGTGCTCCTTGAGGAACTCGAGCGCCTCACGGCCCGTGCTCGCGTTCACCAACGCCGGCGCGTCCTCGGCCAGCAGCACGTCGACGAGCTGCCGTTGCATCGGGTCGGCATCCACGAGGAGGATCGTTCGGGAGGGCATGGCTACGACGTCGACGATACCACGGGCCCCTGCTGTACCATGGCCCGCATGGCATGGCAGGGACTGGTGATCGGCGTCGCGGCCGGCATCTTCGGCGGGATCGGGGGGCTCGGGGGCGGGGTGGTCATGGTCCCCCTGCTGGGCGCCTGGATCGGGCTGTCCCAGCATCGGGCCCACGGCACCAGCCTGGTTGCGGTGGTGCTCACGGGGCTGGTCGGTATGATCCCGTACGCCCTCGGTGGCGCGGTGGCATGGCGCCTGGCCCTGGCTCTGGCGGTCGCGTCGATCGCGGGCTCGTCGTTGGCGGCCGGCCTCAGTCCGCGTGTGCCGGCGGCGGCGCTGCGACGCGTGTTCGGCATCCTCGTCATCGTGACGGGCGCCAGCCTGCCCTTCGACGCGTTGATCCCGGCCCACGCGGTGGTCGCGGCGTGGGCGCTGCCGCTGGGGCTCGGCACCGGGCTGCTGGCCGGCGCGGTGTCCGGGCTGCTCGGGGTGGGCGGCGGCTCGGTGATGGTCCCGCTCCTGGTGCTGCTGTTCGGCATGGGGCAGCACATGGCGCAGGGCACCAGCCTGGCCGTCATGGTCCCGGCGGCGCTGGCCGGGAGTCTGCAACACCTGCGGCACGGCCACGTCGACGCGCGCGTGGCCCCGGCGTTGGCCCTCGGCGTTGCGGGGGGCGCCTACCTCGGGGGGCGCGTGGCGCTGGCGCTCCCGAACGACACCCTCCGGTGGTTGTTCGCGGTGCTGCTGGTGGCGACCGGACTGCGGTACGTGCTCACGGGCCGGACCCGTCGCGCCGCCGCCTGAGGTTCGCCGTCCGGGCGCGCGGCGGCGCCGCGACCCGAGGAGCTAGGCGTCGGCCCGCGACAGGGGGAGGTTCGCGACGAACACCATGCGGTCGCCGTGTTGCTCGAGCTTCACGTCGTAGTCCGATTCGGCGGCCGGGAAGTACTTGGTGATGACGCCCATCAGCTCCTGCTTGAGCTGCTCC
>Ga0114931_10002637_pt1 | contig 22776 bp, 23 predicted proteins | sample 2SBtaG_FD_89579 | JGI IMG/M metagenome (GOLD analysis project Ga0114931, IMG submission 89579) | Deep subsurface microbial communities from Kolumbo volcano to uncover new lineages of life (NeLLi) - 2SBTROV14_V59a metaG | ecosystem: Environmental > Aquatic > Marine > Volcanic | place: Kolumbo... | reverse complement strand
TCGTCGCGTCCTGGCTGCGGCACTCAAAGTTCGTGAATATTTCGTTGTTCCTACCCTCTGTGCCTATACAGCATGAATATTTCTTTGTATTTTTGTTCAAGATTTCAGTGGTAAGGTACTAATCAGATAGCCGGGGGGCTCCCCCCCGGTCTCCACAGCACCCCGCATGCGGGTGCGCACGGGGGCTTCCTCCGGGTTTCAAAGGACCACCATAGGATGGCGTCCTTCAATAAAAGGAAAGGGGACGCTTCCCTTTAAGTGACGCTAACGGTTAAAAATACAAAGGGTGCCGAGAACCGTGTTTGCGAGTGTACCCCACCACGTCATGCAGCGTGGCAACCGGCGTGGGGACAGCTTTCTTGTCAAGGACGACCGTGCAGCCTATCTGTCGTGGCTTAAAGAATACGGCGATTAGTGCTTGGTTGGTGGGCAGGATCTATTTGGCGGGCGGCATTGTTTCACTCGCCCTTTACCTGAGGGAAAAACGCGGCGCGGTGATCGCGGGCGAATTCCGCGAAGCTTCGTGGTGCATGCCCGAGCAGCTCGGCGCAGGTCGGGGTAACGCGGGCGGCGCCGCCGGCGCGGCTTAGCGCGTAGAGTTCCAGCAGGAGGTCGATGAGCCAGACCGGGAGGCCTGCGGTACCCATTTCGGCGCGCGCCAGGGCCGCGCTGATTTCCTCATGATGCACGGTGTGCCCGCCGTTGGCGGACAGGATCGCGGCGACCGTGGCGTCGTCGATGGCTTCGGGGCCGGTGAGTTCGTAGGCCTTTCCGGCATGTCAGGAACGGGTCAAGGCGAGCGCCACGACGGCGGCGATGTCGCGCGCGTCGATCAGGCTGACGCGGCCGTCGCCTTGGGGGCTACGCAAGCGACCGCGGGCGCGGATTTCGGCGGCGTGCTGGTTGATGTAGTTCTGCATGAAGGCGTTGGGGCGTAGCAGTGTCCACTCCATTCCGGCGTTCTCGACGATCGCCTCGGCCTCACGGTGAACCCGTCCGAGACGAGTGATTCCCTCGCCGGCGCCGAAGGCCGACAGGCGCACCACGCGACGGACCCCGCCGTTCGCCGCGGCACGGATGATACGCGTGACCTGGTCGGGCATGCGCGCGCTCAGGGGGGTGAGCAGAAACAGGGCATCCACGTCGCGCAGCGCTTTCGCGATGCTGTTATCGTCGGCGAAATCGAGGCCCACGTATTCCACCTTCGGCACGCGCGCGGCGGGCTTCGGAAGTTGCCGCGCGCCGCCACGGACGATCGCTTGCTCGCCGCCCAACGCACGCGCCACGCAGGCGCCGACCGTTCCGGTCACTCCGGTGACCAGCACCCGCGGCGCACGGCCGGTGGGCCGCTGTCGCGGCGGGTTCATCCGACGGGTGCCCGGTTGCCGCGCTCGGTGTAGGCTACCTCCGGCACGGGCGGCGACAGGGCGAGGCGCGGGTATGGGAAACACCGAAGTTCCGGGCGACGGCTCACGACTGGTTTCGGAGGGCGACAGCAGTCAGTCACCACGCCGGCGCGCGTGGCGCGAGGCACGGTTGGACGCCGAAACCCGCGCCTGGCTGGCCGAGGATGAGCGCTATTTTCTCCGCCAGTCATTGTCGACTCCGTGTTTGGACGTGCTGGCCGGGTGCTCGGGCAGTTGGCTGGAAGACCTGCAGGGCCGGCGGCTGCTGGATTTCCACGGCAACAGCGTGCACCAGGTCGGTTTCGGCCATCCCAAGGTGATCGCCGCGCTCAAGGCGCAACTCGACGAACTCCCCTTTTGCTCACGCCGTTATACCAATCTGCCCGCGATTCGCCTGGCGCGCAAGCTCGCCGAACTCGCCCCCGGGAATCTCTCCAAGGTGCTGTTCACGCCAAGCGGTACCGGCGCCATCGGCATGGCGCTGAAGCTCGCCCGCATGGCGACCGGGCGCCACAAGACGATTTCCATGTGGGACGCCTTTCACGGGGCGTCGTTGGATGCCGTTTCGCTCGGCGGCGAGGCGCTGTTCCGCGAAGGCGTCGGGCCGCTGCTGCCGGGCGCCGAGCACGTGCCGCCGCCGGATCCACGCCACTGTCCTTTCGAATGCGGCAGCGCCTGCGATCTGCGTTGCGCGCGCTACGTGGAATATGTGCTGGAAAAAGAGGGCGACGTGGCGGCGGTGGTTTCCGAGACGGTCCGCAGCGCTCCGTTTATTCCACCGCCCGACTACTGGCGCACCATCCGCGCGGCCTGCGACCGTCATGGCGCGCTGCTGATCCTCGACGAGATCCCGAATTGCCTGGGACGCAGCGGGCGGATGTTCGCCTGCGAGCATTACGATGTGGTCCCGGACATGCTGGTGGTCGGAAAAGGTCTCGGCGGCGGCGTGATGCCGCTCGCCGCGGTCATCGCGCGCGGCGACCTGGACATCGCCCCGCGGCGTGCGCTCGGCCATTACACCCACGAAAAGAACCCGGTCGCGTGCGCGGCGGCGCTGGCGGCCATCGAGGTCTTGGAAGCGGAGAATTTGGTGGCCCGTGCCGCCGAACTCGGCGCCTACGCATTAACCCGATTGCAGGAACTCGCCGAGCGCCATGCCGCGGTCGCCGAAGTGCGCGGCATCGGTTTGCTGCTGGGCGTGGAACTTCGCGACGATCCGGTCACCGGTCGCGCGGCGGCGGAAATCGCAGAGGGCGCGATGTACGCGGCGCTCGAGCGCGGCCTAAGCTTCAAGGTCAGCATGGGAACAATCCTGACGCTCATTCCGCCCCTGACCTTGAGCGGCGAGGAACTCGATCAGGCGATTGCGATCCTGGACGCGAGCCTCGCGGTTGCCGGCGACGCCGGATCGGCGGATCAACCCGGCTGACTACTCCAGCCCACCCGACCGATTCCCGGCAGCTTGAGCGCCGGGCCGAGGGGGTCGACGCCGAACACCAGGCCGAGCAGATTGACCTCCAGGCCCTCGCGTCGCGCCGCGAGGATCCCGAGCACGCCGAGGATCGAAAACTGGTAGCCGGTGTTGCTCGGCACGTGATCGAACACCCCGCCGTCGGTGATGTAATCCTTGCCGATGGCGGTCACCGGCAGCGCCAGTTCCAGCGCCGGTACTTCGTGACCGACCCAGGCGGTGAAGGTGTTGCTGTTGGGGCCCGGCCACACCGTGTAGCGGTCCGGGAACGGGTAGCGCGCCACGGCGTCAAGGATCGCCGGGATCGCCGCCGCGGCGCGAGGCCCACGCAGTTCGGCGATCACCCGCGGCGTATTTCCGAACCAGTTGCGGTCCGGCGCATCCTCGCGCGAGACCACCACCGGCAGGCCGTGCCATTGCCGCCAGCCGATGACCTGATGCACCGTGTAGCTTGCCGCTCCTCGGGGTTTGGTGGCGATCCAGGTGTGGACCGCGAACAACCCGCGCCAACTGAAGGCGCGCGCCGCGTAGACCTGGACCACCGCTTCCGGCGTGGTGCGCGGATCGGGCGCGATCCCGGCGCTCGACCGATCCGCGGTGCGCCAGTCCTGGCCCAGTTTCACCGTCCCGCTTGCCGCATTAAGCACCGGCCCCGCCAGCAACGCGACGAACAAGACCAGCGCCCGCTTGAACCACTTCATTCCAGCGGCTCACGCAAGTCCAAGGCTTTCCAATACATTCGAAATCGGGTTCATTGACGTCCTCGCGTAGGTCGGGTTAGCGTAGCGTAACCCGACGAAATTACCAAGGAAACCGTTGGGTTACACTGCGCTTCGCTTCGTTAACCCAACCTACGCATCTGGTGCTGCTCAGCCTAGCGGGCGTTGGCTTCGGGTAGCGGCGCAACCAGGGACGAGGGAGTGTAGGGTGGGCGCAGCCCACGCGGAACGGCGAGGTCGATTTCTGGGTGGCCTATCGCGCCGATCGGCAATCGCCGGTATCCGGAACGATGAATCGTGGGTTGCACCCACCCTACGTTCCTTCATTGCAGCGGCTCACGCTAGCCCAAGGCGTTCCAATACATTCGAAATCGGGTTCATTGACGTCCTCGCGTAGGTCGGGTTAGCGTAGCGTAACCCGACGAAATCACCAAGGAAACCGTTGGGTTACACTCCGCTTCGCTTCGTTAACCCAACCTACGCATCTGAATCCACGACCTCCAATTCTGCTATCGACATGCAAGTCATCGGCAGACAGATTGGACTAAAAACGGACACCTGGAAGCAGTCATGCGTCGCTGACGACTGCGCGACCCATCGTGGGCCACATTTGGAACCATGGCAAAATTAGGCAAAGCACGTCGTCTTGCGTCAGCGGTGCCTGCGGCGAGTCGCCTGCCGGCGGACGCGAGAAGGTTTGTAGGTAGTAATTATGCAACCGCAATCCTCCACGACCTTCCATCCACGGAGTCGGTCGAGGCGTGCGATCTCGCGCTTTAGGCGCGCGACTTCACGGTCTGCGTCCTTATTCAACAAGACTACGGAGTCTCTTGCGAGACGGGTACCGTGGCGCAGCACGATTTCAATGTCCACATTTGAGCGCCCGCGTTGGCGTAGTCGCTGATCCGCGTGTCTGGTGAGTACAATATCAGTCATCGTTAGTCTCCGTGTTGCCATGGGGACCATTTGGCGGCGTTATCTTGCTACCTTTCAAGTCTTGAGTTATCTCCGCAACAAGCTTTGAAAAGGCTTCTGCACAGGACTTCTTGCCGAATCGTTCTTTCCATTTCTCGTGGTCGGTGACAAAGAGCTCATGCGCGTCAAGCTTTAGTTCGATCTCTTTTACGAGGCGGCGAAATTCGGAGTTCTCCGTCATCTCGTCGACGTAATCGAAGAGCGGATAGGTGTCTCGTGCGCGTCGCAAGGCGCGGTGGCCACTAGCAAGCATTCGAGCGTCCTCTATCGTCCCGATCCTCTCTGCGACAACTCGCCCGACTACTTCACCTTCTTCGTCCTCCTCGAATTCACACACTTGGAAGTGTTCTCCGATGCGGACCACCTTGAAATCTTTTGCACGTACCTCGTCGAGTTGAGCCCGCAACGTCCGGACCTCCCTAGCGAGAAGACGATGAGCCCCGAGGAGCACAAATGCGTTTTTCGCCATCTGGGGAATTCGACCTTCCTTGAGCCAGCCGCTGAGTGTCGACTCCCCGATTCCGAGGTACTCGCAGAGGCGCTTTCGATCGAAAGGGTTCCGCTCTTCGATGTCATGAATGAGCGTTCGGATATCCAGGTGCTGATCGCAGAATTCGGCCATCTGGAAAGGTGATACGTCGAGAATCGAGTCTAAGTCGAGATCATCTTGCAACATCAGAGTTATCCTGCTGTGAACAGTGCGTTTAATGAAATTCTAGTGTGTGAAAACTCTATTGTCAATGCTTAAGTCTCATAAAAAGTCGGTATACGGCATTATGACTAGATAGACGGCCGAGAATCGAATGATATGTGAGACATGTATTCGAAAAATGAAAAACAACTAGATGGGTTCGCACGGTTCACGGTGGAAACAGCAAGCGGGTGGGCGCAGCCCACGCGCGGCGTGCATGAGCGTGAGCTTGCTATTTGGTGCCCGTCCACAAAGACAGGCACTAAGTCCGGTGCAAGGACGCACCGGCATTTTCGACGATTGTAAGTAGTTGAAAGTTAGATGAATCGGGAAATGACCCGTAAATGGCCAGGATGGCCGTTTCCGGATGGACGCTATTTAGCGCGCGGGTTACTCCAGCCGCACCCCGTTTTCCGCGTCGAAAAAGTGTAACTGGTCGGGAACCGCTCTGAGATTGAGTCGATCCTCGGGGCGGACCTTCGGGGTGCCGGCGATGCGCACGGTCAGCGTTGTATCGCCGCCGTCGAGTTTGCCGTGGAGCAGGGTTTCGGCGCCGAGCGGTTCGACCAGTTCGACATAAAGGCCGAGCGTGCCTTGCGGGTCGATGCCGAGTTGCTCGGGGCGGACCCCGAGTACCGCGGGGCGGCTCTGCGAGGCGGAGACGATCGGTTTCTCCAACACCAGTTCCGCGGCACCGTCGAGGCGCGCCGTGCGCCCTCCGGCGGCGAGCGTGCAGGGGATGAAATTCATCGCCGGCGAGCCGATGAAGCCGGCCACGAACCGGGTGCGCGGGCGCTCGTAGATATCCAGCGGCGCGCCGATTTGATCGGCGACGCCCTCGTTCATCACCACCAGTCGGTCGGCGAGCGTCATGGCCTCGACCTGGTCGTGGGTGACGTAGATCGAGGTGGTGCCGAGTTTGCGTTGCAGGCGTTTGATCTCGAGGCGCATCTGGACGCGCAGCTTGGCGTCGAGATTCGACAGTGGTTCGTCGAACAGAAAGGCCGCTGGCTCGCGCACGATCGCGCGCCCCATCGCGACCCGCTGGCGCTGGCCACCGGAGAGTTGACGCGGCTTGCGCTCGAGCAGGTGCTCGATCTCGAGGATCCGCGCGGCCTCGTGCACGCGCCGCTCGATCTCGTCCTTGGGGGTGCGCCGGTTGCGCAGCCCGTAGGCCATGTTGCCGTAACAGCTCATGTGGGGGTAGAGGGCGTAGTTTTGAAACACCATCGCGATGTTGCGCTTCGCGGGCTCGAGTTCGTTGACTCGTTGGTCGCCGATCCGGATCTCGCCGCGGGTCACGGTTTCGAGCCCGGCGACCATCCGCAGCAGCGTCGACTTGCCGCAGCCCGAGGGCCCAACCAGTACCAACAGTTCGCCGTCGGCTATCGTCACGTCGATCCCGTGGATAGCGTGAAAGCCGTTCGGATAGACCTTTTCGATCTGTTTTATCAGGACTTCGGACATCGTGGTTTGCTGTTACTTCTCGGTTTCGGTCAGGCCTTTGACGAACAGTTTCTGCATCGACACCACCACGATCACCGGGGGTAGCATCGCGAGGATCGCGGTGGCCATGATCATGTGCCAAAGCGGTTCGCTGTCGGGTACCGCGACCATCCGCTGGATGGCCATGACGATGGTGTAATAGTGCTCGTCGGTGGTCACCAGTAGCGGCCACAGGTACTGGTTCCAGCCGTAGATGAACAGGATCACGAACAGCGCGGCGATGTTGGTGCGTGACAGCGGCAGCAGGATGTCCTTGAAAAACTGCCACGGCCCGGCGCCGTCGATGCGCGCCGCTTCAAGGTATTCGTCCGGTACCGTGAGAAAGAACTGGCGGAACAGGAAGGTGGCGGTCGCCGAGGCGATCAACGGCAGCGACAGACCGACGTAGGAGTTCAGCAGGCCCATGTTGGCGACCACCTGGAAGGTCGGCAGGATGCGCACCTCGACCGGCAGCATCAGGGTGACGAAGATGATCCAGAAGCAGGTCATGCGTAGCGGAAAGCGGAAATACACGATCGCGTAGGCCGACAGGATCGAAATGAAGATTTTGCCGATCGCGATCGACAAGGCCATGATCAATGAGTTGAGCATCATGTGCGCGAGCGGCGCCGAGCTGGCGCCCTTGACGCCCGAGCTGAGCGCCGCGCTGTAATTCTGGAGGAACTGGTCGCCGATCCACAGCGGAACCCTGGACGACATCAGATCCTCGGCGGCGTGGGTCGAGGCGACGAAGGCGATCCATACCGGTAACATCATCGCGAGGACCCCGAGGATCAGGACCACATGACTCACGACCGTCAACCATGAACGGTTCTCGACCATCAGCCCGCCTTATTTACGGTGGATCGCGGAATCTGGCGCAGGACTGGTACGACTGGACGCAGCCCTGGAGCGCAAGTTGTAGCCGTAGCTACAGCTTTCGTGAAGGGCAAGTCCAGGCGTGCCAGAACAAGCCAGGGCCGTGATAGGCCGGAACCGTTCGCGCTACGGTTGAAACAGAAAAGTGTCAGATTTGCGATAATCATCATTAAGTTCCCATCGGTTCTGGCCGCCACCGTGAATAGGGTGGGCTCAATATTCGACTCGCCGTTCGATATAGCGGAACTGAATCACCGTGAGTCCGATGACGATGATCATCAGGATCACCGACTGGGCCGCCGAGCCGCCCAGATCGAGGCCGATGAAACCGTCGTTGTAGACCTTGTAGACGAGGATGTTGGTGGCTTGCGCGGGACCGCCGGAGGTGGTCGCGTGGATGATGCCGAAGGTATCGAAAAAGGCGTACACGATGTTCACCACCAGCAGGAAGAAAGTGGTGGGGCTGAGCAGCGGAAAGACCACCGTCCAGAAACGCTTCCAGGGGCCCGCCCCATCGATCGCGGCGGCCTCGATCAGCGAGTGGGGGATCGCGTGTAGTCCCGCGAGAAAGAACAAAAAATTGTAGCTGACCTGCTTCCAGGCTGCCGCGATGATTACCAGGATCATCGCCTGGTCGCCGTTAACGAAGTGATTCCAGTTGATGCCGACACCGCGCAACGCATAGGCGAGGATGCCGATGGTGGGATTGAACATGAAAAACCACAACACCCCCGCGACCACCGGCGCGACCGCGTAGGGCCAGATCAGCAGAGTTTTGTAGAGCGTGGCGCCGCGGATCACGCGGTCGGCCATGACCGCGAGGCCGAGCGCCGACGACATCGCGATCAGGGTCGTGGAGGCGCTGAATACCAGGGTACGCTTGAATGACCCGAGATAGGCGGGATCGGCGAACAGTTCCTTGAAATTATCGAACCACACGAACTTGCGCGACAGGCCGAAGGCGTCCTCGACGAGCATCGACTGGTACAGCGCCTGGCCCGCCGGCCAGATGAAGAACACCAGCGTGATCGCGAGTTGCAGCGCCACCAGCAGGTAGGCCAGCGGGACATTGTCGAAGTGGACGCGTTTGAGCACGCGGTTGTGACCGAGATGTCGCGGGCCGCACCGGCTTGCACCGGGCGGCCCGCGACCTTGCCGGGCTTAGGTTCGGTTGGCCTTTTCGAACTTGCGCAGCAGGACGTTGCCGCGTCGGACCGCGTCGTCGAGCGCGGTCTTGGCGCTCTTGCTGCCCGACCACACCGCCTCCAACTCTTCATTGATGATGTCGCGGATCTGGACGAAGTTGCCGAAGCGCAAGCCACGGGAGTTGGCCGTCGGCGGCTTGTTGTTCATCTGTTTGATGGCGACGTCGGTGCCCGGGTTCTTGTCATAAAAACCCTGTTTGCGAGTCAACTCGGCGGCCGCGTTGGTGATCGGCAGATAGCCGGTGAACTGATGCCAGTCGGCCTGCACCGCGGGGCTCGACAGATAGGTGAAGAACTTCGCCACGCCTTTGTACTCGGCCTTCGGATGGCCCTGGAGCACCCACAGGGTGGCGCCGCCGATGATGGTGTTCTGCGGCGCGCCTTTCACATCGGGGTAGTAGGGCAGCGTACCGACGCCGAACTCGAAGTCCTTGGCGTTGGCCTTGACCCCGGCATAGGCGGCCGAGGAGTTCATGTACATCGCGCACTCCTGGGTATAGAACTTGGGCGCGCTGTCGGAATGGCGGCCGCCGTAATCGAAGATCTTCGTTTTCTGCCACTTGCCCATGTTGCCGATATGGCGCACTTGTAACGGGCCGTTGAACGTGAACTCGGTGCCGAGTCCGCCGAAGCCGTTCGAGAGCGTGCCGATCGGTACGTTATGCCAGGCGCTGAAATTCTCGATCTGCACCCACGACTGCCAGCCGGTGGTGAAACCGCAGGGGTAACCGGCGGCCTGGGTCTTTTTCGCCGCGGCGACCAGTGCCGGCCAGGTCTTGGGCGGTTTGTTCGGATCGAGACCCGCCTTCTTGAAGGCGTTCTTGTTGTAGTAGAGCACCGGGGTCGAGCTGTTGAACGGCAGCGACAGCATGTGTCCCGAGGTGTCGGTGTAGTAGCCGACCACCGCCGCCAGGTAGTCCTTCGGGTGGAAGGGCTCGCCGGCGTCCTGCATGAGTTTGTAGACCGGATAGATGGCGCCCTTGGCGGCCATCATGGTCGCGGTGCCGACCTCGAAGACCTGTACGATGTGCGGTTGCTGGTGGGCGCGGAAAGCGGCGATGGCGCTCGTCATGGTCTCGGTGTAGTTGCCCTTGTAGACCGGCACCACCTTGTATTCGGATTGCGATTTGTTGAATCCGGCGGCGATCGAGTTGACCTTTTCACCGAGTTTGCCGCCCATCGCGTGCCACCACTGGATCTCGGTGGCGGCGCGTGCCGCGGTGCTCGCGAGCAAGGCGCCCGCGGCCAAGGCGATCGATAACTTCGTGCGTATCATGGTAGCTCCCCTATCGGTTGATGACGTTCCCCCGGTGCCGGCGGTCACGGCCCCTGATCAGTGCACCGCGATGCCGGGAATCGGCGCTGAATCCCACGCGAATTCTTGATATGGCGATGTGTCGCGCGCGGCTATGTTACGTGGTGGCGCCGGACTTGTGAATGCACGAATTCGGTTGGTGCATGACGCGCCGCGGGCTGGGGGCTACCCCGGCAGGTAATTCGGGCACGTTTTTCTCGTCGAATCGCTCGCCGGCGCTCGTGAAATATTCGCCGAATCGCGGTCGGCTGAAAGAGCGGGCAGACTATGGCGTGGGTTTTCGGCATGATCAGTCCATGAATACCGACCTCTCCATCGACGCTATTCGCCCAGCCATCATCGGCGCCCTGCACCCTGAACCGATCGCGGTGTTCGGTTCGGTTGCGCGGGGCCGTGCACGAATGCCCTATGGCGCGGCCGAAGGGCGCCTTCGCGCCCTTCGTGGAATGGGCGATATTGCCGCGTGCGGTGACGGTGTTTTCGGCTTTCAGGCACGGCAGGCGGCCGAGAAGAAACGGAAGTGCCGGCCCGATAGCGGCGTTGACGGCCGCCACGCAGAGTGATTGGACAGCCGACCCCGATCGAACAGCGCCCCCTGTTGTTTTGCCTTCAATAATTGAGCCGCGGGCGGGATGGGACAGGGTGAGAAACGCCGATCCCCCGCCGAACGGCTGTCGCCGCGATGATTGACCCGCTCGCCCTGTGGCCGCTGGCCGGCCTCGGCACGCTGGTCGGGGTGCTGATCGGGGTGGTCGGCATCGGCGGCGTGCTGCTGGTGCCGGGGCTGGTGGTGCTGATCGGCATGGACGTGCAAACTGCGATCAAGGCCTGCATGTTCAGTTATCTATTCAGCGGACTGGTGGGCGCGATCGTCTATGCGCGGCGCGGCACCATTCACTGGTCGATGACGCTGTGGTTGTGCGTCGGGTCGGTGCGATGCCGGGGGCCTATCTGGGCGCAACCGCGGTCGCGATCATCCCGGGTGCGGCGCTGGAACTGATCATCGCCGGATTGGTGCTGGTGTCCGGCTTTCACGCGCTGGTCAGGCGGGCGGCGACGGGCGATCGCACCACCGTGCCCGTCGCTTTGCCGCTCGCCGTGCTTGGCCTGGTCATCGGATTCGGCTCCGCCCTGAGTGGCACGGGCGGCCCGCTGATCCTGATTCCGCTGCTGATCTGGCTGCGTCTCCGGCGCTCACCGCGGTCGGGCTCGGTCAGGTCATCCAGTTACCGATCGCCGTGCTCGCGACGATCGGCAATCTGCGTCACTGGGAGGTGGATTTCGTCGCCGGAACAGCGATCGCGGTGCTGTTGGTGATCGGGGTCGGTGCGGGCGCGCATCTGGCTCACCGACTCCCCGCAATGCTGCTGCGCCGCGTCGTCGCCACGGTTCTGGTGGCGGTCGGAACGGTCTTCGCCGCGCGCATCGGCTACGTCGCCCTGTTCCCGCCGGGGGCCTGATCGGCGCTCGCCGTCGCCGCGTCTCTAGTGGGGCCGAGATACGACGCGATCAGGTTCTGATAGCCGAACAATGCGGGCTGGCCGCCGGTGTGAACGAAGAGCACCCGCGCTCGCGCGGCGAAACGGCCCGAGCGCGCATGGTGTATGAGTCCGGCCATCGCCTTGCCGGTGTTCACCGGATCGAGAAACAGGCCCTCGGTCGTCGCGACCATGGTCATCGCCTCGATGACCTGCTCGCTCGGGTGGCCATAGCCCGGTGCCAGCGTCGCGTCACTTAGCCGGACTTCGGCGTCGAGGCGGAGATCGGTGCGTCCGATCAACGCGGCGATCTCGGTCGCACGTCGCAGCACTCGTCGCGCGCGGCGCCGGATTTCATGCGCGCGGTGCGGGCATCGCGATACCGCGGCCGGCGTGCTCGGGCGTGCCGATGGCGGCGTGCTCGGCGAGCGTATCGGCGAGGCGCGCGCGCACCGATTCCTTGAAGGATATCAGGCGCCGGCCTTCGAGATCGAAACCGAGCGCCATGATCTCGTTGGTCGCCGCCACGTAACCCTCGTCGGCCTGATACAGGGTATGAAACAACCGGAAGCGCTTGTGATCGGCGCCGAGGAGCTGAGTCGTGACCCGAAGCCGATCGTCGCGGCGCAACTCGCGCAGATAACGCACGTGACTCTCGACCACCGCGTACTCGGCGCCGCCGCGCTCGTCCAGGTTCAGCGGTTCGTTCATTTGCTCCCAGAACGCGTAGGTCGCGTGGTCGCAGACCAGCGGATAGTAGGCCATGTTCATGTGGCCGTACTCGTCGATCCACTCGGGTTTGGCGGCGGTGCGGTAGAGGGTCGGGGCTTCGTTCATGCGATTTTCATTCCGAGCAAGGTTTTTTGGTTGGTGGATGACGCCCATGGATTCCCGCTTGAGCGGGAATGACGGTTGGATGCGGACTACGGTTGCGAGCGAGGATCTACGACCCTCGGATCTGAGACCAGGATCGGGGCTCGGATCACACAATCTCCGACCACAGATCTTGCCAGCTCGAATTGCCTTTCTCGATCAGTTCAATCTTCCAGGCTCGATTCCATTTCTTGATCCGTTTCTCGCGTATAATCGCCGCCGACATGTCGTCATGTAGCTCATAGTACACGAGGTGATGCACGGAATATCGTCTCGTAAACCCTTCGACGACATTGTTCTTGTGTTCCCAGACCCGCCTTAGCAAGTCACTGGTCACGCCCACGTACAGGGTTCCGTTTGGTCTGCTTGCGAGAATATAAACGGCAGGCTGTTTCATCATCGGAGTCTGGATTCCCGCTTGCGCGGGAATGACGGTTGGATGCGGAGCTTACGATTTTGCCGCAATGGTGGACGATGGACCTATTTTCCACCGTCATTCCCGCGCAGGCGGGAATCCAGAGACCTTCGTTGTGGCTCGTTATCCGAATTCCGGACGTCGTGTGGAACATCGATGGTCCGCGACCTGATCGCCACCTTGGATTCCCGCTTGCGCGGGAATTACGAATCGCGAATAAGGGTCGTCTCGCCAAATTGCCGCAGTCCATTTTGGACAGGCGCTATGGATGCGGAGCTTACGATTTTGCCACAATTGTGGACGATGGACCTATCTTCCACCGTCATTCCCGCGTAGGCGGGAATCCAGAGACCTTCGTTGTGGCTCACTACCCGAATTCCGGACGCCGTGCGGAACATCGGTAGTCCGCGACCCGATCCCCGCGAGGAATTCCCGGGCGGGCTATTCACGCGCCCTGCGGCGCATTCAGCTTCCCCCTCAAACGCCTCTCCAGATCCGGCACCGCGCGAAAGATCATCGCACGCCCGGCCTTGCCTTGGTCGAGCAGACCCCGATCCGCCAATTCGAGCAGATCGCTGCGCGCCGTTGCATAGGCGACATCGTGGCTGCGCCGATGCGACTGGATGGTATAGGTGGTGCCCGGGTGGCGCAGGGCGTGGGCGATCAGCGCCCGCTGGCGGTAATTCATCCAGGTCATCGTACGGGCGCGCCGATCCAGTGCCTGCAACTCGCCGGCCTTGCGCGCCAGCCAGCGATTCAGTTCGCCGATCGCGGCGCGAATGATCCGGAGTTGATGGAGAATGAAATAGCTCAGATCGTTGTCGTCGGTTTCGCTGTACAGGAATGCCCGCGCGTACTGCGCCGGCGCCTTGCGCAGCAGGCGGGAGATCGAGGGGAATTCCGCCAGCCAATAGCCGTGGTGCAGCATCGCCCAGTAGAACAAGGCGCGTGCCGTGCGCCCGTTGCCGTCCACGAATGGATGATCGTAGGCGAGCCAGAAATGCAGGACGATGGCGCGGATGACGGGGGGGATGAAAGCGCCCCCCGTGAGCGACCGGTTGGCGAACTCGCACAGGTCTTGGAACCACCGTGGCAGTTGCTCCGCAGGAGGCGGATCGTGAACGACGGTGCCGTCGCGATCGTCCCATACCCTGACTCGGCGCTCGCCAGGCTTCTGCAAGCGGCCCGCGGCGGCCCGGTCGTCAAGCGTGTCGCGGGTCAGGATGCGGTGCAGATGGAGTACCGAGTCGGGCGTTAACGGTTGATCGCGCAGGGTGCCGAGGTGCTGCATCGCGACGAAATTGTTGAGGATCATGCGTTCGCCATGATTGCGCGGCCGGCGGCCACTGCGCAGCATCTCGACCGCCACCTTGCGGGTGGTCGGTGCGCCTTCGAGCTGGCTGGAGGTGATTGCTTCTTCCATCAGAGAGCTGACGATGTAGCGGTCCCTCGATTCCCGGCTGGTCGTCTGTTCGTCCATCGCGATGGGTCCTCGCGCCTGGCTGTCGATGACGTGCATCTGTTCGAGAAGCGGATTGGCCAAGGTGTATTGGAAGGGCCGGCCCGCGGCGTCGGCCAATGGCAAGGGGCGCATGCCGCCCAGGCGCCCGAACTTGATCCCCCACCACCATTCTTCGTTGCTCAGGCCGGGCGGCGGTTGGCGATGACGAAGCTGGTCCCAGTGCAGGTAGTCGTCCGCGTCGAACGGTGTCGCGGCGAAGATGCGTTCGAGCTTCGCCTGGGTCAGTCGCCCCGGAAGATCGCTGAACGGAGGCGGCGAAAGCGGTATATTCATGGCGATTATCTATCAGATTAATAGTTTCTGATAGTTTACTGATAGCTGATAGAAAATCAAATTGATAGATATTGATAGATAACTGATAGCTCGCTGTGCCTTGTCGAAGGGCCGGCTCAAGCGTCTTGGGCTTGTCCGGGGCATCAAAGCGCCGGCGGTCGGCGTAAGGGATTCCTCAGTCGTGTCGTTCAGCCCAATTCCGGGTAGCCCGCACCCACTGCCTGCCGTTCGATCGCGTCGATCTCCGCGTAGGCGCAGTCGGCAAGCCGCTCGATTCCGCTTAACAACAGCGCCTCGCGGACCGCGGCGAGACCCGGATCGGTATGCGCGGCGCGCAGGCCTTCGCCCAGCTTGGCGACGGTTTCCTCATCCATGTCGGCACGGGTGACATACGGCAAGCCCGGCGCCGATGCGGTGTAGCCGAGCACCCGGGTCCCTGCCAGCGCTGCCGGTCGGTAACGCACCAGCAGGGCGTGGGTGACGCAGTCCACCGCGCACACGTCGGCCTCGCGCCGGGCGACCTGCCCGATGCTCTCGGTGTGTGCGCCGCTCACCCGCACCCGCGCAAAGAAGCGTCCGCGGTGCGCAAGGGGCGCGACCGCCGCGCGCAGGCTGTTGTATCCCGAATGCGAGTCGCGCGAGTTGACTACGCACACCGTGCCGCGCAGTTCGGCCAAGGTGGTGTGCGAACTCTCCTCGGAGACCACGAGAGCGCTCGAATAGCGCACTCCGGTGCAGCCGGGCGCCGCGTACCCCGGGGTGGCTAGCACTTTCAACGTAGCACGCATGGTATGGGTCAGCGGATAGCCGCACGACTGACTGAAAAGCAGCCGCGGGGATCGCCAGAGGTGCGCTTCGGTCCCGCGGGTCAGCTTGTTCGGTACTTCCCGCAGTCCGGCGGCGCGCATTGCCGCCGCCAACCCGGCCCACCAGGCGTCGGTGGCGGCGCGCAGTTCCGGCAGGTCGTACATCGGTAGGCTCGCCTCGCCCGCTGGCGGATGATCGATCATGAGGGATTCAGCTCCCGCCACCGGCGTACCGGGGTGGCCCGGACAGGCGCGTAATCGGACCGCCCGCCCTACATGTCACGCGGGTCGCGATAATAGGGTAGTACGGTTCCGACGCCTGCGGCGGTCGCCTTTTCGTAGGCCAGATGGCCGATCACGATGTCGCTGATTGCGAAGCCCTTGTGCCAGAACAAGATCCGTTCATCGTCGGATTCGCGTCCCGGCTTGCGCCCCGCCACGATCTCGCCGATCTCGCCGTAGACGTGCCGGTCGCGCAGTTCCCCGGCCTGAATGAGCCCGGTGAGTTGGCCGTACTGCGACTGTTTGCACTGGTTCCAGTCATCGACCACCAGCTTGTCGACCGTGAACGGCAGGCTGCGCTCCACCGACAGCACCGCGCCGTAGGGTTGCACCAGCGCGCCGGGCTTGACCGCCGCGTCCGCGACCAGCACCTCGGGCTCGATCAGCCGCGAGGCGTCGATGATGATGTCGGCGTCGCGCACCGTGTCGGCGGCATTGTCCATCACCCGCACGGTCTTGCCGAGTTGCTCGGACATCGTCGCCGCGAATCGCTCGCGCGAATCGGGCCGCAGGCTGGTGACGCGGATCTCCTCGAAGTCGAAAATTCGATCCAGCATCGCCACGTTATACCAGGAGGTGCCGCGCGCCCCGATGTGGCCGAGCACCTTGGCGCCGCGGCGCGCAAGGTGCTTGGCGCCGATCGCGGTCACGGCGCCGGTGCGCATCCAGGTGATCGCGGTCGAATTGATGATCGCGTAGGGGGCGCCGGTCTCCGGGCGCATCAGCAGCAGGGTGGAAAGCTCCGAGGGCAGGCCGTGCTCGTAGTTCTTCTGGAAATCCCCGAGCACCTTGACCCCGCAGGACCGGATCGGTGCCACGTAACCCTTGAGGATGTTGAACAGTTTTTCCGGATAGTCGAGCGCGAGGTGATCCTTCGAAGGCAGGATCACCTGCTGTTCGCCGTGGGCGCGCAGGCCCATTTCCACCGCGTCGAGGATCTCCTGGAGATCGAGATTCAAGGCGTCCACGTCTTCCTTGGACAGAAACAGCACGTCGATGCCGGACATCGCACGACCTCCACTATAGCAACCGGGAGTGGTTATCGTAGCGCGCTTCGGTCGGGCGTGCCCCGTGCCGCCATGCGATCGCGGCCGCCGTCGGCCGGCCATCGGCCCGCGAGCGGCGCTGGATCGACCCCCTAATCGGTCCCGGGATCGGCTATCCGGCGCGCCCGCGGTTTGTTACGCTGGGCGCCATCGGGGGATTGAGTCAGGAGTAAAGTCGATGAATCACACGAAAACCCTTCAGGCATTGCTGGCCGGCGCGGCCCTCGGATTGGCGGTCACTCCGGCGTTGGCGTGCAGCGCGGCGGGGCCGGAAACCCACGTCGGGAAACTGCTCGGCATCGATTTGGCGGCCCGCACCTTCACGATTCTGGACGCCGAGACCAGTCAACCGGTCCGCTTCGAGGCCAATCAGTCGCAGATGCAGCAGGTCCAGGGCCGCAAGGGTTACCTCAAGGTCAAGTACCAGCGCGACGGCGACAAGCTCAAGGCCAAGACCGTCAAGTAGTGCTGATCCGGAAACTTAAGCTTTCTGGCACTACCGTCATTCCCGCGCAAGCGGGAATCCATGTTTATCCGTGGCGCACTGGACCTCCGCTTGCGCGGGAGTGACGGGGCCGACTCTTACTGAACGCACACCAAGTCGTTTGAACGCGGCGGGCGCCGTCGCGCGCCCGCCGCGTTCTTTGCCGGGCCTGCGCCGCGGATATTGCATTCGCGCGCAAGGCGTCTATAGTCCGCGCGTTGCGATCAGGGGGTTCACGACGCGATGCGTTACTCGGTTTTCAGCCTCGCCAGAAACGCCCTCAGTCACCACCGGCGCTGGCCCGAGGCGTGGCGCAGCCCGGAGCCGCGGCGTCACTATGAAGTCGTGATCATCGGCGGTGGCGGGCATGGCCTGGCAACCGCCCATTACCTCGCCAAAATGCACGACGTGACCGATGTGGCGGTGCTCGAAAAGGGCTGGCTGGGCGGCGGCAACGTCGCACGCAACACCACCATCGTGCGCTCCAATTACCTCCTCGAACCCAACGCCCACTTCTACGAGCACGCCATGAAGCTCTGGGAGGGGCTGGCGCGGGATCTGAACTTCAACGTGATGTTCAGCCAGCGCGGGGTGCTGAACCTCGCCCATAGCGACCCCCAGGTGGACGCTTATCAGCGCCGGGGTAACGCGATGCGATTGAACGGTATCGACGCGGAATGGCTGACTCGCGAACAGATCCGGCGCACGGTGCCGCTGCTCGACGCGTCGTCCAGCGCCCGGTTCCCGGTGCTCGGCGGGCTCAACCAGCCGCGCGCCGGGGTGGTCCGCCACGACGCGGTGGCGTGGGGCTACGCGCGCGCCGCGAGCGCGCGCGGCGTCGACATGATCCAGCACTGCGAGGTCACCGGGATCCGGCGTGAAAATGGCCAGGTCACCGGGGTCGACACCACCCGCGGCTTCATCGGCGCCAACAAGGTTGCGATCGTGGTCGCCGGAAACAGCGGGGTGCTCGCCGAGATGGTCGGCCTGCGCCTCCCGATCGAATCGCACGTCCTGCAGGCAATGGTCACCGAACCGGTGAAACCGGTCTTGAACACGGTCGTCACCTCGGGGGCGTCGCACCTCTATATCAGCCAGACCGACAAGGGCGAGATCTTGTTCGGCGGTGATCTGGACGGCTACAACTCTTACGCGCAGCGTGGCAACCTGCCGCTGATCGAAAACGTGGTGCAGGGGGTGCTGGCGCTGTTTCCCAATTTTTCGCGCCTGCGGCTGATGCGCACCTGGGGCGGGATCATGGATATGAGCATGGACGGCAGCCCGATCATCTGCAAGTTGCCGGTGCGGGGGCTCTACTTCAACGGCGGCTGGTGTTACGGCGGTTTCAAGGCGACCCCGGCGTCGGGCTGGTGCTACGCCCACACCATCGCCCACGACGATCCGCACCCGCTGAATGCCGCGTTCACCCTCGACCGCTTTCACAGCGGTCGACTGATAGATGAGAAAGGCGCCGGCGCCACGCCCGGTACCCACTGAGCCCGAGGAGAGATCGGCGCATGCTGGAAATCGATTGCCCCTGGTGCGGGCCGCGCGCCCAGACCGAATTCAGCTACGGCGGCGACGCGGGCGTGGAGCGACCGCGCGATCCGGACGCGGTGGAACTCGCCGCGTGGCTCGACCATGTGTACCTGCGCGACAACCCGCGCGGCCCGCACTGGGAATGGTGGCAGCACCTGGCGGGTTGCCGGCGCTGGATCCGGGTGCACCGGGACACCCTCACTCACGAGGTGCTCGGCACCGCAACCGCGCGCGCCGAGCCGCGATGAGCAGCGCGGAATTTCGCGTCGCGGGCGGCGCCTTGATCGATCGCATGCGACCGCTGCGCTTTCGTTTCGACGGCCGCGATTTCGAGGGCTATGCGGGCGACACCCTGGCCTCGGCGTTGCTTGCCAACGGGGTGCGCTTGGTCGCGCGCAGCGTCAAGTACCACCGGCCGCGTGGCATTCTCAGCGCCGGGGTCGAAGAGCCCAATGCGCTGCTGCGAATCGGCGTCGGAGCGCAGGCGACACCCAACCAGCGCGCCACCGAGGTCGAGCTTTACGCCGGGCTGGTGGCCGAGAGTCAGAATCGCTGGCCTTCCCTTGCCCATGATCAGTGGGCCGTCAACTCGCTGTTCGGGCGTATGCTGCCGGCCGGCTTTTACTACAAGACCTTCATGTGGCCGGCCGGCGGATGGCGCTACTACGAACACGTGGTGCGCAACGCGGCGGGTCTCGGACACGCCCCGGAATTGCGTGATCCGGAACGCTACGAGACCCGGTACGCGCATTGCGACGTGCTCGTGGTCGGCGCCGGGCCCGCCTGGCTTGCCGCCGCCCGCGCGGCGGCGCTGGCCGGTGCGCGCGTGCTGCTGGCCGACGAAAATCCCCGATTGGGCGGGGCGCTGCCGGGTGGCGATGCACTCATCGAGGGCCTGCCGGGCGTGCAATGGGCGGCGTCGCTCGCCGACCAACTCGATGCCCTCGACAACGTACGCGTGCTGCGCCGCGCGACCGTGTTCGGTTATTACGATCAAAACCTGCTCGCCATTGCCGAGCGGGTCGCCGAGCATCTCGCCAGGCCCGCCAAGGACCAACCGCGCCAACGCTTGTGGTGGGTGCGCGCCAAACAGGTGATTCTCGCTACCGGCGCGATCGAGCGACCGCTGGTGTTCGCCGACAATGATCGTCCGGGTGTAATGCTCGCCTCCGCAGTGGCCCGTTATGCGCGGGCCTACGGCGTGCGCTGTGGACGGCGTGCGGCGATCTTTGCCAATAACGATTTAGCGTACGACACTTTGCGCGCGCTGCGCTCGGTCGGTGTCGAAGTGGTAGCGGTCATCGACCCGCGCCCCGATGGCCCCGGTACGGCGGCCCGCGCTCTGCTCGACGACAGCGGTGCGCAACTGCTGAGCGGCCACGTCGTCAGCCGTGCCCTGGGCGGCAAGACGCTCGCCGGCATCGATACGGTGGCTTACGACGCCGTCGGCCGGCGCCCGAACGGCCGCGCCCAGCGCATCGACTTTGATCTGCTGTGCATGTCGGGCGGCTGGAGCCCGACCGTTCATCTGCACTCGCAGGCCCGCGGTACATTGCGTTGGGACGCGACGATCGCCGCCTTCGTGCCCGACGCCGTGTCCGGCGCGCAGCGCTCGGTGGGCGCCGCGCGCGGCGAGTTCGATCTCGCCGGCGGTCTGGTCGACGGCATCCGAGCGGGCCACGAGGCGGTCGTTGCCGCGGGATATCGCGCCAAGCAGACCGCGCCGCCCGCGGCCGAACCGTGGCCGGACCGCGCACCGCTGCTGCCGCTGTGGTCGGTGCCCGCGCCGCGCGGCGGTGGCGGCAAGCGCTTCGTCGACTTTCAAGGCGATGTCACGGTGGCCGATCTCGAACTCGCCGAGCGCGAAGGCTATCGCTCGGTCGAGCACCTCAAACGCTACACCACCCTCGGCATGTGGACCGATCAGGGCCGCACCAGCAACGTCAACGGGCTCGCGATCTTGGGCGAATTGCTGGGCAAGGAAATCCCGCGGGTCGGCACCACCACCTTCCGGCCGCCCTACAGCGCGGTGACCCTCGGCGCGCTCGCGGGGCGCGTGGTGGGGCGTGACTTCGCCCCGCAGCGGCGCACCGAACTGCACGCCTGGCACCAAGCCGCCGGCGCGCCTTTCGTTCCGGCTGGACAATGGCTGCGCGCCCAGTGCTACCCGCGTAATGGCGAATCGATAGTCCAGGCGATGCGCCGCGAGGCGCTTTCGGTGCGCAACGGCGTGGGGATCATCGACGTCTCGACGCTCGGCAAGATCATGATCCAGGGACGCGACGCGGCCGAGTTCCTGGAGCGCGTCTACATCAACCGATGGAAGAATCTCAAGGTCGGGCGCTGCCGCTACGGCGTGATGCTGCGCGAGGACGGCTTCGTGTTCGACGACGGCACCACCACCCGGATCGGCGAGCACGATTACTACATGACCACCACCACCGCCCACGCCGGCGCGGTGCTCGCCCATCTCGAGCGCTACGCCCAGACCGTGTGGCCGGAACTCGACCTCTACCTCGGGTCGGTCACCGACCAGTGGGCGGCGTTTGCGCTGGCCGGACCCGACAGCCGCACGGTGCTGGCCACGGCCTGCAAGAGGATCGACGTCGGTAACCAAGCATTGCCGTTCATGGGCTATCTGGAGGCGCGCATTGCCGGCGTGCCGGTACGCCTGTTCCGGCTCACCTTCTCGGGGGAACTCGCCTACGAGATCCACCTGCCGTCGGCCTACGCGGTTGCGGTCTGGGAGGCCCTGCTGAAGGCGGGCGATGGCCACGGGATCGTACCCTATGGCACCGAGGCGATGAGCATTTTGCGCATCGAGAAGGGCCACGTGGTCGGCGCCGAACTCGACGGCCGCACGATCCCCGTCGATCTCGGCTTCGAACGTATGCAACGCAAGGATTCCGACTTCATCGGCCGTCGCTCGCTGGAACGCCCGGCGCTGCGCGACGCACCGCGCAAGCGGCTGGTCGGCCTGCGCGCCGAAGGCGGCAAGCAGATCCCGCGCGGCGCCCAACTCGTCGCCACCCGCAATGCCATGCCGCCGGTGACGATGCTTGGTCACGTGACCTCGCAGTGCTACAGCCCCACCGTGGAAAAATCGATCGGACTCGGCCTGCTGCTCGACGGCGAGCAGCGCATCGGCAACCTCGTCTACGCCGCCTCGCCGCTCACCGGCGAAGAGGTGCCGGTACGTGTTACTCCACCGGTATTCGTCGATCCCGAAGGCAAACGACCACGCGGCTAGCCGATCCCTGTACATCTACCGCCAAAAGCAGATAATTTCGAGCCGACCGCACGCGCCCGTAGCTCAGTTGGATAGAGTACCTGGCTTCGAACCAGGTTGTCGGGGGTTCGAGTCCCTCCGGGCGCGCCATATTCAAAAAAAACAATTGCTTACAATTGATTTTTCGATCAGAAACCACTCAAAACAACGCCTCCGCGTCTGATCGACATTCTTTTATAATTAATAGCTTATCGTCTCCAACGAGTCCCTGTGCGGAAACCAGGGACTCGATCAGCTAATCGACAAGAATATAGATAAAAAACAACAAGATAACATCGTTGTGGTCGAAAATAGTGTCCCATAGCTGTCCCATTGACTGCGCGCTGCCGGTAATTTCAAAGGCCGTGCCGTAGCCCATCTTTAACATTCTGCGCTCGATTTGGGCTCGAATCGGGCGAATTCGGCAGATCGGGGCGCGTCGATATCAATGATATCAACGGGTTAGTATTTCAGATCCGTAATGTAGTGCCATAATCGTTCACTAAACCATTGACTCGTGACGCCCGCCCTACTACGGTGGGCCAATGTTCATCCGGCGTACCTCCATCAAAAGCCGCCGCTCCGGCGAGCCTTACTACACCTACCGCCTCGTCGAGTCCCTGCGCACCGAGCACGGCGTGCGC
>Ga0114931_10002636_pt1 | contig 22777 bp, 17 predicted proteins | sample 2SBtaG_FD_89579 | JGI IMG/M metagenome (GOLD analysis project Ga0114931, IMG submission 89579) | Deep subsurface microbial communities from Kolumbo volcano to uncover new lineages of life (NeLLi) - 2SBTROV14_V59a metaG | ecosystem: Environmental > Aquatic > Marine > Volcanic | place: Kolumbo... | reverse complement strand
CTTCTGCACCATGAAGGACATGCGCAGGCTCGCAACACGCTTCGAAAAACTTAGCCACAACTTCCTCGCAATGGTCCATATCTTCGCCATAAGATTGTGGATCAATTGAGTCCACACCCTAGTATTTCATGCGCAACCCGGCATCAAGGCGTATGGTCTCGCTGTTTATATAGGGGTTGACGACAATATGCTCCGCCAGCATGGCGAATTCTGATGGCTTCGCCATGCGACTGGGAAAGGGGATGTCTTTCTCGAGACCTGCCTTGACCTCGTCGGACAGACCCTGCAGAATCGGCGTCGCGCACAGACCGGGGGCAATCGTTGCAATGCGGATGCCATAGGGGGCCAGGTCACGGGCAATCGGCGTGGTTATGCCGACAATCCCTCCCTTGCTGGCGGCATAGGCAACCTGTCCCTTTTGCCCCTCGTAGGCGGCAATGGAAGCCGTGTTGATGATGACTCCCCGCTCGCCATTCTCATCGGGCTCATTAGCGCTCATTTTCTCAGCGGCCTGTGAGAGCACACTGAAAGTGCCGATCAGGTTAATGTTGATCACATCCCTGAACAGCGTCATTGGAAACCGGCCCTTTCTGCCAAATGTTTTGGTTGCCCCGCCACCGCGACCGGCGCAGTTGACGCAAATATGAATAGCCTCGAACGCCTGCATAACACGATCAATGCCGGCGGCAATGGAATCATCATCAGCGACGTTGACCTGGCAGAAGATAACGTTCTCACCCAGTTCTCCGGCCAGTGAACTGCCCAGTTCCTCATTGAGGTCAAAGATCGCCACTTTAGCGCCCTGGGCGGAAAATCGCCTGACCGTCGCGCCGCCCAGCCCTGACGCTCCGCCCGTCACGATCGCCACCTTATCCCGTAGTTCCATTGTGTTCTCCGCATGCTTGACCCGGCCCGCTGTCTGGGGGGCCGGGAATTGTTTTCTTGCATCGCCATTATTTTTGAATATTTTTCAAAATAATGCTACCCTCTTTTTTGATGCTAGCGGCCAGCCGGTAATGGTGCGGTCGTGCACTTTAACCGGGAATATAAATGGCCGAAGTATTCATTTTTGATCACGTTCGAACCCCTCGCGGAAAGGGGCGTCCCAGTGGCGCGCTCCACTGTGTGACACCCGTGAACTTGCTGGCGCAGGTGCTCATTGTCTTGCGCGACAGGAATGAGCTTGACACCGCCCTGGTCGAGGATGTCATCGCCGGATGCGGCTCGCCGATCGGTGAGCAGGGCAGCGCTATCGGACGCAGCGCCTGCCTGGCCGCCGACTACGCGCTGACCACACCCGGCCAGCAAGTTCACCGATATTGCTCGTCTGGCCTCGAAGCGGTCAATCTGGCGGCCGCGAAGGTTGGCTCGGGCCAGTGTGATTTGGTTATCGGCTGTGGTATCGAGAGCATGTCTCGCATTCCCATTGGCTCCTCAGGCGGCGCGTGGTCGTCCGATCCCTCGCTGGCATACAAGATACACTTCGTTCCCCAGGGCATCTCGGCCGATCTGATCGCAACGGGGCATGGTATTACCCGCGCCGATGTCGATGCTTACGCCGTCGAAAGCCAACGCCGCGCCGCGGCGTCATGGGAAAAGGGATATTTCGACAGATCGGTGTTTCCGGTGGTGGACGATATCGGAATGACGCTGCTGGAAAGGGACGAGGCCATACGACCTTCAACCACGCTCGAGGATTTGACAAAGCTGAAGCCGGCCTTCGCCGACCTGGGCGATGCGGGGTTTGACCGGCAGGCCATACTGAAGTTTCCCGGGATCGAGAAAATCAAGCACATTCATACCGCCGGAAATTCCAGCGCCATTGTCGATGGCGCCGGAGGCATGTTGATTGGCACTGCCGAGATGGGAAAAAGGCTGGGCCTGAAGCCCCGCGCCCGCATCCGCTCCTGCGCCTCGATCGGCACTGACCCGACTCTTATGCTGACGGGCCCGACGCCATCGGCCAAAAAGGCTCTGTAGAAGGCGGGCATGTCAAAATCAGATATCGACTTGTTCGAGTTGAACGAGGCTTTTGCCGCCGTGGTGCTCCTGTTTATGGAGGAAATGGACGTTCCCCACGACCAGATTAACGTCAACGGCGGCGCCATCGCCATGGGCCATTCAATCGGCGCCACCGGCGTCATGATACTGGGCACCGCGCTCGACGAGATCGAACGTCGGGGCCTGGGCACGGCACTGGTCAATTTATGCGTCGGCGCCGGCATGGGCACCGCAACGATAATTGAGCGCGTCTAAGCGCTAAGAGGAGTTCTTTATGTCGGAGCCCGTCCAGTTTGACACCATGAGGTATCGCGTTGCCGGCAATGGCGTCGCTTATATCACGATCGATGTAAAAGACCGTCCGGTCAATGTGTTGACACCTGAGATGCACCAGGACGTTGGCAAGGTTGCGGAGACTCTGGCAATGGACGCAAGCGCCGTTGGCGCGGTCATCCATTCCGGGAAATCATCTTTCATGGCCGGCGGAGATCTCAAGCGGATCGTCCGTTACTATGATATGAATCGCACCCCCGAGGAAGCCTATGAACAGTCGCGCACGTACTCGGACTCTCTGAGAAAGCTTGAAACTTGCGGCAAACCCGTAGCCGCGGCGATCAACGGCACAGCGCTGGGGGGTGGTCTGGAACTGGCGCTAGCCTGCCATTATCGCGTCGTTCTGGATAACGAAGATATATTGTTGGGCCTGCCCGAGGTCACGCTGGGCCTGCTGCCCGGTGGGGGCGGGACACAGCGCCTGCCGCGCCTGATCGGGCTGAAGCAGGCCTTAGACATGATTCTCACCGGTAAGCGCGTCAGCCCGGAGCAAGCCCTCGAACTGGGCCTCGTGGACAGAATTGCCGCGGCCGACGAGCTGCTTGCGGAAGCGGAAAAATGGGTGCTTAGCGGCGGCGCAGCCACCCAGCCATGGGATGAGCGGGGCTTCAGGGTTCCAGGGGGCGCCGGGCTTAACGACACCAACGTGGCCAGACTGTTTCAGCAACTGACAGCCCGGGTCAGCGCCGACTACCGGCATAACTATCCGGCGCCCGTAGCCGCGCTCCGCTGTTTGTTCAATGGCACAACCGTCAAATCGATGGATACGGCGCTCAGGATCGAGACGCGAGCGTTTTCGGCGCTCACCCGCGACCCGGTGGCGCGCAACATGATCCGCACCCTGTTCCTGGGCAAGAGCAAGGTTGAACGCCCGAACAAGGCGCAGCAAGAGCTCCTTACGAATCGCTGCAAGCTCGCTTATATCCGGGAAGGCATCGGCATGCTGGATGATGGCATCCCGCCAGCGCTGATCGAAAATGTCGGCTTCGCCGCCGGCATGGTGGCCGGGCCGTTGGCAATGGCTGACGAGATGTCCTTGCCGGGGGTGCGTGATGCGCTATCTATGGAAGATAACGCGATCAGGAAAATCCTGGATGATCTTGTCGAGAACGCAGGACGCAGGGGCGCAAAAGCGGCCAAGGGCTTTTATGACTATGGCGATCAAGGCGCGACCGGCCTTTGGAGCGGTCTCGCCGATCGGTTTCCGAAACAGTCATCTCCCGATGCGCAAGTCATAAAGCAGCGGCTGATGTGCGCCCAAGCGCTGGCCGCTGTCAGATGCTGGAAAGAAGGCGTCATGGAACCGTTGGCCGCCGACATCACGTCCGTGCGCGGGTGGGGGTTCCCCAGCTATACTGGTGGTGTGCTGTCCTATATAGACACCCTGGGACTTGGCGCTTTTATTGATCTTTGCGACCGTCTTCGCCCGACAAGCAAAACGCTGCCGGCGCCATCCGACTGGTTGCGGGCCCAGGCAAAGGAAAGCGACCGCATCTATCCTTCAATAGGATAAGAAGCCCGATTTCGCGATGCGCGATGGAAGCCGTGGCGGTGGCCCGGCAGCAATAAAAAGCAGTGGTATTTTTTTGAAAAATATTCAAAAATAGTGTGACGGATGCGCCTGAGCCGGTGACGGCGGTTTGGCAAAACTTTTGCTGGAGAACATTGCGTTGACCCTCAAAAAAACAAGCGAAAGATCCCAGCAGGTGATCGACCGCTATCGCGCCTTACTTAGAAACGCCGGGAATTCCCATGAATGGGCCTTCTCGTGGCGGACAGAGCTCAATCGCGGCGGATTTCCCGCCGTTGAAATGCTCATGGAAGAGGTTGTTGCGCCAGGCAAATGCGTTGGCTGCGCGTCCTGTGTGGCCATCTGTCCCGTCGATGTCTTCGACTATGTCAATGAAAACCCCGTCAACGCGCGCCCAGATGCGTGCGTCCAGTGTGTCCTGTGCGCCGAGGTCTGCCCGGTTTTAAGGCCGCCGGACAGCGATCTTCCGGATTTTCTTGCTTACAAGGAGCCGGCGATTGATGACGGCTATGGCCCCTATGCCTATGGCCTGTATGTTCGCGCCACCGACCCGGATATCCTGGCCAGGTGCCAGGATGGCGGCATGGTGTCGGCGCTGATCCTGCATGGCCTTGAAAAGGGGACGCTGCGCGGGGCGGTCCTTGGCGATGTCTTTCCCGACAATCGGCAGATCGGCCGCCACAAACTGGCACGCCACCGTGAAGAAGTCCTCAACTGCGCCGCCTCCCGATATACCTACTCACCCAATCTGTTGGCCCTGCAAGAAGCAATGCGTGAAAACGTTGGTCCGCTTGCCGTGGTCGGCGTTCCCTGTCAGGTTGATGGCGTAAGGCTGCAACAGAATTCCAGCATCCGGCTTGAGATGAGCGCGTGGTACCGGGAGAATATCTCACTGGTCTTCGGCCTGTTCTGTTCGGAGAGCTTTACGCACGAAAGCATCGAAAAACTGGGCGAGATGCTTGAGGTGGAGCCCGGGACGATTGCAAACATCAACATCAAGGGCAAGGTCATCGTGCGCCAGGACAATGGCAAAATCCATGAGGTGTCGCTCAAGAAATTTCGTGACTTCGCCCGACCGGCCTGTCTCTATTGCCTCGATTACGGGGCCGAGAATGCCGATATTGGCGCCGGCGGAATCGGCCTCGACGGCTGGACCTATACGCTGGTCCGCACAAAGAGGGGGCATGAAGCCTTTCAGGCGGCGTTGCGGGATGGCTGGATAGAAACGCGACCGTTATCCGACGAGCCGCGCGGCGAATTTTTAATGAAGAAACTGGCCGCCGGGAAAAAAAAGAACCGCCCGTTGCCGGCGCTTATGCCCACTCATACTGAACGGGAAGCCATGGGCAGTCTGTGTCCGAAAACCTTTTACACGACCGGCCCTGGCGCGCCGAAGTCGCCTGGCGGAGAGTCTTGATCATGAATATGCAAGAAGGGATCATGCCGGTGGAAGCGGGCGCCATGGTCCGGGATGACCTGAGCGTCATGGTGGCTGGTCAAGGCGGCGACGGCTCGGTAACCGTTATCGCGTTTTTGGCACGCGCGCTGTCTCAGAGGGGCCTGTATCTCTTCCGCGCCAACAATATTGTGTCGCGCATCAAGGGCGGCCACGCCGCTTCCGCATTGCGCGGTTCGGCGATGCGACGCGGATGCATCGGGGACCGGATCGATATTCTGGTGGCCTTTGACGAAGAGGCGATCGAGAAGGAAGGCGCTCTTCTCGCCGACGATGGCGTCGTTATCTATGACGTTTCGAGAGAACCCATCCCCGAAAATTTCCTGCCTGCGGGTGTGCGGGTGATCGAGGTGCCTTTTGGCCGGTTGTCTGTGCGTGACCTGCGGCGGGATCTGTTCAAGAACTGTTTCGCTTTCGGTGTCCTGTCCCGCATTCTAGGGCTCAGTGACGAGGAAGCGCTGGGCTGTCTGAAGCACCGTTTCCGGCGGTTGTCGGCCGAACTCTTGCAACCCAACATAAGCGCTCTCGAACACGGGTTCTCGTTTGCGGATGATCTGGGTTTCAAAATTGGGCATGGTCTTTTCAGCCTGCCGCAGCTTGAAAAGGAAGACCGGATCATGATCAGCGGCAACGAGGCGACCGCATTTGGGTTTCTCGCGGCGGGTGGGCGTTTCTTCGCCGGATACCCCATTACCCCCGCCACCGATATCATGGATTGGCTCAAGAAAAATTTCCCCCGCGTTGGTGGTCTCGCCATGCAGGCCGAAGACGAACTGGCGGCGATCAACTTGGCCATTGGCGCATCGCTTGCCGGCGCCAGGGCGATGACCGCATCATCGGGGCCGGGCGTGGCGCTGATGCAGGAATCCGTTGGCCACTGTGGTTCTGCCGAGATTCCACTTGTGATTGTCGATTGCCAGCGTGCGGGCCCCTCAACCGGCATGCCCACCAAGACCGGGCAGGGTGATATTGGCATGCTGACCCAGGGGAGCAACGGTGATTTTCCACGCATCGTGCTCAGTCCGGGATCCGCCGAAGAGTGCTTCGAATATGGCGTTCTGGCCACCAACCTGTCGCAGGTCGCCCAGTGTCCGGTCTATATTGCCCTCGACGATATGTGCCAGTTTACTTACACCGTACCGGTGTTCGATCTGGATAGCGTCTCCATCGACAAGGGTAAAAGGCCGGGCGCCGCCGAAATTGCGGCGCTGGAAGAATATCGCCGATACGCCCTCACCGAGGATGGCATTTCGCCTCGGGCCATACCCGGTCAACCAGGAGGCATGAACCTGGTGACCGGCAACGAACGCAACGAGTGGGGGCAGGTCTCCGCCGACCCCGAAAACAGGATACGGATGGTTGATAAGCGCGCCCGCAAGATAGAGAGTATCCGCCACAGGCTGCCCAAGGCCCTGGAATGGGGCGATAAGAATGCGGAGATTGGCATTATTTGCACCGGCATGATCGGCGACGTGTTGGCCGAGGCTTGCGAGCTGCTGGCCGAACAGGGCTTAAAGCTGAAATGCCATCGTCTGCGCACACTTTGGCCGGTGCTCGATGGCAGCGTGGCTTTCGCAAGGAGCTGCAAACGCGTCTATGTCGTCGAGTTTAACAGTGGCGCGCAAATGGCGCGGTTGTTAAAGGGCGCCGGCGCACCGGCGGATAATATGAAGAGCATTCTACAATATGATGGTGTGCCGATGAGAACAGTCCAGCTTATTGAGGCGATATTAGAGATGGAGCAGCAATGATGACGGAGACATATTCGCCAGGCCAGCCAATCTGGTGCGCCGGCTGCGGACATTTCGGCGTGCAGGGTGCGCTAAGTTATGCGCTGAAGGCTCTTAATATCCCCTCCCACAAAACCATAATTCTCGCCGGCATAGGCTGTTCCGGTACGATCCAGAACAATCTGGGCACATATGGGTATCACGCCATGCATGGCCGCGTCCTGCCAACGGCTATTGGAACGGCCTTGGCCAATCCCGATCTCACGGTCGTCGCTGCGGGTGGCGACGGTGACGGCTATGCTATCGGCGCGGGCCACTTTGTACACACGCTGAAGCGCAATCCATCGCTTGTTTATATTGTTATGAACAATGGCATTTACGGCCTCACCAAGGGTCAGGATTCGCCAACCAAGCAGGGGCCCGAGTGGGCGCCGGAAGAAGAGGCGCTTGACGCCATAGCCCTGGGTCTGTCCATCCAGAGTTCGACCTTCCTTGCGCGCGGGTTTACGGGCGCGCCGGAACAACTGGATCAACTGATTATAAAGGCGCTGGAGCATGCCCATTCCGGCCGGGGCTTTGCTTTCATCGAGGTGATGTCACCCTGCGTGACCTATAATGACACCTATCCGAACTGGGACGCCATGGTCTACGATGTTGCCAACATCGCCGGCTATGACGCGGGCGATCGTGCCGCGGCTTTTGCCGCCTGTCTGCGGCTGAAGGAGAAAAACCATATTCCAACCGGCATCATTTATCAGGGCGAACATCCAACTTTCGAAAGCGCGTTACTGAAGAACAGCACCCGGCCGCTTGCCCGCGTCGATGCTGATACGAGCGGTTACCGTCGCCAAATGGACGATATTCTTTCGGCTTGCCGGGTCTGATGGCGTCTACGCAACAATAATATTTGAGCGCTTGCCCGCGGGTGTATTGATGACAGGCCACAGGGGCTGCGCTGGCGCGTAATTGCGCCGGGTGGCCGGCGCCACTTCTCCGTACAGGGTGGTGCGCTGTCTTGTCGGGCGTCCCACGCGGGCCGCCGCCTGCTTTATCTCGGCCACCGACATTTCCTGCCCATATTCGGCGCCCGCCGCGCGCGAAATGGATTCATTCATCAGTACGCCGCCAAGGTCGTTGACCCCGGCGCGCAGGGCCAGCGCCACGCCTTCCGGGCCCATTTTAGGCCAGGACACCTGGATATTCGGGATTAGCGGATGCAGGACAAGGCGACCCACCGCGTGTATGAGGAGCGCCTCGCGGAGGGTGGGGCCCTGGCGCGCCTTGCCGTGCTTGTACATCGGGGCTTCCATGGCCACAAAGGGCAGCGGAACAAGCTCGGTGAAGCCGCCGGTTTTTTCTTGCAGCCTGCGAATGGCCAGCAGGTGCCGTGCCCAATCGCCATAGCTTTCCACATGACCGAACATGATCGTTGCGGTTGTTTTCAGCCCCACGGTATGCGCGGTCTCGATGATCGTCAGCCATTCCTTCGTGGTCAGCTTGTCGGGACAGATGATCCGGCGAATGTCGTCGGTCAGTATTTCCGCGGCGGTTCCCGGCAACGATCCCAGGCCAGCATCCCGCAAGTCGGCCAGAAAGTCTTTGATCGGCACATTCAGCGACTTCGCGCCGGTGAAGACCTCCAGAGGTGAAAAGGCGTGAACATGCATATCGGGAACGGCGTTCTTGATCGCTTTCAGGATCGCCAGATAGGTCTTGCCGGTGTAGTCGGGGTGAATGCCACCCTGCAGGCAGACCTCGGTGGCGCCTCGCTCCCTCGCTTCCACCGTACGACGAACAATTTCCTCCAGAGTGAGATCATAGGGCTTGCCCCGCATATTTTCCGCGCCCCTACCCTTTGAGAAGGCGCAGAACCGGCACGCATGCGCACAGACGTTGGTGTAGTTGATATTGCGGTTGACGACAAAAGTAACGTCCTCGCCGACCGTTTCCGCCCGCAGTTGATCTGCCGCCTTGAGCACGGCGACGGCTTCGCCGTCCCTGGCCTTAAACAAGCGGACAATATCTGCTTCATCAAGGGCGCCGTCTGAAATTGTGCGGTCAATGACCGCGCTGACGCCACTTGCGCGGATGGCCGCTGGCCGCTGCAAAGCATCCTGCTCAGCGCGGCTGACGCCTGGTCGTCCCGATACCCACACGCCGTCGCGAGCCAGCCCCTCGCCGTCCGCGAGCCTCAGCACATAACGGTGCAAGGCGGGGTCAACCCACCTCTCCAGATCGGCAACATATTCGGGATAAAGCGGGAGCCGGGGCGCGAGGACCTTTCCGTGTCTGGTGGTTTCTTCTCTCAGACGGTCGATTTCCGGCCAAGGAGCCTCGGGGTTAACAAAATCAGGGGTAACCGGCGATACGCCACCCCAGTCATTGATGCCGGCATTTATCAATCCGGGGTAGATTTCCGATGTCAGGTTCGGCGGCGCCTGAATGTTCATTTCAGGACCGAGAATCAACCGCGCCGCCGCGATCGTCCACATCAGGTCATCGAATCCGGGCGCCGGATGATCAGCCATCCTGGTGCCTGGTTTTGGCTGAAAGTTCTGAATGATCACTTCTTGAATGTGCCCGTGGCGGCGCTGGAGATCAGCGATGGCCTCAAGCGCATCAAGCCGCTCTTCACGGGTTTCCCCTATCCCGATAAGAAGGCCCGTCGTGTATGGAATCCGCCGCTTGCCGGCCAATTCAAGAACCCGCAATCTTTCCGCCGGGGCCTTGTCGGGCGAGCCATGGTGGGGGCCGTCTTTTTCGCCCAGCCTTGGGGATAAAGATTCAAGCATCAGTCCTTGTGATACCGACACAGCGCGAAGCCTGTCCAGTTCCCCGCCCGTCACAACGCCGGGGTTGACGTGCGGCAACAGTCCGGTTTCTTTCAGAACCAGCCGGCACATGGCTTCGAGATAGTCGATGGTCGTGCCATAGCCCATCTCCTCCAGCGCCTTGCGCGCCGCCGCATGGCGTAGCTCAGGCTTGTCCCCAAGCGTGAACAGGGCTTCGCGGCATCCGGCTTGCGCTCCCGCCCGGGCAATGCCGAGCACCTGCGCCGGCGAAAGATAGGCCGCCTCAAGCTTGCGAGGCGTTTGGGCGAAGGTGCAGTAGTGGCAAACGTCCCGGCACAATTGGGTTAGCGGAATGAAAACCTTGGGGGAATAGGTGATCAAACATTTGTGCACGCTGTCGCGCAAGCCGACAGCGCTCGCCAGAAGCACATCCAGGTTCACCCCGCCGGCTGACAGCAGACCCGTCCCCTCGCCCGTGACCGGGGTGGCCGCCGTCTGTTTGATGGAGTTCAGCTTATTCACCGATTCGCTCGCAGGAATAATTTGAATATTTTTCAAGATATGCCAAGAAGTCATTGGGCGCAACCATGATCTGCACCCTTAACAGGGACCCGGGATGTTCAATTCGGCGCCGTGTTGGCCACAAGGCATTCGACGCTGATCAGCTGCGGTAGCGTTAAGCCCACGCGAGTCCAGCGCCCTCATCCCGCCGAAGCTCAACTGGCGACAGCATAGCGTCCGCGGCAAGGCCAGGGAACGCAGGGAGGTATTTCGTCAAAATCAAGAAATACCAAGTATAACAACATGCTACGATAAAACAAAGACAAGCCATGGCGCGCAGTTGCGCCCTCGCCGCAACCATTATCGCGCGGCGTTAATTGTCGACAGGTTCAGCGTTTTTTCATTTGACACCTGCAAGATATCCAATATATCCTCTCACTTTGTATACAATATATCTGCTGGGCGAGGCTATTGTATGCACATGAGTCGCTTAGAAAGCCGGGGGTCATTCTATTTTCAAGAATCACTAAGGTCGATATCTTGGCCCGGTAAATCTCGATGAAACAAAAAAGGCTGCTGGGAACCTACAGAACACATAACAATTAATCCTCAGATAGATATAGGGAGCGATAATGAAACAATCATTTTTTCTGAAAACCTGCATGACTTCTGCGGCCATTCTTTCAGCGGCAGTGGAGATCCCCACTGTTGCGCAAGCAGAGCAACAGGATACGGCATTCGAAGAAATCGTCGTAACCGCGCGCCGCAGGGCGGAGAATCTTCAAGATGTTCCTGGCACAGTTACCGCACTGACCCAGATGACGCTTGACCGTGCCGGTGTCCAGCGCGCCGAAGATTTTATCTCCCTGACTCCCGGCGTTACCATGGTCAATGCCGCCGAAGTTGGCGATACCCAGGTGAATATTCGGGGCATTAATGGTACCCGTGACGCCGAAAACAACTTTGCCTATATCATCGACGGCGTCCTTTACACCAACCCGGCCGCCTTTAACCGTGAATATACCAATTTGCAGCAAATTGAAATTTTCAAGGGACCGCAGGGCGCCATTTATGGCCGGAACGCCGCAGCTGGCGCGATCATTGTCACAACCACGAAACCGGGTGATGAACTGGAGGTGAGAGGCACTGCAAGCTTTGCGGAAGATAACACCTATTTGATCAAAGGATCAGTCTCCGGCCCCCTGGTCGAAGGCAAGGTATTTGCCCGGGTGTCTGGTGATTGGCGTAAATCAGATGGTTTTTATCGCAACAGCTTTCAAAACAATGCGCCGATTGTCGATGCCTTTGAAGGATATAATATCAACGGCCGCCTGGTTGTGGAGCCCAATGAAGATCTCAGCATCGACACGAAAGTCCGTTACGGTGAAGTTAACGCCTCGTCAATTACCTTTAATTCAACATTTAATCTGCCGGTTTTTGCCGCGGCGACAAATACGCCGGCGGCTTTTCAGGACGTCAATGACTTCGATTTTCTTTTCCAGCCCAATATTGTATCGGACAACGACCAAAAGTCCTTCGAATTATCAAGCAAGTTTGATTATGACATGGATTGGGGGACTCTGACAGGCTGGGCGCTCTATAGTAATATCGATAATAATCTGATTTCCGACGGCACATCGGCGGCTTTTGGGTTTTATAATAATGATTCGGCCTGTCAGCAAAGCGTTACCGACTTGCATAACGCAGGCGTAGCGCTTCTGCCTCCGCAATTCATCGGCACATCCCCGGTCGGAGTTATTTTCGATCCCAACGGCTCATTTCTGGGGGCCTATACGCCAACCACCTGTGACGGTATTCAAGAACAGCTTCGCAACCAGAGTGACATCAGCGCCGAGCTTCGCCTGTCATCCCCGGCAGATCAGAGCTTGCGATGGATGGCCGGCGCCTATTTCCTCCACATCGATCGCCAGGTTGGGGTTTCGCTCAACCGGGACAGCGGCGACGCGACAATCCGGGGGCTGTATCAGGCAACCGGACCAAACGCCACCGCTTCTTTGGCTTTTGATGACTTCGCCAGTCGGGTTTTTGCCGTTTTCTCCCAGATCGAATATGATGTCACCGATGATGTCGAACTGTCCCTGGCCCTGCGTTATGACAATGAAAGGCGTAAAGTTTCGAGCCTGGTGCCATTCGGTGCGACCCAGTCAGTTATTGACCTGAACTTCGATGGCGTCTTCAACGATCCCCTGAACCCGGCCCTGAGCAGCCTGATTAACATGACCGGAACTATCCCCGACAAGCAAAAGACCTTTTCCGAACTGGAGCCAAAGATTTCCTTGACATGGGATGCAACCGACGAGGTGACGCTTTTCGCCAGCTGGGGGGTTGGATTCAAAGCCGGTGGTTTCAATAATTCCGGCAGTGCGGCCACAGTTAATATCTTCATCAACAGTTTTATCAACGGTGGCATCGGGACATTTTTCGCCGATGATCTCGGCGTGCCGCTGCCGGTGATCAATGATAATTTCAAGAAAGAAACATCAAGCGCCTTTGAGGCCGGTTTCAAAGCACAATTTTTTGGTGGTCGACTGCAGATGAATGGCGCGGGGTATTACACCAGAGTCACGAACATGCAATTCTTTGAATTCTTCGTGGGATCTTTTGGGCTGCTTCGTACGGTCTCGAACATTGATACTGTTAATATTTATGGGGCGGAGCTTGGTTTTACGGGGCACTTGAGTGAGCATGTCAGGGTCTATGGCAGCGCGAATTTCATTGACAGCTCGATCAAGGCCAACAGTTCCCGTCCGGACACCATCGGCAACAAATCGCCCTATACCCCTGATTACACGATCAATGTCGGTGGTGACTTTGATTATCCAATCACCGAATCTCTCAAGATTGTTGGACGGGTGGACGCACAATTCATCGGGCCGACCTGGTTCCACACGGTCCAGAAGGGCCAGCGGCCGACGATTTTCCAGCCGCTCTTCGAACTTGGTTTCGGCGCGGGCGCCGGGGCGCTGGGGATTGCAGATTTTTCCAACGCCCGACGTAATTCATATTATACTGTGAATGTGCGCGCCGGTGTGGAAGGAGAAAATTGGTCGTTAATTGGTTTTGTCTCGAACCTGACCAATGAAAAATTCCTCGAGGAAGTGATCCCGGCTCCAGAATTTGGCGGGTCGTTCGATCATCCCGGCACACGCCGTCGTTATGGGGTGGAGCTTAATTTCAAGTTCTGACCTTCCAGACCATCCGTGTCGCAAAAGAGCAAAATCGCCCGCCAGACTCTTTTTTCTTCCTCAAGGCCGGAATGGACCCCGGGTGCGACCAAGCGGCCTCCTGCCTGGCCACAGCGGCCATGATGTGGCACCGCCTGCTCCGGCTTTCCGGCCGGGCAATGACGGCTGCAGTTCTCCCCGATCCCATGCTCCTGAATCTGCCCGCAATGCTTGCAAAGACGGTTGGGCAAAATGAGTGGAAAGTAGCAAAGTGATAAAGCTTGAAAGCCGGACGCCACGTGATGCAAAGCTTACCATCATTGTGCACAGTACCGGGGCAGGTCCGGATCACCATCGGCTCGACCGAATTCTGGCCTTAAAAAAGCTCTCCTGGTCTCTTAACCAGGTCAAACAACAAACCCTGGCTAATTTTCCCGGCGGCGAAGACGGTCTGCCGATCCTGCAATTTGGCCGATGTTTTTTTTGCGGGTCACTTGTATCCACGCTTGCCCTGGAACGGCTGAAAGGCGAACCGACGCTCTTTCCTAACGGCAATTGCGGCATGCCGCTGGCTCTGGCATGGTGGAGCAATGGTTTTTTCCGGGACGTCCAGAACAGCCCGGGCGGCCGGTTGCTACAGAAATATTGCACATTGATTTCCCGACAAATCGCCGATGGCCGTAATTTTTTACAAGGACATCGGCCTGGCCTGGCCGATGTCCATAGCTATGCCCCTCTATGCGCCCTGAAAGAATGCGGTTGGGATATGACGACTTTGGAAAGCGACCCTCTGTTAGGGCCCTGGTTTCACCGGGTTGCCAACATCGGATCAACGAACGGTCAGGTTGTCACTATGGGCGCGAATGATCTGCTCGACAACCTGCCTGTGTCCGCAACAGATTTTCCGGAATGTGACGCCATTGCCGATAAAGAGATAATGGCCTGGCAAAATCAAGGAACGCTATACCTGTGGCGTTCGCCCTTGACCGCCAGGGCCGGGTAAGTTTCCAGAGCGCATCAGCCTTGTTTTAATGACCGGTGAAATCGCAGTGGATCACCATACCGGTTCTTTGGGGGCGGGCAATCCGGTTTCATCCAGACAGCGGGCCCTGAGTTCCTCAATGCCGGGGCCGAAGTTAAAGATCTCGTTGCGATCACGACGCTGGGTCATTTTCGCCCGAAGTTTTTCCGTGGCTTCCTGGTCGACGCGGCCGTACTCCTTAAGGACTACGCCGTAGTCCAACCCACCCTTTTCGGTGATCAGACCCCGTTTGATTTCAAGCGCCACGAGTTCCGGGGCACGCTCCAGGGGGTCACCCCAGCCGCCACCGCCCCAGGTGATATAATGCAGAACGTCATTCTTGAAGACCTTGATCTCATCGACCTTGGCGCCGACAATTTCATGACTGCCGTCGGCCCGCTCGATATATTTTTGGGACCGCATGCCTGGCGCGCCGCCATTGACACCCCAGGGGTAAGTGAACCAGCGATCATCATGGATCGAAATCATGCCGTCCTCAAGGAAACGATAAGCGGTCAGGATGCCATTGCCGCCGCGGTTCAGCCCGGCCCCCCCGGAATCCGGAACAGTTTCATAGCGTTCGATACGCAGTGGAAAATAATGTTCCAGGAATTCATTGGGAATATTAGTGAAACCAGGCCACAAGGAATGGCCGTCTGGCCCGTCGCCGAAGGGGCGGCCCGGAATCCCGCCAAACCCGATCTGGAACAGCTGGAACCATTCGCCGTCTTGATCATAACCGGAATACATCAGGTGAGGGCTGGAAGAAAAGCCGGCGGCGTTGAGGAATTCCGGCTGACGTTGGCCCAAAAGCCCCCCCAACACATCAAAGATACGACCCAGCGCATGCGTCCGGCAGGACAGCGCCGCCGGGAATTTTGGTTTTAGCAAGGAGCCTTCCGGAATGCGCACGTCGATCAGATCATAAAAGCCGTCATTGAAGAGGATTTGCGGGTCAAACACCATGATCATATAAATTCCGAAGAACATTTTTAGCATGTTTTCATTGAGGTAGAAATTGATCGAACTTCTGGACTGGGGCGACGTGCCGTCAAAATCAAGAATGACCTTCTCACCCTCGCGCCACATAGTGCATTTTATCTTGTAGGGGCCAAACCCGACACCGTCATCACAGACAAAGTCCTCGAAAAAAACCTTGTCCGTACTGATGCTGTTGTTTATCAGGGTCGACGTGGCTCGCCGATTTCGTTTCAATAATTCGTCAGTAGCCGAGGCAAAAACGTCTTCACCAAACCGGTGGCAAATTTCAACGACCCGCCGCTCGGCCATGCGACAGGATGCCAGCAGGGCATTGAGGTCTGATCGACACCATTCCTTCTTGCGGCTCTGGTGTAAAATCAGCGTAACTATATCTTCCTGATAAACGCCCTTTTTGTAAATTTTGACCGGCGGGATCCGCAATCCTTCCTGGAATATGGAATTCCCATCCGTAGGCAGCGAGCCGGGCACTTTTCCCCCCACGTCGGTCTGATGTCCAAACATGGCGGACCAGGCCGTCAACCGGCTGGAAATGTAAATTGGAATCAGGACCAACCAGTCATTGTTGTGGCTGACCGCACCTTCACAAGAATAGGGGTCCGATAACAGGAACACATCTCCTTCTTCAATGGCCCCGCCATAGGTCCTGAGAAAACCGTCAATAAAGCTGCCAAATTGACCAACAATCATCTTGCCATTGCGATCGGCAATCAAAGGGAAAGCATCACCCTGCTCGCGAATTCCCGGTGACATTGCCGTCCGGAAAAGGGTCGCATCCATTTCTTCCCGTGCGTTTCTCAGGGCATTCTCAATGATATCCAGAGTAATCAGATCAACCTTCACAGTCGTGAAGGGTTTATCATTGCTTTGGATTATTTGCGCAGTCATGACCCATATTTCCTTCAGGCTGGATTGATCAGGATGTTGCCATACTCATCAATTTCCGCAATATGATCGTTAAGGATTACCGTGGTGGAATCCATCTCGGTGACAATGGCGGGGCCATAAATTTTATTCCCGGCCTTCAGCTTGGCCCGTTCATAGATAACCGCATCATGCCACTCACCCTCGATATAGATTTGGTGATCGCGCAATTTTGCCGCGGAGGGATCTTCCGTACCTTGAGGGATTTTTTCAGGCAAAATTTCGGTGGCGTGCCCCTTTGCGATAACTCTCAGATTGACCAGTTCATGGTTGGCGTCAAGGTTAAAGGTAAACAGCCGCTCATGCTCTGCATTAAAGTCCAAAATCAGCGTTTCAAGCCCGCGGCGCTGTTCAAAATCATCCAGTTTAACAACCAGGGGAACTTCAAAAGCCTGGCCGTGATAGCGGACATCGATTTCATAGGAGAATTGATGTTCGCTGCGCTCGACCCCTTCGCGCTCCAGTTCGTCCGAAACCTCGATGGTCATTTGCGCAAGAACCTCGAGCAATTCCTCATCGCTGGTCTGTTTGCGAAGTTTGTTGAAGCTGCGGGCAGTCTCGATGCGCATTCTGGTGGTGGCGTCACCATAAGCGCAAAGCACGCCCGGACTGAGTGGAATGATAACCGGCCACGACTGCATCAACTTGCCAATGGCGTTAGCGTGAAGCGGTCCGGCGCCGCCAAATCCCATCAGGGAAAATTCCCTGGGGTCATATCCCTGCTGTACGGAGACCAGTCTCAGGGCCCCGAACATGCTTTCGTTGACAATATCAATTATACCGGCGGCGGCCTCATTTAAGTCAATTTTCAAAGCATCTGCAATAGACTGAACCGCTTTCCGGGCGCCTTCCCGATCAAGATGCATTTCGCCGCCGAGCAGCGATTCGGGCAAGTACCCAAGGACCACATTGGCATCTGTAACGGTCGGTTTGCTCCCGCCTTTCTGGTAGGCGACGGGACCAGGCACCGCGCCTGCGGAATGTGGCCCGACCCGAAGCGCTCCGGTCAATTCAGGCACATGGGCAATGGATCCGCCGCCGGCGCCGACCGTGCGAATGTCCAGAGAGGAAGCCCTGACGGTCAGATCGCCGACCGTGGTTTCGCGGCGCAGACGCGCTTCGCCGTTCTCGATAAGCGAAACATCGGTTGATGTGCCGCCCATATCCAGAGTGAGGATATTTTTGTAACCGGCGCTTTTGGCAATCCACAAAGCGCCGGATACCCCACCCGCCGGGCCAGACATCAACAGGCTAACCGGCGTGGTCTCCGATTTCTGAGAAGACATCAGGCCCCCATCTGATCGCAGCAAGTTTAAATGACCCGTCATACCCCAGCGCCGCAATTCGCTGCGCAAATTCTGAATATATTTGGCAACCACGGGGCTTACGGCGGAGTTCGCGACAGTCGTCAATGCGCGTTCATATTCCTGCATCTCGGGAAGAATGTCGGAACTTATGGAGACCGGAATATCGGGGAATTCTTCATGACAAATTTCAGCAATGCGCCGTTCATGCTCACCGTTAAGATATGCGTTCATAAGGCAAATTGTTATGGCTTCAACTTTTTCGGCCTTCAGCCGCTGCAGGCTGATTCTCAGCTTTCCTTCATCAAGTGGCCGCACAATTTTGCCAAAAGCATCCATGCGTTCCGACGCTTCAATGGTGCATTCCAGAGGCGCCAGCGGTTCGGGTTTGGGCCAGATTATCCACGCGGCAAGTCCCCCCGGAACCAGGGAGCGGGCAATTTGCAGCATCTGCCGAAAACCTTCCGTGACAATCAAGCCCACCCGGCAGCTCTTGCCTTCCAGGACGGCATTTGTCGCGACGGTTGTCCCGTGCAGGAAATGATCAATTTGATCAGGGGCAATGGCGGCCTCGGCGCATAATTTCCTTGCCCCCGTAAGGACTGCTTGCGACGGATCATGCGGGGTGGATGGAACCTTGGTCCGGTATGTTTTGCCCGAGGCCTCCTCTATAATAAGAAGGTCGGTAAATGTACCCCCTACATCTACTCCTAAACGATACGCCATTTGGCCATTTTCCTCATCTTCTTGGGATCTGAAGTTTGTCAATTTATATCATGGTCTAATCGGGGCGGGAAAATCACCGGCCTTGCTTACCAGTGAAGGGACGCTGCGTCCCAGCTTGCTTTCGATCCATTGCGAGCAATTTATCAGTTTAGGCAAGGAAACGCTGGTCTCGACGCCTGATCGGTGTAACAGGTAAACTAGGTCTTCGGTTGCAATATTACCGGTCGCCTTGGGGGCGAAAGGGCAGCCGCCAATGCCGCCCAGGCTTGCATCAAGCGCATGGGCGCCGCTTTCCAACGCAGCAAAAGCATTGGCAATTCCAGTGTTTCGGGTGTTATGGAAATGCCCCCTCAGGGGGATATGGGGGATCTTTTCCGCGAGCGTCGAGAACAACTCGCGCACTTGCCCCGGAACTCCGGCCCCTATGGTGTCGGCAAGGGCAATTTCCATGGGTTCCGCCTCCGCGACACGGTGCGCGATCTCTATAATCCGAGATGCCGGAACCTCTCCTTCGAAGGGGCATCCAAAAGCAGCGGCGATGGTTACTTGCCCCTTTATGCCATTTCGCCGGGTCAGATCGAGAATTTCGTCAACGGCCAAGAGACCTTCATCGACTGTTTGGCCCTGATTTTTCCGGCCGAAACTGTCCGTCGCCACAACAACGCAGGAAATCTCGTTCACTTTGGTTTTCAAGGCTCGTTCCGCCCCGCGGCGGTTGAGCGCCAGGCCGATATAGGAGACATCATCGCGATCAGGTAAAGCCGCGAGAACCTGCTCGGCGTCAGCCATCCTGGGAACGCGTCCGGGATGGACAAAACTCGCCACTTCTATTCTTTGGATTCCGGCATCCAGCAGCCGGTTGATAAAATTGACCTTGTCGGCGGTTGAAAAATTAACCGGCTCATTCTGCAAACCGTCCCGGGGGCCAACTTCAACAATCCCGAATGGCGACATGACAGGGCTGCTCATGCGAATTTCCTGTATTCAATCCTATTAACTCATTGCTAATACTCAGAGTTTTTATTCTCCAAGCGGCTAATTATTGTATACAGCGAAAAAAATATATTGTATACAATAATTTCCCTTCTGGAAAGTGGTTTGGATTATTCTGACGGCTGGACGGGCCTTGAAAACCCTGGCCAAATAAGCAGGCCAGTTTCAACTGAAGAGCCCGTGTTAAATTGCAGGAGTGTTCAATATTGACCAAAGGAAATGGTGATATGGGGGCTTTGTCGGGATTGCGCGTGATTGAATTAGGGCAATTGTTAGCGGGTCCCTTTTGTGGCCAGCTGATGGCCGACCATGGCGCGGAGGTCATCAAGGTGGAGCAACCCGGCCCCGGTGATCCAATGCGCCACTGGGGCCGGGAAATGCCCTTGTGGTGGTCCGTGGTGGCTCGGAACAAGAAATCCGTGACCCTTAATCTCAGGAAAAAAGCCGGCCAGGATATCCTGAGAAAAATGATTGCAAAGTCTGACTTTCTTATTGAAAATTTTCGCCCCGGGACCATGGAAAAATGGGGCTTGGGCTATGATGAACTGAGTAAAATCAACCCGGGGCTCATCATGATCAGGGTTTCCGGTTATGGTCAAACCGGCCCCTATGCCAAACGTGCGGGATATGGCTCTATAGGAGAAGCCATGGGGGGCATGCGAAACCTTGCCGGTGATCCGTCAACCCCGCCAAGCCGGATCGGTTTGTCAATCGGCGACGCGCTGGCGGCAATGTATGCCTGCATCGGAGCCCTGGCCGCCTTGCGGCACCGGGAAATGACCGGTCAGGGACAGGTGGTTGATTCAGCCATATATGAATCCGTTCTGGCGATGATGGAGGCCACCATTCCGGAATATACCCAGGCCGGCTTTATTCGGGAAAGAACCGGGGCCATCCTGCCCAATGTGGCGCCTTCGAATGCCTATGCGGCAAAGGATGGGGACATCCTGATCGCGGCAAACCAGGACACGGTATTCACTAGGCTCTGCACCGCCATGGGGCGTGAGGACCTCGCGCGTGACGAGCGTTATTCCACCCATCAGGCCCGGGGCAAGAATCAGAAAGAGCTGGACGAGCTGATTGGCCGTTGGGTCAAAGACCAGTCTTGTGAGGAGATCATGGCCCTGATGGAGAAACACGGCGTTCCCGCAGGTAAAATCTATAAGGCGCCAGACATGCTTGTGGATCCCCAGTTTAAGGCAAGAGACGCGATCATCAAGGTCAACCATCCCGCCTACAAAAATTTCTATATGCAAAATGTTTTTCCCAAACTTTCCGCCACCCAGGGTCAGGTCAAATGGGTCGGCCCCGAGCTTGGCCAGCATAACACCGAAATCTTTCAAAATTGGCTTGGCTTTTCTGAAAATAAGATCAAAATCCTGAAAGAAAAAAATATCATCTGAATGACAAGGGGTAGGCGAATACTGACGGAAGACTATATAAGTTCCGGTTTTGGAAACCGCCTGGGATTTGGCAAGAAAGCCTGTTTATTGATTGTGGATGCAGTTATGGCCTATCTTGACCAGTGGTCCCCCCTTTATGCGAAGGTGGAGCGCGAACTTGCTGCCATTGGGCGACTTCTCCAGGTCGCGCGTGACCAGGATATCGCCAGGATTTTCACTAATGTAAGATACCATCCAGGGGGTAAGGACGGCGGGTTGTTTTACAAGAAAATTAAAGCATTAAAGTCTTTTGATGCGGGAAATCCTCTAGCCAACTTTCCCGACTCCGTAAAGCCCTGGGCAGATGAACTTGTTGTTACAAAACAATATGCCAGCGCTTTTTTTGGCACCTCATTGACCTCGACGCTCAATGCTTCGGGTTATGATACGGTGATCATCTGCGGATTTACGACATCGGGCTGTATTCGGGCGACGGCTCTGGATGCTTTGCAGAATGGTTTTATCCCGGTCGTAATCAAAGATGCTTGCGGCGACCGAAATGAACAGATTCAAGAGGCGAATCTGTTTGATCTTCAGGCGAAATACGCCGATGTCATATCAGAGGCCGACGCCCTGAAGTGGATGGAAAATATACCTGTATAGATTACTGCAAGGGAACTCCCTAATCAAGGTTTGCCAAAAAATTTCGGGTGTAAACCTGGAAGGCCGCCATGATATGGCTATGCATAACCGAGCGGGCCCAAGTACTGTCTTTTGCCACGATTGCTTCCACGATCTCTTTATGGTGTTCGTTGCTCCGGCTAATGTCATGGTGGGTATAGGCGATGGCGGTACGGGCCACGACCGGCTGGGCTACCAAGCGCATGAGCAGGGCTGAAAGTCGCGCGCTGCCGGAGGCAGACCATAGCTTCCGGTGAAACAAGTGATTTTCGGCAAGAAAGGCATCAACGTCGATAAAACCGGCCTGGGACAATAATCGTTCAATATTATCGCAATAGGTAGTCAATTCCTGAATCTGCTCAGGAGTCGCCTTGCGGGTGGCTTTTTGCGCAGCATATCCTTCGAGCAGCATGCGCATATTAAAAATATCTTCGACATCCTCACTCGTCCAGTCGGTTACAAAAGTACCCTTGTTTGGAATAATTTCGACATAATAATCCGCCGAAAGACTACGTAGTGCTTCCCGAATTGGCGTCCTGCTGACGCCGCATATTTTTGTTAAGTTATCTTCCTTTAAATGGGCCCTGGGTGGAAAATCACCTGATAATATCCGTGATTTTATAGTACGGTATGCCCTCTCACCAGCTTTAGACATTGATTATCCAATAACATCATTTAGCGCCAATTGGTCAGGGAAAAGAATTCGCCCCCTCCCCAGCCGGAATCTTGCTCGTATGAAATATGCGAAAATCCCAATTTAGCTTCAGCTAATTTTAGGGAAGGTCTGATTAATGTCAACGCCCTGCTGTTCTCCCTGAATCTTAGTCCGGTTTACCGCTGACCTACCCCCCGGAAATTTCCTCCAAATTGATCTAGGCTCAGGACCCATTAATTTCTTGCGCGGGAGCCAAAGTTCCGGACAATGCCTTCCAAGATTAGGAGGGCAGCATGTCGGATTATTTCTGGCTCAGCGAAGAGCAGTTGGCGCGGATCGCGCCGTATTTTCCTTTATCGCACGGGGTGCCCCGCGTGGATGACCGGAAGGTCATCAGCGGCATCATCCATGTGATCCGGAACGGCTCGCTGGCGAGACGCGCCGGAGGTCTACGGTCCGCATAAGACCTTGTATAACAGGTTCATACGCTGGTCTCGCATGTGGTTTTCGACAAGATTTTCCGCACCCTGGTCGAGGAAGGCGGCCCGCCGGACCGCCTGATG
>Ga0114931_10002635_pt1 | contig 22780 bp, 15 predicted proteins | sample 2SBtaG_FD_89579 | JGI IMG/M metagenome (GOLD analysis project Ga0114931, IMG submission 89579) | Deep subsurface microbial communities from Kolumbo volcano to uncover new lineages of life (NeLLi) - 2SBTROV14_V59a metaG | ecosystem: Environmental > Aquatic > Marine > Volcanic | place: Kolumbo... | reverse complement strand
CTTGGGCAACGATGCGGACGTGGCGGGATTGGCCGAAGCGCGGTTCGGTGCCGCCCGGGGCAAGAGTCCGGTGCTCTATGTCACGATCGGCACCGGCATCGGAGGCGGGCTGATCGTTGCCGGGCAAATCTTCGAAGGTCACGGGCATGCCACGGCCGAAATAGGCCATCTTCGCCCGGGCGTCGATGCTCAATCTCCCGACGCCACCGTGGAGTCGCACGCCAGCGGTTGGGGCATTGCCGCTACAGCCCGTCGCGTGATCGAGAAGACTGCCGATTCCGATGCCGCCGATTTGCTCCGTCGCTGCCATGGGGATGCCTCGAAACTAACAACCAAGCACGTCGGCGAAGCGGCTGCCAAGGGGAACGCGTTGGCCAAGGGAGTTCTCGACGGAGCTTGGCAACACTTGGGTTGGGCGTTGGCCCAAGCCATCACGCTAGTTTCCCCGGAGACCATCGTAATCGGCGGCGGTGTCTCGCTGTTGGGGCCGACGTTGCTCTTCGAACCGCTTGCCGAACAAGTCCAACAGTATGTCTTTCCACCACTGCTTGGCTCCTACGAACTTCGGCCCGCGCAATTGGGGGAAGAGATGGTAATCTACGGGGCACTCGCGCTGGCGGCGACCCGGAACGCGATCTCTGGCGGATAGTGCCTGGAGGAACACTCCGATCATTCATCATTCGGACCGAACACGCTCCTTCGGAACCGCCTGGCGAACGAATGAGACGATGGCACGTGTCTCACTTGTCGCCTGAGATCGCTTCGGCGATGTTCTGCGAATGGTCGCGGACTCGCACATAGGCGTTCAGCGCGGCCATGAAGGCGACTGTCACCATGGGGGGAATTCTCGCCTCTGAAAGCTCCTCCATATGCTTACGGCGAAGGTTCTTGATTTCGTCACGGATGCGTTTCGCCATGGGGGCTGTCTTCGTCAATACGTTTTCGTTCTTCTGGACCAGTGCCTCATTGATGGCTTGAAGATACTCCGCGACGTGGGCGTTGAGCGAGCCCAAATCCTCTCGCTGTTGAGCGGTAAACCGATGTCCGTCGCGGCGTAGCTTACGATCAAACTTGTCGAGATCCACAATATAATCACTCACCGATTCATACTCATCGGCCATGCGAAGCTGACCTCTAGCCTCGTTCGCCACCGAGTGGGTCACGTTGGCTGAAAGCAGGTTGGTCACGAACACAACGACTTCGTCCTGGATCGAATCGAGCACCTGTTCCCGTTGCTTCAAGCGATCCGCCAACGCCTTGTCGGGCTTGTCCTGCTGTACCAATTCCGCTAGCCAAGCGAGCATTTTGGCACAACCATCGGCCATCCGTTCGATCTCTTTTTGTGATTGCTCGATAGCCAGCAGCGGGGTCTCCAGCATGCGAATATCGAGGTCCGTCAGCCGTGGCTTCTCTTTGAACTCCTTCGGCTTGACCAACCAATTGAGGAATTTCACAAACACTGACAGAAAGGGTAGGAAAAACAGCGTATTAGTGATGTTGAAAATCGTATGCGTCGCCGCGATTGCGGGAGTTGTATAAGGAAAAGTCTCCACTCCCTCGACCAACACCACGGAGGTAACATCGCCGGGGATAATCCGTTGCACCAACTCGATGTACCACGGGAAGAGTGCCGTGATCCAGAACACGCCAATGAGGTTGAAGATCACATGGAAATACGCCGCTCGTCGTGCGTTGGAGGTCGCGCCGAGAGAGGCCAAAAGCGCCGTGATCGTTGTGCCAATGTTCTCTCCAAGCACGAGAGCCGCGGCCGTTGGGAATTGGATCACTCCCGAAACGGCCAGCGAAATCGTGATCCCAAGTGTCGCGGAGGACGACTGCACGAGTGTCGTGATCACACAACCGACCATGTCACACTGCAATACACCCACATAGCTGTCGGCTTGAAATGTTTGGAACCACTTTTCGAAATCGGGCATCTCCTTGATGATCGCGCAGGCTTCCTTCATGAGTTCGAGACCGAAGAAAATCATCCCGATACCCATGAGCGCCATTGCCCAAAACCGCCAGCGTTCGCTCTTGGCAAACAGATAAACGAACGCCGAGGAGCCCAACAGCGGTAAGCCGTATTTGCCAACTTTAATCACCAGGATCCATCCGGTGATGGTCGTGCCGATGTTTGCCCCCATGATCACGCCAATGGCTTGTGAGAGTTCCATGACGCCGCTGTTCACGAATCCGACGACCATGACCGTCGTGATCGAGCTAGACTGTACGATGCAGGTGACAATCGTCCCGACCACGGTTGCCGCCAGACGATGGGTCGTCACCGCAACGATCATGCGTCGCAGACTGTTTCCCGCGACCGCCTGCATACCTTCGGACATGTACTTCATGCCGAGCAAGAAAATGCCGAGCCCCCCGATAAGCTCGCAAATCATCTGACCAAAAGCTGGAGGTTGCAAGAGAATGTTCCGCCATTCATGACCCGTGGATTGTGAGGAAATCAGTCACGACGCGAGAATTCTACAGCGGTGACAATCTTCTAGAAAGCCACCCCTTGGACAAAACTCTGGAGGGCCCTGAAAAAGGGGGATTTGCGAAAAAACAGCTACCCCGCAGTCGCTTGGCCCGGCGATTTGGGAACCGAACGCGAACCAAGGCTTAGAATTCCGCTTGGAATTGCGTGCGAAAGAGCGTGCCATCGTCGCCCACGAGAATGTTGGACGACGTGTTGTTCAGGGGGCTACTGTCGATCGAAGTGACATCCAAGGAAATCTTCATCTTGGTTGTTTCCAGCGGATACCAGTTGAACCCCGCCGCGTATTCCGAGGCGTTACCGAAGAGGCCATCGATCTGCGAATAGCGAACGTTGATGTCAAGCACCTTGGGCACGATGAACGTACCTCCTTCGACATAGAAGCCGCGTTGAAACAGGTCGTTGATTGTTAGTGGACCGTCCCCGCGAATGTCTTCGATCCAGCGAAAGAATCCTTCCGCGTTAATACTCCAGCCACGCCACTTCGCGCTCAGGTCGACGCCGTAGAAGTAGATATCGAACCGCGACACCGTGACGCCCGGGGTGAGAGCCCCAGGGGAAGTTAGTCGCGTGCCATCGGTCAGGCTCGCGAAATTCAATTCGCCAAGCGGCACCCCCACGACAACCCCGGATTGCGGCGAATAGACGAAGGAATGTCCAAACCGAACGAGCGGACTTTCGGAATCGTCATAGTCGACGACTCGCTTGCCAAAATCGCCCAGCGGATCCCAGTAGTTCGTCACCGCGAAGGTGAACCGGTTGTCCAATTGCGCAGGGCTCAGGTTGTTCGCGCGGTATCCGTTGCCGACCATCGCCTCGTAATGCCCGGTTTCGCCGATGTGCCCGATGGCGAAGATGCCGATGGTGCGATCGGGACGAAAGAAATCAATCGCCATCGGGCGATCGACCAAACGCGTGTCGTGGGAGCTGACCAGCCATTGTCGACCGGCGGGAACCTTGCGTTTGCCCATTTGGATCTTGAATCGGTCGTTGAATTCCCAACCCCACAGGTAGTCGAGGAAGTCGACCACTTCGCGACCGTCGGAGTCGCCGTCTAGCTGCATGAAATAGGTCAGGCGCGGGGAGAGGGCATAGCCAGAAAAAATAAGTCTTGCCCTTTCGACGTCGAAATCATTCCGGTTCCGCACCGCTCGCGTGACGCCGGCGTTGTCCGTCCAACTGTCGACATCCCGTGCAAAGCCAACATAGCGGAACTGAATTCGCCCGTTCACTTTGAGTTCAAAGGGATGTTTTTTCTTGTCGAAGGGTCGAAAGCGAAACCCTTTGTCATACACCGCCTCGTAGTGCATCTCATGCGATTCGGGCGCGGACGGTTTCGTGTTGATTGACGGAGGTAGTGCTATTACGGTGGCAGTTGGCAGCCGCCAAACTTCGTGACTGCTCCAAGTTGTTTGATGACCGGCGATCGCGTTTTGCCGGTCTAGCTGTTGGCGGATGACGCGAAGCTCTTGCTCCTGACGTTCCAACCGCATGAGCAGATCGCCGTAGTTGGCAACCTGCGACGGGGGCACCTGACCGCGGGCCAAGTTTCGGCCAGCACAGCAGGCCATGACAAGCGCCAAGGTTCCCACGATCGATATTAAGTTGCGTGGACGATCGCTCATTCGCTGCGGAAATGACCCACTCAGAGGAATTGGCTGGCCTGCATGCTTACATTCGGTCTCGGGCACAGCGAATATACTGAATTATTCGATGAGTCTGCCCGATTCACGTCCTCCCGGGGTCCGTTTGTGCGGAACGTGCCGTCTGTGGCGGTCATGCAAACTCGCGGGTTACCCCCTACGGCAACACGCCACGGCTACTCGAACCATGGGGTTCAGCGACCGTTGATTTGGCCCTCATAAGCGGCTGCCGAGAACTGTAGCGGCGGCAATCGATCGCGCCCAAACTTTTTTTGCATTCGGCATCCGGCTCTACTAAACTGACACCCACGTATCGCCAAATCACACAAACTTCTCGGCTGCTTCAGCTTCTCGATATCACCACATTCCGCGGGTACGCTGACATGACAAAGACCTCGACACCCATCACCTTGTTTCTCTTCAAGTTCTCGCTCGCGTGGTTGTTGGCAGCCGGGTTGGCAAGTTGCCTTTTCGGCGAAGGCGCGTTAGCCGCCGATGCGCGTCCTAATGTGTTGTTCATTATTTCAGACGACCTGAACAACTCGATCGGCAGCTATGGTCACCCGTTGGTCAAGACGCCCAACATCGACCGCTTGGCCAAACGCGGTGTTCGTTTCGATCGAGCCTACTGTCAATATCCTTTGTGTGGTCCAAGCCGCAACTCGATGTTGACCGGTTTGTATCCCAACAGTTCGGGTATTCTCTCCAACGCGCAAATCTTCCGACAAACCATTCCGCATCACATTAGCCTGCCACAGGCGTTTCGTCTCGATGGTTACTTCGCCGCCCGCATCGGCAAGCTGTACCACTATGGAGTGCCCAAGTCCATTGGCACCAACGGTCACGATGACCCCGGCTCATGGGAAATGGAATTGAATCCCGCGGGCTGCGATCGCTTGTTGGAGGAGCCGGATATTTTCTCGTTACGACCGGGCAGTTTCGGTGGGACGCTCAGTTGGTATGCCTCGCCGCGTGGCGACCAACTTCACACCGATGGGCTGTTGGCCAACGACGCGATTTGGGTCTTGGAACGCTGTGCCCGTGACAAACATCGCCCCTTTTTCTTGGCCGTGGGATTTTATCGTCCACACACTCCGTACGTGGCCCCGGCGCCCTACTTCAAGGGCTATCCGAAGGAACGCATGCCGCTGGTCAAAGGTGTGAAGGAAGATGTGAAGGATGTGCCTCCGCTGGCGCTTGCCAGCCGCAAGAAAGAGCAGGACCGGCTCACCGACGACCTGCGACAACAGGCGATTCAGGCCTATTTCGCCAGCATCACGTTCATGGATGCGCAAGTCGGGCGTGTGCTCGACGCACTGGATTCGCACGGTCTAACAGATAACACGATCGTCGTCTTCACAAGCGACCATGGCTATCACCTTGGCGAGCATGGTCTGTGGCAAAAGATGAGCCTGTTTGAAGAGAGTGCTCGGGTGCCCCTGATCATCGCCGCGCCGGGGATCGGCACACCGGGTTCGGTCGCCGCGACGCCGGTTGGATTGATCGACTTGTATCCCACGCTGGCGGAACTATGTGGCGTTGATGCGCCTGGGAATCTACAAGGTCAAAGCTTGGTACCGATTCTCGCGGATGCCGATGTCACGGGGCGCGGCTGGACACTCAGCCAGGTCATGCGTCGCGGGAAACCACGCGTCTTCGGTTTCACCATTCGCACGCCCCGTTGGCGATACACCGAATGGGACGAAGCCAAGGCGGGGCGCGAGCTCTATGACCACGACAACGACCCTTTGGAACAGACCAATTTGGCCAGCGCCCCCGACCGTGCCGATCTTGTTGCCAATCTGTCCGCGAAATTGCGTAAAGCGGTGGCGGCGTCGTACCCGGAATCAGGAAAAATCCCGCCGATTCGACCTGGACTCTGGCATCCGAATCTCACGGATCCCTAAACAACAGCGCGACGGGCGGCGATCGACGTGTGGTGTCCAGCGGAGCTGAAGACGACCACGAACAACCGTTGGGGGACCGTGCTCTTATGCAAGGATGTCGTGTAGAATCTTGCCACGCGCGATGGGGAAGGGGCGGCCCAAGGGATCGTGCAGCAGGGTCGACGGCGCTAGCCCCAGACAGTGGAAAATCGTCGCCAGCAAATCCGCCGGCATGACGACGTCGTCTTTCGGCTCGCCGGCGATCGCATCGGAAGCCCCGTGGATCGTTCCGCCGCGGATACCGCCTCCGGCCAGTGTGACCGAAAAAACGTTGCCCCAATGCCCCCGACCGCCTTGTGCGTTGATCTTCGGGCTGCGTCCGAATTCGGACAAGCAAACAACGAGCGTCTCCTCCAGCATGTTCCGCTCGATGAGTTCCCCGATCAGTGCTGAGTATGCTTGATCGAAAGGAGGCAGTAGCACGGTCTTCAATCGTTTTGCCTCGTGGGTGTGCGAATCCCAACACGGTGCATCCGAAGGCTCATCATCCCCGCGGAACCAATTCACCTGCACCAATCGAACGCCGGCTTCGACCAACCGACGCGACAACAACACGCTCTGGCCAAACTGCGAACGACCATATCGATCGCGAACGTCTTTCGACTCGTCAGACAATCGGAACGCCGCCCGGGCCTTTGGCGACGTGAGCAGATCGAACGCTTGCTCCGTCGCTCCATCGTATTGACTCAGCGCGTCGCTTTGCCGTCGTGCTCCCACGGCGCGATGATCAATCTGGCTAAGCAGCCGACGGCGCTGTTCAAAACGATCGAACGACAGGGTCTTGGGCAAAGAGAACTCCGGGATCTGGAAGCTGTCCGATGCCGGCTTGCAACGAAACAACCACGGATCGTTGGCGCTGCCCAAGAAACCTGCGTTTTGACCAGGCCACACGGATCCGTCGGTATTCCAAATATGATGTGGCAATCGCACGGCTGCCGGCAGTGACGATGCTCCTGGCTGTAAGCGTCGCACGATCGATGCGTAGTTCGGCCAGTTGTTGGGTGCGCCCGGATTCGCGTTCTCACGGTTCATCGGCTGGTGCGGTACACCGGTGAACATGTAATAGCCGCTGGAAGAATGCGCGTTGTCACCGGTTCGCATGGCCCGTAGTAGACAAAGATGCTCGGCAAGCTTGGCCGTGTTGGGCAACAACTCGCCGATTTGCATTCCCGGCACGGTGGTGTCGATGGGCTTGAACTCACCACGGACCTCCTCCGGCGCTTTCGGCTTGGGGTCCCACGTCGAGTGCTGCGGTGGCCCGCCCATCAAGAAAAGGACAATGCACGACTTCGCTTGACCCAACCGTGGGGCGGTTGTCGCGGCGGCCGGATGTCGCAGCAAGTCGGCCAGCGAGAGCCCCGCGACGCCAAGCCCCCCGATCCGCAATACCTCGCGGCGTGAGACACGGTCGCGGAGACGCACCGACGATGTGTTGAAGCGAAGCATCGAAGTAACTCCGAACGCGCGTGGCGAAATCTGCTGTCGGACGATCCCTGCCGCATTATCCGCAACAGGGAGCCGCGCCGCAAGCTTTCCTCGCTGACTCACGTTCAGAGGGCCTCCTCGCTCTCCATGCGGTTCTACTCAAGCTGCCGCTCGGCGGACTGATTCGTCTTCGTCTTGCTGCAACTGACGCAGTATTGCAGCAAAGGCCGGCGCGTTGCGCAGGGACGATCGTTGGATTTCGTCGGCCAAATGAACACGATCCTCGGGGCTGCCGCCCACATATTGCCGTGCTCGAGTGAGCATGTCGTCGTGGGTCATTTCAAATCCCAAACGCCAACCCTCGATCTCGGGTGCCTGCTTCGTCGCGAGATAGTCGACCAACACGCCAACTTGAGGTGCATCAGCGGTTGCTGGCACAAGCAAGGGAGGTTCCAGCGCATACTGCTGATAACCAAGATCGGCGAAGGCCCCCCGGATTTCTTGAGAGGTATGATCGTAGAACCGCAACGTATGCCCGTTACATTCATAGACAACCGGTGGGGCGTCGGGGGCCGCTAACATCTTTCGCATTCCTCTCACGGCGCGGACCTCCGATCCCTCGACATCGATCTTGATCAGATCCACGCGGTCGATGTCCAGTTCGCTGAGAATCTGCTCCACGGTCACCGCGCGAACGCTCACCGTCGGCATGTCCGTCACCGAACTATACACATGCCCCCATGGCCCATGCGCGCAGAAATACAAAGTGCCCGGCGCGTCGCTCACGGCAGCATGCACGAGCGTGACATTGTCGAAGCCGTTGGTTTCGACACTCTTCGACAGCAAGGCAAAGTTTCGTGGCGATGCCTCCACGGTGATCACGCGACACCCACGTGCCGCGGCAGCCAAGGTGATGGTGCCGATATGCCCGCCCAAATCCAGGACAACCATCCCGGGCTTGAACAGCGCCAACAGCGCATCGGTTACGGCAGTCTTCGTATACCGCCCGTTTCTATAATCTTCACTAATCGGGTCCTCCGCCTGACGATCGACCGCGATTTTGAAACGCGTTTTGCTGTCTACTTGAATTTCGTGGATGGTCCAGTTTTCATTATCGTGAACGGGCATCATCGAAGCTCCTCCATGAGCGAATCGGCAGCAAAACAGATCGCGCCGACAGGGGATTGTCGCCCTCGCCGCGAGGACGTGGATTGATCGAACGCGCCCCCTACAACACAATGCTTCGTCATGTAGTGGGGTGGGGGGATTATCCGGGGAGGCCTGCGGGGCAGTCAATGTCGATTATCGAGTAAGGACATCGAAAACCCGTTGACGTGGATCAGCCCACGGTGGGGCCGAATGCTGGCATCAATTCTCGTAACCGATCCATGGGACACCACTAGAATTCAACGAACAGGGTTGCCCTTCACGCCGATGAGCCTTGGTAGCATTGAATAGACATCCATCGATGGTGGCAGAAAAATAGCCAAACCCGTCCCTCCCAGTTCTCCATCCAGACGACGCATGAACCACTAGGGGATTTTCTTGTGAAGATAATCGATGGAGGAATCGTATTCGCCGGACGCAAGAATACGCAGCGGCAGAGCTGTGCGTTTCCCGGCATCTGTCGCACCCACACCGGGCGTTGGATTTGCTCGTTCCGCGCCGCCGGATCAAAAGCGGCAACCGTCGGACAGCACGTGTTGCTGAGTTGGTCCGACGATGATGGTCGCACGTGGAGTTCGCCAAGCGAACCGTTTCGAGCGCCGGCAGCCGAAGACGGCAAAGTGGGTATCCTGCGGACCGGACATCTAACCACGGTGCCAGACGGCAGCCTGATAGCAGTGCTTTCGTGGATCGACCATTCAAACCCTTCGCTGCCGTTTTTCAACGAAGAAACCGAGGGGCTTCTCGATACACGCATCGCTTTGGCAAGCTCGACCGACAACGGTTTGCAATGGTCGCCCCCGCGATTGATGACGCCACGCCCGTTCATGGTTCCCTCGCCAACGACGGGACCTCTGGTTTGTCTCGACAATGGAGACCTCATCTGCCAAGGGGAGCTGAACAAACCGTACTTCGACACACAACCGTGGCATCATCAGTCGGTCCTGGTCTTCTCGCGAGACGGAGGGGAGACGTGGGATGAAACGTGCGTCGTGAGCGACGACCCGCGGCGGCGCGTCTTCTATTGGGACCAACGATTGGGCTATCTTGGGGCGAACAATCTGCTCGATGTGTTTTGGACGTTCGATCGAGTGGAGGGACAATACCTCAACATGCACGCCCGAGAGTCGTTCGACGGTGGGCACCACTGGTCGGAAACGTGGGACACCGGAGTCTCCGGACAGCCCGCCACGCCCGTGTTACTTGGCGACGGACGGATCGCCTTGGTCTACGTCGATCGAACGACCGATCCGTGCATCAATGTTCGTACAAGCAATGACCGAGGTAGGAGTTGGCCCGACGAGACCGAAATCACCATCTTTCAGGCAGCGCGGCGCGAGTCGAACTCCGATTCGCAAAGCATGCGGGAAGCGTGGGATGAGATGTATGGGTTCGCGCTCGGCTTACCTTCCACCGCCAAAGTTCCCAACGGTGATCTGCTCGTCGTGTTTTACGAAGGCTCCACCGGCGACGAGACCAACATCCGCTGGGCGAGACTGAAAGCCTAGTCGGAAACCCAAACACTGAAAAGAAGAGCCCTTACTCTCGGGCGTTCTTGTCGCGCAACAAATCATCGGGAAAGGTCGCCGGCTTGGCACCTCCGCGGAGTCGCAAATTTTGTCCCAGCGAGCGTTTTTCACTGAAGCGCACCCGGTTGGCATGGTCATTCGCGAGAATTTGGAACAAATCGTCTCGCATCTGGCGGACTTGTTTTCGACGATCTTTATCGAATATCAAATTGTTCCGCTCCAGCGGATCGTTCTCGATGTCGTACAGCTCGTCGATGTCCCAAATGCCGTGATACTGAATGAACTTGTACCGAGGGGTTCGCAGTGCGAACGTCGTTGGCGTTTGCGGGAAGTTGTACTCCCAGTAGTATTCGTACAACAGCTTTTTTCGCCACTGTGACGGATCCAGCGTTCCCGCCGCCAACCCCTGAAAGCTTCGCCCGTCCATTGCTTTGGGCGTTTTCAGCCCGGCGGCTTCCAGGCAAGTTGGCGCGATATCGATATTGGCCACGACTTCTTCGATCGTCGTGCCTGGGGACCAGTGTTTTGGGCAAACCCCAAGCAAAGGAACGCGGATCGAAGCTTCGTAGGCCGTTCGTTTGTCGATTAGTCCGTGTTCGCCCCACTGAAAACCGTTATCGCCCATGTACAGAACCAACGTGTTTTCGGCCAAATCGTTCTCTTCCAGCCATGCTCGCACGCGGGCGATCGATTCGTCGACGCTCAACAGCGCCTCGCAATACAAGCGGTAGTGCTCGGCGATATCGGTGTTTTGGTGGTAGGCGAAGTCGACGCCGTGCCAACTGTTGCGCTGGTTCTTCAGCCACATCGGCTTGTGGTGGTAGTTCTCCTCGGTGTTCGCCATAGTCTCGGGTACGGGAAGCGGCTTGTCTTTGTACCGTCCCGCATGTCGCTTGGCCGGGTAGAACATTCCGTGGACGCCTTTGTGCGACAGGTACATGAAGAACGGTTTGTCGTTGTTCTTGATGCCGTTGAGCCAATCGATCGCGTAGTCGGTGAGTTCGTCGGTGATGTACCCCTTTTGTTTAACCGACTTCCCGTTGACGTTGAGGCTCCAATTCTTGAGACGCCGCGGGGGATAGTAATGTCCCTGCCCTCGAAAACTAACCCACTGGTCGAATCCCGGTCGCGGGGCATCGGAATGCCCGCCCATGTGCCACTTGCCGAAGAAACCGGTCGTGTAACCCGCGGCCTGAAGATATTGTGGAAAGAAGATCGTTCCCGGCGGCGTGGGCACGTTGTTATCGACGACCCCGTGATGGTGCATGTAGCGACCAGTCAGAATCGACGCCCGGCTGGGTGAACAAAGCGACGTTGTGACCACGGCGTTCTTGAAATAGACACCCTCGCGAGCCATGGCGTCCATCGCCGGAGTTTCCATCCAAGGATGCCCCAAGAAGCTCATCACGTCGTAGCGATGATCGTCCGAGAGAATGAACACAATATTCAAAGGCTTCGCGCCGTCGATCTTCTCCAATTCTGGTAGAGAATCGGCCCTTGATGAGAAAGCCGCAAGCAGACATGAAACACCGATGAGCAAGACAACCATCCGACGCATCACTCACTCCAATCTGTGGGGGGGCGAACGGTCGTGTTCGCTCCGATCCCGACACTCGTGGGGTAATCGCTTTCGAGCCGTTGAGTATAGCCGATCGAACCCGTGCGGGGAGCGTATTCGAAGCGATTCGCATGCCCGCATCGAGCCGACTATGATGGCTTGTTTGATGTTCTATTGACCCATTGGACGAGAGGTTCATGCAGATGCATTATGGAATCTTATCGTGTGTGTTGTCGGGCGTTGTCGTTTGTTGTGCAGCCGCGAAGTGCGACGAGCCGTACTCCTTGGGACCCGACTCCCAGCGACACGAAGGGGTACCCCGCGGCAAAGTGACCAAGCACACGTGGGAGAGCCAGATATTCGAGGGAACCATTCGCGACTATTGGGTCTACTGCCCCGCCAAATACGATCCGGCCGAGCCGGCATGTGTCATGGTCTTTCAAGACGGGCATGCCTATGTGGGCGAAGAGGGACAGTTTCGCGTGCCCGTGGTGTTCGACAACCTCATTCATCGCGGCGAGCTGCCAGTCATCGTGGGCATCTTCATCAACCCTGGACATCGCGACAAGACGCGTCCTGGTTCGGCATGGAAAGCCAACAACCGCAGCTTTGAATACGACACGCTTTCCGATCAGTACGCTCGCTTTTTGCTAGAGGAGATCTTGCCAGAGGTTGGCAAGACCTATCGGCTCTCCGACGATCCCGATCATCGCGCGATCGGTGGGATCTCTTCTGGCGGAATCTGTGCGTTCACGGTCGCCTGGCAGCGTCCCGATGCGTTTCGTAAAGTGCTTAGCCACGTGGGCAGCTTTACGAACATCCGCGGCGGCAATGTTTACCCGGCGCTCATCCGCAAGACGGAACCCAAACCGATTCGCGTGTTCCTGCAAGATGGCAAGAACGATCTGGACAACGAACACGGCAACTGGTGGCTATCGAGTCTGCAAATGGAAGCCGCGTTGAAGTTCAGCCACTACGATTACAAGTTCGTTGGCGGCGAGGGCGGACACAACGGGCTCCACGGCGGCGCCATCTTGCCAGAGTCGCTGCGCTGGTTATGGAACGATGATCACGAGGAAAGCGCCGACGGAGAATAATCGATCGCCGTCGTGTACCAGGTTCTCCCAACATCTGTGGCGAACGCTCGCCTTACACGCATTTGGGTACGCTTCAATCGTCGATTTCCAGGAACCGCACGCAGACGGGGCTGCCGACTTCAATCTCCGACCCTGTTGGCTCAAGCAGCCCTGTCTTGGCGTCGACGCGGAACACAACCACGTTGTCCGAGTCTTGATTCGCGGCAATGAGATAGCGACCGCTTGGGTCGAGATTGAAGTTGCGAGGAATCTTGCCGCGTGTCGACTCATGTCCCAACGCCGCCAGTTTTCCCGTCGATGGGTCGATGGCGAAGATGGCGATGCTGTTGTGTCCCCGATTGGATACATAGAGAAAGCGTCCATTCGGATGAACCCGAACCTCAGCCGTACTGTCGCTGCTTTTCACCTTGACGCCAACCGGCAGCGTTGAAGTGGTGTGAATCTTGGTCAACTTCCCCTTCTCCGCATCGTAGGAAAACGCGGTCACCGTGCAGTTAATCTCATTGTTCACATAGGCGAAACGTCCGCTGGGGTGAAATACAAGGTGACGTGGACCTCCGCCCGGCGGAACGGAAACCGAAGGAGGGTCGTTCGATGTCAGTTTCCCACGCGCCGCGTCGAGTCGATAGACGAACAGTTTGTCGAGCCCCAAATCGGCGGCCACCGCGAAGCGATTGGCGGCATCGACGTTGATCGAATGCGCGTGGGGACCCGCTTGCCGTTGCGGGTTGACGCTTGATCCTTCGTGTTGGATGAACGTGGTCGCTTCGCTCAGGCTGCCGTCGTCGCCAATGGGCAAGCAAGCGACACTGCCCCCGCCGTAGTTCGCGACCAAGACGCACTTGCCCGTGTGATCGACCACCAGATAGCAAGGTCCCGCGCCTTGGGACGACTTCTGATTGATTAGCGTGAGTCGTCCGTCTTTGGGGTTGATGGTCAGCGCGCTGACGCCACCGGTCTGTTTGCCATCGAAGTTGTCGATCTCACCTACCGCGTAGAGAAACTTGTGGTTGGGATGAATCGCCAAGAACGACGGATTCACTGCCTTGGCTGCCAAGCGCGGCTGCGCCAACTTGCCGGAGTCGAGGTCCAATTCACTCACGTAAATTCCCTCGCTGGTTCCTCGCGTGTAACTCCCGATATAAACGCGAATCTTACCCTTCACTTGTGGCTCCTCCGCGTGTGTGGTCTTCGAGGCACTCAACGGTGCCATCAACAAGGCAATCACGGAAACAATCATCAGTAGTCGACGTGTCATGGAGAGGCTCAACGTTCGTGATTCCTTTTTTCAATTGCCACAGGGATCTAGAAATTGCGGGCTGACGACTACCCATCCCTCTTCGCATGCCGGTTGGATGACATGACTTGGGATGAATACCAATGTATCTTTCCCATCGACGTAATCGCTCTGCAATTGTATACCGCCGGAGGGCGAAGCAAAAACGACTTCGGGCATTTCATTCGTCAAGTACCGATTCGCACACGTCCCGGGTTGTGCGTTTGGTCCCACGGGCACAGAATGGTCGCTGCCGCCAGGAAGCGATACGGGGAGATCCGTTTCAATATCGAGGTTTGCCGCTGGCAATGAATGACCGCACGCCTTCCATCGCCCCGCAGCGCCAATACTCTCTCGACCGCGCTGTGTGCAGTCGCTGTGGTTGCTTCTGCGACGATATCCGTCTCCGCTACGATTGTGATCGACTTATCGAGATCGGGCGTGCATGTTCCTTGGGCGAGACGTGGCTGCGACAAGATCGCTCGTTACAACCGTCGGCGATGATCGCTGGGCAGGGGGTCGATGTTGAAACGGCCGTTGATGAGTCGGCACGGTTGATCAGCTGCGCGGACGCTCCCACGGTCGAAGGCTTCGCGAACATCACGCTCGAGGCCGCGCGAGAAGCGGTCCTGTTGGCTCGCGATATTTCAGCCGTGTTAGTACCCCGACCGCGGCCTTCTCGTTCGTTTCTTCGCAGTGGACTCGACGCCCCAGAATTCACGGCCACCTTGGGCAAAGTCCATGCCACGGCCGACTTGGTCATCTTCTGGCGTGCCGATCCCTTGCGAACGCATCCGCGACACCTCGAATGTTACTCGTTCTTCGCTCCCTTGCTCAACAACAAGCCCCGCACCATGATCGTCGCCGACGACTTCGAGACGCAGGGCGATCATCAAACGGCCCGGGAGGCGACCGTTCGCGTCGATCTTTCGTCGGTATCCGAATTCCAGCACGGCGATCGTGATCTGATTCTCTTGCTCGCATTGCTCCTGAGCGCGAAGCCGCTTACGCATGTGGACCACAAAGAGAGTCGAGCAATAAACATCGAAAACGCCACGCGGCTAGCCCGGTTGATTGAACAGGCCAATCACACGCATGTTTTTCTGGGAAGCGATGTCGCGGAAGACCAATCGATTTGCGATGCGCTACACGGTCTGGCAGCTCGGGTGCGATCGAAGCATCACGTTTCGGTGTCGAATCTTGCGACCCCTGGAAATGCTTGGGGTGTACAAGAGCTGATCACCTGGTTGCTGGGAACGCCCGGACCGCTGTGGATGGCTGCTGAAGATGCCGGCACGCATACGGTGACGAACGACCTGCCTAGCGAAGTGCTCGCTCCGATTCACTTTGGCCCGATCGATCGCACGCTAGTCGACGCATTCGACCTCAACATAAGCCTTGGAGTCGACTTGCCCGGTGAGGAAACCAATCACGCTCTGCCCACGGGAACGGCTCCCCGCATCGTGTTGGGGCCGCAACACGATGCGGCGGCCAACGTATCGTTCGTGGTGCCGGGCCTTGATCCGAGATTGCGCGGGACGGTGATGCGAAACGACGGCGTCCCGCTAACGCTTTGTGGCGATGCGTCGCTGGGAGTTGCCGACCCGGCGGTCGAGATACTGCGGAGGCTTCGCCAGCGTGTCTCAGGTGTCGGGGAGGTGCAATGATGAAATTGGCCATCGCTGGCGGCAAGGTTTACGACCCGGCAAGTGGTGTCGACGGCGCCGTGAAGACCGTTTGCATTGAGAACGGAAAAATTGTCGCGGAACCGGCGACAGGGTTCCAACCCGATCGGAAGATCGATGCCACGGGTCGAGTCGTCATGCCTGGCGGGGTCGACATGCACTGCCACATCGCTGGCCCTTCGGTGAATCGTGCGCGGCGTTTGATTGCCCACGATCGTTCGTTGCAAAGCGAACCGACGGCCCAGTGGCCTATTGTGCCGACAACCGAATCGACCGGTCAGCGGTACGGCCTGCTTGGTTACACCACGGCAATCGAAGCCGCCATCGCTCCTTCTGGCGCGCGACAATGTCATTGGGAGTTTGCCGACACACCGATTCTCGATCGGGGTTTTTTGTTGTTGCTGGCGAATCACGAGTTGTTGTTCGATGTTCTAGAGCGTGGCGAAGACGACTTGGCGCGACAAGTCGTTGCGTGGCTGTTGAAACAAACCGGTGCCTACGGGATTAAGGGGGTGAATCCCGGCGGCGTCTCGCATTGGCTTTCGACCGCCGAGGCGATTAAGAGCTTTTCAGCACCACTGCCGGGACGTCGTATTTCACCCCGAAGAATTGTGGAGTTCCTGGCACGCACCGCGGACGCCCTGCGCCTGCCGCATCCGCTGCATTTGCACGTCAATCAACTGGGCACCCCGGGCAATATCGAGGTGACGCTCGAGACTTCCCGAGCGCTAAGTGGCCTTCGCCATCACTTGGCGCACGTTCAGTTTCACAGCTATGGCAAGGATGTCGCGGGCGATTTTGTCAGCGGCGCGGCCGAATTCATCGAGCATTTTCACGCCAACCCCGAAGTGACCGCCGACGTGGGACAGGTGATGTTCGGCGATGCACTGACACTGACCGCGGATGCGGAAGTGGAGTATTTCTTGTGGAAGTTAACCGGGAAGCCGTACGTCAATGTTGAAGTCGATCTGGAAACCGGCTGCGGCATCATCCCAGTCGAATATCGCAATGATTCGCGGATGCACGCCTTGCAATGGGCCATCGGTCTGGAGTTGTTCCTGCTCTGCGACGACCCGTGGCGGATGGTCCTCTCGACCGATCATCCCAACGGCGGTTCCTTTCTCGCTTATCCCACGCTGATCGCTCAGTTGATGGATCGCGATGTTCGGCAGGCGGCGATCGAAAAAGCGCATCCTAGGGCGATCGATCGTTGTGGGCTGCGAGAGATGACGCGTCAGTACACGCTGAACGAAATCGCCATCATCACTCGGGCAGCCCCGGCGCGCATTTTGGGGCTTACCAACAAAGGCCACCTGGGGCCCGGTGCCGATGCCGACATAACAATCTACAACAACTCGACCGATCGAGAATCAATGTTCCGCTGGCCCTATATCGTGATCAAGCAGGGTGAGATTCTGGTGGAAGACGGTGAGTTGCGGCGCAGTCAAGCGGGGCGCACGTTGGCGGTTGAGCCAGAGTGTGACGAAGAAGCCCAACGCTACGTTCGGCAGTGGTATCAGCGACACGGCACGTTCGATCCCAGACAACTCGGAATTGCCGAACATCAGCGATCGGCGCTGACGACGATCGTCCAGTAGTCGATGAAGGTCACGGTTGCGGTAGAGAAGCGAGTTTTAGCGACCCTTGAGCGAACCATGAAAATTGGGACCACCGAGATCGAAGATAGCTTCGCCGAAGCGTTCGAGATGCGCTACGCGCGACTCTTGGTTACGGCCATTGACGATTATTGGTGCGACACGGCCATTTCCGAATTCACGGGGTTCGGCACTTCGATTATCGCCTGTGACGTCGAAGCGGCTCGCGAACGCCGTCTTTCGCCCACGGAAACTCCCGATGGACGCCCGGGAGCGAGTGTTCTGATCTTCGGATTCTCGACCGATGTTCTGGCAAAGTCGATCCCCCGTCGGGCAGGTCAGTGTTTGTTGACGTGCCCCACGACGGCCGTTTTCGACGGACTGGAAAAGAGCCAGAAACGGGTCGCCTTGGGAAGCTATTTGCGCTACTTTGGCGATGGTTTTCAACGCAGCAAGGTGATCGCCAGAAAGCGCTATTGGCGACTCCCGGTGCTGGACGGCGAGTTTCTCGTGGAAGAGTCGATCGGCGTCGAAAAGGGGGTGGCCGGGGGATGTCTGTTGATTCAGGCCACGAATCTTCACGATGGTCTTCGTGCCGCCAGAGAGGCCGTAACATCTTTGGCGGAGATGCCGGGGGTGATCTTGCCGTTCCCCGGCGGAGTCGTTCGCAGTGGCAGTAAAGTTGGTTCGCGATACGACGGTTTACGAGCTTCGACCAACGACGCACTGTGTCCGACCTTGCGGGGACGCGTGGCCACCGAACTTCACCCGGCGACGACCCACGCCTACGAACTGGTGATCGACGGTGTTGACGAAGCGACAGTCGCCGCCGCGATGGCGACCGCCGCTCGAGCCGCCGCCAGCCAAGGCGTCGTGGCGATCGGTGCTCCGAACTACGGTGGCAAACTTGGCAAATATCATTTCCATCTCCACGAGATATTGCGGTGAACGCATACCGTTTGCACTGGAAGAAGCAGCCGCGAGGTTTGATCGACGCATCGGTCCTACGTCCCGATCGATTGGCCACGATGCCTTTGGACGAGTTGGCCGCCACAAGGATCCGCTGTGGACGTCGCTCATACGCCTTGGGCGAAATTTTCTCCATCGAGATGAAAACCGACCAGAGGGAACTGTCACTACACATCCCGGGATCAAGTCGCTATCGCTCACTGGCCGCGGGGATGACCGATGGCATGTTGGAAGTTGACGGACACGCTGGCGAACTAGTTGGTTGCGGGATGCGTGGAGGTATCCTTCGCGTACACGGCCCCACGGGCAACTTCGCCGGAGCGGCCATGGCTGGGGGACAGTTGATCGTCGACGGGGACACGGGCGACACCGCTGGCGGACCATGTCCCGGCGAACTACGTGGCATGACCGGCGGCGAGCTGATTATCTTCGGAAAATCCGGAGCGTATGTCGGTGCCAGACAACGCGGCGGAGTGATTGCCGTTGGCCGTTCCGTGGCCGAATGTCCTGGCTACCAAATGTTGGCTGGAACGTTGTTGGTTTGCCAAGGGGAACTCATCGCACCAGGGTTCGGCATGGGCCGCGGAACAATCATTGGCTTCGACGCCACGCCACGCCCCTTGCCCACGTTCTGTCGCGATGGGCTCGTCGGGCCGGTCGTTTTGCGGCTGTTATGGAGACGACTCACGCAGTTGGATTTTACATTGCCCAAGGGGATCGACGATTCCCTCTTTCTCTCATTCAGCGGCGACCTTTTGGGCGGTCATCGTGGTGAATTGCTCTACCGGCACCACGGATGATCGTTGCCACGGAACCGGTACAACCGGTAGTACCGGTCGCGAAGCAGCTTTCTCGATCGGCCAAGTTATGCGTTTTGCTCCGGCGTGGCAACGTAGAGTTTCGATACTTAACGAGATCACCCAGCCTCATGCCCACGGTGTTTGCTGCCATGGTAGAACCAAGAAACACGGCGGTCGACGAGCGTCGCACATCGACCCGATTCCGCAAAGACGCGGACGCGGAACGGGCAGCCATCTGGTATCCACACGGCGTCGAGATGTTGGCCGAAGTCTACGATGAGTCGCTTGAAGGCCTCGCGCTGATTGTCGACGATGCGACCGCCTTCCAAACTGGAATGCAGGTCGAAATCGCCTACGCCGGCACGCTCCTACAGGGTACCGTCCGTCACCTAAGCAGTTGCGACGATGGACGGACGAAGATCGGTTTTCAGACCACGCCTCTCACGAAACGCCCCAGGGACGACTAACCCTTTCGCGATCCGTCTACAAGTCGCGTGGCAACCGTTTCCGCTCACGGAGTGGACGGGTCAAGCAACTTCAGGCTTCGATGGTGGTCTCTTTAGAATCTCGTTCACCACGTGGCACGGCTGGTTGTCGATCAGACTTCGCTCTTGTGCATTACGTAGATACACAAGTCGCTTCGGATCAAGCCCGAAGAGATACAGCAGCGTGGCGTGATAGTCGTTGTGCGTCACGGTGTCTTCGACCGCATGGTGGCCGAAATCGTCGGTCCGTCCGTGGATGCACCCGCCGCGGAAACCGCCGCCGGCGAGCCACATGCTAAAGCCATAGGTGTTGTGATCGCGGCCAATCTTTTCAGGCCCGGCGTCGTTCTGAATAACCGGCAGTCGGCCCATTTCACCGCCCCAATGCACGACCGTCGTATCCAACAGCCCGCGACTCTTGAGATCTTGCACAAGCGCCGCCGATGGTTGGTCGGTCATCATGCAGGCTCTTGGTAGAGAATTGCGAATGTTTCCGTGATGATCCCAATATTGGTTCTTGGTGAAAATTTGCACGAACCGCACGCCCCGCTCGACGAGACGCCGTGCGATTAAACATCGTGTCCCATACTCGGCCGTGGCGGAGTCATCCAATCCGTAGAGCGAGCAAGTGGCCTTGCTCTCGCCCGATATATCAAGTGCCTCTTTCGCGGCCGACTGCATCCGTGCCGCAAGTTCATAGCTGGCGATTCTTGCCTCTAGATCATGCTCGCCGGGGTGATCCTCGACATGGCGGCGATTGAGCTTACCCAAGTAGTCCAAGAACTGACGCTGCCCTCGACCTTGCAGATGTTCGGGAGGATCGAGATTGAGGATCCGTGGTTCGCTCGGGCGCACGACCGTGCCCTGAAACAGCGACGGCAACCAACCGTTGGACCAATTCCGCACGCCAGCCACGGGCAGCCCACCGGGGTCGGTCAGCACGACGAACGCGGGCAGTTCTTGGCTTTCGGTTCCAAGCCCATAGGTGAGCCAACTTCCCAGCGACGGCCTCCCCTTGAAAATCCGCCCGGTGTTCAGGGCATCAATCGACTGCACGTGATTGTTCACGCTGGTTTGCGTCGAACGCACCAGCGTAATCTCATCAGCCACATTGCCCAGGTGGGGCAACAGCTCGGAGAGTTCCATGCCACACTGGCCACGCGGCGAAAATTTCCAAGGACTGGCGAAAACCTTCGAGCTGGCCTGCGCCGCGTTGTCGTACTTAATCTCTCCGGGAAACGGCTTGCCGTCCCACTTTTGCATCTCGGGCTTGGGGTCGAATAGATCGATATGACTGGGCCCGCCCTGCATGAACAGCGAGATCATCGCCCGCGCTTGTGGCTCGGCGTGGGGCGTCTTGGGCCGCAAGTTGTATTGCACTTTTTCAAACGGCGGTTTCAGCGGCGCGGCCAGTAGATTCTCTTCGTTCAACAGCCACGAGAGGGCAACGCCACCCAGCCCCATGGCCCCGGTTGCCATGAAGTGTCGACGTGTCGATTCGTTTTGAGAGGCATGGTGCATGATGGCGGCCTATCGGTCAGTCGACGTAAAGGAACCGGTTGGAACTGAGAAGGGCATGACAAAGGCTGGCCCAGGCGTGGAATTCGGCGCTGGACGAATCTTCCGTCGTCGCTTCGACTGATTTTTCGGAATCGCCAGTCGTCGTCACGGCCATCGCTTCGGTTTGTTGTTTGAGGAACTCAATCGCCTCGTCGATCTCAAGGGGCGTTGGTTCTTGTCCAAAGGCAAGTTGCCAAGCCAACTTGATCCGCGCGGTCGCGTCGCTCCCCGCGCGAACACGCAGGTTTTTCGCGAATCGTTCCGACTGGCGCATCGCAAAGTTGCTGTTCATCAATAACAAGGCCTGAGGCGTTACGGTCGACGCGGAACGGAACTCGCAATTGGGCTCCATCATCGGGGCATCGAACGTCTCTAAAACCGCCAGCGGAATGCTGCGGCGGGCTTGGATGTAGACGCTCCGACGATACTCCTGACCGTCCAGCGATATCTTCTTGCCTGTCGGCCGGCCCGCGCTGTCGGTCGTGTCGATGCCGACCACGAACTGGCCCACTTCGTCGGGCATCACTGGCACAGCGGGGCCAAACATCTCCAGATTCAAACTATCACTCACCGCCAACACGGCATCGCGAACCGCTTCGGCTTCAAGCCGTCGTACGTTCATGCGACCATACAGGCGGTTATCCGGATCCGCCTCGTCAAGCGTCGCGGTTCGACGAGAAACCTGGCGATAGGCCATCGACGTTAGGATCAATTTGTGCAGGTGCTTCCAACTCCAACCACTGGAAACAAACTCTCGTGCCAGCCAATCAAGCAACTTCGGGTGCGTGGGCCGCTCGCCCAATACTCCAAAATCGCCTGGGGTGCTAACGATGCCGCGGCCGAAGTGATGCATCCAGACGCGATTGGCTATTACACGTGCCGTCAACGGGTTCGACTCGTCGATGAGCCAGTGTGCGTAGGCCAGGCGGCGACCCGTCGTCGAACGTTCGGGATCGTCCGCGGGAAGCTCTGGAGCCACGCTTGCCAAGATCGAAAGGCTCCCCGGCGCGACTGCTTGCTTCGGTTGTTCGTGATCGCCGCGGGCGAAGACATAGGTCACCGGCACCTGTCCAGGTACTTCCGTCAACGCACGCACAAACTCTTCCACGGGTTTCTTCGCCCGTACTTCGGCCGCCTGGGCGGTTAGTGCCTTGAGTTCGTCGGCTGCCTTGCGGTCGTACAGATAAAGCGACCCCGCGGTGACGTTCACACTGGGATAATCACGCAGCAACGTCTTTTGCAAGGGGGTTTGCATCGCCTCCGGCGTAGCCTTTGCGTCGCGGACCGCCTCTCGAATCTCGGGATCAAGCTTGGCCAGTTCGAGTTCCAGCGTTCGGGCGATGTAAGCCTGCTGTTTTTCGACCCGCTGTTGCTCAACCAGGGCGGCTTCGCGATCAAGTTCCGCAGCTTGTTCTCGCTGCGCGTCGGTGTAAAGCGACAGAAGCCGTTGCGTCGGGTTGCGCCACTTCTTCCAATTCAAAGCCGGCTCGAAGATGGCCCGCATCCGATAGTAGTCGTCCTGTGGAATGGGGTCGTAGCGATGGTCGT
>Ga0114931_10002634_pt1 | contig 22782 bp, 20 predicted proteins | sample 2SBtaG_FD_89579 | JGI IMG/M metagenome (GOLD analysis project Ga0114931, IMG submission 89579) | Deep subsurface microbial communities from Kolumbo volcano to uncover new lineages of life (NeLLi) - 2SBTROV14_V59a metaG | ecosystem: Environmental > Aquatic > Marine > Volcanic | place: Kolumbo... | reverse complement strand
TCGACCTCGACCTCGACCGGCAAGGCGTCAATCCCCAACAGCGAAAACGTCTGCAACTTTGCCAGCATCTGGCTTTTTCACTTTCCGTCAAACGGCCGGCAGCGAGGTTTCTTTTGCAAAGCAGCGTTATTGTGGGCGATCCCATGCCCGTCCTGCAAACCGGTTGGCGGCCGTGGCATGATCGCTTGCCTGATAATTCGGGATCAAGACCGTCGCAGCACCAGGCACCTTGAATTGGCCCGCGATCGGCCCGCCGGCAGTTCCACGTCGCTTCGTCCAAGGCGATTTTCCGCCCGATTGGCTTGCCGCGCGCCGCTCGCTTCGCCGAGCATCCTGGCTTTCAGAAAAACGGCCATTTTGAGAGTATGGCACGGCTGCCGCCGAGGCAAAGGCCTCGCGAAGTGGAGCGCCATGCCCCGTAGGCGACCAGCACACTGTAGCCCATGGATCGCCTCGCCGACTTTGGCGAAAAAATCACTGCTTTTTAAGCGGAGCACGATCGGATCCGTCTGAAGCGGATGAGTTCGCGTTTCTCGCCGTAAGGCGATGTTGGCTGCCCTTCATCCTACTCATCGAGGGATTTCAAAGCCCATGACCGAAGCCTTGATTGCGCTCGTTGCCCTGACAGCTATGGAAATCGTATTGGGGATCGACAATATCGTCTTCATTTCGATCCTGACCGACCGGCTGCCGCTGCACCGCCGCGCCGCGGGAAGACGGTTGGGGCTTGTCGCGGCGTTGGGAACGCGGTTGCTACTGTTGGCGTCGCTCAGTTGGATTCTCGGACTGACCGAACCGCTGTTCGCGCTGTCCGATTTGGGATTCCCGGAAGACTGGTTAGTCGAGGAAGTCGATGCGGTTTCGATGCGCGATTTGATCATGCTGGCCGGTGGATTGTTCCTCATCGGCAAGAGTGTCCACGAGATTCACGCCAAAATCGAAGGCCAGGCCGAGCAGCAGGCCAGCGCCGCCGAAGTGAGCTTCAGCGGCGTGGTGTTGCAAATCGCGGTGCTAGACATCGTCTTTTCATTCGATTCCGTAATCACCGCCGTCGGCATGGCCCAAGACTTGTGGGTCATGATGCTGGCCGTTGTGTTGGCCGTCGGCGTGATGCTCGTGTTCGCCGGCACCGTGGCCGGCTTTGTTTCTCGTCATCCCACGATCAAGATGCTGGCGCTCAGCTTTCTGATCTTGATCGGCGTGATGCTCGTGGCCGAGGGGATCGGCACGCACATCAACAAGGGCTACATCTACTTTGCCATGGCCTTCGCGCTGGGGGTCGAGATGTTGAACCTCCGCGCTAAGAAGAAAGGCGTGACGCAACTGCCGCGTGTGTGAAAGGTGCTCCAACCGAAGCTCGCGACCACGACCAACTTTCGGCACCGCCGCGCCGAAATCACTCGGCGGAACCAGGGGCCGGGCTTGATGAAGAAGAAGCCGGGCTCGTTGAAAGGGCCGTCGAATCGCCCGACTCGGCGGAGTTCCTTGAAGGTGCCCACCGCCTAACGTCGTGGCCGGACAACGATCGCAGGGCAGCGAGTCTTTGCGCGAAACTCGACACCGCCGGTAGCCCATCCTCGGCCGCTTCGCTTTGTCCGCTCGGTTGCCGCGCGGGGGAAATCGGCTTGTCTGATTTCTTGCCATTCGGCTTGAACAGCGTGGGCAGCTTGAACCACTTGACGTCGAGCGTGGGGATTTTGAACGCCGTGTGGTGTCGCCCATGGCTTGACGACGTTTCGTCATCTGGGCCGAGATTTTGCGCTTCGGTCAGGCTGCGGGCGATCGATTTGGCTTCCACATCGCCCTCAAGATACAGCCCCACGTGGACGCGCCGCGAACCACAGCTTTCTCGGCCGCTTGAGAGAATGCCGGAGTCGGTCGCCCGGGCCTCGCACCGAACGACGGCGAAGTCGCCTCGCCATGATTTCGGTACGGCAAACAGACAGGCCAACTCGTGCATGCCTTCGAGCGACTTTTGCGAGGACGGTTTCAGTTTGAAAAACACGCCGTGCTGCCGATCCGTGGTCCCCGAGGTAACCACGAGTTCGCGGGCTGGCAATCGCTCATAAGTTTCCTTCGTCGTCGCGTGGTGCTGATGGCCGGAGCCGAGCGCCGGCGAGGCCGTCGCCTTGACGATGCCGTACTCCACCGTCACCGCGCCGCCGACCGAAGTGTCCGCGGTGCGTGTCGTTTCGTTCGTATCGACCACGGTGATGTGGCCCGCCACGTCGCTTGACAATTCGGTCTTGGGCATGAAGTCCACCACCCGCAATCGGCGGCCCGGGTTGGTGATCGTGACAACCACTTCTTCGAGATCGTTCTCGACGCCCTGTTCGAGCAGCATGGAGATCAAGAAGCGGGCTTCGACGATTTTGTCATGGGGATTGACGGCCGCGAACGACTCGGGCGTGACATCGCGGCACGCCACCGCGCTGCTAACGTCGAACGAGACACGTGGGGCGGAGGCATACGTCCTGGGTACCACGAGAGCCGGCATACTTGCCGAGAAGAGCAGGGGGAAAACAACCACCCCGCGACGTACTACGTGCTGAACAAACATCGAGGCGCCTCTCCATTTGCTGCCGGTGAAGATGTCTTCTCCCTTTCTCGCCCGACCGAAGGGAGACCCGCACGTCAAAATGAATCGTAGCGCCGGCCAAGGAATCGACAATGCCACGGTTTTTTCAGAGCGTGGCAGTGCGGCAACTCGGGCGAGAAGAGGACACTTGGCCGTGGCGGGAACGAAGCAAGACGAGCCGCCGAGATGCTTGCAGAACCAGCAACCCAGCCGAGGCGCTTCAGGTTCTCCGGCGGCAAGAGGCTTATGGGGCGTCCGCCTGTCGAGAACACGGATTCTAATATCGCGCCGCCCCAAGCATTCAATCGGCAGGTAAGGTAGACGTGAGAAAACAGGTTCGCCATGCCGCCATCGAGATGAACCAAGGTGATGGCATGCCAAATGTTACAGCAATTGCATCATGCCAAAAGCAACTCATTGCCGCGCCCGGAAAAGAAGCAATTTTCCGGCAGTCGAGAAGACAACGGCAGCAAGCCAAATTTCCGGCTGAGGGGAAGAAAAACGCAAAAAGCCATAAAAACAATAGATTCTTGCGTTATGCCAGATTATATTCACCGCCACAGGCTTGGATCGGCTTCAGGATCGGTCCTCATGGAAGCCGTTGGGGGTTTTTTATCGTCAGCGGAAAGGCAAGGATGAGGACAACGTCGCTTTGCTCCTGTTGAACTTCGAGGTAAGCGTACCATGAAACACCAGATCTTCTCGTTGGCAGTGGCATGTTGTGCTTTGCTTGTTGCGGTAACCGAAGCCCGCGCCGTGCAAATTCAAGTTAATTACACTGGGACGGTCACCAGTGTGACGCCGAATTTGAGCGGTCCATTCGCCCCGGGACAAACGCTGGACGGAACCTACATCTTCGAATCGACCACGGCGCCGCTCGCCGGCTCCACGGTGAATGGCGCGGTCTATGACGCGATCATACAACATAGTTTTGACGTGTTCAGCGGCGGCGTGGTTTACTCCGCCTCGACGCCGGTTGTTGTCGGCGGCGCGCCTGAGATTCAAATCGACAACGCCGGCGGCGGCTTTCCGAACGACCGCTATGGCGTACTCTCGCAGGCTAGTGATAGGCTGGCAGGGCCGGCGGTCAACGGCTTGCCTCTGGTTTCGCTGGGTTTTCGTTTGGATGATTTCTCGAACACGGTTTTCGCGACCGCGCTCGACTTGCCAACGAACCTGACGTTAGCCGATTTCGATAGCAGCGCGTTCTTTCTGTTCTTCGGGATCACTCTGGAAGGGTTGATATCGGGCAGCATCGACTCGATCGACTTCGCCGTGGTTCCTGAACCGTCAACCTTGGCGCTGTTGGCAATCGGCGTTGCCGTGGTCGCGGGCTGTTCGCGCGTGCGGCGACGAGATTGAAGTTGAGAAAGTCTTGACGTCGCGGGAAGTGGAGGCCGCCGTCGACCTGGCTCTCTGCCCTGCTTAGAGATAGTCGTTGATCAGGTTTTCGAACAGCTCCTGCCGGCCGCTTTGGTTCGGCGCGGCCTGCCCCTTTTCGAGCATATAACGTTCGAGCGAGGCGAAGCCGTGCCGTCCGGCTTCGATTTCGGCGCCGAGGCCATCGTCCCAGGAAGCGTATCGCTGACGGACCAACTCGTCGAGCCGGCCATCGGCGCGAATGGCGGCCGCGATTTTCAGTCCGCGCGCAAAAGCGTCCATGCCGCCTAGGTGCGCGTAGAACAGGTCCACCGGCTCGAAGCTTTCACGGCGTACTTTGGCGTCGAAATTGATGCCGCCGGGGGCCAAACCACCGTATTTCAGCACCGTGAGCATGCAGCGAGTGGTCAGGTAAATGTCCGTGGGAAACTGATCCGTGTCCCACCCCAACAGCAAGTCGCCTCGGTTGGCATCCATCGAGCCAAGAAAGCCTTGCATGGCGGCGTATTCCAACTCGTGCTGCATCGTATGCCCGGCCAATGTGGCGTGGTTCGTTTCCAGGTTCAGCTTGACGTGCTCCTCGAGATCGTAGGCACGAAGAAAGTTGATGCAGGCCGCCGCATCGAAGTCGTACTGATGCTTGGTGGGCTCTTTGGGTTTGGGCTCGAACAAAAATTGGCCTTTGAAACCGATGGTCCGAGCGTGCTCAACGGCCATGTGCATGAAGCGGGCCAGGTGGTCCAACTCGCGCCGCATGTCAGTATTCCAAAGGTTCTGATAACCTTCACGTCCGCCCCAGAAGACATAGTTCTCGCCGCCCAGTTCGTGAGTCACCTCGATCGCTTTTTTCACCTGCGCCGCGGCGTAGGCAAAGGCGTCGGCACTGGCGCTGGTCGCGGCACCGTGAACATAGCGCGGATGGCTGAACAGGTTGGCCGTGCCCCACAATAGTCGAATGCCCGTTCGCGCTTGTTCCTCTTTCAGCATGGCAACCACCTGGTCGAGCCGCTGGTTGGTCTCCGCAAGGCTTTGGCCTTCCGGGGCCACGTCACGATCATGGAAGCAGTAAAACGGCGCGCCGAGCTTCTGCATGAACTCGAACGCGACGCGGACCCGGTTCACGGCGTTCTCGACGCTTTCGTCGCCCGAATCCCACGGCCGCTGCATGGTCGGCGCGCCGAACGGATCGGCTCCGGTACCGCGGAACGTGTGCCAATAGGCAACGCTGAACCGAAGATGATCTCGCATCGTGCGGCCTTCGACGACTTCGTTTTCGTCGTAGTGATGAAACGCCAACGGATTCTTCGATTCGGGGCCTTCGAAGCGAATCTTGTCGATGCCGGGAAAGGCGGCCATGGGGAGAGTCCTTCGGTCACGAGCAAAAAGGGTTGAAACATGACGCCGTACTAGGCGACGTCGATCGCTTGTCCGGATGTTTTCGCGCGATGGGAGAACCGAGACGGAACGTCCGGTTCCGATCGGCAACGGCTTGATCTGCCGCACGGTTCCGCGGCGGTTTAGCGATTGGGCTCCCGTCGCGACGGGGGGGCGAATAAGTTCGCGCGGTTTGCACGGCCTGCAATTCCTTGAGGTAAGTGATTCCATGCGGCAGTCGATTTTCCCGATATCGTTTCCGTGTCAACGGCTCGTCACGATGGAGCACGCCCACGTAGCCTACATCGTAAAAGGCGCTGCGCACGGGCTCAAGAAGCCCGCTGCCCGGATCACGTCATCTTGCGTACAAGCCAATCTCCCAGGCGCGGCGAGGCTTGAAGCAGCGTGAACAACAGCCGCGCCTTGGCCGGGCGAATGAGTTCCGCCTGCCGGCGCTGACATCCACGAAGAATGTCGCGGGCCAGATCGCTGGGTTGCAGACGCCGCGCTTTGACGCCGCCGCCGGGTTTGCGGGCGCTTGGGGGTAGCCCGTCGAGTTGCTGGGCGTATCGTTCGTCTGCTCGCTCGTCACGGGCAATCGGCCCCGGACAAACCAGCAGCACGTGCAAACCTTGCGGCCCCAATTCGAGCCGTAGCTGCTGGCTATAGGCGGCCACGGCATGTTTGGCGGCCGGATAAGGGCCGAGATAGCGGGCTGCCGCCTTGCTGGCCAATGAGCCGATGTTGACCACGTGCCCGGTGTGCTCGAGCAGGTGTGGCACAGCCGCGCGGGTCATGCGAACCACGGCGATCAGGTTCAGCTCTAGCGATTCGCGAAATTGCTCGGGCGTGGTGTCGAGCACTTGGCCGCGCGCTGAGATGCCCGCGTTGTTCACCAGTACGTCGAGCCGACCGTGCCGCTGGACCGTGAAGTTCACAAGCCGCTCGACCTGCGTCTGCTGTGTAATATCGGAGGCGAGCGCCGAGACCTCGTAACTCTTGGCACGGAGTGCTTCCGCCGTGCCATGGAGTCGCGTTTCGTTCCGGGCGGCGATCACCACCCGGCTGCCCGAGGAGGCAAAAGCCTCGGCAATCGCCCGGCCAAGTCCCCGCGAACCGCCGGTGACGAGAACCGATTTTCCTTGCCATGCACTCATGCGGGAACCGTATAAGACTCGCGTTGCGGACGGCTTATCATCTGGCGGGCTTCTTGATCACCGATAAAGTCTTCCTTGCCGGCGTCCCACTTGAGCTTGCGCCCCAGACGCATCGAGATATTCGCCAGATGGCACGCGCTGACCGTTCGGTGGTGGGTGGTGACGTCCGAGACCGGCTGCTGGCGGCTCTTGATGCAGTCAAAGAAGTTGCCCATGTGGTTATCGCTGCGGGCAAGCTTGATTTTCGCGCCGGGCAGCTCGACGTCGCGTAGTTCGTCGATCGAAGCTTTGCCAAGTTCGGCGGCCAGTTCTTCTAGCGGCTTGCCGGCAATGCGACCGCGATTCACATAAATTCGCCCACGATCCCCCTCGAACAAGATGCCGTTGTCGCCGATGTTGACCAGCACGTGGACGTCGTCGGGATATTGCATGTCGACCGTGAAGAACTTTGGCGTGTTGTAGCCGTTTTTAATGTGCGGCAACTTGGCCTTGCCATCAATGGTGCGGGGGCCGCTGTGTTCGACTCCCAGCCCCCAATGGCAAATGTCCATATGATGCGCGCCCCAGTCGGTCATCACGCCGCCGCTGTATTCGTACCACCAACGAAACGTGGAATGGCACCGCTCGGGCGTGTAGTCCACTTTGGGTGCGTGTCCAAGCCAAAAGTCCCAATCGAGTCCTTCGGGGACCTGCTTGGTCGCGAACGGGCCACCCTCGAGCGTTGATTCGGGAAGCGTGACGATCACCTTGCGCACCTTGCCGATGCGGCCGTTGCGAACCATTTCACATGCCAGGCGAAATTTCCAATCGCTGCGCTGCTGGGTGCCGACTTGAAACACGCGGCCGGCTTGCCCGAGCACCTTGATAATCTGTTGCCCTTCGCGGATGGTCAGCGTGAGCGGCTTTTCGCAGTACACGTCCTTGCCGGCTTTCAGTGCGGTGATGGCGGCCGTCGTGTGCCAGTGGTCGGGAACCCCGATCGTAACGGCCTCGATGTCGCTGCGATCAAGTAGCCGGCGGTAATCGTCATAAATGTCGGCCGTGCCGCCGAAACGGGCTTTGGCCGCTTCGCCATGACGGCGGTCGACGTCACACACGGCCACAAGATCGCCGAACTCGCGAGCCTGTCCGGCAATACGTGTACCGCGTCTGCCGACGCCGATCGCGCCAATGATCGGGCGATCATTCTTGGCACGATAAGTCTCCGCACGCGCTCGCGGTGAACCGAAAAACCAGTGGGGTGCCAGCGAAGCAGCCAACGCGCCGGCGGTGGTTTTCAAAAATTTACGACAATCCGACCAAACCGGACTCATAAGTCATACCTCACTTGAAACGGTCGGATAGTCCGTGATGGTTTTAATGGCCGAGCGAGTTCACCATGAAAATGTCGGCCGCGCTGATGATGGTCATCATTCTGGTCAAGGAACACGCCCCCTGGCAGTCACCCGCCTTTGATATGCCAGACAGAGCGTTTTATCAAGGGCTTGGTAAACTCTCGCGGCAGGATTGTCGGGCCATCCGCATGATGTCTTGTCCCCGCCGTCTCGACGCTTGCCTGGCTAATGTAACCGGCGTTTTACAAGTCGCCAAACCGTGCGCCGAATCCGCTTATGGTAGCGGCCTGAAGTGTGTGGTTTCCCACTCAACGTTGAGGTCCGTGCCCAGGACGATGCGTTGGTATCGCCGGGGATAGCCATACTTCGGATCGAAGTCAGCACGTAGGACCGCGCGGCTTCCTTGGGGCGCCCCGAAACCGGTCGTTGGATGTTCGGCCGAGTCGAGATCCTGGGCCATGGTGTCAAACTGGCTCTCGATTCGCCAATATTCCCAAGTTCGCCGTTGTCGCGGGGTGTGCCCCTCGCGGGTCATCGCCGTGACGGTCCCGTCGCGAACTTCGATATGCACCGTGCCTGGACGGCGACCCGAGATGACCAGATCTTCGTCGTAGCTGCGGGGCCCCTGTTGTTCCCAAAGCCGCTGTGCCGCTGCAAGCCGCTCGGGCGTAAGCTCCGGCATCGTCTCACGGAAAACGATCGTTATCAGGATCAGCCAAATCGCGGCGCCGGCGATCGCGCCAAGGGCCAGTCCCGCGACCAGCCGGGAAAGCGGCCATTTCTTGTGCGGGCGTGCGGACGCCAGCGGTTTGCGAACTTCCTCAGACATCGACATTGTTCCCAAGTGAGCGCATTCGCTAAGGTAACGTTGCCCGGCTGTGCGGCGCGCGACGCCGAGTTTGTATTCTGGGGCAGCAAGTTACCGGCGGTCAATGACGTGCCCGTAAACGGTTAAGGAGGACAAACATGACGCGGCCGACAACGGACCTATTTCGATCGCGGACGAAAATCGTGGCCACGGTCGGGCCGGCATGTGCCGGCGGCGAGCGTTTGCTTCGTTTGGCTAAAGCCGGTGTGGATGTTTTTCGCATCAACACAGCGCACGGCGCGGAGGAAGAACACGACGAAACGTTCACCGCGATTCGTCGTGTCAGTGTCGAGTTGGGTCGTCCGTTGGCGATTCTGGTTGATTTGGCCGGGCCGAAAATACGTTTGGGCAAGTTGCCCGGAGACCAACTTTATTGCGGTGAGAACGATCGCCTACGTTTTGTGCGTGGTGAGAAATCTTCCGGACCCCAGGAACTTACGACCAACTATCCAAAGCTGATCGATGAACTGTCGTCGGGGGACCAGATCATGCTGGCCGATGGAACCGTGGCGCTGGAGGTTGAATCGCGCGAGCCGGATGCGGCCGTCTGCCACGTCGTTCAACCGGGAACGGTCCGTAGCCGGCAAGGCGTGAATCTGCCGGGCGTGCAGCTCAGCGTGCCGTCGATGACCGAAGCCGATCGGGCTAGCGCGGCGTGGGCCACCGAACGCGGCACGGACTTTCTCAGTCTTAGCTTCGTTCGTACGGCCGACGACATCTACACGCTGAGTGCCTTTTTGAGCTCTCACCGTACGCCGCCGCATGTGATCGCCAAGATCGAAAAGCCCGAGGCGGTCGAACATCTCGAGGCAATTGTTGATGCGGCTGACGGCATCATGGTGGCGCGTGGCGACCTCGGCGTCGAAATCGATCCGGCACGAGTTCCGGTCGTGCAGAAGAAGATCATCGCCATGGCCCACCGCTATCAGAAGCCGGTGATCACGGCCATGCAGATGCTCGACAGCATGCAGTGGAACGCGCGTCCGACGCGTGCCGAAACGACCGATGTGGCCAACGCCATTCTAGACGGTTCGGACGCCTGCATGCTTTCCGGCGAAACGGCGATTGGCGAGTATCCTTGCGAAGCGGTGGCCATGATGCGCCGCATTGCGCAGGCGACCGAACCGCTGTTCCGAAAAATGGCGCGCCAACTGCCCGATCCTGAGAAGCTGCCTAGGGGGCTCAAGCCGGTCACGCAAGCCATTGTGCGGGCGGCCGACCATTTGGCCGACGATCTTGGCGCGCGGATGATCGTGGTTGCTAGCCGCACGGGAGCCACAGCCTTGGCGCTTTGCAAACGCCGCAACTTGGTTTCCACGGTCGGGGTGAGCGGATCGGAGGCAACGCTGCGAAGAATGTGCCTGCTATGGGGCATCGTCCCGGTGGCTGGCGCGCCGATGGACGAGGGCGGCGAATTGGCCGCTTTTATCGAACGCTGGGGACGCGATTGCGGCGAGCTTTGTTCCGGCGATCGGTTGGTCGTCCTCGAAGGCAGCGGTCTTTCACGCCACGGGCACAACAAGCTGCTCATCCATGAAGTGGCCTAGAAAGCAGGCTTCTCAGGCCATTCCCCGGCGGCGAAGTTCGCTCACGACCGAGCGCACGATGTGGTCGATCTCTTGCGGTCGGATGGCCGCCTCGCCGGCCGCGCAACCGCCGACCGGCTCGTCGGCGAAGCCCTCTTCGGCCAACGTGCATTGCAGCGAGCGGGTAACGAGGTCGAGATCGATTTTTTGTTCGTCGCTCATCGGCTGTCGGCTCGCGCCGACGTGGATGCCGCGAAGTCGCAAGGCCGCGCGAAACCCCTCCGGGAAGTCGGCCGAATAAAACATCGCGTCGAACAGCGTGAGGAGTCGGTATTGAAGTTGCCGCGCCTCGTCCAAGCGATGGGCGAGCGTCAGGTCGTAGAGTTTCCGCGTAACCTCGGGCACGATGCCGCTCGTGGCGTTCGTGCCGCCGTCGCACCCGATCAGCAGCATCGGCATCAGCGCGGCGTCCCAACCGGTTAGAAAGGTGAACTCCGGCCGCCGCGGGCGCACGGCCTGAATCATGCGAATCATGTTTGGCAGGTCGCCGGAGGAGTCTTTGATACCGATGATTCGCGGACATTCCTCGGCCAGACGCTGGACCGTGGCCACATCGATCGGTGAGGCGAACATGGGAATGTTGTACAGCGTCACGTCGATCGGCGAGTGATCGGCGATCTGTTTGAAGTAGGCGTAGACCGCCGGTGGGCCAAGGCGGTAATAAAAAGGTGAGACAATCGCCACCGCGCGGACGCCAAGCGTGGCGTAAAACTCGCAGGCGCGAATCGTCTCGCCGACGTTGGCTTCCGCCGCACCGGCAAGAATCGGCACGCGCCCCCGCGCCTGGTCGACCATGATCTCGACGATCCGCCGCCGTTCTTCCGGCGTGAAGCGAGTGAATTCGCCGGTCGACCCGTTGGGATACAGACCATGAACGCCTCGCTCGATCAACCAATCGGTGTAACGGCGCAATTCGGCTTCATGAACTTGGCCCCGCTGGTCAAGCGGCACGATGTTCGGCGTAAAAATGCCTTGGAGCCGCGTCTCGCAAGAGGTCGAACTAGGCATGGCTGGCGAACCAGTGATTGGGGGGGTGAGAGTGGAAAATCGCTTGCCCGGTTGGCGCATCCATCAGCGCCGCACGGTAGACAAACGTAGCATAGAGATTCGGCGACGACGAGACGCCGCTTGCCGGCCGCGGGAGTGGCAAGTAGTCTTGGTTTGCGGAAAAAAGACCTTCCTCTGCCATCATGGCTTGCCCTTGCGGCCGGATTCATCTTGACGCCCGCTCGCCGCGATCACGAAAAGCCTCGCTCGCCGGGATCTCGCGACAGAAACTGGACCGGAGCAGGCTGGTCGCTTGCCCTGGTGACGGTCGGCGTGTTGGGCTATCTGGTGGCCTTCTTGAGGGTCGATCTGCCAAGCCTTCCGCCGCATGGCCCGTCCGGCGCTGTTTGGAATCGAATCGATTTCGCGCTGCTGTTGTTCACGCCGCTTCAGTTGGCCTCTGGGCTTGCCGAACGCTGGTTGGGTAATCCGCCCGACGTCGGCCTGCTCGATCGGCTGCCGGTTTTGCTGATCGTGATCATGATTTGGGCCGTCGCCGGCGCGGCCGGATGGCTCGTGTTGCGCCGGATGCACGCCGAGATCGGGCTTTCGCGATTGGAAGCGTTGGTCTTCGCCTGCGGCGTGGGCCTTAGCCTCGTTTCACTGTTCACGCTGGTGGCTGGATTGGCCGGTTTGCTTTTCAGCCCGCTCGTGTTTGCCGTGGTCGGCGCCATCGTCCTGGCCATGGCCGGGCGGCATTTTCGGGTTTTCGTTTTTAGGCGGTTCGGTCCGCGAGACGAGAAGCATGCGATTCGATCGGCCGCCGCATCGGCGAGCGACAGCGCCCGGCTTTTCGGCCGGCGATGGTTGTGGCTGGCGTTCCCCTTCGCGGCCGTGATTCTGTTCGGGGGGATGTTGCCGCCGCTCGAGTTCGACGTGCGTGAGTATCATCTCGAGGTTCCCAAGGAGTTTTATCAGCAGGGAAAAATCACCTTTCTGCCGCATAACGTTTACGGCAACATGCCGCTGGGCGCGGAAATGCTTTCCCTGGCGGCCATGGTCGTGATGGATGATTGGTGGCTCGGGGCGCTGGCCGGAAAGGCGGCCATCGCGCTGTTCGCCCCTTTGACGGCAGTCGCCCTCTATGCGGCCGGGCGGCGCTGGTTCACGACCCCCACCGGAGTGGTCGCCGCGCTGGTCTATCTTTCGATTCCCTGGGTGGTACGCGTCTCCACGTCCGGGCTGGTCGAAGGGGTGATGGGCTTTTATCTGTTGGCCGCGGGCTACGCATTCTGGTTGTGGCGCGATGCCGTGCGACTCACGCCCGGGATGAGCGACCAAGCCGCGCGGGGCCGATTGTTGCTGTGTGGTTTGCTTGCCGGCGGCGCGGGAGCCGTGAAATATACGGCGCTGCCGCTTGTCGTGCTGCCGCTGGCCGGAGCCGTGTTGATCGTGGCGCGACGCCGTGCTGGTGAGCTGGTATTTTTTACGCTGGCCGCCGCGATGGTCTGCGGTCCCTGGTTCGCCAAAAACTGGGCATTGACCGGCAATCCAACGTATCCCCTGATGGCCGAGATGTTTGATGGCCAAACCCGCACGGAAGCCAAAAACGCCCAATGGAACGTGGCCCACCACCCGCCGAACTATGCGATCACGGACTTCGTCGGCCGTTTGGGCCGGTTGGCTTTGCGCAGCGAATGGATCAGCCCATTGCTCGCGCCGCTCGTGGCGCTTTCGCTGTTGGTCGTTCGAGATCGCCGCCGTGTGGGTGAATGTTTGTTGTACGCTTCGGTCTATTGGATCGTGTGGTGGTTGTTCACACACCGACTAGATCGATTCTGGGTGCCGCTACTGCCGCTCTTGGCACTGCTGGCCGGAGTCGGTGCCGCATGGCGTCGCGATCGCGCGTGGCGATGGCTGCTTGCGGCACTGCTGTTGTTCGGCCTGGCGGGCAACTTACTGGTAAGCGTTCTCGGGCCGGGTGGGTACAACCGCTACTTCGTGCGGCTTGCCAAGCTACGAGATGATCCGGAGCGTATGCCGCCGTGGTACGAGTATCTGGACCATCACGTTCCGCCTGGTCAGCGTGTGTTGTCGGTCGGAGACGCAGCCGTGTTCGATCTGCGCGTACGGGTGCTCTACAACACGGTATTCGATACGTGCCGCTTCGAGCAAATCGTGCGTGATCGGAGTCCTGACGAAATCCGCCGCCGGCTGGCAGACGTCTCGCATATTTATGTGAACTGGGGCGAGATCGCCCGCTATCGTTCGCCGGGGAACTATGGCTTTACTGACTTCGTGCAACCCCGGGTTTTCGACCGGCTGATCGCCGGGGGCATCCTCGACCCGCCGGTTGACAAATTCACTGATTCGCCGGTCGACATCTTTCCCGTTCGCCACGCGGCACATCGAGCGCCACGGTAATCGCGAAGAGCGGCACGCGTTCGAAGGACGCATTGCGGGGCACGCCATAGTAAGATGGTGTGGTTGCTGAGGCTCCGAATTCGCCTCGGGCAATTCGTGAACGTGACTTTAGCTTCGAGGGATTAAAAGCGTGCAAACCACCTTTCGTGTGCTAGGTGTATGGCTACTTTTAATAGCGACCGCCGCGGCGGAAGACGGTTCGTGGAAGCAGCCGCTTTCCCTCAAAGAGCGGGCGATTGAAGCGAACATTCTCAAACGGCACAACATCCTGGGGCTGTATCCTTCGCAAGTCATGATTCCGCCGAACCACCGGGCGATGGATATTTCAACGGCCACGCCGTACAGCGATATCGTGCATGCCGTCTGCTGGACGTCGAACTATTTGGCCGGTGCGTCGTATCGCTACCGATTTCTCAAACAAAGCGGCGCGCCGCCGGAGGTTGTCGCCGCGGCCCGTCGTCGGGCCGACGAATTATTCGAGGCCGTCTATCGCTGCCAACGAATCACCGGCGTGCGCGGCTTGCAGGCACGCGGTTATTTTCTCGGACACGGGCCGGTGTATGCGGAGCGATGGGGATCACGCTCGAGTGACGATTGGCATCAGGGCGAGGCCGATCATCAGGCCTTTCGCTGGCGCGGCGACCCGAGCCACCACAACTACAGCGATGCAATTCATGGGCTGGGGCAATATTACGATCTGGTCGCCGAAGGACCGCAGAAAGACCGTGCCCGACAGGCCATTGACGCGCTGGTCAGCTATTGGGTCGACAACGATCTGTTGATCCACAAGCTCGATCGATCGCGGCGTGCCGTTCCGATTCTCGGTTTGACCGACGGGCACACGCTCAACACCCGCGTGATGATGGCCATTGCCGGCGCGAAAGTCGCCCACCACGCCACGGGCAAGGCCAAGTTCAAACTGGTTTACGACCGCCTGCTCAAACAATACGGCGTTCGCGGGCTCAAATCGTTTCACTCGGAAAAGGATTTCGACGATGCCGAGCACGTTTTCTGTCACCTGGAAAATCTGTTTCGCATCGAAAAAGATACAGCGCTTCTCGACGCATACGGCGTCGTGGCCGACGGGCTGTGGCAAAACCACAAGCACGACAGGCAAAGTCTGTTCACGTATATTTATTACTCGATTCGTCCCCATGCGCCGGGCCGCGAAGAAGCCATGCAGCAGGCCTTGCGATCTTTGGTCACTTGGCCGACCGACATGACGCTCAAGCCGCGGATGAACAGCCTGTTCGCGGATCGCAAGCCGCCGTTTCCCGTCTATCAGGCAGCGTGGGACAACGAATACATTTGGAAGGGCAACCTGCTTCGAGCCGACGGTTGGCTCTCGCGAATCGTGACCTGCGTGGACGTGTCGCCTCAAGATCCGATGGTGATCGCCGCAGTCGACGAGCGGGGCGATCTTTACCTTTCGCGAGACGGCGCGGCCAGCTACGACGGTTGGCAGTGGCTCGAACATCAACCGCAAAGCCCGGTTCGCAGCGTCCGTTTTGGCGCCAAATCGCGCATGCTGGCGATTGCCTGTGACGGGGGGTTCTATCTGAGCACGACCGGGGGTGCGTCGTGGAAGCGACTTCCGCTTCCGGCGGATAGCGGCAAGCCGGTGCAAATCGTCTTCGACGCCGATTCCCCGTTGGCCCTTTACGCCGTCACGTCGAAAGGCATCTACCACAGCCGCGACTATGGCGAAGCGTATCTGGGGCAAAGCTGGACCGCGTTGACCGACGACCTGCCGCGCGATGCCGCGTTTCGCTTCTACGTGGCGGCCGGCCGGCCGGTGCGGCTGTTCGCGCGCGACCAAGAACGCTTCTTCACGAAAAAGGCGAACCAGCCGAAGTGGACGATTGGCGGGCAAGTGGGCCTGGGCGAGTATTCCACGCCGCTGAACTTCTTCGCCGTCGATCCCGCCAATCCCGAGCATGCGTTTGCCGGAGCCGCCACGCGCCCGGGGCAATTTCCGCTGCGAACCATTGTGCAGGAAACCACCGATGGCGGAAAAACGTGGAGCAATGATCAGAAAGCCGTGTTCAAAATTTATGCCGAGGGCAAGCTGCCGCAGTTTCTGGCCGCGCTGCCCGAAGGTCGACTTCAAGGCTTCGCCTTCGACCTCAATGACAAAAAGACGCTGTACGCCTTTGCCGAGCGCGGCATTCTCAGAAGCCGCGATGGCGGGCGGACATGGCAGGCCAAATAGGCGGGGCTCGATATTCCGCTAGTCAGAAGCCTCTGCGTACCACGCCATGGAAATATGATTTTCGCCGGCACGCCGGCTGGACTGTATTTGTCTCGCGATCAAGGCGAAACCTGGCAAACGGCGCATCTTACGTTGCAGTTCGTCAAGAATCGTCGCCACGAAATCGGCGGCGCCGCCTTCATCGATGCCTTCTGGCGCGGACGCTACTACGGATTCATCGACAACGAAACGGCCCGGCGCGTCCCATAGCCAACCTGCCTTGCGGGCCACGTCGGGGGCGAAAGCGGAGGGGCCGAAAATCCGCGATCGTCACACGGACCGATGCGCCGCAAGACGCCGATCCTGCGATGCCTGGCGGCGCGTGGTGGCATGTAAAGAGCAGGCGCGTCGAGGGGGGGCACCCCGGCACCGTAAGCGGCGCCCTATCGAGTCAAGAATCGGGGGCGATCTATTCGGCGGTTTTGTATATGCTAGCCGCGACTTAACCAATGGCCCGCGAGGCAATCGTGGCCGGCGGTTGGCAGCGTGAAGTTGGCAGGGGTCGTGAAGTTCGCCTCGCCGACGACGCAGCCGCGCTACGTTCGCTGAGGCTCAAGATTCTTGGCAAAGATTCTTGGCAGCGAAACGAAGTACCTCGGAGGAGTGTTTCTCACCTAGATGCCGCATGTTACGCCGCCCTCGTGACGTGCTTGGTCTCAAAAATGGAGTTCCTGGCGATGAAACGGCTGAAACGATGGTATCCGCCGATCGCGGTTATGTTGGCGGCCGCTTTGGTGTTTGCAACGGAAACGAGTTTCGCACAAGCGATCAACAAGTCACCGGGAATTGGCAGCCCGGCGCCTTCGTGGAGCAAGGTGGTGGGCACCGACGGCAAGCAGCATAGTCTGGCGGACTACCGGGAGGCCAAGTTGGTCGTGCTGGTGTTTACCTGCAATGGCTGCCCCGTGTCGCAAGCCAACGAATCGCGGCTCGTCGCGCTACAGTGTGATTATGCCAAGCGGGGCGTTCAAGTCGTTGCGGTGAACGTGAATCACAGTGATGAGGATACACTGGATGCAATGAAAACCATTGCCCAAGAGCACGGCTTCAATTTCCCCTACTTGTTCGACCCGGATCAAAACGTGGTTAGCGCCTATGGAGCGAAGACGACGTTGCACGTTTTTGTGCTCGATCCAGAGCGGCACATTGCCTACTTCGGCGCGTTGGATGATAGCCCGCTGAGCCCCGCGGGCGTCAAGAAGTCATACGTCCGCGACGCGCTCGATGCGTTGCTGGCCGGCAAAAAGCCACCCGTCACACAAACCAAATCGCGAGGCTGCAAAGTTCACGCCCATCGACGCGGCTAACGGTTTGCCTGGTCAGACGCTACGGCGTGAATCCTGCGGCCCGTTCGAGGCGGCAGGAACGCGCCGTTTCGCGGGGCATGACGCCGGGGCGGTTTCCTGGGCAGCTTCGCCCTGGGCAATTCTTCTATGCTTCCGTGCGATGGACCTCGCGCGGATCGCAGCCCCGAAGGCTCGGAAGTTTCCTTCCTCATGTGCAGCGGCTACGATAGCAGAAATCCTTATCTGCTCGCGTCGCGCTGGCCGTGGCACCCGGTTCATTCGACGAGGGCGGTTCTCTTCCCCCCTTCCGCACGGTACGATCAATCGTTTGTTGCCGGCGCGAAAGATGGCCATGGAACGCCCGGGTTGGCGATCGCCAACTGACAGGCATTCGAAGCCCAGTGGCATCCGGTGTCATTTTTTTGCGGGTTGTTGGGCGGGGCCGAGCCATTTTTTGCCAGATGCTTGGAAGACCGTGATTGGCCTGGGCCGTTTGATCGCGTGGGCGGCGCGACGAGCCATGATTTCTTCCGTTGTTGGCGTTGAGGGAAAGCTCTCGTAATTGCCTGAATCGGCGTTTTTGTCATGGTGAATCGTTCCGCAACCTCTGGCGCCCAATCGCGCCGCCCGGTGAGTTCGTCTCCCGCACCGGCGGGCGACGCGGCGACGCGGCGTCCGCTGGACGTTTCGATTACCGGCGTGATGTTGGCCGCCGCGGCGCGGCTGTTCAGCGGAGCCAGGGCGCGATGGGTCAACTGCGAACCGGATACCTGCCAGCGAATCTACTTTGCCAATCACACCAGCCACCTTGACGCGCTGGTGATTTGGTCGGCGCTGCCGCACAGGGTTAGGGCCTTGGCCCGTCCGGTGGCTGCTAAGGATTATTGGGAGCGTGGCATCGTCCGACCTTATCTCGCCAAGAACGTGTTTCACGCGCTGTTGATCGACCGCAAGAAGATCAAGGTGCACAACAGCCCGGTGCGCATGTTGCTCAGCGCGATTGGCGAAACTTATTCGCTGATTATTTTCCCCGAAGGGGGTCGCAGCCTTGACGGCACGGTCCACCCTTTCAAGAGCGGTCTTTACTATCTTTGCAAGAAACGGCCCGATCTCGAGGCCGTACCCGTCTATCTGGATAACATGAACCGCGTGTTGCCGCGAGGAGAAGTCTTGCCCGTTCCGCTGCTAAGCTGTATCACCTTCGGGCCCCCCATTTTCCTCGAAGCCGGCGAAACTAAGCAGTCTTTTTCGCAACGCGCCCGCCAAGCCGTACTGGCGTTGAAGGAGCGATGAACTTCTCGTTTGACCAAAAAAGCCTGTGGCTTGTGGTTGGCGTGGCCTTTGTGCTCGCCGTGGCCACCGCGATCGGGCAAATCCTCAGGCGCCGCACCGACACGAGCCTTAACCAGGCCACCATCGACGTGTTCATCCACCGTATCAACGGCTGGTGGTTGATGTGCTCCGTGCTGGCCGTCACCCTGTTGCTGGGTAGGACAGTCACGGTGGTTCTGTTCGGACTGGTTTCCTTTTGGGCCTTGCGCGAGTTTATCACGCTTACCCCCACCCGCACCGCCGACCATCGCACGCTGTTTTGGGTCTTCTTTTTCTTCACCCCGCTTCAATATCTACTCATCGGCATGGGCGAGTCGCAATACGGCCTCTACAGCATCATGATTCCGGTCTACGCCGTACTGTTCATTCTTGCGCGGGCCTCGTTTTCCGGCGACCCCAAGCGGTTTCTTGAACGCGCGGCCAAGATCCAAGCCGGGCTGATCGTTTGCGTTTACTGCCTGAGCTACGCGCCGGCGCTGATGAGCTTGAAAATCGAGGGTTACCCGGCGCCGGGGAACGAGGGCCGCAATGCCGGGTTATTGCTGTTTTTCGTGCTCGTCGTGCAAATGGGCGACGCTATGCGCTATGTGTGGGACAAGGCAGCCGGACAGCGTGTCATCGCTCCAGCGATCAATGCCACGAAGACGTGGGAAGGCTTCACCGGTGGGATCGGCTCGGCCACACTGTTGGGAACCGCGATCTGGTGGGTCACGCCGTTTCCGGTATGGATGGCCACGCTCGTTTCGCTGTTGATCAGCGTGATGGGGTTCTGCGGCGGGCTGACCATGTCAGCCATCAAACGTGACCGTGGCGTCAGCGACTATGGCACTTTGATCGAAGGCCACGTCGGCGTGCTCGACCGGCTTGATTCGATCTGCTTCGCCGCCCCCATCTTCTTCCACATCACCCGGTTTCTTTCCGGATCGGGCTGGCTGACCTGATCCATGCAAACGCGGCGATTTCAAAGGTCGTTCGAGACATCGAACGTTACCGACGAATGACGCCGGCGTGCGGCATCGAAGCGTCGAATTCGCGCCGCTCACGCGATGGCTGTGATCGGCTCGCGGCCGAAGTTGGCCCGGCTGCTCGGCCACCGGGGCTCTTCCCATCTCGTTGAAGAATGATTTGCCGCGGTTGCTGATATGGCTGCGGGCGCGTGACCTGCGTCATGCTGGATTGCCCTGCGTGACGCCCGGCGATCGGCTCGACACGACTATTTGCCAGCATACGCTGTTTCGCAGACGGCAAAGCGTCGTTGCCGGGCGTGGCGGTCTCGTCGGAGCGGCTTTTCCAGACACCGCGATTCGGCGTTGTGGCCAGCGCCGCCGAGTTCTTTGACGCCAGTGCGGCCCGTTGCTTGGCGGCCTCGGATCGCTCGGGATCTTGCCCGCGGTAAACCAACTTACCCACCGGCGGCGTCTGGTGATTGTCAGCCACGAGTGTCGCAGACGCTTTCTCCGGCGTGCGCATGGCCAACCGGGGGCTTCCTTGACGGACCCAACTCAGCCAAGCGATTTGCAACTCGGCCAATCCTTGATAGCCGTAGTGTTGCCGAAAGGCCCGGTCCCATTGATCGTCGGCCATGCCGTCGGCCAGAAAGGTGATGTATTTCCTTCGGCCCCATTGTTCGATCAAGAATCTTGCCAACGAATATCCCTCGGAGTACAGCGGCAGGATATCGTGGGGATATTCCTTCATGCGAACCATCTTGCTGAATGAAATGCCTCGATCGGTTTGCAGAAATTGAATCAGCATCCGCTGCTGTTTCGCCTGTTCCGACGGGTGTTCGACGGTCGTGCAAGCGCCCTCATCGGCCCAGCGCGGCAACGGTCGGCGAAAATGCGTGGCAAAGATCGTGTGCGTGACCTCGTGCGGCAGCACGGAGTCAAGAATTCGCTCCTCGGAGCCTTGGATCGTCATCTGCCAGCCGAAAACCTGCCCGTGGTCGAACACAAAGCTCGTCGCGCCACCGGCTCCCAGATGCGGCCCCACTTGAAGACGGATCGGGCAGGGCTGGGCCCACTTGGGCAGCGGCTTGCCGAGCCACAGAACGGCCAATTCGCGACGATACTTTTCGGCCATCTCGCCGGTCTGTTTCGCGAATCTGGCCGAAGGAGCCTGGACGACAAAGTTCGGCGTGCGATAGCTGGCCCCCATGGCGGACAACAATACGATCACCCACAACGCGCGGACAAGTCGAGCTTCCATGCTGACACACCTTCCCTGGTTTGTCCCACTAAGGCGACAGGCCGCGTCCATGGGGCCTGTACGGTTGGCCTCAGCCCACTAGCAAACCGTGAGCCAAAACCAGGACCACTTGGTCGCCGAACTCCAGTGAATCACGAAAACACATTCGGCCGGCAAGCTTTAGCAGTCCGGTGCAAAACCGCGACCGGCCATCTTCCGGCGTCGAGCGAAATGTAAGATTTGCAAAAGTCTAGCCAGTCGCACGCAGCCGACCTAGATCGATTTTCCAAACCGGCGGCCCCAGGGCGGCCGCTTCCTCGACGTCGCAACACATGCATGATGGCATGCCGGGAGGTCAAAACCGCCCGCGTGCTTGTTCAGGCGGGCTTTTTCAGCCTTCGGTAAGCCGGTGGATCAGGCACGCGTTAGCTTGCGGGAACTGGTACCGATCCAGCTCGTCGCGACGCACCCAGCGAAACGGCTTGTTCGGCCGCACCTTGGGTCCACGAAGGTCGCAGGCAAAGAAGTGCAGCTCGAGCCGCCCATGGTCGTAATCGTGCAACTCGACCGCATAGACCCCTGTGACGTAAACGATCAGCCCGGTTTCTTCTCGACATTCCCGTTCGGCGGCCCGCTCGGGCGTTTCGTTCGGCATGACTTTCCCACCGGGGAACTCCCACAAACCGGCCAGCGGCACGCCTTCGCCGCGAGGCCCGATGAGAAAACGGCCGTCGTGCCGAACCACGGCGACGGCAATCTTGATCCTTTCGTCGATCGACTTCACGGCGCGACCTGCTCACGATATTGGTCCACCATGCGGCCGGGTGAGCCCATCATGTTGTAGCCGGCGTCGACGTGCAGGATCTCGCCGGTAATTCCCCCCGACATGTCGGAAAGCAAAAATCCTCCGGCGCGGCCCACTTCCTCGTGCGTGATATTGCGGCCCAGCGGTGCCATTTGCTCATACAGCGTGAGCATGTCGTCCACGCCCGCCCCGCGACCGGCCAGCGTTCGCAGCGGACCCGCGCTGACCGCATTGACGCGAATCTGTCGTGGCCCGAGATCGAACGCCAGATATTTAACGATCGAGTAGAGCGCCGCCTTGCACACGCCCATCACGTTATAGCCGGGCACCGCCTTTTCGCCGCCGAAGTACGTCATGGTTACCATGCTGCCCCCGTCGTTCATAATCTCGCTAGCGGCGCCGGCCACGGCAATCAGGCTATAAGCGCTTATCTCCATGGCGAGCTTAAACCCTTCGCGGCTGGTTCGAATTGTGTCAACCTTCAAATCCTCCAACGGCGCGAAGGCGACCGAATGGAGCAGAAAATCGATTTGCCCGAACTCGTCGGCGGCCGTCTTCATCACCTCACCGATTTGTGCATCGTTGGTGACGTCCATGGGCACCAGGAACCGCGCTTTTTCGGCCTTGTCCGTCAGCAGCGCCACACGCCGCCGATTTCGTTGCCGTTTGTCGTCGGGACGATCCGGCAAATGCGTAAACCCACACTCGCCTCCCTCGGCCATAACATATTGTGCAATTGCCCAGGCGATCGAATGGTCGTTCGCCACGCCGACGATCAGCCCTTTCTTTCCGTCAAACAGGCCCATCACAATCCTCCTCCTGGCTCACCCGGCATGCCGGGCCGCGCCCAGGCCCCTTTCTTAAAAGCAGCCGTGGACACCACTCGCTTCGTCCCGCCAACGGCAGGCTGGGATATCTGCGATGCTATTTGCACGCAACATATCTATTTCAATGGGTTTACGCAATCCGCGATGCTTCCGAAGTCGGCTCTGCCGTGTCGGCGCTGTCGTGAGAATCCATTGTGCGACATCTATTTGAATTCGTTTTGGTGACATAATATAATGATAACGTTCTTCAGAATCGAAAACGCGACTATCCGTGTTGTTGTATTGATTTTCTTGGACGCATGAGCTGGGCCATGTCAGGTACAAAATCCTCGAATGCGGGCCGTTTTTCGCCGGATATTTCGGTCACTCCATCGTCGGCTCCGGCTGCTCTTGAGCTGCTTTGGCG
>Ga0114931_10002633_pt1 | contig 22786 bp, 30 predicted proteins | sample 2SBtaG_FD_89579 | JGI IMG/M metagenome (GOLD analysis project Ga0114931, IMG submission 89579) | Deep subsurface microbial communities from Kolumbo volcano to uncover new lineages of life (NeLLi) - 2SBTROV14_V59a metaG | ecosystem: Environmental > Aquatic > Marine > Volcanic | place: Kolumbo... | reverse complement strand
ATGGCGGCGGAAGATATTTCCGACATCATCCAGGGGCTGCGTGAAGAAGTGCTCAACAACTTGATTGATACCTATATGCCGCCTCAGAGCCTGGAGGAGCAATGGGATGTGCCGGGGCTGGAGACAGCTCTGCAGCAGGAGTTCGGCCTTTCCCTGCCGTTGAGTACCTGGCTGGAGGAAGATGAGGGTCTGCATGAGGAAACCCTGCGGCAGCGGATTCTTGAGGAGATGGTGCGGGTATACGCCGAAAAGGAAGATCTGGCGGGTGCCGAGGTGATGCGCGATTTTGAAAAGGCAGTGATGTTGCAGGTGCTGGACAGCAACTGGAAGGATCATCTGGCGGGTATGGATCATCTGCGTCAGGGTATTCACCTGCGTGGTTATGCCCAGAAAGATCCCAAACAAGAGTATAAACGCGAAGCCTTCGAGATGTTTTCCAATATGCTGGAAAGCCTCAAGCATGAGGTGATCAGTATCATTTCCCTGGTCCAGGTACATGCGGAGGATGATGTTCAGGCCATCGAGGCACAGCGTCGTTCACATGGGCCGCAGCAGTTTAGCCATCCGAATGCAGACGGCATTGGCCTGGATGAAAATGGTGAGCAGGCGGAAGAAATTCATCGGCCAGTGGTCAGGGAGGGGCGCAAGATTGGCAGGAACGAGCCTTGCCCCTGTGGTTCAGGGAAGAAATACAAACAGTGCCACGGGAAGCTGGTTTAAGGGAATACGGATCAATTCATTCTGCACTGAAAGGTAGTTTATGCCCTGTCTTTGCACGTTTCTCCACAAGATTCGCCTGAGCGCATGGCCGTTGGTCTGAAAGCGGACACTTCGCCGCTGTATCCTGTGGCGGGCATACGTCTGGGTGCCGTATCGGCAGGCATCAAAAAAGATGGCCGGGAAGATCTGGTGCTCATCGAGATTGCCCCGGGCGGTCATGCGGCGGCGGTTTTTACCCGCAATGCCTTTTGCGCCGCGCCGGTGACGGTGGCCCGCCGCCATCTGTGCAAGACACCACCGCGTTTTTTACTGATCAATTCCGGCAATGCCAATGCCGGGACGGGTGCGCCGGGTATTCAGGCCGCCTTAAGCTGCTGCACCTTCCTGGCTGAGCAGCAGGGCTGCCGGCCGGAAGAAGTTCTGCCGTTTTCAACCGGGGTGATCGGTGAGCCGCTGAATATCAGTGCTTTTCGCCGGGGTATCCCGCGGCTTTGTGGCAGTCTCAATGAGGCCGGGTGGTTGCAGGCTGCACAGGGGATCATGACCACGGACACCGTTTCTAAAGCCTTTTCTGAACGCCTGGAGATTGCCGGGCGGACGGTGACGTTGACCGGAATTTGCAAGGGCGCGGGAATGATCCAGCCTGATATGGCGACGATGCTGGCCTTTATTGCGACGGACGTGGCGCTTGCTCCCGATACCTTGCAGGATTGCTTGCAGCGGGCGGTGGCACAGTCATTTCACTGTATCTCCGTTGACGGCGATACCTCCACCAATGACGCCTGTGTGCTGCTGGCTACCGGCAGAAGCAGCCTGCCGTTGATCGAGGATGCCGACAGTCAGCCTGGAGCGCAGTTCATGGGCGCTCTGGTGCGTCTCTGCCGTCGGCTGGCGCAGGTGATCGTTCGTGATGGCGAGGGGGCGACGAAATTCATGACTATTGAGGTTTCCCAGGGGAGTACTGAAGCCGAATGCCGCCACGTCGCTTTCATCGTGGCCAATTCCCCGCTGGTCAAGACGGCTTTCTTTGCCAGCGATCCCAACTGGGGCCGTATTCTGGCGGCGGTGGGCAGAAGCGGTCTCGAACATTTTGCTATCGAAAGCGTGAATATCTTTTTAAATGAGCTTTGTATCGTGCGGCAGGGGGAACGGGCAGCGGACTATCAGGAGGAGGCTGGTTCCGAGGTGATGCAGCTCCCAGAGATCGTGGTGCGCATTGAGCTGGGGCGCGGTTCGGCGGCAGCGCAGGTCTGGAGCTGCGACCTGTCTTATGAATACGTGCGCATCAATGCCGAGTACCGCACTTGATCTGTTAGCTGCGAGTTCCTGGATACCAACTGTAGCAATCTGTCCGCTTTGACAGATTGTTACAGCCTGAGGATATTCCAGCGCTTACTTGATCTTGGCTTCCTTGTAGACCACATGCTTGCGGACAACGGGGTCATATTTCCTGATTTCCATTTTTTCCGGCATGGTCCGCTTGTTTTTGTCCGTGGTGTAGAAATGGCCCGTGCCTGCCGTTGAAACCAGTCTGATTTTCTCGCGCATTTCCAGGTCTCCTAGATCTTTTCGCCACGTTTGCGGATATCGGTCAGTACTTGATCGATGCCCAGTTTATCGATGATACGCATACCCTTGGAGCTGACCCGGAGGCGTACCCAGCGATTCTCGCTTTCCACCCAGAAACGATGGTTGTTGAGATTGGGCAGAAAACGCCGTTTGGTCTTGTTGTTGGCATGGGAAACGTTGTTTCCTGTGATCGGCCGTTTACCCGTTACCTGACATACCCTGGACATCGCGTATAACCTCCAAACTGGAATATGCAAAGGGAGCCTTTATAGCAGAATTACTGAACGCAGGCAAGCGCGGTGGTGCTATGCAGACTTGCTATCGGGGGCGTCCAGGCGTTGCCAGATCCTGCACTTCAGCAGGTAGAGCAGCAAAGTCAGCACCCCCAGGTAGGCCAGTACATAGTAGCCCAGGGTGTGTCGTTCATCGGCGTGCGGGTCGGCTGCCCAGTCCAGGAAGATTGCCGCCTCCCGGGCGGTTTTCCGAATCGCTTCGGGATCCTCCGCGCTACTGTATGAGAGGATGTCCGGCATCTTGATGCCGGGGAACAGGCTGTTGTCCACGCCACCAGCCTCGGTGGTATGAAAGCTGGTCAGCAAGGTATAAATGTAACGGGCGCCACCTTCCCGTGCCCTGGCCATCATTGATAAATCCGGGGGCACCAGTCCAAACATGGCTTTGCGTTGGTCCGCTGACATCGAGCTCAGCAGCGGCGCTTCCAGTGAAAGCTCGCCACGATAGCTGTCCACGGCTTTTTGCGACAGGCCAATGCTCAGAAGGTCGCGATAATGCAGATATTTCAGGTCGTGGCAGCTCATGCAGACGCCAGCGATGGTTTCAGCGCCGCGCTGCAGGATATCCGCACGATGATTGATCTCGAGGGGGCGCAGCTGCGTTTCACTGGCGGCACAAAGCGTGCTCATGGTCAGCAGGGTGAGGATGCACAGCCGATGAATCATGATTTCTTCCTGCCGGATTCGCGGGCCGCTTCTTCCTCCATGAAGGCCAGTACGGCGGGCGGCAGGCCTTTTGCCAGCAGCCATTTCTCTTCCTTTCTGGAGATGAAGGGCAGCAGGCTGAACAGCAGGAAGTAAATGAAGGTAGCCGCCTGGCCCACCTGCATCAGGACACCGTTGGGTGGCTGGGCACCCACATAGCCCAGCACCAGAATATCGACCATGAAGAGATAGAACAGGGTTCGGTAAACGGGCCGGTAACGCGCCCCCCCGGGGATCTTGCAGCGGTCCAGAAAGGGCAGGGCAGCGAAAATCATAACGGACAGGCTCATGGCGATCACGCCACCCAGCAGGTCAGGTATCGATCTCAGAATGGCGTAGAAGGGGAGAAAATACCACTCCGGTTCAATATGGGATGGCGTCTTCAGAGGGTTGGCGGGAATATTATTATTGGCCTCGATGAAGAAATCCGGGTTAAAAAACACAAAATAGCAATAGATGATCAGAAATAGTCCCAGGCCATAGAGATCCTTGATGGTGAAGTAGGGGTGAAAGGTGATCTGTTCATTTTTTGCCAGCTCGATCCCGGTAGGATTGCTGCTTTTGACATAATGCAGGGCGATCAGATGAATAAATACCATGCCCATGATGAGGAAGGGAAACAGGTAATGCAGCACGAAGAAACGAGACAGGGTATCGTCGCCGATCGTAAAACCACCGCGCAGCCAGACCACGATCTGGTCGCCAAAGAAAGGCGTGGCACGGAACAGGTTGGTGATCACTTGTGCGCCCCAGTAAGACATCTGTCCCCAGGGAAGAAGATAGCCCATGAAGGCGGTGGCCATCAGCATCAGCAGTAGCACCTGGCCGCTCCACCACATCAGCTCGCGGGGTTTGTGATAACAGGCATAGTACAGAGAGCGCGCCATGTGGATATAGATGATGGCGAAAAAGGCCGAGCCGCCGGTGGAATGCATATAGCGTATCAGCCAACCATAATTGACCTCCCGCATGATGTGTTCTACGGACCCTAAGGCCAACTGGGCATCCGGTTTGTAATGCATGGCCAGAAAGATACCGCTGAGGACCTGGAGCAGCAGCACGAATCCCGCCAGAAAGCCGAAATTCCACCATGAACTCAGATTGCGCGGCGTCGGGTAGCCGGTGAGCTCCTTGTTGATAAAATGGGATAAGGGAAAACGCCTGTCGATCCAGTCAACCATCCTGCTCATGATATTTCCTCTGTCGGTACGCCGGAAACAAGTCGCAGCGACTTATGCCTTTTTGATGATGATCCTGGTATCTGCCACGAATTCATAGGGGGGCAGATCCAGATTGCGTGGTGCGGGGCCATGCAGGATCCGGCCGCTGTTATCGTAGACACTGCCGTGGCAGGGACACAACCAACCCTCTTCCCTGCGGTTAGGGACACAGCCAAGGTGGGTGCAGATGCCGACGACGACCAGCCATTCCGGGTTCTGAACCCGCTTCTCATCCGGTTCCGGGTCCTTGTTGCTGCCGGTGGATGCTTCCATAGCGCTGATTTGGTCCGCCGTACGGTGCAGAATAAATACGGGTTTGCCCTGCCAGAGGACTGTCTTTTCCTCTCCTGCGGGAATATCGCTGAGATCCACCTCTGTACTGGCTTTGGCCAGCACGTCGGCAGTGGGGTTCATGCTGTTGATGAATGGCCATGAAGAGGCGGCGATCCCGGCCCCTGCTACGAAGCAGGTGGCAGTACCGAGAAAATCCCTTCTGCCATGATCCTGGGGCTTGTCTTGTTTCTTCTCCGACATACGGCTGATTCTCGAATTTGGTGTTTACAGTGAAGCGGAACCCTGCCCATGGCGAGGCGTGGCTCTCACTACGGACAATTCGCTTATCGGCATGGCCGCGCTATTCTTTATGATGGCGCGGCTTGCGTCAAGTATTATTATGCCGGCGTTCAGGTGGCTTTTACGGCCCTGCAGTGTGGGCGCTTTGTCGTGCCCCTGGCGGTGGCGAATTTATGTTATGTTTCTTGCGAAGACGTCACATGAATGTCATAAACGCTGCCTATACTGCTTGCGAATCGGGGCATACTGTTTTTCCCCGCTGACATTGATTTAAAGGAGAGGTAAGCATGAAAAAGATATTCTTTGCGGCCGCCCTGGTTGCTGTGGGTGGGATGATGGCAACATCGGTTGCTTTGGCAGGGCGTAGCATCAATGGCGCGGGTGCAACCTTCCCGTACCCGGTTTATGGCAAATGGGCGCATGCCTACTACAAGAAAACCGGGGTCCGGCTGAATTATCAGTCCATTGGTTCCGGTGGTGGCGTCAAACAGATCAAGGCAAGAACCGTGGATTTCGGCGCCTCTGATGCGCCGCTGAAGCCCGCAGTACTGGAAAAGTTCGGTCTGATGCAGTTTCCCATGATCATGGGCGGGGTGGTGCCGGTGGTGAATGTTCCGGGCATCAAGGCCGGTGAGTTGAAATTGACCGCTGCTAACCTCGCGGCAATCTACCTGGGCAAGATCAAACGCTGGAATGATGCGCACATCAAGGCGGATAATCCGGCCTTATCCCTGCCTGACCGGGAAATCACCGTGGTGCATCGCGCCGATGGTTCCGGTACCACGTGGATTTTTACCAACTATCTCACCAAGGTCAGTGATGAATGGGCGGATAAGGTCGGTAATGCCAAGTCGGTCATGTGGCCTGCCGGTGTGGGTGGCAAGGGCAACGAAGGCGTGGCCGCTTTTGTAAGAAAGCTGAGGGGTAGCATTGGTTATGTGGAATACGCCTATGCCCTGCAAAATCATATGGCCTATGCTCTGCTGCAGAACCGTGCCGGTCACTTCGTTGCGCCGACTGCAGAGAATTTTCAGGCGGCTGCTGCAGGGGCAGACTGGGCACACAGCAAGGGTTACTATATGGTGCTGACGGATCAGCCCGGCGCCAATTCCTGGCCCATCACCGGGGCTTCCTTCATCCTGATGTACAAGGAACAGGCCAGGCCACAACAGGCACGGGAAGTGCTGAAATTCTTTGACTGGAGCTACCGGCATGGCGCGCAGATGGCGGCCGCGTTGGATTATGTCCCGATGCCGGCAGCAGTCATAAAGATGGTAGAGGCCACCTGGCGCAAGGTACTACACGATCGCTCCGGTCAGGCGATCTGGCCCTGAGAGAGTGGCAACATAGCAGTCGAAAAGGTCGGGTTGCATCCCGGCCTTTTAATTTTTATATCGGTCTTGCAGATTTCAGCGGCTAGGCAGGGTATTGCCCTTTCTGATGGCGGTTATTGCGTGCCGGCGGTAGTGCAGCTAGTATTAGGCACAAAATACCGGATTTTTCCGGGGGAGGGCGCATGCGCGCAACGGGGAAAAAAGCGTGGGGTGATACGGTGTTCAAGGGGCTGACCCTGAGCTTTGCTGTCGGCCTCCTGTTGCTGTTCATTGCCATTGTGGTGGTCCTGTGGTACGCCTCCCTGCCGTCGATCCATAAATTCGGCTTTTCGTTTCTTAGCAGTAGTGTCTGGAATCCGGTCAAGGATGATTTTGGGGCAGTAATTCCCGTTGTCGGTACGCTGGTTTCTACCCTGCTGGCCATGTTATTTGCGATCCCGATCAGCATTGGTATTGCCTTGTTTCTGGCGGAGCTGGACCCCGCGTGGATAAAAACGCCATTCGGCGTCGCCATCGAGCTGCTCGCCGCCATTCCCAGCATCGTTTACGGTATGTGGGGTTTGTTTGTCTTGTCACCCTTGATGGCCGATCATGTGCAACCCTGGCTGAGCGAGCATTTCGGTTTCATCCCCTTGTTTAGTGGGCCCCCCATGGGTATCGGTATGCTTACTGCCGGACTGGTTCTGGCCTTGATGATTTTGCCCTTTATCGCTTCGGTTACGCGGGATGTTTTTCAGATGGTACCCTTGAATCTCAAGGAGGCTGCCTGGCATGGGGTGTACGACGTGGGAAGTGGTGCGGGATGTCATTATTCCCTATGGCATGAAAGGCATCGTCGGCGCTGTTTTCCTGGGTATGGGGCGTGCCCTGGGAGAAACCATGGCGGTTACCTTTGTTATCGGCAATGCCTTCCATCTGTCCTGGTCGCTGTTTGCTCCCGGGAACTCCATTGCTTCCACGCTGGCCAATGAATTTACCGAGGCCGACAGTGATGTCTATCTGTCCTCGCTGGTTGAGTTGGGGCTGGTGCTGTTCGTGATTACCTTTGTCATTCTTGGCCTGGCCCAACTGTGGCTCCGGCGGGGCGCACAGGCGGCGGGTCGATGATGCGCCAGCGACGGCGGAACTTACTGAATTACCTGGTCCTGATAGCCTCTGGTCTGGCGACCTTGATTGCCTTGGTAATGCTGGGCTGGATCCTGGGTGATGTGGCGCTGAAGGGTATCGGGGCCATCAACTGGGATTTTTTTGCTGAGCTGCCGGCCCCGCCCGGCGAGCAGGGCGGGGGGCTGGGTAATGCGGTTCTGGGTACTTTTTTGATGACCCTGATGGCGGCCATGATGGCTGTACCCTTCGGAGTCCTGGTCGGCACCTATTTATCCGAGTTCGGTCGTGACAGCATGATGGGGCGGATCGTACGCTATTTTTCGGATATCCTGGTTTCCGCACCTTCCATTATTATCGGTGTCTTTGTCTATATCATCATGGTAAAGCCGATGGGACATTTCTCCGGTTGGGCAGGAGCGGTTTCACTGGCCATTATCATGTTGCCGGTAGTTTCCCGCACTACCGAGGAAATGCTGAAACTGGTGCCCCATGAGTTGCGCGAGGCGGCTCTGGCGCTGGGGGCGCCCTACTGGAAGATTATGCCGCAGGTTATCTATCGTGCCGCCGTTGCCGGTATCATCACGGGTATCATGCTTGGTGTGGCGCGGGTGGCGGGTGAAACTGCCCCGCTGCTGTTTACGGCCCTGAACAGCCCTTATTGGATGCAAAGTATGAATGAACCGCTGGGGAACCTCACGGTAGCGCTCTTCAACTACGCCATGAGTCCCTATGATGATTGGCATTCGCTGGCATGGGGCGCGGCTTTTCTCATCACCATGGCGGTGCTGGCTACGACGATTATTACGCGACTTGTACTGCATAAAAGGAGCGGACATTGATATCGGCAGACCCTATCAATCAGACGGCCCAGGCAAATGAGATCAAGTTGTCCGTGCGGGATCTCAATTTTTTTTATGGTGACAAGCAGGTGTTGTTTGCCAATACGCTGGATGTCGCCAGGAACCGGGTAACCGCCTTCATCGGGCCTTCAGGATGTGGTAAATCTACGCATATCCGCACTTATAATCGTATGTTTGATCTCTACAAAGGACACCGGGCGGAGGGTGAGATCCTGCTGGATGGCATCAATATCCTTGATGCGAAGATCCCGGCGCTGACATTGCGCCGCAGGGTGGGTATGATCTTTCAGAAACCCACACCTTTCCCGATGTCCATTTTCGATAATATCGCCTATGGTCTGAAGTTGCATACCAGTCTGCGTGGTAGCGCCATGGCTGAAAAGGTGGAAGGGGCCTTGCGTGATGCGGCCTTGTGGGAAGAAGTCAAGGATATGCTAAACAAACCGGGCACCGCGCTGTCCGGGGGGCAGCAACAGCGCCTGTGCATTGCCCGAGCCCTGGCAGTGCAGCCGGAGGTTATCCTTATGGATGAGCCCTGTTCGGCGCTGGATCCTATTGCCACCGCCAAGATTGAGGCACTGATCGATGAACTGAAAGAGAAATTTACGATTATTATCGTGACCCACAATATGCAGCAGGCGGCACGGGTGTCGGATTTTACGGCATTCTTTTTTATGGGGAAGCTGATTGAGTTTGGCGAAACGAATACCCTGTTTACATCGCCTGTGGAGCAGCAGACAGAAGATTACATCACCGGACGCTTCGGTTGATGAGGAGAAGAAAATGCCAGAACATACCCTGACGCGCTTCGATGCGGAGTTGGAGGACCTCAAATCATTGCAGGTTGCCATGATCAAGATTGTCCGCAAGAATATCAAGCAGAGTCTGCAGGCCCTGCGTGAGGGTGACCTTGAGCTGGCGGCCAGGGTGATCAAGCAGGATGAGGCCGCCAATGCGCTGGAGGTGCAGGCGGACGAGGCGGCGCGGGCGCTGATTGTACGCCACCAGCCTGCAGCATCGGATTTGCGTTTTGTCTTCGCCGCCACAAAAATCGTCACTGATCTGGAACGCATGAGCGACCTGGCGGCCAATATTGCTCAGGATGTGCTGCGCATGAAAGAGCAGCGGCCGCAGAGTCTGGGCGCGATCCGATATGCAGGATCTGATTCTTGATCAGCTGAAGCGTGTCAGAGATGCCTACCTGAACCGTGATACCCATCTGGCACAGACCGTGATTGAACACGATCAACGCATCAATGAAGCCTTCGCCAATACTCAGCGGGTCATGTTGACCTATATGGCGGAGAATCCGGCTGCCCTCAGCCAGTACATGGCGCTGATCAATATCGCCAAGGTGCTGGAGCGTATTGGTGACCATATTACCAATATCGCTGAAATGGTCATTTATACCGTGATTGGTCACGAGGTCCGCCATATTGACCGCGATAAACTGACGGAACTGCTCAGCGACGAGGATGATGATGAATGAGATTTCACCGTTTAGAGCAGGCCCTGGCTGGCGAAAGAGACCGTTTCACCATCACCAATGATGAGGTGATCCAGGACACGAATATCAACCAGGGCCAGGGAGTCAACCAGGCGGCGGGTGATGGCGATATCTGCCTGGCTGGCTTCAGCCACGCCGGAAGGATGGTTATGGGCCAGGATGACAGCAGCAGCATTGTTGGCCAGCGACTGTTTGACGATGACACGGGGATGTACGCTGGCACCGTTAATCGTACCGTGGAAGAGTTCCTCGAAACCCAGCACCCGGTGGCGGTTATCCAGAAACAGGCAGCCGAATACTTCGTGGGGGCGATCGCGTAGCAGGGCTGTCAGGTAGGCGCAGGTGTCATCAGGATTGCTCATGACGTCGCCGTGCTACAGTACTTCCCGCAGGTGGCGTCTACTCATTTCCAGGACGGCCTGAAGCTGGGTGTATTTGGCGGTTCCCAAACCCTTGCTGCGGCAGAAACGGTTGTGATCCGCCTCCAGCAGTGCCCGCAGGCTGCCGTGTTCCAGTAGCAGCTCGCGCGCCAGATCGACCGCGGTTTTTCCCTGGCAGCCGGTGCGCAGGAAGATCGCCAGCAACTCGGCGTCCGAAAGGGTGGCAGGCCCCTGCTGCAGGAGTTTTTCCCGGGGACGCTCCCCGGCGGGCCAGTCGGTGATGGGCATGGTTGACACTCCCTGTCAATGATGAACGAAACGCAGGAGCACCGCTTCCTGCTACAATCCCTGTTGAGGACAAGCATAGCGTGCGATGAAATTACTGGCAAACAAACGTATCCTGCTGGGGGTAACCGGGAGCATTGCCGCCTATAAGAGTGCCGAGCTGACCGGGCGCCTGCGTGATGCCGGGGCGGAGGTCCAGGTGGTCATGACCCGTGCCGGGGCGGAGTTCATTACGCCGCTGACCTTACAGGCGCTATCCGGCCGGCCTGTGTATCTGCACACCATGGATGTGGAGAGCGAGACGGCCATGGGGCATATCCAGCTGGCTCGTTGGGCGGATGTCCTGTTGATCGCGCCTGCCAGTGCTGATTTTATTGCCCGCCTGGCCCATGGGCAGGCCGATGATCTGCTGGCTACCCTGTGTCTGGCTGCGGAAGTCCCACTGGCGGTGGCGCCCGCTATGAACCGGCAGATGTGGCAACAGTCCGCGATCCAGGCCAATATCCAGCTGCTCAAGGCACGCGGTTTTCATTTATGGGGCCCTGCGGATGGTCCGCAGGCCTGCGGTGAGCGCGGGCCGGGCAGGATGCTGGAGACGCCGCAGCTACTGGCGCTGACTGCGGCACTGTTTCAGAGCGGCTGCTTGCAGGGGCGACGACTATTGATTACTGTCGGGCCTACCCGGGAAGCCATCGATCCCGTGCGCTTTATCTCCAACCGTAGTTCCGGCAAGATGGGTTTTGCCCTGGCGGCGGCGGCTGTGGAGGCGGGGGCGCTGGTGAGCATGGTTGCGGGTCCGGTGTCGCTGGAACGACCGGATCGGGTACAGTGGGTGCCGGTGGAGACGGCGGCACAGATGTACCAGGAGGTGATGAGCAGGGTGGCGGAGCAGGATATTTTTATCGCCGCGGCTGCCGTTGCGGACTATCGTCCACAGGCTGCGTCGGCACAAAAAATCAAGAAGCAGGCGGAGGAAATCACCCTTAGTCTGGTGCGTACCGCAGACATACTGGCCGCGGTGGCCGCTTTGCCGGCGCCACCTTTTACGGTAGGATTTGCCGCGGAGACCGAGGCGCTGGCGAAAAATGCCCGTGCCAAGCTGCGGGAGAAATCCGTGGATGTGATTGTTGCTAACCGGGTGGGGCAGGTGGGTAGTGGCTTCGACAGTGATGACAATGAATTGCAGGTATTCTGGGGGACTGGCGAGGTGGCATTTCCGCATGCGGCCAAAACAGCCTTGGCGAGAAAACTGATGGGGCTGATTGCAGAGCGATATGATGCGAAAAATTCAACTGAAAATTCTTGATCAACGCCTGGGTCGGGAGCTTCCGCTGCCCACGTATGCAACGGCGGGTTCTGCCGGTATGGATCTGCGCGCTTGTCTCGATGCACCGCTGGCAGTGGCGCCGGGGGAATCGCAGCTGATTCCCACCGGCCTGGCTCTCCATATCGCCGATCCTGCCTTGGCGGCGGTATTGTTGCCGCGTTCGGGGCTGGGTCACAAGCATGGCATTGTACTGGGGAATCTGGTGGGACTGATCGATTCCGACTATCAGGGGCAGGTCTTCGTGTCCTGCTGGAACCGTAGCGATCAGCCCTTTACTATCAAGGTGGGGGAGCGCATTGCACAGCTGGTCTTCGTCCCCGTGGTGCAGGCCGACTTCGAGGTTGTCGATGAATTCACCGACAGCGACCGGGGGGCGGGCGGTTTCGGCCATACCGGGCGGCATTGAGCAAGCGTGAGCGCTCATTGAGACGGCAACGAGAGGATACCATCTTGACAGAGAACAGGCAGAGCAGTCACCCGGCACTATCCCCATCCATCTTCAAGGCCTACGATATTCGCGGCATCGTTGGGGAGACCCTGACTGAGGCGGTTGTCTACGAGATCGGCCGGGCCATTGCCAGTGAGGCCGCCACTCGCGGCCAGGGCAGCATCATTGTGGCACGTGATGGCCGGCTATCCGGGCCGGATTTTATTGTGGCCTTGAGCCGAGGGATTCGGGATAGCGGTCTGGATGTCATTGATCTGGGTATGGCGCCCACCCCGTTGTTGTATTTTGCCATCCATACCCTGGGTACGCGTTCCGGCGTGATGGTGACCGGCAGTCACAATCCGCCAGCGTATAATGGTTTCAAAATCGTCATCGACGGTGAAACGCTCTCCGGGGGTACGATTCAATCACTGCGGCAGCGCATCGAGCAGCAGGATTACATCCAGGGTGCCGGCCAGTACACGACTCAGGATCTTTCGGCGGCGTATATCGAGCGGATTAGCGCAGATATTCATCTGGCGCGGCCGCTCAAACTGGTGGTGGATTGTGGCAACGGAGTGGCCGGAGTGGCGGCACCACGTTTGTTGCGTGCGCTGGGTTGTCAGATCAGTGAGCTGTTCTGCGAGGTGGACGGCAGTTTTCCTAATCACCACCCCGATCCCAGTCAGACAGAGAATCTGCAGGATCTGATCCAGGCAGTTATCAGCCAGGGTGCCGATCTGGGGCTGGCCTTTGACGGGGATGGCGACCGTCTGGGGGTGGTCGACGCTAGCGGTACTGTCATCTGGCCGGACCGGCAGATGATGCTGTATGCGACGGATATCCTCACTCGTCATCCCGGGGCGGAGATTATCTATGACGTCAAGTGCTCCCGCCATCTGGACAAGGTCATTGCGGAACAGGGTGGGCAGCCACTCATGTGGAAGACCGGTCATTCACTGATCAAGGCGAAGATGAAAGAAAGCGGCGCCCTGCTGCCGGGGAAATGAGTGGCCATATCTTTTTCAAGGAACGTTGGTATGGATTCGATGATGCACTGTACACGGCCGCCCGCCTGCTGGAGATTCTGGCTGCGGATCAGCGTGTGCCGGCGCAAGTTTTTGCCGCGCTGCCCGATGCCGTATGCACGCCCGAGTTACGGGTAGAGATGGTGGAAGGAGAACACTTCCGCTTCATGGAACAGTTGTGTTCCCGACAATTATTTCCCGATGCCAGGGTGTCGACCATTGATGGGATCCGTGCCGAATTCAGTGATGGCTGGGGGCTGGTTCGTGCTTCCAATACCACGCCATCTCTGATCATCCGTTTTGAGGCAGACACTGAAGAAGCCCTGCAACGGATCCAGGAAACCTTCAGGACGGCGATATTGGCAATCGAGCCGTCTTTGAATCTGCCCTTTTAAATATGAGAGATTTCAACCCGGAATTATTTTCCTAGGAGCCTGTCGGACTTAGGAACAATCTACTGCGCTGATGGGAAAGCGGCCCAAATCTCTGCAATTTTTCCTTACGTAGCGCCACCACTATGCGCCTCAAAATCCCAAAGATTTGTGCGCGCTTTCCCACCATGCTCGCTACGATTGCCTAAGTCCGACAGGCTCCTAGTATCCAAAACGGGTGATAAAGGGGCTGAGCTTTTTCATCACCGGCCGCATGTCTTCGCTATAGCGTTGCCAGCGATATCTGGCACGCGTATAGATTTTTTCAGTGACCTGATTGTAGCTCGGGGTATTGATGTGGCTGCGTTCCCGGGCGTGCTGATTATATTCCAGGACCCGTTCATCCCACTTCAAGTCGAGAAATGCTAGTAGCTGGTGGATTTCATCGCTAAAGTTCTCGATCAGATTTTCATATTTTATAACGTGGTAGTTAATTGGCAACAAGCGCGTATAACGATGCCACAGTTCCATGACCTCGGCATACAGCACAGCGGTGCGCTCAAGCGTATAGAAATTATCCATGGCTTCATTGGGAGCAAAGGCTTGCATGAAGCAACTCAGACAGACATCGCAGGGATGGCGTAGTGCGAGTATAAATCTGGCATTGGGAAAGACTCTGGTGATTAGACCGGTATGAACAATATTGAGTGGGAGTTTGTCTATGAACAGACCGTCAGATGTGGGCTCCAGGTATTGTGCCGCCAGATGGAAATAGTGTTGCTGTAATTGCGCTGCCTGCTGTGCATCCAGAGTAGCCAGCGCCTGGGGGTAGCCTTGTGGTGAACGGGCAAGAGACTGGCAGAGTTGCTCGATGATTGCCCGTTCCTCAAGGACCTGCAGTCGGGGGTGACTGTCGAGAATCTGGTCCAGCAGGGTCGTGCCGGAGCGGGGGAAGCCGATCAGGAAGATGGGCGCTAAGTCGGTCGCAGGTATCGGGGGTGTCCATCTTGCCAGCCACGCTTCAGTAAAAATTTTCCGGATATTGCGAACCCTGTCAGGTAGTAGTTTCCAGGCTTACGTCCCCGTGCGAGCAACCGGTTCCCCTCCTGGAAATGCCTGAATGCCTGCCTGCTATCTCCTCTGCGATCATGTAATTTGCCCAGTTCGAAATGGATACGGAAGCTCTCGGGCATGCCGGTAATGGATTCCAGTTGTGCAATGGCCTCATTAATCTTGCCCTGGCGCCGCAGCAGGGTGGCAGCCAGGCGCCGGGTCAGGGGGTTCTCGGGCTCCAGCGCCAGGCTCCGGCGTAAATGATGTTCACTCTCAGGCAGTTGATTGGTCATCTCAAAAATATCTGCCAGCTGATAGTGAGCGTTGGCATAGTCGGGGTCGAGTGATAGTGCCTGCTGGTAGCAGTCAATAGCCTGCCCATAAAGATTCTGTTGTTTTAATAAGGCGCCAAGATCGGCATGGATACAGGCATTGTCGGGGGCCAGCGTGATGGCGCTGCGCAATGCTTTTATCGCCGTGTCTGCCTGTTCAATATTCTTTGCCGCCAGGGCCAGATAAATATAGGCCTGGAGATGATCCGGTTTTAATTCGATCACCCTGCGAAAATGGATGATTGCCTGTGCATCTTTGTTTTCCTGTTGCAGCAGTATGCCGGCATTGAAATGGGCCGCTGTATGGTCGGGATTCGCCTCCAGCACCCGGCGGTAATTTTTCAGGGCCTCATCATGATTTCCCTGAACCTGGTAGCTTGCACCCAGGAAATAATAAGCATCAAGCAGATCGGGAAGATGTCGCAGTGTCTGTTGGCAGCATTCAATGATATGTGCATAGGCCTCACGTCTGCGATAGATTAGACACAGCTGGCTCAGGGCCCGGCTGTATAATCTCGGGCTATTGGCCTCATCAAGCGGGGGGGCCAGTATTTTGCGGTATTCCTCTTCAGCCCGCAGCAGTTTGCCGGCCGATAGAAAACTATCCGCCTGTTGTAACAAGGCTTGTTTACCAGCAGTCTGTTCAGTAGCCGATGATGGCTGAGCTGATGGGTCGTTGTCGCGTTGCTTCATTGTTCTCGCTGAGCTTCTGTCATTGGGCAGGACTATATTATCGCTTGAAAACTTGACCAGGGGGATATAGCAGCCCATAACGTCGTCATGATTGCCGATAAAATAACAGTATCGCCTGCGGTTGCAGCTTGCAAATCGGTGTGATGCTGTCTTAAGCTCTGCTTTTAATCCTTGTGACAAACCGATGACCTTATCCCGCACTTCCGCTACAAATTTCGCCCAGGTGCTGATTGAGGCCCTGCCTTATATCCAGCGCTTTGCCGGCAAGACCATTGTTATCAAATATGGCGGTAACGCCATGGTGGATGACGCCCTGAAGCTGGGGTTTGCCCGGGACATTGTGTTGATGAAGCTGGTAGGAATGAACCCGGTTGTGGTGCATGGCGGTGGTCCGCAGATCGGGCAGTTACTGGAGCGGGTAGGTAAGGAGTCGCGTTTTATCGATGGTTTGCGGATCACCGACCGGGAAACCATGGATATTGTCGAGATGGTGCTGGGCGGTCTGGTAAATAAGGAAATCGTCAGTCAGATCAATCATCAGGGGGGCTCTGCGGTAGGACTGACGGGCAAAGACGGTGGGCTGATCCGGGCAAAGAAACTGATGCTGAGTCGCAATACGGCAGAGGCCGATGCCCCGGAGATCATCGATATCGGACATGTGGGCGAGGTGACGGCGATTGATACCTCGGTAGTGGATATGTTGGTCAGCGGTGATTTCATCCCCGTGATCGCGCCTATCGGCGTAGGGGCTGACGGCCAGTCGTATAATATCAACGCGGATACCGTAGCCGCCAAGGTTGCCGCAGTCCTGCAGGCAGAAAAGATCATGCTGCTGACCAATACGGCGGGTGTGCTGGATGGTGCAGGCAAGGTGCTGACCGGGCTGACGGCGGAGGATGTCGATCGACTGGTTGCTGAAGGCGTGATTCATGGCGGTATGCTGCCCAAGGTTCACTGTGCCCTGGATGCCATCCAGTCGGGTGTCAGTACGGCCCATATCATCGATGGGCGGGTAGACCATGCCGTGCTGCTGGAGATCTTTACCCATGAGGGTGTGGGTACCCTGATCAGTCGCTAACATGGATCACCCGGTGGCCTGGGGGGCACAGCTGGCGCTGTTTTTCATTGCCCTGTTGGCCAATCTCTTTTCTGCCTTTTCCGGTGGTGGTGCCGGGCTGATCCAGCTGCCGGCACTGATTTTTCTCGGCCTGCCCTTTGGTCTGGCTCTGGCGACCCATAAAGTGGCTTCTGTCGCCCTGGGTCTGGGGGCGACCCTGCGCTATCTCAGGGCTGATATCATCGAGAGGAAGTTCGCTCTGTTTATGCTTGGCTGCGGTTTGCCGGGGGTGTTCTTGGGCGCGAGTGTCATTCTTGCTGTGCCGGATCGTCTGTCCAGGCTTGCCCTGGGAGTGTTGACCATGGGGCTAGGCTTGTATTCGTGGTTAAACCCTGATCTGGGGTATCAGCAGGGGAATCGGCACCGCGACCGCCGGGGCTATTTTATCGGTGGGGCGGTGCTGTTCCTGATCGGTGTGCTTAACGGTTCCCTGACTTCGGGGACCGGACTGTTCGTGACCTTGTGGCTGGTTGCCTGGTTTGGTCTGGATTACAAGCGCGCAGTGGCCTATACCCTGATTCTGGTCGGTCTGTTCTGGAATGCCTGCGGTGCCCTGACCCTGGGGTTTCAGGGCGCGATACAGTGGAGTTGGTTGCCGGCCCTGCTGCTGGGTTCACTGGTGGGCGGGTTTCTGGGGGCCCATCTGGCTATCATCAAAGGCAACCGCTTGATCAAACGCGCCTTTGAGCTGCTTACCCTGTTGGTGGGGGGCAAATTGATGGCCGGATGAGGGCTTAGGAAACGCCGTATTTCACCTGGTAGGTGCGGATGCTTTTCAGCTCGGCCGCCATCCCGGGTTTTTCTTCGAGATAGCGGATCAGGGTATCCAGGCAGGCAATACTGATCACTTTGATTCCCAATGCCTGTTCAACCTCCTGAATAGCTGACAGGGTGCCGTTGCCCCGTTCCTGGCGATCAAGCGCGATGACGACGCCGGCCACCTTCGCGGCAGCCTGTTCTATGATTCGGGTCGATTCACGCACGGAAGTCCCGGCAGAAATCACATCATCGATGATCAACACCCGCCCGTCCAGTTCGGCGCCCACCGTGGTGCCTCCCTCGCCATGAGATTTCACCTCTTTGCGGTTGAAGGCGTAGGGGACAGAGCGCTGGTGTTGGTCGTTGAGGCCGATGGCGGTGGCGACGGCCAGCGTGATGCCCTTATAGGCCGGCCCGTAGAGCATATCGAATTCAATGCCTGATTCTATAATGGCAGCGGCATAATAGCGGCCCAGTTCGGCAATCGCCTGGCCGGTGTTGAACAGTCCGCTGTTGAAGAAATAGGGGCTATGACGGCCGGATTTAAGCGTGAATGCACCAAAACGCAGGACACCATGATGGATGGCGAAGTCAAGAAAATCGCATTGATAGCGTTGCATGTCTATGTCCGTTGATGAGATCAATGGCTTATTGTGCTGAAGATGCCCCGACAGGAAAGGCAATGACAGGCGCTATCAGCTGTTAAAATAGCGTGTTTCTTCCTCTGTCAGTGTTACAGCACCGCTGCGGAAGGGCTTGATTGCCGCGGTTTCGGGTTCATGTGTATCCGACTGATCAAATGCCATCAGTGGCTCGGGTTCAATGAAGAGGCCAATTTCGCCGTTGACTTCCATGGCTTGCGCCACGCGACAACTTAAGGCGGGGAATCTTCGGCATAATTGTGCCATGCCTGGCGGTAGCGTGGGCGCCAGTGTGATCAGCTGGATGTCCTCAGGGCGGAAGTTGCCATGATAATAGGCGTCTCCCGTAAAGAGGGCGGGATACAGGCGAAACAGCCATGCCCGGTCCCGGTTAAGCCCATCCAGAACCGCCAGGGCGTTCAGGAAGGCTCTGCCGCCATCCTGGTGATCGCAGCTTAGCAATACCGGTTTGTCGGCACTGTCCAGTACCAGGATATGGTGTCCTTCATAGGGGAGGTCATTGCTGATCAGGCTGTTCGGGGTGCCGATGATTTGCGGGAGAAATTCCTCGACCAGCTCCAGGAGGATGCGGCTGGATGAGAGCGTGACTTGCTGCAGAAACATGTTACTCATCACTGATGTTGCTCGTTGTTGCTAATAAATCTGCCGCAATTGCTGAATTGCCGCCAGTCTTCAACAAGCAGTTGCGCCACGCTCGCCATGCCGCTGAGTATGGTCTTTTCACTCGTTGTAGATGGGGCAGTCAGGTAGCCGAAGCTGGAGATGTCGCTATTGAGAAAGCGCCGCGCGGCAACGGCCAGCCGGGTATAAAAATAGCGTGCCCGCTGGCCGTTGTTTTCCTTACAGTACATAATAATGCCCACTGTCTGCTCCGGGTTCTGCATGCGCAGTATTTTGAGATGCTGGTAGGCCTGTCTGATGCCTTCTGTGGTGGCAGCTGTCGGCAGAATTAGTCGGGCACAGCCGGCGGGAAGCGGCGAATCCAGGTTTGTTAGTGGCCAGAGCAGTATCGCCGGGGGTGGCAGCGTCTGCTTGCCGTTGAGTAGTTGTTGCCGGCTGCCTGCCTGCGTGATGTCGGCGGGGCTGGAAGGTACATAATGGGTGATCAGCCGATCGTCATCCGCCTCCAGGCTTGCCACATGGATCCCGAGTCTGCACAGTGCCTGGGCGAGAGCTTGTTGCAGCTGCCCGCCTTTTTCGGCCGGAGTGAGCAGGGCCAGTGTGTATGGCCGTGCAGAACCCGTTGTTTCTTCACTCAGAAAGTGATGGCTGATCTGTGTCAGGCGTTCTTTGGCGGTGCCGACAGGTGAAGCTTCTTCAGACAGTGCTCAATTCCTCTTGTTCTTCCACCTTCAATATGGAGTTGATTTCCCCATACATATTGATGGCCTGGTTAGGATTGGTGGCATCTTCCTGCCATTGTCCGTCGATGACCAGGCGATACTGATAGGCGCCCGGGCTGAGTTTCAGGATTTTAGTGATGATACCATGGTGCAGCCTCGTTTCAACCTGCTTGTCAGGGACCCAGTCATTGAAATCCCCGGCAATCTTGATGTCTGTGGAGGCGATATCGCCAAAGCTCAGGGTGATGCGCCTGGCCTGATTCCGGCAGTGCGCTTCCCGAGGGGCGGTTGCTGCGTCGGTTGGCTGGTGCGTGTGCATGCTGTCTGGAGTGGGCTCATGCACTTGCGGGATGACCTGGAGCGGATAATTCCGGGAGGTGGGGGCTTTCAGAATCGTCAAATCCTTGGCAAAATGGGCGGAGCGGGTGCGTTCAATGATGGTTTCTGCCAGCGCCTGAAAGTCGGCGGCTAGCGAGCGGGGCGCATGATCGATCACCGGCCTGCCTTCCCAGGCGGCCTCTTTCAGTCTGATGGTGGTGTGTATATGCACCGGCAGTATTTCATCGCCATAGCGGGTCTTCATCTCGGCCAGGGTGTCACGGGCGAAGCGGGTACGATAATCCACCAGGGAGGGCAGGACCAGGAGGGGGATTTCCAGGTCGTAGCGGTTGGCCAGCAATTCGATGCTTTCCTGCAGGCGGGTGATGCCATCCAGAGAAAAGCAGCTGATTTCCATGGGTACCAGTGCCATGTCTGCAGCCCGCAGGGCATTGAAGGATAGCATGCCCAGGGTGGGGGGGCAGTCGATGATGACGAAATCATAAGCGTCGTGGATCTGATCCAGGTGGAGAGCCAGCTGACGTTCCCTGGCGGGGATATCTGCCAGCAGGTGCTCGACAGCGGCCAGGGAAATAGTAGCCGGCACCAGGTCGACACCCACCGCAATCTCTTTCAGAATGACCTCTTTCAGTGTGGCATCCTGTACGAAGACCTCATAGAGTCCGGCGATGTCTTCGCAACGTTGGCCCAGCCCGAGGGAGGCATGCCCCTGAGGGTCCATATCGATGAGTAGCACCCGGTTGTCTCTTTTGCCCAGGCAGGCGGCCAGATTGATAGCGGTGGTCGTTTTTCCGCAACCACCCTTTTGATTGGCAATGGCAATAGTCGTCATAGAGATTCTCTCCTCGCGTTGAGGTCCGATGACCTGCAGTCATGGATTGCAGTCCCTGCGGAGGTATTTCCGGTATCAGCTGATTTTCCGCCCAGATGCAGTTCTGGAAATAACTCTCCCTGTCGGGAGGTCGATTCCTGTTCTGATTGCTGAAAGCGCTCGATTTCGTACTGGAGTCGGGCGATGGGAAAAATCCACTCCTGGCCGCTGAGCGCTTCGAAGGCGGTACCTTCATGAAATACCAGGATAATATCGCCAGTGGCGACCAGGGATAGGGATGTCAGCGGTGTTTTGATCTCCGGTAGGGTCTCGACCAGCTTGCCGATGCCGGTGCGGATTTTCTGCAGGGAAATACCGGCATCGATCAGCTGCCTGGCTGTCTTCAGGGCAATCAGATCGGTGAAGCTATAACGCGAATGGCCGCCGGGGCTAAAACGAGAGGGGACAATAAGACCAATCTTGCGCCAATAGGCAAGCTGTCTTTGGCTGACGCCGGTGAATTGAATCGCCTGGCGGCTGGTGAATACCGCTGGTGTCAATGGATAAACGCCCCCTTTGGGGAGTGAAATCAAGGGTCAGTTTGCAATAAAAGAGAAAAATGTCAAGAAAAATACGACAAAAAAGTGAATTTTTGTTCGATTTTCTGTTTTAATTGCCCGTTAAAGCATAATAGGCTTCAGTTGGGAGCGCCTATGAGAGTGATCAGTGTGAATGTAAACGGTATACGTGCGGCGGCCAGAAAGGGGTTTTTTGGCTGGTTGCAGGAGCAGGCGGCGGATGTTGTGTGCCTGCAGGAGACCCGGGCCCAGGCCCATCAGTTGAGCGATGACATGTTTCGTCCGGCAGGCTTTTATAGTTACTATTTCGATGCGGCCAAGCCCGGCTACAGCGGCGTTGCCCTGTATAGCCGGCAGGAACCAGAGCGAGTGATCAAGGGACTGGGCTGGCCCGACATGGATGCCGAGAGCCGTTTCATCCAGGCGGATTTCGGATGCCTGAGTATCATTTCCCTTTATTTACCCTCTGGCTCCAGCAGTGAACAGCGTCAGGCAGTGAAGTTCGATTTTCTGGAGCGCTTTGCAGCGGTATTGAAAAAATTCCGACGGCAGCGGCGAGAATATATTATCTGCGGTGACTGGAATATTGCACATAAAAAAATCGATATCAGGAATTGGCGCAGTAATCAAAAAAACTCGGGCTTTCTTCCGGAGGAGCGAGCCTGGATGGATAAATTGTATGGCGATCTGGGTTATGTGGATGCTTTCCGGGTGGTCAATCAGGAGGAAGGCCAGTATACCTGGTGGTCGAACCGGGGGCAGGCCTGGGCCCGGAATGTGGGCTGGCGCATCGATTATCAGGTGATTACACCGGGTCTGAGGGACAAGGTCGATGCGGTGGCGATCTACAAGGCGCAGCGCTTTTCCGATCATGCCCCGCTGATTATCGATTATCGAGGGCTCAATTGAAAGCCCTTGCCCGGTGAGTAGGCCGCAGGCTAACACACAGTCATGAAATTGTCATAAATTTCGCCTAGTATTCTGTCTACATTGCCTTATTGGACCCAGGTTTACTGTGAAATATAGAATTTTACTCGTGGAAGATGAGGCGCCGGTACGGGAAATGCTGAAATTCGCTCTGGGTGATGCTGACTATGAGGTGATAGAGGCCGCTGATGCCAGCAATGCATTGGCCCTGTTGAGAAAATATCTGCCGGATCTGATTCTGCTGGACTGGATGTTGCCGGGGATGAGTGGCATTGAATTCATACGCTACCTGCGTAGAGACGCCTCATTCCGCCGTATTCCCGTCATCATGCTGACCGCACGCGGCGAGGAGGAAGATAAGGTACAGGGGCTGCAGGAAGGCGCGGATGATTATCTCAGCAAGCCCTTTTCTACCCGCGAGCTGCGCGCCCGGATTCAGGCCGTGTTGCGTAGAATAGCCCCGAGT
>Ga0114931_10002632_pt1 | contig 22786 bp, 23 predicted proteins | sample 2SBtaG_FD_89579 | JGI IMG/M metagenome (GOLD analysis project Ga0114931, IMG submission 89579) | Deep subsurface microbial communities from Kolumbo volcano to uncover new lineages of life (NeLLi) - 2SBTROV14_V59a metaG | ecosystem: Environmental > Aquatic > Marine > Volcanic | place: Kolumbo... | reverse complement strand
TGAGGGTGACCGGACCACACCGTCCATCGTCGCTTTTACCCAAGACGGTGTTCTGGTGGGTCAATCGGCCAAGCGGCAGGCCGTGACCAATCCACATAACACACTATTTGCGGTAAAGCGTCTGATTGGTCGTAAGTTTAGCGACGATGTCGTGGCCCGGGATAAGGACATGGTGCCTTATAAACTCGTGGCTGCCGATAATGGCGACGCCTGGGTCGAGGCAGAAGGTAAGAAAATGGCACCGCCGGAAATATCCGCCCGTGTGTTGATGAAGATGAAAAAGACCGCGGAAGATTATCTCGGCGAGGAAGTCACCGAGGCGGTCATTACGGTGCCGGCCTATTTTAACGATTCCCAACGCCAGGCTACCAAGGATGCCGGTCGAATTGCCGGATTGGAAGTCAAGCGAATTATCAACGAACCGACGGCGGCGGCCTTGGCTTACGGCATGGATAAACAACGGGGCGACCGCAAAATCGTTGTTTACGATTTGGGTGGCGGCACGTTTGACGTATCCATCATTGAAATTGCCGAAGTCGAAGGTGAACACCAATTTGAAGTATTGTCCACCCACGGTGATACGTTCCTGGGCGGTGAAGACTTTGACAAGCGCATTATTGATTATTTGGCCGAAGAATTTAAAAAAGACCAAGGCATCGATTTACGCGGCGACCAATTGGCCTTGCAGCGCCTGAAAGAGGCGTCGGAAAAAGCCAAGATCGAGTTGTCGTCCAATCAGCAGACCGAAGTTAACCTGCCGTTTATCACGGCTGATGCCAGCGGTCCCAAACACTTGAATATCAAGCTCAGTCGGGCCAAGTTAGAAGCCTTGGTGGAAGACTTGATCGATCGCACCATTGAGCCGTGTAAAACGGCGCTAAAAGACGCCGGGCTTAATGTTTCCGAAATTGACGATGTTATTTTAGTCGGCGGTCAAACCCGTATGCCTAAAGTGCAGGAAGCCGTTAAAAGCTTTTTTGCCAAGGAACCTCGCCGTGACGTCAATCCGGATGAGGCCGTGGCCATAGGCGCGTCAATCCAGGGCGGCGTGTTGGGCGGTGAAGTTAAAGACGTCTTGTTGTTGGATGTGACACCTTTGTCCCTGGGTATTGAAACCCTGGGCGGCGTCATGACCAAATTGATTGAAAAAAACACCACCATTCCGACCAAGGCGGCGCAAACATTTTCGACTGCTGACGACAATCAAACCGCGGTCACCGTACATGTGTTGCAAGGCGAACGGGAAGTGGCTACGGCAAATAAATCCTTGGGCCGGTTCGACTTGAGTGATATTCCGTCGGCTCCGCGTGGTGTCCCCCAGATTGAGGTTACATTTGATATCGATGCAAACGGTATTTTAAATGTGTCAGCCAAAGACAAGGCCACTGGAAAACAACAATCCATCGTCATCCAGGCATCCAGCGGGCTGAATGAGGACGAAATCAACCGAATGGTGAAAGACGCTGAGTCCCATGCCGAGGATGACAAGAAATTTCATGCCCTGGTCAATGCACGCAATACAGCTGAAAACCGAATCCACGCTGTGGAAAAAACGCTGACGGATTTGGCCGACAAGGTCCAGGAAAGTGAAAAAACCGAAATTGAAGCCGCCATTAAGGCGTTAAAAGAGGTTTCTGGCGGAGATGACCTTGCGGCCATTGAGGCAAAAACCAAGCTTCTCGAAGAAGTTTCGGCGAAATTGGCGCAACGAGTATATCAGCAAGACGCCGGTGGTGCCGCCGCCAGCGGTGAACCACCGCATGGACAGGCTGGCGGCGGGGACGCTGGCGGCGAACAACCTTCGTCCGGCGGTGATGATGTGGTCGATGCGGAATTTGAAGAAGTGAAAGAGGACAAAAACTAAGCGTACGCGCATAGTTATTTGATGGCGGTTCACAGGCGCGGCTCTCTTCGAAGGGCTGCGCCTTCTGTCATTCAGTCATAAAAGTTGGAGTTAAGGCCACCCATGGCAAAACGAGATTATTACCAGGTCTTAGGCCTCGACCGTGATGCGAGTGAGGCGGATATTAAGAAAGCCTACCGCCGGCTGGCCATGAAATACCATCCCGACCGCAACCCAGACGATAAAGTGGCCGAAGACAGCTTCAAGGAAGTTAAAGAAGCCTATGAAGTGCTCAGTGACAACCAGAAAAAGGTGGCCTATGATCAGTTTGGTCACGCCGGTGTGGATCAATCGGCGGGCATGGGTGCCGGCGGTTTCGGTGCCGGTGCCGGTGCCAGTTTTTCTGATATTTTCAGCGACGTATTCGGCGACATTTTTGGCGGCGGGCGCGGCGGCGGCGGACGCAGCCGATCCAGTCGCGGCGCGGATTTGCGCTACAGCCTGGATGTAAGTCTTGAAGAAGCGGTGCAGGGTACAACGGTGAAAATACGCGTGCCAACCATGGTCACCTGCAAGCAATGCGATGGATCCGGTGCCCGCCATGGTACTTCGCCCAGCAATTGCCCCACTTGCGGCGGACACGGTCAGGTGCGAATGCAGCAGGGGGTTTTTTCCATCCAGCAAACCTGTCCACGTTGCCATGGAACAGGCAAAATTATTACCGATCCGTGTACAAGCTGCCATGGCAACGGTCGGGTTAATGAGCATAAAACACTGTCGGTCAAAGTACCGGCAGGGGTCGATACCGGCGACCGGATTCGACTCAGCGGGGAAGGTGAGGCTGGCGCCAACGGTGGTACGCCCGGTGATTTATATGTGCAAATCCATGTTAAGGAACACCCTATTTTTCATCGAGAAGATGAAAACCTGTTTTGCGAGGTGCCCATCGGCTTTGTCGCGGCCACCTTGGGCGGCGAATTGGAAGTGCCCACGTTAGACGGCCAGGTCAAATTGAAAATACCGGCCGGCACACAGAGCGGAAAAATGTTTCGCCTTCGCGGCAAGGGCGTCAAACCCGTACGCAGCCATGTGACCGGGGACCTGTTATGCCGGGTGGTGGTGGAAACACCGGTTAATCTGACAAAAAGGCAGAAAGAGCTGTTACAGGAATTTGATACGGCTTTGTCCAAAGACAGCGACAAGCACAGCCCTAAACATCGCAGTTGGTTGGACGGTGTTAAGAAATTTTTTGAAGATATGAAATTTTAGGGGTATGAAAAAAACAAAAATTGCCATTGTCGGCGTAACAGGGCGTATGGGCAGGGCTTTGTTGGAAGCTTCGCAAATGGATGCTGATGTCGATCTGGGTGGGGCTGTTACCAAACCCGGTTGTTCAAGTCTGGGAAAAGACGCTGGCGACTTGATCAGCCAGGCGTTGGGTGTGACCGTGCAGGAAAGTGTTGAAAAAGTTGCACCGTCCGTGGACGTGTTAATTGATTTTACCTTGCCGGATGCGTCGATCGAGCATGTGCAGCAATGCCGGCGGGCCGGGCGGGGCGTGGTCATTGGAACCACGGGTTTCTCAGTACAGCAAAAGGCCGCGATCAAGGAGTGGTCATCAAGTATCCCCATTGTGCTTGCGCCCAATATGAGCGTTGGTGTAAACCTGAGTTACCGTCTTATTGAGTTGGCCGCGCGAGTTATGGGTGATGACAGCGATATTGAGATCATCGAAGCCCACCACCGCCATAAAATTGATGCGCCCTCGGGCACAGCCTTGCGCATGGGGGAAGTGGTCGCCGCCGCGTTAAACCGTGATCTAAGCAAAGATGCGATTTACGCACGTCAGGGGCAGACCGGTGAGCGCGAACGACGAACCATCGGTTTTTCCACTATCCGGGCTGGCGATATTGTCGGCGAACATACCGTCATGTTTGCCGCCAATGGCGATCGGTTGGAAATCACCCATAAGGCCAGCAGCCGGTTGACCTTTGCCAACGGCGCCATACGGGCGGCAAAATGGCTAAAGTCCCGCCAACCGGGCTTATACGATATGCAGGATGTGTTAGGCTTGACATAAAGTGCGGACAAAATGTTTTCGTCCGGCGTTTGCTACAGTAAAATATAAAATAATGCCCGGTAATAAAAAAGTTAAAGCGGACTGACAAGCCGCAAAGGAATACAATAATGCATATTATCATTGGCCTGCTCACGGCGGTCGTTACCATACTGGTTTTACTCAAGCAACTTGCCGACAACGGAATTTATCTTGGCGGTTTGAATCCATTTGCCGGAAAGCGGGCGCGAAAATGGCGTGAGCAGTTGCAGGCCGATCCGATTTTTCAGATTCAAGATCCCATGGACGTTACCGCTTTGTTAATGACTGCGGTGGCCAAGGCGGATGGTGATATCAGCGCCGAACAAAAGCGTGGATTGCTGACGATGTTTTCAGAAAAATTTCATCTCAGCGAAAAGGAAGCGGTGGAGTTGCTTAATGCGAGCGTTTTTATGTTGGCTGATGGCAGCCGGGTACATGACGATGTCAATAAGATACTTCAGCCCAGCCTGGAAAAGTTTACCCCATCGCAGGCGGGGTCGGTCTGCGAATTGCTAAAAAAGACCGTCGATTTTGAAGGCACCATGTCGGAACGCCAGCGCACCATTATTGACCAAGTGGAAGCGGTGCTACGGGAAAAATTTGATAATAAGCCGCAGTGGTAGGTGTGACAATGGGGAAAAAGATCCCGTAGGGAGTACGGCTACGGGTTGGTATCGTCAACACCCTAGAAATCCTCGCGACGAAAATTCTTAAAATATCAGGGCTGGCAGTTGCTCGGATTCAGGCGGTCTGCGCCTTGCACTCGCACCTTGAGTGGCTTTCTAAATGCACGTTTTATAGGAGGACACTGCTAGGCGGCAAACGGTTTTGAAACGCGTGACCGGACTCTTCCCGCCGGCGCTTGGCACCGCACGCACCCTTCGAACTGCTAAGTCCGCCGGACTGCTAGCCTGATTTCCTATTGCTTTGTTCTTCCTTTGGCAAATATTTTGCCAAAATTGACATATTACGGCGGTTGGCGCGCCAGCCGACGTCGAAAATATCACCCACGATAGGGATGCTGCCAAGCAATAATTCAAGTGCCACATTACCCAGCATGCGTGCGGTATCCCATTTGGATAAACCCATTTGCCGGGCAGTCGCGATGATATAAAGCGATACCAGCGCACCGCCCACATCACCTATCACCGGAATCAGTCCGACCAATACGTCCAGTCCAAAACGAATATCGGTTCCAGGAAATAGGAAAGCATCGTCCATAAGGGTGCTGAGGGAGTTGAGACGACGGTAGATTTGCCGATGCCGTTCAGACTCGTGGATGGGTTGATTTTGGGGTAATGGATTCATGGACAAGCCGTTAATGCCTGTCCATTAAATCATTTCATCCGGAATTAATCAATCAGCTCTTGCATGGCCTGACGGGTGTACTCAAACACCTCCACCATTTCCCGGTAGGAATGCTGAAGCTGCTGAAGTTCGTTTTCACGAACCAGGTTTTCCATGCCAAGGGCGCAGTCCATAAGCTTGTTGGCGCCGATGTTTCCGCTGCTGCCTTTCAGGCTATGGGCAAGTTGAGCCAACTGAGGCGTATTACCCTGATCAATGGCAACATTTATCTGAGAGAGATAGTCTTTGGTTTTGTCGATGAACAAGCAGGCAATCTGGGTGAAATTATCACCGAGAAGGTTTTGGAGCTGCTCGATTTTGGTGCTGCAAAGTAGAGGTTCTGCCATCTGCTTTTCCAAGACACTACGCGAGGTTATCGGCACGGGCAGAGAAAAATAGACAGTCGGAATGGCCTACAGTAAAATAATACCATTTCAAGCGGGAGAAACCTGTTGCAGGTTGACTCCCGCTTTCTATATCTGTCCCATTCGACGCACTAAGGGGATGAACGATTGCAGCAAGCGGTTTTGGCATTAGCCGATGGTAGTGTATTTTACGGGCGTTCGGTCGGTGCACAAGGCGAGGTTGTGGGAGAGGCGGTTTTCAATACGTCGATGACAGGCTATCAGGAGATCATGACCGATCCTTCCTACGCCAGGCAGATTGTGACATTGACTTATCCCCACATCGGCAATGTAGGGGTAAATGAAGAAGACGAGGAATCCAGTGAGCTGTACCTCAGCGCCTTGGTCGTTCGGGACATACCCGGCTTGGCCAGTAGCTGGCGTATGCAGCACTCGATTACGGAGTACCTGCAAAATCAAGGATGCGTGGCCATAGCAGATATTGATACCCGTCAATTAACTCGAATTTTACGGAATAAGGGTGCGCAGAACGCCTGTGTCATGAGCGGATCCGGCGCGGATGCGCAAGCTGCTTTGCAAAAGGCCAGAGCGTTTGTCGGTTTAAAGGGTATGGACCTGGCTAAGGAAGTCAGTACTAAACAGACCTACCGTTGGGAAACGCCTATGTGGCAACCACCATCGGAACCGGCGAGCGAGTCGTCGCAAACGGCTGCTCAACAATGGCATGTTGTCGCGTATGATTTTGGCATTAAGCGCAATATTTTGCGCTATTTGGTGGAGATTGGCTGCCGCGTCACCGTGGTGCCCGCGCAAACCACCGCAGAGCAAGTTCTAAGCCTAAATCCCGACGGTATTTTTCTTTCCAATGGACCTGGAGATCCGGAGCCATGTGATTACGCCGTTGCAGCTGTCAAGGCCTTACTGCCCAAACGCATACCCATTTTCGGTATTTGCCTGGGATGTCAAATCCTGGCGCTGGCATGCGGTGCCAGTACCGCAAAAATGAAATTCGGTCATCACGGAGCCAATCATCCGGTTTTGGATTTGCAGACGGGCAAAGTGTTGATTACCAGTCAAAATCATGGTTTTGCCGTGGATGAGAAAAGTTTGCCTGACAATGTAAAGGCTACCCACCGTTCCTTGTTCGATCGTACCCTGCAGGGAATCGCGCATGGCGAGTATCCGGCCTTCGCTTTCCAGGGGCATCCCGAAGCGAGCCCGGGTCCCCAGGATGTGGCCCATTTATTTCGGCAATTTGTCGCCAGTATTCAACACAACGCCTAACCGATAGTAACGATACCAAACATGCCCAAACGCACAGATATCAACAGTATTTTATTGATCGGCGCCGGACCGATTATAATTGGTCAGGCCTGTGAATTCGATTATTCCGGTGTTCAAGCCTGTAAAGCGCTGCGCTCGGAAGGCTATAGAGTCATCTTGGTTAATTCCAATCCCGCCACCATCATGACGGATCCGGAAACCGCGGATGTTGTCTATATCGAGCCTGTTAATTGGCAGGTAGTGGCCGCGATTATCGAAAAAGAACGACCGGATGCGCTATTGCCCACCATGGGCGGACAAACCGCCCTGAATTGCGCTCTCGACCTGGCCAGGGAGGGTGTGCTGGATAAGTTCGGGGTGGAAATGATCGGCGCCAGCCGGGCTGCCATCGACATGGCTGAAGACCGTGAGCGTTTCCGCCTGGCCATGTCCGAAATCGGGCTGCAAACCGCCCGCGCAGCCATTGCGCACAGCATGGAAGAAGCCATCCAGGTCCAATCCCAGATCGGCTTTCCGACCATTATCCGTCCGTCGTTTACCCTGGGTGGCAGCGGTGGCGGCATCGCCTATAACCGGGAAGAATTCGAAGATATTTGTGCCCGCGGCCTCGATCTGTCACCCACCAATGAAATCCTTTTGGAAGAGTCGGCGCTGGGTTGGAAAGAATTTGAAATGGAGGTTGTACGGGACCGCAACGACAACTGTATTATTATTTGTTCCATCGAGAATGTGGATCCCATGGGTGTCCACACCGGCGACTCGATTACCGTGGCGCCGGCGCAAACCCTCACCGATAAAGAATATCAGCAACTGCGCAATGCCTCGATCGCGGTGTTGCGAAAAATCGGCGTCGACACGGGTGGATCAAACGTGCAGTTTGCGGTCAATCCGGATGACGGGCGTATTATTATCATCGAGATGAATCCGAGAGTGTCTCGTTCATCGGCGCTGGCATCTAAAGCGACCGGATTTTCCATCGCCAAAGTCGCGGCGAAACTAGCGGTGGGTTTTACGTTGGACGAACTGTCCAATGATATAACCGGCGGCGCCATTCCTGCGTCGTTTGAGCCAACCATCGACTACGTGGTTACGAAAATGCCGCGATTCACATTTGAAAAGTTTCCCAACGCCAATGATAACTTGACCACTCAAATGAAGTCGGTGGGGGAAGTGATGGCGATTGGCCGAACGTTTCAGGAGTCTCTGCAAAAAGCCATTCGCGGACTTGAAATCGGTATGGACGGTCTCAATCCTCATATCGACAGCAGCGACCCGGATATCGTATCCACACTTCGCAGGCATCTACGCATACCGGGAGCCGAACGTATTTGGTATGTCGCCGATGCCATGCGTGCAGGTTACAGCCTGGACGACATCTATCAGAATACCTTTATTGATATGTGGTACCTGGACCAGATCCGTGATTTGGTGGCATTGGAAAAAGATGTACAGGCGGGTGGGTTGGATGATTTGGACGAAGCATTTTTTCGCACCTTAAAGCGCAAAGGTTTTTCCGATCGCAGGCTTGCCCAATTAACCGGTAGTGACGAACATACCATCCGCGAGCGTCGCCATGCATTGAACATACGGCCGGTGTATAAAAGGGTGGATACTTGTGCGGCGGAATTTGCATCCTCCACGGCTTATATGTATTCAACGTACGAACGCGAATGTGAGGCGGCGCCCGTATCGCGGGAAAAAATCATCGTCCTTGGCGGAGGACCCAATCGCATCGGGCAAGGTATTGAGTTTGATTACTGTTGCGTGCACGCGGCCATGGCGGTACGCGAAATGGGGATGGAAGCCATCATGGTTAACTGTAATCCTGAAACGGTTTCCACCGATTACGATACTTCCGATCGATTGTATTTTGAGCCGTTAACACTGGAAGATGTATTGGAAATCATCGAGGTCGAAAAACCGCTTGGTGTGATTGTGCAGTACGGCGGACAAACGCCGCTAAAACTCGCGCGTGATTTGCAGCACTTTGGTGCACCAATCATCGGTACACCGCCGGAAGCCATCGACAGGGCTGAGGACCGTGAACGATTTCAGTCCATGCTCGAGAAACTGGGTCTGCGCCAACCGCCTAATCGAACGGCCAGTACCGCCGATAACGCCGTGCGTTTGGCGAAGGAAATCGGCTATCCCCTGGTCGTGCGACCTTCCTATGTGCTTGGCGGACGAGCCATGGAAATTGTCTACAGCAAAGAGGAGCTTACGCACTATATGCGTAACGCGGTGCAGGTTTCCAATGATTCACCGGTGTTGCTGGATCATTTTCTGGACAATGCGGTAGAAGTGGATGTGGATGTGGTTTGTGATGGTGAGCAGGTCTACCTGGGTGGGATTATGGAACATATCGAACAAGCCGGCATACATTCCGGTGATTCGGCCTGTTCTTTGCCACCATACAGTTTAGATCCGGACGTTCAGTCGCAAATTGAAGACCAGGTACGGCAGATGGCCGTGGAATTGGGCGTGGTTGGATTGATGAATGCGCAGTTGGCTATTCAGGACGACTTAATCTACATAATAGAGGTTAATCCCCGGGCATCGCGAACCGTACCGTTTGTGTCGAAAGCCAAAGGTCAACCGCTGGCGAAAATAGCCGCCAAATGCATGCTGGGCACGTCCCTGCGCGCGCAACATGTGGATATCGATAAAGCTACCCAATACCGTTATTTTTCCGTTAAAGAATCGGTCTTTCCGTTTATCAAATTTCCCGGCGTGGATCCGATTTTGGGGCCGGAAATGAAATCAACCGGTGAGGTGATGGGCATCGGCGAAAGTTTTGCGGAGGCCTTTTACAAGGCCCAGGTTGCCGCGGGTGTCAGCTTTCCTTATGACGGCAAGGCATTCCTAAGCGTGCGAGAACGCGATAAACCGGATATTATTGAAATCGGCAGGCAGTTAATTCAAATTGGATTTGAGCTGACAGCCACCCACGGAACGGCGCGAACGTTGACCGCGGCGGGATTGCCTTGTCAGCGGGTCAATAAAGTAAAGGAAGGCCGGCCGCATATTGTCGACATGATTAAAAATGATGAAATCAATCTGATTATTAACACCACTGAAGGTACCAAGGCGATCAGTGACTCCTTTGAAATTCGCCGTGCTGCGCTGCAACACAAGGTGACCTATTCAACGACCATAGCCGGCGCCCGGGCCAGTTGTTTGGCCCTTACCCTGTCGGAGACACTGAATGTGATGCGCCTGCAAGACTTACATAAGGAGCAGTCATTATGAAAGTACCGATAACTCGTTTGGGGGCGGAAAAGCTTCGCGGTGAATTACATAAGCTGAAAAGCGAAGACCGTCCGCGTATTATCAAGGCCATTGCTGAAGCTCGCGCGCATGGTGATTTAAAGGAAAACGCCGAATATCATGCCGCCAAAGAAGAACAGAGTTTTGTCGAAGGCCGGATCAATGAGATCGAGAGTAAATTATCCCATGCCCAGGTCATCGATGTGACGAGCATGCCTCAAACAGGTAAAGTAATATTCGGTGCGACAGTGTCACTTTTTCATTTGGACAAAGAAGAGGAGGTGACTTACCAGATTGTCGGTGAAGATGAAGCCGCCATCAAGGAAGGTAAAATCGCCTTTAATTCACCCATTGGTAAAGCACTTATTGGCAAAGAAGAAGGCGATACCGTGGTCGTGGATGCACCCAGCGGGGAACAGCAATACGAAGTGACCGATGTGCGCTATGAATAGCTGGTCGCAGGTGATTAATCACGGCCTCGAGCGCCTGAGCTTTACGCTATGGGTCGGTGGCATGATAGCCGTTGCGGTGGCTGTGATGGTATTATTCAGCAATATTGCTGACCGTGCATTAGCTGGCGATATTGCGGGACAATTATTTAATATTATCAATTATGTGGGTGTTGCCTGTGCCGTACTGCTGTTGATCTTGTGGTTTCTTCGCAACGGAGGCGCAACGCTTAAGCGCTGGCAAAGTTGGGCGGTCTTCATCATGTTGCTGGTAGTGGTGGCATCGCAATGGGTCATCCGTCCGGAAATTGACGCAGTGCGTGTAAAACGCGATGCAGCCGCCAACGGTCCGTCGGCCGAACCGCTGAGAAATCAGTTCCGCAAGTTGCACGGTTTATCGTTCACCTTGTATTTCCTTAACATGACTATCGGCTTAGCGGTCGTGTTCAGTCCTGTATCCGGCAGACGGGAGCATGGCTGAAAAACCCAAAACCGGGGTACGGGTACTTCCAAGCCCGTTTAACCCGGTTAAAATGGAAACCGCGTTAATCCTGTTGGGTGCATTTGTGGCGTGGGCCATGGTGGCGTGGGTTTTTAAGCGTACCGATTGGGAATTGCCGTCTCTCGCCCTGTACAGCCTGTTAGGTGCATTGTGGCTATGGTGGCGCACCCGCGGTATTTTGCGTCAACAACTAAAAAATCATGGCCCGGGGTAAAACTAAAAAGTGGTTGCGCGCGCACCTGTCCGATGACTTTGTCAAACAAGCCAATCAGCAGGGATTTCGCTCCAGGGCCGCGTATAAGCTGTTGGAAATCCATCAGAAAGATCAGCTCTTAAAAAATTGTAAGATGGTCGTGGATTTAGGTTGTGCACCGGGCAGCTGGAGTCAGTTGGCCAGAATACACGCTCCCCGAGCACGAATATTGGGTGTGGATATCCTGGATATGACCCCTTTGGAAAAGGTGGAATTTATCCGCGGCGACTTTACCGCGCAATCTACTTTCGACGCTATTGTAAAATCCCTGGGAAATCAACGTGCAGATCTTGTAATGTCGGACATGGCGCCCAATATAACAGGTATAAGGCATGCCGATCAGGCTCGCAGCGTAGCGCTGGCGGAGCTGGCCCTTGAACTGGCGGAAAATATTATTGCACCCGGGGGGGCTTTTCTTGTCAAAGTTTTTCATGGCGCGGGTGTCGACGAATTTAAAAAGCAACTGGCTGACCGTTTCGGCAGTGTTAAAGTGCGCAAGCCTAAGGCATCAAAATTGCAAAGTAGCGAACACTATCTGCTGGCACGGAACTTCTATTTAGTGTAAAGTCTAAGGAAATTAGGGGTTTTGGCGGTGTTTGTTGTCCATTTATCCAAACCGTAAGGGTAATTCCATTGAATGACATGGCTAAAAATTTAATCTTGTGGGTGATAATCGCCATCGTGCTGATGTCGGTATTTCACAACTTTGTACCACGGCAAGCCGGTTCCAATCAGGTTGATTATTCCCAGCTGATTGATTTTGTCAGGCAAGGCAAAGTGCGCGAAGTCATCATGGAAGGCAAATCCATTCAATTGAAGACTATTGATGATAAAACCTATACCAGCTATAACCCCGAATCCAGCAATAGCGCCTTGGTCGACGATTTATTGAAAAACGGTGTTCATATTAAGGGGCGCCCGGCAAAAGAGCAGAGTGTGCTGCAGCAGATCTTTATTTCCTGGTTTCCCATGCTGCTGCTGATTGGTGTATGGATTTTCTTTATGCGTCAAATGCAGGGTGGTGGCGGAGGGCGTGGCGCCATGTCATTTGGCAAGAGCCGGGCGCGTATGTTAACCGCGGATCAGGTTAAAATTACCTTCGGCGACGTGGCCGGTGTGGATGAAGCCAAGGAGGAGGTTGCCGAACTGGTGGAGTTCCTTCGCGATCCGGGAAAATTCCAGAAGCTGGGCGGCAAGATTCCCCGTGGCATTCTCATGGTCGGCTCCCCGGGTACCGGTAAGACCATGCTGGCTAAAGCCATCGCCGGTGAAGCCAACGTACCATTTTTCGCCATTTCCGGTTCTGATTTTGTGGAGATGTTTGTGGGCGTCGGCGCATCCCGGGTTAGGGATTTGTTCGATCAGGCAAAAAAACAGGCGCCGTGTATCATTTTTATCGATGAAATCGATGCGGTGGGACGTCACCGCGGCGCCGGACTAGGTGGCGGCCACGATGAGCGTGAACAAACGCTCAATCAGATGCTGGTGGAAATGGACGGTATTGAAGGCAATGAAGGTGTTATTATCATCGCCGCCACTAACCGCCCCGACGTATTGGATCCGGCCTTATTGCGTCCTGGACGTTTCGACCGTCAGGTTGTGGTGCCCTTGCCGGATATCCGTGGTCGTGAACAGATTCTAAAAGTCCATATGCGTAAAGTACCCTTGTCCGAAGACGTGCAACCGAGGATTATCGCCAGGGGAACACCGGGATTTTCGGGCGCGGATTTGGCCAATCTGGTCAACGAAGCCGCCCTGTTTGCCGCTCGCGGCAATAAGCGCCAAGTGCATATGGACGATTTTGAGAAAGCCAAGGACAAGGTGTTGATGGGTACCGAGCGCCGCTCCATGGTCATGGACGAAGAAGATAAGCGCAGCACCGCCTATCATGAATCCGGCCACACCATTGTCGGTCGAATGGTTGAATGCGATCCGATCTACAAAGTGACCATTATCCCTCGGGGCCGCGCCTTAGGGGTGACTATGCCGTTACCGGAAAAAGATCGCTTGACCGTGACCAAAAAATGGCTTGAATCCACCATTTCCATGGCGTTCGGTGGTCGAATCGCGGAAAAACTTATCTACGGTCCGGAGAAAATGAATACCGGTGCCAGTGATGATATCCGTAAAGCTACTGAATTGGCTCGAAACATGGTAACGCAATGGGGACTTTCTGAAGAATTAGGCCCGCTACGCTATTCGGATGAAGAAGGCGAAGTATTTCTTGGTCATTCGGTAACCCAGCATAAACATGTGTCCGAAGAAACCGCTCGGGTGATCGACGCTGAAGTGCGTAGAATCATCGACCGGAATTATCAGCGCGCGGAGAAAATCCTCAAAAACAATATCCATATTCTTCATGCTATGGCAGACGCCCTGATGAAGTATGAAACCCTGAATACAAATCAGATTGACGATGTCATGAAAGGTAATCCACCCCGTCCGCCGGACGAATCCTGGCTGGAGGATCCTGCCGACAAAGAGGATAAACCCAAACCGAAGACCGGCGAGGAAGGCGGCACCATCGGTGGACCCGCGGGGCAACACTAAGCACGATAAGGGCGGTATGGCCCTGGATTGCGCCGGTAAAATCCTGCATTTAAGTCATGTAACTGTGATGGGAGTGCTTAATGTCACTCCCGACTCCTTTTATGACGGGGGTCGATTTGTGGATCCGGGGCTGGCGCTGGAACGGGCGCAAATCATGGAACAACAGGGTGCGGCCATCATTGATGTCGGTGGAGAGTCAACTCGTCCCGGTGCGGAGGTTGTCAGTGAGGAAGAAGAACTGCGCCGCGTCATTCCCGTCATACAACGTCTTGCACGCCATAGTAAAATCCCCGTTTCCATCGATACCAGCAAGGCCGAAGTGATGCGCCAGGCCGTACATCACGGTGCCGGTATGATCAACGATGTATACAGTCTGCGACAGCAAGGCGCCCTGAAAGCCGCACAACAATGCAAGGTACCCGTGTGTATCATGCACCTGCAGGGTGAGCCGCGAACCATGCAGCATAGTCCCCTTTATGAAGATGTCGTCGGCGACGTTCGGAAATTCCTTATTGGCCAAACGCACCGTCTTGAACAAGCGGGTATAGGGCGTGAGCGCATCATTATCGATCCTGGGTTCGGGTTTGGCAAAACAGTTGACCACAATCTGCAGTTGTTGCGGGAGTTAAAGTCATTTGTGCAATTGGGTTACCCTGTATTGGCGGGATTATCCCGTAAGTCAATGATTGGAAAGATTTTAAATCGTGATGTTACGCAGCGTCTTGGCGCGAGTCTTGCGCTGGCCATGCTTGCCGCGCAAAACGGCGCCCATATCATTCGGGTTCATGATGTGCTGGAGACTGTGGATGCACTGGCTATGATGGACATTCTCGGTACTGAGTCGAAGGCATCCGCATAGTCAGTTGCTCGCCGGGTGCATGTGTTTGTACCTTCATCAATCATGACCTTGATCATCGCGCCGTAAAAACTTTTGCGGCATCGCCGTCGAGCCGAAAATGATGCGTGCTTACGGTATAATGGCTCGCAAGGCGAACCTTTCTATGCATAAAGTGTTCGGATCAAAGACGGTTGGACCCATGAAGAGACGGCTATGAGTAAAAAATATTTTGGCACCGATGGCATTCGCGGTAAGGTGGGCGAACATCCCATTACACCGGAATTTATACTAAAGCTCGGTTGGGCGGCAGGCAGGGTGCTGGGCAAGGAAAACGCGGGCCTGGTACTGATCGGTAAAGATACGCGCATTTCCGGTTATATGTTTGAATCGGCTTTGGAGGCCGGTTTATCCGCGGCCGGGATGGATATTCGTTTGTTGGGTCCCATGCCGACGCCGGCTATCGCTTATTTAACCCGCACATTGTACGCAAGTGGCGGCATCGTCATTAGTGCTTCCCACAATCGGTATGATGACAACGGTATTAAATTTTTTTCGGGAAAGGGGCAAAAACTTCCAGACGAAGTTGAGTTGGCTATCGAGGCGGAATTGGAAAAACCCATGACAACAGTGGAGTCCGGGCGCTTGGGCAAGGCCGAAAGAATGGAGGATGCCGGTGGGCGATATATCGAATTTTGCAAAAGTACAGTATCCAACAATCTGTCTTTAAAAGGTCTCACTATTGTCGTGGATTGTGCCAATGGTGCAACGTATACCGTGGCGCCATTTGTTTTTCGTGAATTGGGTGCAACAGTCATAAAGCTGGGGATGGAGCCCGATGGGTTTAACATCAACGAAAAATGCGGTTCGGTGTACCCAAAAACTTTGCAGCAAAAAGTGCTAAGTGAAGAGGCGGACCTGGGTATCGCACTGGACGGCGACGGTGACAGGTTGATCATGGTCGATCATAAAGGAGAAGTACTCGATGGTGACGAGATACTTTATATGATCGCCAAATCCCGTAAAGTCGGTGATGTGGTGGTGGGCACCGTCATGAGCAATTTGGGTTTGGAACATGCGTTACACGAAAAAGGCATACAACTTAAACGCGCCAGCGTGGGAGATCGTTACGTGTTGGAAATGTTGCAGGAGGGTGGCTGGACGTTGGGGGGTGAAACATCCGGCCATATACTGTGTCTGGATTGTACCACCACCGGTGATGGTATTGTTACGGCCTTACAGGTTCTCATGGCCATGCAGGATGCGGACGTGAGTCTGCATGACCTCAAGCGCGGCATGGATAAATACCCCCAACGATTGGTGAACGTGCGTGTTAAGCAACGCAGTGATCCCATGTCCGTCAATGAAGTCAAAGCCGCCGTTGCCGAAACCCAATCCCGGTTAGGGCGTAGTGGGCGTGTGTTGTTGCGTCCCAGCGGGACAGAGCCGGTTATTCGGGTTATGGTTGAGGGCCAGGATCTGGATGTGGTTGATGATGTGGCGGAATACCTGGCAGGGGTAGTGCGTGATCATATGAGCAAGGTATAATGCGGGCTTGCCTTTTTGTTGATTTCCATCGGGTTTGTAGGGTAAGCTTGCCAACCCGTTGACGAGGAAGTTGAGGTTGCTTATTCGATGCGTACGCCGTTAGTAGCAGGTAACTGGAAAATGAATGGTACCAAGGCCAGTATTAAGGCTCTGGTACAGGGTTTAAAAAGTGCGGTTTCAGCGGACAGTTCACGGGAAATGGCTGTATGTCCACCCCATGTCTATGTGGGCCTGGTTGCCGAGCTTGTCGGCGAATCTGCGATTAAATGTGGTTCGCAAGATGTGTGCGAACAGCCTGAAGGCGGTGCGTTTACCGGTGAAACCGCCGGTTTTATGCTTCGCGACCTTGGCTGCCACTACGCCATTGTAGGCCATTCCGAACGGCGTACCTTATACGGTGAGGATGACGCAACCGTGGCCGAGAAATTCGCTTCCGCACAACTGGCGGGCTTAATACCCATACTATGCGTAGGGGAAACGCTGCGTGAAAGGGAGCGGGGTATCACTGAGGAAGTGGTTGGTCGTCAGCTGGATGCGGTCATTCAGTCGACATCGGGCATACAGGCATTTGCCAAAGCGGTTGTGGCTTATGAGCCGGTTTGGGCTATCGGTACCGGAAAAACAGCCAGCCCCGAACAGGCTCAGGAAGTGCATCAATACATTCGCTCTCGGCTAGCCGAAAACGATGCCGGCATTGCCGAGGGCGTGCGCATTCTCTATGGCGGTAGCGTCAAAGGGGCAAACGCACAAAGCCTGTTTACCATGCAGGATATTGACGGCGGCCTGATCGGGGGTGCGTCGCTTAATGCTGAAGAATTTTTGTCTATTTACGCTGCGGCGGGTTAATAAACATGTGGTCAATTATTTTAGTTTTTCATGTCCTTGTTGCCATGGCGCTTATTGCCCTGGTGCTTTTACAGCAGGGCAAGGGTGCTGATGCCGGTGCCGCTTTTGGAAGCGGTGCATCGCAAACGGTTTTTGGCAGCCGGGGAAGTGGATCGTTTTTAACGCGTACGACTGGAATATTGGCGACCTTGTTTTTTGTCACCAGCCTATCGCTAGCCTATTTGTCAGGTGATCATGCCAAAGAGGTTGTACCGGAACAAATACTGCCGGTGGAGCAACCGGCTGACGCACCTGCGCCCGCACCAAGCGGTGACGCGCAGACCAAGCAAAGTTCTGTGGCGGAAACACCTGTGGCTCCCAGTGCACCATCACCGGCTGCACCATCACCGGCTGCACCGGCAGGAGAGTAACCCATTAACGAATATGCCGATGTGGTGGAATTGGTAGACACGCCGTCTTGAGGGGGCGGTGCCGCAAGGCGTGCCGGTTCGACTCCGGCCATCGGCACCAAATTCATTTTTCAAGCCTTTTTTAGGAGCATACGCTCGGTAAACCGTTATTTTTCCGGGTTTTGTTGCAACAACGTCCAGTCAGAAAACAATAAACCTCTGATTTTACTGCTTTAAGAAAGCGCTTGTGACTTGACACGTAGTAAAAATCTAGCCTAGACTCCTTCACTTCCATATAAACAGCTTTAATAAGCGTAATACATTAATTACCTTAAGCACATTAAATGTTGGGTGTAAACGGGACCTGGACTATTACATAATAATCATTCAGTCCATACGTTCCTATCGCGGTCGAAGACAAGATAGGGGGAGAGTCGGGTGTTAGAGAATTATTTACCAATTCTCATGTTCGTTATTATGGGAATCGCATTTGGTGTTGCGCCAATTGCTATAGGATTTTTTGGCGGTAACGTTTTGGGGCACGCCAATCCGGATAGCGAAAAGCTGTCGCCATACGAATGTGGTTTCGAAGCGTTCGAAGACTCGCGCATGAAATTCGATGTGCGCTTTTATCTTGTTGCAATCCTATTCATCATTTTTGATTTGGAGATCGCCTTTTTATTCCCTTGGGCCGTGGTGTTAAATAAGATCGGTTGGTTTGGATTTTTTGCCATGGTTGTGTTTTTGGGTATTCTCGTTATCGGTTTTATATACGAGTGGAAAAAAGGGGCGTTGGAATGGGAATAAATCACGCGGAAGTTCCAATGGATAGCGCCGCTGAAGTGGAAAACAGTGTTATTAAACCGGTTACCGAAAAAGGTTTTGTTACCACCAGCGCCGATGCATTGATTAATTGGGCGCGCACCGGATCACTTTGGCCGGTCACATTTGGTTTAGCCTGTTGCGCCGTCGAAATGATGCAAGCCGGCGCGTCCCGGTATGATCTAGACCGGTTTGGTGTAGTGTTCCGCCCCAGCCCCCGGCAATCGGATGTCATGATTGTGGCGGGAACACTGGTCAACAAAATGGCTCCGGCCCTGCGCAAGGTTTATGACCAGATGGCCGAACCCCGTTGGGTTATTTCCATGGGTTCATGTGCAAACGGTGGTGGTTATTACCACTATTCCTATTCCGTGGTTCGAGGCTGTGATCGCATTGTACCGGTGGATATTTATGTGCCGGGTTGTCCGCCGACCGCCGAAGCCTTGTTATACGGTATCATTCAACTGCAAAACAAAATTAAACGTACTAATACTATTGCACGAGTATAATGCCATGACTTCCATCGAATCTCTTTTGCTAGACCTGCGATCGCGATTTCCGCAAACGCAAAGCGAACTGTCTGAATTAACGCGTGAAGTGACCATGGAAGTGGAGCGCGATGCCCTGTTGCAAACAGCGCGGCTATTGCGTGACGACCCAGCATTTAAATTTGAGCAGCTCATTGATTTGTGCGGTGTTGACTATTCGGAATACGGCGTACCGGAATCTCAATGGCAGGGTAAGCGGTTCGCAGTGGTTTACCATTTGTTGAGCGTGACCCATAACAGACGCCTGCGCCTGAAGGTTTTTGTTAATGAGTCCAATTTGGTAGTACCGTCGGTCATACCGATCTGGAGTTGCGCCAATTGGTTCGAACGTGAAGCATTTGATTTGTTCGGCATTTTGTTCGACGGCCACCCGGACTTGCGTCGCTTGCTTACCGATTACGGCTTTATTGGTCATCCGTTTCGCAAGGACTTTCCTTTATCGGGACATGTTGAAATGCGCTACGACCCCAACAAAAAACGCGTGGTTTATGAGCCGGTCAGTATCGAGCCGCGAATCAACGTACCGAAAGTCATTCGTCACGACCATCGCTATGTGGAACTAGGTGGAAAAGATTCATGACTGAAATACGCAATTACACACTGAATTTCGGTCCGCAACACCCGTCGGCACACGGTGTGTTGCGACTGGTTTTAGAAATGGACGGCGAAGTAATCGAACGGGCTGATCCACATATCGGCTTGCTGCACAGAGCAACTGAAAAGCTGGCTGAAAGCAAACCGTTTTTGCAAAGCGTGCCTTATATGGACCGTTTGGATTATGTCTCCATGTTGTGTAATGAGCATGCTTACGTATTGGCCATGGAGAAAATGCTGGGTATCGAAGCAGCGTTGCGTGCCTAGTATATCCGGGTTATGTTCGATGAAATCACGCGAATTTTAAATCACCTTCTTTGGTTGGGCGCGCATGCACTGGACATCGGCGCGATGACGGTGTTTCTTTATTGCTTTCGCGAACGCGAAGACCTGATGGATTGTTATGAAGCCGTGTCCGGCGCCCGACTACATGCCGCTTACTACCGTCCCGGTGGTGTTTATCGTGACCTTCCCGAATCCATGCCCGTCTACCAGCCTTCCAAGTGGCATAACGCCAAACAAGTCGACCGTTTGAACGAGAACCGTCAAGGTAGTCTGCTGGATTTTATTGAATCGTTTACCGAACGATTCCCCAAATACGTGGATGACTATGAGACCCTGTTGACCGATAACCGGATATGGAAACAGCGTACCGTCAATATTGGTATCGTCAGTCCAGAACGGGCCATGAACTTGGGGTTTACCGGGCCGATGTTGCGGGGCTCCGGTGTGGAATGGGACTTGCGTAAGAAGCAACCCTATGAGGTGTATGATAAGATCGATTTTGATATTCCGATAGGTATCAACGGCGACTGTTATTCCCGTTATCTTGTGCGTATTGAAGAGTTCCGCCAATCCAACCGTATCATCAAACAATGCGTTAAATGGCTTCGCGAAAACCCGGGCCCGGTGATGAGTGACAATCATAAAGTCGCGCCGCCGAAACGTGAGAATATGAAAGCCGGTATGGAAGACCTTATTCATCACTTTAAATTATTTACCGAGGGTTTTTGTATCCCGGCAGGTGAAACCTATGCTGCGGTGGAACATCCGAAAGGTGAATTCGGTATCTATCTTATTTCCGACGGCGCCAATAAACCCTATCGTTTAAAAATACGGGCTCCCGGGTTTGTGCATATTTCAGCCCTGGATGAAATGAGCCGTGGTCATATGTTGGCGGATGTTGTGGCCATTATTGGTACCCAGGATATTGTGTTTGGCGAGGTGGATCGATGAGTGCCGTGATGTCGCTTAACGAAATCGTATCGGAACAGGGTATGAAAGAAATTGATCAATGGATCAGCAAATACCCGGAAAAAAACCGTCAATCGGCCGTGATGACCGCATTGCGCATTGTCCAGGACGAGCATTTGTTTTTGACCCGTGAATACATGGACTGCGTGGCGGACTATTTGGGCATGGAGCCAATTTCTGTGTATGAAGTCGCCACATTTTACTCCATGTATGAACTCAAGCCCGTGGGGCGGCACAAGATTTGTGTGTGCACAAATGTTTCATGCATGTTGAACGACAGTGAATCCATAGTCAATCACCTGGAAAATAAACTAAATATCAAATTGGGTCAGACGACCGATGACAACATGTTCACTCTCAAGGAAGTGGAGTGCCTCGGCGCTTGCGGCGGTGCACCGGCTATACAAGTTGGGCGGCAGTACTATGAAAATATAACCACCGATAAAATTGATGAACTGATTGAAACATTGCGGCGGGAAACCGGTGCGGTGAATTCGGTCGGTTGAGGGGGAGTGATCCATGGCCAATGAAGTTTGTTTTTATACGCTGGATCAGGATAAACCGTGGACTCTGGCAACCTACCAGAAAAATCAGGGTTATGACGCATGGAAAAAAATACTTAAAGAAAAAACCAGCGCCGAGAAAATTATCGGTGAATTAAAAGCATCCATGTTGCGTGGTCGCGGTGGGGCGGGCTTTCCGACCGGCTTGAAATGGAGTTTTATGCCCGCCAAGGCGCCTGGCCAGAAATATATCGTTTGCAATTCCGATGAAGGTGAACCCGGTACTTTTAAGGATCGGGATATCCTGCGGTTCAATCCACACCAATTGATCGAGGGAATGGCGATCGCCGGATACACTATTGGTGCGACCGTTGGATTTAATTATATGCGTGGGGAGTTTTGGGAGCCATATGAACGCTTTGAAGCGGCGCTAAAAGAAGCTTATGCCGCCGGATTACTGGGTAAGAATATTTTGAGTTCCGGCGTGGATTTCGATCTTTACAGCCATCTGGGTGCGGGGGCCTACATATGCGGCGAGGAAACGGCATTGTTGGAATCGCTGGAAGGTAAAAAAGGACAACCACGATTTAAACCGCCGTTTCCGGCCAGTTACGGTCTATTCGGTAAACCGACCACCATCAATAACACGGAAACGCTGGCTTCCATTCCTCACATCATGCGCAACGGCGGCAAATGGTTTTTGGACATCGGTAAACCGAACAATGGTGGACCAAAGATTTTTTCAGTATCCGGGCACGTCAATAAACCGGGTAATTATGAAGTGCCATTGGGTACACCGTTTCGCGAGCTTTTGGAAATGGCCGGTGGTGTGCGCGACGGTCATAAACTCAAGGCTGTGATACCCGGCGGCAGTTCCGTGCCGGTATTACCCGCCGACAAAATAATCGACGCCAACATGGATTACGATTCCCTGGCCAAAGCCGGTTCCATGTTGGGTGCCGGTTCGGTCATCGTTATGGATGACAGTACCTGTATGGTAAAGGTGCTGGCCCGCATTTCGCATTTTTATTTTGAAGAATCATGCGGTCAGTGCACACCCTGCCGGGAAGGTACGGGTTGGCTGGCCCGCGCCGTCCATCGGATTGAACAGGGTCATGGACGGCCTGAGGATTTGACTTTACTGGAAGATGTGGCAAAAAAAATCGAAGGCCATACCATATGCGGGCTCGGTGACGCGGCGGCTTGGCCGGTAGGCAGTTTTTTGCGGCATTTTCGCGACGAATTTGCATACCATGTTGAACACGGTCGTTGCATGGTGAACGGCGAACAACATAAAGCAGCATGACTGGCGGGCTTGGCTGATGGGGCATGTAAATGATAAAGTTTGAGATCAATGGGCAAACAATAGAAGCCAAAGACGGCGCCATGGTAATCGAGGCCGCCGACGAGGCCGGTATTCCGATTCCCCGTTTTTGTTATCACAAGAAATTGTCGATCGCGGCCAATTGCCGGATGTGCCTGGTGGAAG
>Ga0114931_10002631_pt1 | contig 22787 bp, 19 predicted proteins | sample 2SBtaG_FD_89579 | JGI IMG/M metagenome (GOLD analysis project Ga0114931, IMG submission 89579) | Deep subsurface microbial communities from Kolumbo volcano to uncover new lineages of life (NeLLi) - 2SBTROV14_V59a metaG | ecosystem: Environmental > Aquatic > Marine > Volcanic | place: Kolumbo... | reverse complement strand
ACGCCGTGGCCGATCACCAGCGTGCCGATGATCCTGGCGCTGGCGGCGCGATCGGCGCGGTTGATCCGCGAGCTGGCCGGCGACGTTGCCGACATCGGCGTGCGCGAGCTGCACTCGCTGCTCGAGGTGGAAACCCATCAGTTCGGCGGCCACTACGGCCTCGTTACCGCGCGCGGCTGGCGCGCTCTCCACGCCTTTCGCCGCGCCGGCGGGCCGCCGCTCGACATCGTCTACTCGGCCAAGGCGGCGGCGGCACTGCTCGAGCTCGTCGACCGCGGTGAGCCCGGTCCGCTGCTGTTCTGGGCGACCAAGTCGTCGGCGCCGTTGCCGGTGGCGAGCCCCGGCGACGTCGCCCGAGCCCCCGAGGTGATGCGCCGCTGGCTGCGCGGCTGAGCGGGGCTACTCGGATTCGACCGCTTCGTCCCGCTGCGGCGCGGCCTTGGCCTTGGCCGGCGCACTGGCCGGGCGCTTCTTGGCCGCCCGCGCCCGGTAGCGCTTGGCCGCCCGCGTCTTGCGCTCGGCCTCGACGAAGCCGGAACAGGTCTTGACCGCGGCCGAGCGGCCGACCTTCTGGTAGTAGAAGTCGGGCGTACGGTCGAGGATGTCGTTGGCCACCCGCGCGGCGTCGCGGCACTTCTTGAGCCGCACCAGGTTCTCGAGCTGCTGCTGCTTGCCCCGCGCCCAGCGCAGCACCTGCTGCTTCGACAGCTTCTGCTGCTCGCTGGCCACGCCGGTGTCCTTGTAGACGCGATAGGACGGCGCCGCTTCGAGCTCCTTGACCTCGGCGGTCGTCGTCTGCGGCGGCGGCGGCGACAGCTTGGGCACGTCCGGAGCTGCGCCGGCGACCGGCTTGCTGCCGCTCTTGCGGGTGACGGTCTTCTTGTGGTCGGCGATCTTGTTGTTGGACGGGCCGGTGTCGTCGTCGAGGTCGACCAGCATGTCTGCGCCGGTCACGGCGTTGGTCCGCCCCGCCGGCTCGACGGTGCGGTGCGTGGGCGTCGCCTCCTCGAGGCGTGCGGTCATCCGCCGGTCGCGGCTCGGCGCCGGCTGCGCGCTCTTGGTGGCGATTTCGCCGGCCGACGGATCGCGCAGCCCGTCGATGATCACCGACTTGTCACCGGTGGCGATGTCGGCGGCGTAGCCCTGCTGATTGCGCGCCAGGTCGAGGGCGCCATTCTTTGCTGCTGCCTGGTCCGCTTCCTGGTTGCCCACCCCGCGCGCAACGGTCTCGTCACCGGCGGCCGCGGCCGCGCCTTCGGGGCGATTCTCGTCGGGCATGCGCACCATCGCCGGCGGCTCGAGGGCCGGCGCGGTCGCCGCCGACGTCGACTCGTCGATCACCGGCTCGACCAGGTGATGGTCACCGCGCAGGTAGAGCGACCCGGCGATGCCGGCGACCAGCACCAGCGTCGCCACCGCGGTCGCCGCCGGGTGGGCGACGATCGGCTCGAGCAATCCGAGCAGCCAGGCGAGCACGCCGCGCGGCTCTTCCTCTTCCAGGGGCGCCGCCGCCCGCGCCGGTGCGACGGGAGCGTGTCGGGCCGCCTCGTGAAGCAGAATCGCCGACAGCGACGACGGCGGCTCCTCGTCGGGCATCTCCCGCAGCGCGGCGCGGGTGCGCTCCAGCCCCGCCAGCTCGGCGCGGCATCGCGCACAGCCCTCGACGTGGGCGTCAAAGCGCTTGCCCTCGACCGGGTCCAGCTCGTCGTAGAGCCGGTCGATCATCAGCGCATCTATGTCGCGGCACTCCAGCATGGTCCGAGGGTCGGCGTCCTTATACCGAATGTTAGCTCCCCAGCCACACGCCGGCGACCGCGAGGGCCTCGGGCGTCATCGTCAAGCACTCGGAACCATGGGGTCCGGCGCCTGAGCCGCGGGCACCTGGTCGGCGCCCTGGTGGGACTCGCAATTCGGTGCGAGGAAAGGGGCAACGTGGGTCGGCTTACCTCCGAAAATCTCTCAAATCGTCTGCAGATTGAGACGCAGGAGACTGCCGATTGGGTCTATCGGCCCGCGTGCCAACTCCTTTGGTGGAGCTAACCCCTCGGAATCAATTTGGTCGCCCGCCCGTCGGCGGGGCTACTGGGCCTTGCAGGACCAGCGGACCTTCCGGATCGCCCAGCCGGCGTCGCCGCAGTCGGCAGACGAGGCGCTCACCGCCCCGGCGGTGCCTGCCAGCAACGGAAAGGCCGAGGCCCGGTGCTTGGACGCCTTGGCGCCCTCGCAGCGGAGCACCCAGCTCACGCTGCAGTCGAGATCCATCTCGCAGCTGGAGTCCAGGCGGATGTCGACGCCGTCGTCGGTGGTCTCTTGCGAGTACTTCACGCACTTGGACACCTGACGGGCGCTGGAGCTCTTGTTCTGGTTCTTGTTCTGGGCGATGGCCGTACGCGGGGCGCCGACCCAGAGGGGCAACGCGATCGCTGCCGCACTCAAGGCGCACCACGCCCACGAAGCCGGGAGTTTGGGACGCATGGCGTTTCTCCTCATCCGCCGCGGAGCGGCGGAGCGACGGGGCTCGTTGGGTAGGACAACGCAGGCGCGACTTGGTTGCATTTTTCTGCCTATGCTCGCCCCATGAGCATCTTTCGCGACGACGTCATGGCTGGCCGCGTGGCGCTGATCACGGGCGGCGGCACCGGCATCTGCAAGGGCATCGCCCGCAGCTACCTGGCTCACGGGGCGCAGGTCTGCATCACCAGCCGGCGGCAAGAGGTCCTCGACTCCACCGCCGCTGAGCTTGCCGACGAAACCGGCGGCGGGATCATCGGCGTCGCCGCCGACGTGCGCGATCCGGATCAGATCGGTGTCGCGGTCGAGCGAACGGTCGACCGTTTCGGCAAGCTCGACATCCTGGTCAACGGCGCCGCCGGCAACTTCCTCGCACCGTCGGCGCAGCTGTCGCCCAAGGGCTTTCGCACCGTGGTCGAGATCGATCTACTGGGCAGCTTCAACGCCAGCAAGGCGGCGTTCGAAGAGCTGCGCGATGCCGGCGACTCGCTGATCCTCAACATCACGGCGACGCTGCAGATGCACGGCACGCCGCTGCAGGTCCACGCCGCCTCGGCCAAGGCCGGCGTCGACGCGATGACCCGCAACTTCGCCGTCGAGTGGGGCCCGTCGGGCATCCGCTGCAACGGCATCGCCCCCGGACCGATCGGCGACACCGAGGGGATGCGCCGCCTGGCGCCGGGCGACGTCGGGCAGAAGATGGCGCGCATGATCCCGCTCGGCCGCTTCGGCACCGTCGCCGAGATCGCCGACATGGCGGTCTTCCTCGCCTCGCCGGCGGCGGCGTACATCACCGGCGCCATCTTGGTGGTCGACGGCGGCCAGTCGGTCTCGGTCCCGCCGTTCTAGCCGTGGCGGACCCAGCGCGCCAGCTCGCGCAGGCCGGGGCGCTTGCCGTACATGAGGATGCCGACGCGATAGATGCGCGCGGCCAGCCAGACGGCGCCGGAGGTGGCGACGATGAGGATGCCCAGCGACAGCAGCACGTCGCCCGGACCCGCGCCACCCAGGAGGTAGCGCATCGGCATGAGCACCGGTGACGAGAATGGGATCAGGGTCAGCAACTCGGCCACGCCGCCGCGCGGGTTGGACGCCACCAGCTCGACGCATACCACCGGGATGATGAGCAGCAGCACCACCGGCGTCTGTGCCTGCTGGGCCTCCTGCTCGCTGTTGGTCATCGCGCCGATGGCCGCGTACAGCGACGCGTAGAAGAAGTAGCCGAGCAGGAAGTAGATCAGCACCAGCGCCATGGCCGGGGCCGTCACCGACGGCACGCTCACGGCGCCGGCGCCGGCGAAGCCGAACAGCCCCAGCACCGCGCCGCGGAAGCGGATGAGCAAGAGGGCGATGGTCGCCCAGATTCCCAGCTGCAAAAGGCCGACCGAGCCCACGCCGAGGATCTTGCCCAGCATCAGCGCGCGCGGCTTGACCGCCGACACCATGATCTCGACCACGCGGCTGGTCTTCTCCTGGATCACGCTGCGCAGCACGTTGACCGCGTACAGCAGCACCGCCATGTACAGGATGAACATCACCGCGTAGCCGACGATGAAGGTGCCGCTGCCGCTCTGCGCCGCGGCCTCACCCATGTCCTGCAGCATCTGGATGTCGGCCGGCTTCAAGATCTCGGCGCTGTCCATGGCACCGACGCCGGCCTCGTGCAGGCGTTCGAAGCGCAAGCTGTAGTCGATGACACCCTGCAGGGTGCGGCCGATCATCGTGCTCGAGGCGTTGACGCCCCGGTAGGTGACCTTGCCGCTGACCATGTAGTCGGTCGGCACCAGCAGGATGCCGTCGATCTTCCCGCTGCGCAGGCGCGCGCGCAGCTCCGGCAGGTCGGGGTGCTGCGAGGTGACGTCGTCGAACTTCCACTCGACGTGCAGGAGCGTGGCCGCGGCCTGCAGCTTGCCCGCCATGTCGCGGCCACTGTCGTCCACGACCTGCACGTGGATCTCCTCCTCGGCCTGCTTGCTGCCCAGCCACACCGGCAACACCACCAGCGCGATCATGCCGATCGGCCCCAGCAGGGTCACGGCGACGAACCACTTGGTGCGCACCCGCTCGGTGAACTCGCGGCGAGCGACGACCAGCCAGGGTGGGCTACGCACGAATCTCCTCGCGGGCGTTGGCCGCGCCGACGCGGTCGACGAAGATCTGGTGCAGGGTCGGCTCGATCACCTCGAAGCGGCGCAGGCGGGCGCCGCCGTCGAGCAGCGCCGTGAGCAGCTCCTGCGGGTCGATTCCGGCGGCCAGTTCCAGCTCGAGGTAGCCCTTGCGCTCGCGCTGGCCGGCGACCATCGCCGTGTCGGCCAGCACCGGCGGCGTCGGCGCCGCTGCCTCGCCGTCGAAGCTGACCGCGACCAGGCGGCCGCTGGCCGCCTCGCGCTTGATGGCATCCAGCCGGCCGTCGACCACCTTGCGACCACGGGCGATGATGCAGACGCCGTCGCAGATCTTCTCCGCCTGCTCCATGAGGTGGGTCGAGAAGACGATGGTCCGCCCGGCGTCGCGCTGCTCGAGCACGATGTCGCGCAGCACCTCGGCGTTGATCGGGTCCAGGCCGCTCCACGGCTCGTCGAGGATGAGCAGCTCCGGCTCGTGGATCAGCGCAGTGGCGAACTGCACCTTCTGCTGCATCCCCTTGGACAGATCCTGCACCTTGTGCGCCGCCCACGCGCCCAGCTCCATGCGCTCGAGCCAGGCACCGGCGCGGCGCCGTGCCTCGCCGCTGCTCAGGCCGCGCAGCTCGCCGAAAAAGCCCAGCAGCGCCGACACCTTCATCTTGGGGTAGAGGCCGCGCTCCTCGGGCAGGTAGCCGATGCGCACCGCCGCCTCGCGCCCGGGCGGCAGACCGAGCACGTGGATCTCGCCCTCGTCCGGGGCGATGATGTCGTTGACCATCCGCAGGGTGGTGGTCTTGCCCGCGCCGTTGGGCCCGAGCACGCCGAAGATCTGCCCGCGCTCGACCTCGACCGACAGCGCGTCGACGGCGGTGAAGTCGCCGTAGCGCTTGGTCACACCGCGCAGGCTGAGCGCCGGACTGGCGAATTCACCGGCCATCGCTCAGGCGGTCGCCTCGGACTTGGTGCCGCCGCCCAGGAGGTAGAGGACGGCCATGCGCACGGCGACGCCGTAAGTCACCTGGTCGAGGATGACCGAGCGGTCGCTGTCGGCGACGTCGGGCATCATCTCGACGCCGCGGTTGATCGGCCCCGGGTGCATGATGATGGCGTCCGGCTTGGCCCGGGCGATGGTCCGGCCCGACAGGCCGAAGTAGCGGGCGTACTCGCGAGTGTTGGCGAAGCGCGGCACCTCGCCGCCCATCCGCTCGTTCTGCACCCGCAGCATCATCACCACGTCGGCGCCGTCGAGAGCGTCGGACAGGCGGTGGCAGACGCGCACCCGCTCGCGGGTCAGGTCGCCGCCGATCAGCTCGATGCCGCGCGGCATCAGGGTGAACGGCGCGCACAGGCGCACCCGCGCGCCCAGCTTGGCCAGCGCGTAGATGTTGGAGCGGGCCACCCGCGAGTGCTCGATGTCGCCGACGATGGCGACCTCGAGGCCGTTGATGGCGCCCTTGTGCCGGCGGATGGTCGCGCAGTCGAGCAGCGCCTGGGTCGGATGCTCGTGGGTGCCGTCGCCGGCGTTGACCACCGCGGCATCGACGTAGCGGGCGATCATCGCCGGCGCGCCCGAAGCCGAGTGGCGCAACACGATGACGTCCGGGCTCATCGCCATCAGGTTGCGCGCGGTGTCGAGCATGGTCTCGCCCTTGGACGTGGACGAGCCGCTGCCGCTGATGTTGACCGCGTCGGCGCTCATGCGCTTGGCCGCGATCTCGAACGAGGTGCGGGTGCGGGTCGAGTTCTCGAGGAACAGGTTGATCACCGTGCGTCCGCGCAGGGTCGGCACCTTTTTGATCGGCCGCTCGCTGATCTCGATGAAGGTGTCGGCCAGGTCGAGGAGCTGCAAGATGTCGACCGCGTCGAGCGGCTCGATGCCCAGGAGGTGACGGTGGGGAAATGCGCGCTGGCTCGTGCCCGGGCTCATTCGCTCCTCCGCGCTCGGAGCACCACCCGCTCCACCGCGCCGGCATCGGAGAAGACCACGCGCACCGACTCGTCGTAGGTGGTCTCGGTGGTCAGGCCGACGTAGTCGGCGCGAATCGGCAACTCGCGCAGGCCGCGGTCGACCAGCACCGCCAGCTGGACCATCCGCGGGCGGCCGAAGTCCATCAGCGCGTCGAGCGCGGCTCGGACCGTGCGGCCGGTGTACAGAACGTCGTCGACCAGCACCACCCGGGTGCCCTCGATGTCGAACGGCAGCTCCGTGGGGCCGATCTCCGGCCGCGGCAGGCCCTCGAAGACGTCGTCGCGGTAGAGGGTGATGTCGACCGCCCCCAGCGGCGGCTCGGTCCCCTCGATCTCGCGGATCAGCCGCTGCAGGGTCTCGGCCAGACACAGCCCGCCGGTGCGGATGCCCACCAGGGCCACGTCGGCGCCGGCGTTGCGCTCGACGATCTCGTGGGCGATGCGCCGGAGCATGCGGGCCGCGGCGGCCTCGTCTGCCAGCACGCGCCGCTCGACGAGATCCTCGTCGGTGGTCGGCTTGCGGGCATCCACGTCCAAGCGCATATCGAATCTCCCCGGCCGGGGTCAAGGCCCGACCCGAGGTTGTTTTTTGTTGTAATCTGGGGGGAATGGACGAAGGCCTCCAACCGGGCGAGATCATCGACGGTCGGTACGAGGTCATCCGCCTGATTGGCCGGGGCGCCATGGCCAATGTCTACGGCGCCCTGGACCACAAATCTGACCGGCCGGTGGCGGTAAAGCTGCTCAATCGGTCGGTCCTGGCCGATCGGGAGGCGCTGACCCGCTTCCAGCGCGAGGCCCGGGCCCACGAGATGGTCGAGCACCGCAACGTGGCCCGCCTCCACGGCGGCGGCATGACCCAGCACAAGCAGCCGTACCTGGTGGTCGAGCTCCTGCGCGGCCGATCCCTGCGCACCCTGATCAAGCGGGAGGGCAGGGTCAACCCGGTGCGCGCCTCCAGCTACTGCTGGCAGGCCCTCCAGGGCCTGGCCGCCTGCCACACCATGGGCATCCTCCACCGCGACCTCAAGCCGGCCAACATGATGCTGGAGAAGTCCGAGGGGCCGATCGAGCGGGTGGTGCTGATCGACTTCGGTTTCGCCGCCCTCGAGGGCTCCAGCCGGCTGACCAAACAGGGTCACGTGGTCGGCAGCCTCAGCTACATGGCGCCCGAGCGGCTGCGCGGCGAGGACGGCGACGAGCGATCCGATCTATACGCCCTGGCCGTGATCTACTACGAGCTCCTCGCCGGCGTCCCGCCGTTCGTCGGCAGCGATGACTTCGAGCTGATCAACATGCACATCGATCAGGAGCCCCGGCCGCCGAACGAGGCCGAGCCCGCCGCCGAGATTCCGGCGCCGATCGAAGAGGTCGTCATGCGCAGCCTGGCCAAGCGCCCGTCGCAGCGCTACGCCAGCGCCGGCGAGATGGCCCAGGCGATCGAGCGCGCCATGGTCGGCGTCAGCTGACCGCGCCCGGCCGCCGGGCTACTGGTAGGGCGACTCGACCGCTTTGGTGTCGACGCCCTGGTCCTGCACCGTCAGCGTGCGATGTCCCCCCTCGATCGGCGGCTCGAAGGCGCGCGAGAAATCGCTGGACTTCTCCACCTCCAGTTTGTCAGCGGTGGTCTCGAACAGGCGACGGATGGTGGCGGTCGGGTACTGGACCTGCGGCCCGCGCGACTCGTCGACGACGGCCGACCCGGTCACGGTGATGAACGTGTCGATCGTCAGCTGAAGGGGTTGTCCGTCCGGCTGCATGGCGAACGGGTGCACGTCGGCCGATATCGCCAGATCCGCGGGCACGTCGTCGGCCTGCCAGCAGACCTGCATCCCGTGCACGTCACCGTCGGCCGTGACCCAGTAGATCCAGGAGACCTCGACCTGGCCCACGACCTGATCGCTCTGCTCGTCGTGGAGGCGCATGCGCCACGATGCCCGGTGCGTGGTGACCGGTTGTTTCCACGCGGGATCGGTCGTCTCGTTCAGGCTCACGCAGTCTCGGGCAACGGGCCCTGCCCTTACCGGTCGTCGAAGCACAGTCTTCTTCTCCTCGCTTCTGGTCAACAGCAGGATCCCGGCTGCCGCGGCGACGACAAGCGCCGCAAGCACCACCACACGGGAAGTTCGCAGGGAAGGCATGGCCTGAGCTCAGCGGTTGCCCGCGCCAAAGGTGGGTTCGCTACCTGTCTTCGCTGTGCAGAATCCAGTTGGCGTAAAAAGTCGTGAGGCTATCGCCGACGTCGTCATCGTCGAGCTCGAACCCATGAAAATCCTTCGTCTCGACCGTCTCGAAGCCCATGCCGGACTTGGCCATCTTCATACCGTATACGCTGTCCTTGTCATGCGATTCGACGATCTGTTTGACCTCGTGGGTCAAACTGTCGACCCGGAACACTCGCCGGAAGAAGGCCGTGCCCTGCGAGGTGGTGGCCGTGCTGTGTTGCCACGACACCGATCCCCCGGCCTCGACGGTCTGAGCCTTGTTCTTGAGACCAGCGCTGAGGCCAATCGAAACACCGCTGGTCTCTGTCTTTCCGGGCCCACCGATCTTCACGTCGAAGTGAGTATCGCAGTATCGCTTGCCGCCTTCGTTGAACGAGTAGCTGGTCACGTCCGCACCCATGCTCAGGTACTGCTGGGCCCGCCCCGTCAACTCGTTGCCGGCAACTGCGCGATAAACGTACACTTGGCCGGTTCCGGTTTTGACCGCATACATCTTCAGCTCGATGTCTCCGAGATCCTCGTTGATGTAGTTCGTGTCCTCGATCTTCACCCTCTTGGTGAACTCGCGCCGCTCGACGATTCGGTGCATCGCTTGCGTCGCATCGGGCGGCTCGTGGGTAGCCGGCGCCTTGGTCTTGCCATCGTCTGCCGGCTTCTTGTCCGCGTCCGGGTGCTTGTCCTTCGTCGCCTGCTTCGGCTTCGGCACGTGCGCGGCCCACTTGGGCTTCTCTCCGACCAACTCGAGCAGCGAATCGAGTCGCTGCGCCGCCGACAGCACGTGCTCGGTGTTGTCACTGCCCTCCCGTTCGACCCACATCACCAAGCGACCGACGATCTCGGCGGTCTCGTGGATCTCGGCCTTCATATGCTTGGTGTCCTCGATGTTGGGATCGAGGAGCATCCGGTGGGCGCTGGTCAGATGATTGGACGCAGACAAGGCGACGTCGTCGACCTTGCCCAGGATGACGGCATCCCAGCGGCCCAACACGCTCTGCTGGGCCGCCTTGAGATGAAGAGAGCACAGACTGGACTTGTCGCCGCTGCTCAGCCGGCTCTTGCCGCCCTTCTTCTCGGCGTGCGCGAGCCGCTTCTTGCCGGCGGCGGCGTTGGCTGGCCGTTTCCACCCTGCGGCCGCCACGGTGTCGGAGAGCGCCTGCAACCAGGCCAGGACGGAGATACTTGTCGTATCCGCCCCAAGCGCCTCCTGGAGCTGGGCTCCCAGGACGTACGCGGCGTCCACGGCGGGGAAGATGGCCTTCAGATTGGCCGAAACGCCGCCAACGCTGAACGAGGAAGTCGCAGCCCCAACGCGCGACATCCATAGAGTCGCCCCCTTGCGAACAGCGTCCTTGTCGCTGGTGTCGGCCAGCGCCGCGCGGGCCGCGCTGGCGGCATACCGCAACTGCAGGGCCGCGAGTTGGGTCGCGCCCTTGTCGTTCAGCCCCGAGCTGTCCTTCTTCTTGTCGTGGCCGCCCTTGAGCTGGAGAGCCTTGTGCTGGACGGCCGGCGCGGCCGAAGAGCGGCCCCCGCCGCCCAGAATCGGAGCGGCCGATTCGCCGCGAACCACGGCGTCGGCCGCTCGATCCGCTTGCTGTTCGTGGCTGTCACCGCGCTTTCCCACGCCCCTGGCGAGGTCGATGCCCGCGCGTTGCTGCACCACGTGTGCGGCCTCGTGCGCCGTGGTGTGAAGGTCCGGTGCACCGCGAAACGCCACATCGCTGCCGAACGCATAGGCCTCGGCACCCATGGCGTCGGCAGCCTCGCTCGCCCGACCGCCGACGTGAGCACGGACGTCGCCGAGATCCTGCCCGAAGGACGACTGAATGCGATCGAGGTGCGGAAGCGGGGCACCGCCTCCGGCGACGCCCTCGGCGGCCACCTCGTGCTGCTGATCGCCCGACAGCGACGGCTCGCCGCTCAGCAAGTGCTGCACCTGCCGGTTGGCGTTTGCTTCTGCGCGCTCGCGATGTGCGGATTCGGTTTGCGCTTCGGATTCGGGCGACTGCTCTTCCTGATGGGCTTCGTCACCAACGTCCAGATTGTTTCGGTGGAGTTTCTCGAGCATGGTCATTTGCCTCAGCAGAGCACACGTCCCATCGTCGTTCGATACTCACCCCGTGCAGCACGCATGAGGTGATCCTGGGTCAACGAGCAACTCTCGGTGGCAGCGAGGAAGGCAGCTGCCACCACTGCGTTTCGGATATTGGCCCCCGACATCTCGGAGAACTCTTGGGCGAGGGCCTCGAGATCGAGCGTGCCCCCAATGTCTATGTTGGCATCGAGATGCTTGCGCCACAGCAAGATGCGCTCTTCTTCCCCCGGGAGGTCGAAGACCACAGTTGCGGACAGGCGGCGGCGCAACGCCGGGTCGATGCTCGCATCGAGGTTGGTGGTCAAGATGGTGATTCCACCGAACGCCTCGACCCGCTGGAGGAGATAGTTGACCTCCAGGTTCGCATAGCGATCGACCGCAGCCTTCACTTCGGTTCGCTTGGCGAACAGGGCATCTGCCTCGTCGAACAACAGCAGCGCGTGGCCCGCCTCGGCAGCATCGAAAATCTTCGACAGCTGTTTCTCGGTCTCGCCCACCCACTTGGAGACGACCTTCGACAGGTCTACCTGGTAGAGTTCGAGGTCGAGCTCCTTCGCGATTAGACCGGCAACCATGGTCTTGCCCGTGCCGGGTGGACCCGAGAAGAGCCCCGACACGCCGACGCCGCGTGGCATCTTCTTCCCCAGCCCCCAGGTCTCGTAGACGAGGTGCGCGTGACGAACCCTGGCGATCAACGCTTCGACCTGATCGGAGGCGTCCTCCGGCAGGATCAAATCGTCCCAGGTCTGGGTGACCGCAACCCGTTGTGCGAGATCGCCGAGATACTCGAAGACGTTGTTGCGAACGCCCTCGACGATGTTGGCGGCGCTCAATGGCGAGTCGGGCTCCGTGTGGAGCCGCGAGACGCGCGCGGCGGCACGAATTCCCCCCGGTCCCAGCCGATAGCGAACACAGACCTCGTCGAGGCTCGACTGCACTTCGTCCGCGTCGGCCCCGAGATACGCATCCCACAACGTCCGACGGGTGGAGGCGCTGGGCAACGGCCAGGTGATCCTGACGACCTCCCTGTCGACCGGAACGGGCGCCCCCGGTAGAGAGCTGGTCAAGACGAGGGACCTCTGGCCAGTTGCCATCGGCCGCAGCAAGCGGCCCAGCTCGTCCGCACTTCCGCTCCAATGACCACACTCGGCCACGATCGGCAGCGCATCACGCAAGAGGCACTCGCGCTGGAGCGCGTGAAGCCCGCCGCCCGGGTCGCTGGCCCGACCCAAATCGAGCGCCACTACCTCGCCTAGCCCCGCAAGTCTGGCAGCCCGGGCGATCGCAGTGCGGCGGCCCGAGCCCTTGGGCCCCTCGACCACGATCAAGGCCGTCGGGCCGCGCGCAAGGAGGTTGGCGAGCTTGTCGATCGTCTGAAGCTGCTCCGGGTCGTATTGCAGCTCGTCTCCGACCTCGACCACCCCACCGGCCTCGACGAGAGAAGGATCGACATGGTCGTCGCCGGCCAGGTAGCGCACCACACGATGCGCGAGCTGAAAGGTCCGTGCCGGAAGAACGGCCTGGGCATCCGTCGCGATGAGAAAACCCGACCGCAGCAGCGGATGATCGTCGTCCAGGCGCCGCGCCAAATCGCGCAGCTCTCCGCGGCCCTGGTCGGTGGCGAGCTCCAACAGGGAGAGGCTGACGCCCTTTGTCGCCCGCGATCCGATCATTGCCTCGGCCTGCGTCACCACGGCGGGCGCCGTACTCATGGCGGCGGCGAGCCACAGGAACTCGACGTCGATTGCCTCCAGGTTCAGACGACTGGCCAGGTCGGCGCTGCGCCGCCCGTCCCCTTCCTCGCGAGCAGCCTCTACGGCGGCGCGGGCCCGGGCCTGACGCTCACGCAGCTCGCCGGCGACGTCCGAGGACGCCTCGCCCGCGACGCGTCGCAGTGCGAGCCGCACGAAGAGAGACTCGACCCGAAGTTCGAAATACCGCTTTGCCGGGCTCAGTCCCGGCTCTCGCCCAACGCCCATCATCCGTTGATGATAGTACTACCCAGACAGCCCATGCCTTCCCCGTGGCAGGGCTCTCCCGGGCGCAGCCCAACGAAAACCGGGTTAGTGGTCCCTATTCGGGCGATGCCGGGCCTTCGCGATCGACGGCCATGCCCATGGTGTGGAAGCCCTTGTCGACGTAGACGGTGGTGCCGGTGATGCCGGAGCCGAGCGGGCTGCACAGGAAGGCGGCGGTCGACCCGACCTCCTCGGCGCGCAGGACCTCCGGCAGCGGCGAGTTGCGCTGGGCGTAGTCGACCATGTCGCCGATGATGCCGATGGCCGAGGCGGCGCGGGAGGCGAACGGGCCGGCCGAGATGACGTTGACGCGCAGGCCCCAGCGGCGCCCGGCCTCGTAGGCGAGGAGCCGGGTGTCGGACTCGAGCGCGGCCTTGGCCGATGACATGCCGCCGCCGTAGCCGGGGACCACGCGCTCGGACGCCATGTAGCTGAGCGCCAGGAAGGCGCCGCCGCGCCGGGTCAGCGGGCCGAAGTGGCGAAGCATGGAAACGTAGGAGTAGGCGCTGACGCCGACGGCCGACAGGTAGCCGGCGCGCGAGGTGTCGAGAAGCTCGTTCTTGACCTCGGGGCCGTTGGCCAGGCTGTGGACGACGATGTCCAGCGGCTGGTCGCCGTCGTCGAGCTCGGCGCGCAGGCGGGCGGCGGCGCCGGAGATGCTGCAGTCGGCGTGGTCGCGGTAGCGGCGGCTCTCGCGCAGCTCGGCGGGGATGTCGTCCAGCACGTCGTAGGCGGCGTCGAGCGGGATGATCTTTTCGAACTCCATCTTGTCGCCGCTGGCCAGGGTCAGCGACGCGTCCATCTTCCCCCGCTCGAGCAGCTTGGTGAAGATGCCCATCGCCGGGGGCCAGGTGCCCACCGAGACCCGGGCCCCCGCCTCGGCCAGAGCCTTGGCGATGGCGAAGCCAAAACCGCCGTCGTCGGCGACGCCGGCGACGAATGCGCGCTTGCCGGAAAGGTCGATGCTCAGCATTGCGGCGGCATCTTACTGCAAGCGAACTGACAGTTGTCAGGCGGGCACAACAGACAGTTGTCATGCATTTCCCAGACAGTACACGAAACTGATTTCAGTTTAGTTTGAACATAATTTCAGTTAGTTATTAAAAATCTTGTCGAAAAAGTTTGACTTCAATTAGCAGAATGACCAGTTATTGCTTGACGGCTAATTAACAGATTGGCTAATTATGATTCATGGCCAGACGGCAATCCAGCTCCAGCAGTCGAGCCCGCGCGAGGCGGGGGGAGGAGCGGCGCGGGCGCAAGCGCGACCCCGAGCGGACCAAGGCCAAGATCCTGACCGCGGCCACCGAGCTGTTCACCCAGCTGGGGATGAACGGGGCCAGTCTGGACGACATCGCCAAGAAGGCCGGCATCAACCGCGGCCTCATCTACCACTACTACAAGACCAAAGATTTCCTCTTCGACCAGGTGCTGGCCAAGCCGCTGGCAGCCTACGTGCAATCGCACCTCGAGTTCCTGCAGCGCAGGGAGCTGGACGTGGCCACGCTGAAGGAGGCTACCGAGCACTTCTTCCGCTTCCTGGCCAAGCGCCCGGAGCTCTGTCGCCTGCTGGGCTGGACGCTGGCGATGCAGAAGCTGTCAGTGGATCTGGCGCAGCTCGAGTTCACCCGAGCGCTGTACGCGCGGGCCGTCGAGCGCATCGAGCAGGGGCAAGCGGCCGGGCTCCTGCGGCGCAACATGGACGCGCGACACCTGCTGATCACGGTGATCGACCTGTGCGTGGCCTGGCATCTGAGTCAGGCGGAGTGGATCGCGAAGCTCGACTGGAAGGGGCGCGATCCAGAGGAAGTAGACGAGGAGCGGTTGGCAGCCATCCTCGACTTCATCGAGGCCGCAGCGCGGCCACGGGCGACCGGCAGCTGAGCCGGGCCCGACTCCTTCCGCAAACGATTCTTTCGTACCGAGGAGCGCACGTCGCGCTCTGAAGGGAGGTCCTCTATGTTGACCAAGACTACGACCATCGCTCTTTTTGCCATCGCGCTCGCCGCCACCGGCTGCACCTTCGACCAGGGCTACGATCCCGCGGGCTCACCCCAGACCCTCGAGTCACGCCTGGGCACCCGCGAGGCGCTGTCGCTCGACCAGACCAGCCTGGTCGGAGTCGGCGCCTACGACGACGCCGGCAATCCCCTGCCCTGCCTGCAGCCATCGGTGAACGGTGGCGACGCCATGATGCGAGCGACGCCCGACGGCGTGCTGGTCGTCGAGAAGATGACGATCAACCTGTCCGACGTGGTCGTCGAGCCCGGCGTCGTCTACGACGCCCCGATCAACCTCACCGACATCCAGCTGCGCCTGGGCACCCAGCTCGGCCTCGACACCACCTGGTCCGACGACGGCCTGAGCGCCACCGGCACCGGTCACGCCGACCTGTTGATGGACTGGGCCGTCCTGAGCAACGACGGCAAGGTCTTGCCGCTGGCCACCCAGAAGCTGCGCAACGTCGAGTTCAACGTCCGCGCCACTCTGGGCGACGACGGCCTGATTCACGCCGAAGTGATGAGCGCCGTCGATGGTCGCCTCGGCGGCATCACCAACCACATCGAGCTCTCCGACTTCAGCATGGCGGTCCACGCCAACTCGCAAGCCTACCCGCTGTAGAGCCCCCTCCCCCCACACAGTCCCCCAATCCCAAAGCCCCGTCCGCCCGCGCCAAACCGGACTCCCCAATCCAACACCGCGGGCGGGCGGGGCCCCCTCTTTTTCGGAGGAACAGGGGTCCGGGTCCGGGTCGCGGTCCGGGTCCGGATCCGCGGCCGGGTCCGGTGTGACGGGATAGCGTAGAGTCCGCGTATGGTGGATTTGTTCGAGCCGCTGTCGTTTGCGCATGGGCCGCCCATGAAGAACCGCTTCATGTTGGCGCCGATGACCAATACCCAGAGTCACGCCGATGGTCGGCTGTCCGACGACGAGCAGCGGTGGTTGGTGATGCGCGCCGCTGGTGGGTTCGGGCTGACCATGACGTGCGCGGCGCACGTGCAGGCGCGAGGGCAGGGCTTCCCGGGGCAGCTCGGGATCGTTTCCGACCAGCACGTCGAAGGGCTGACGCGCCTCGCGTCGGGGATCAAGGCCGAGGGCAGCCTCGCGGTGGTGCAGCTGCATCACGCCGGCATGCGCTCGCCCCGCGAGCTGATCGGGGCCGAGCCGCTGTGCCCATCGAGTGACGCCAAGACCGGTGCTCGCGAGATGACGCCCGCCGAAGTCCAGCAGGTGATCGAAGACTTCGTCGCCGCGGGTGAGCGGGCGCAGCGGTGCGGTTTCGACGGCATCGAGATTCACGGCGCGCACGGTTACCTGCTGGCCCAGTTCCTCAGCGGAAAGTACAACCGTCGCACCGACGACTACGGAGGCTCGTTCGAGAATCGCGCGCGCATCCTGTTCGAAATCATCGCCGGCATCCGCGGGCGGTGCGGCAACGAGTTCAGTCTCGGGTTGCGGCTGTCCCCCGAGCGGTTCGGGCAGAACCTCATCGAGTGCCAGCAGCTCGCTGCGCAGGCCATGGCCCTGGAGGCGCTCGACTACCTCGACATGTCCTTGTGGGACTTCGACAAGGAGCCACACGAGCCCGAGCACCAGGGACGCCCGCTGCGCGATTTCTTCCTCGAGCTCGATCGCGGCAGCACCCGCCTCGGCGTGGCCGGCAAGGTCTATTCGGCTGCCGCGGCGCGCCAATGCGTCGACGAAGGCTTCGACTTCGTGTCGATCGGTCGCGGCGCGATCCTCCACCACGACTTTCCCAGACTCGTCCAGGCCGATCGCGACTTCGTCATCCGCCCGTTGCCGGTCAGCCCCGCGTACCTGCGCGCCGAAGGTCTCGGCGAGGCGTTCATCGAATACGTGAGGCGATGGGAGGGATTCGTCGGCGAGGAACGCGCCGCTGACTAGCCTAGCCAATGCGCGCGACCCGGCGGCGATGTCGGCGCGCTGACCGACAGCTCGATCGCGAGCGGCACTCATCTCCGAAGCGCGGCGCGGATTCGGATCCGGCAGGGATCGTTCGAGCGCCGGCGTTGGTGTGTTTAGCGGGCGGAGGGCGGTTGGTCGGTTTCGGGATCGTCGCGGAGTGCTCCGGCCGCGCAGCGGCCGGATGCCAACGGAGCGCCGAGCGAGCATGGCCGCCGGGCCGCAGGCCTGCCGGCCTGAGCGAGCGTATCCCGCAAACCGACCAATCCTGCCCGCAGCCCGCGCGGCGGCGTCCCGCGACTCGCTTCGCGGTCATCCGTCGGGCGGCTCCCCATCGCCGCTCGCTGCGTCCTTCGACTCCGCGCACTTCGCGCGCTCCGCTCAGGACGAACGGATCTCAGGCCAGCGGGCCATGGCCGATCCCTCGCAGCTGCGTGTCAGTCGTAGCGGAGGCCTTCGACCGGGCGAAGGCCGCTGGCGCGGGCCGAGGGGAATAGGGTCGCGACCGCGCTGATGGCCATGGTGATGGCGGCGACGACCAGGACCTCGAGCGGGCGCACGGTGATCGGCAGCCGGTCGATCAGGTAGACCTTGGGGTCCAGGTGGTAGCCGTAGTCGGCGACCGCCCAGCAGATGGTCAGGCCCAGGCCCAAGCCGAAGGCGGTGCCGATGCCGCCGATGACGATGCCGACCAGCTGGAAGATGCGCGCCACGCTGGACGAGGTGCCGCCCATCGACTTGATGATGGCGACCTCGCGGGTCTTGTCGATGACCATCATCGTCAGCGCCGAGACCATATTGAAGGTGGCGACCACGATGATCAGGGTCAGGAAGATCGTGAGCACGATCTTCTGCAGGGTCAGCGCGGTGAACAGGTTGCGGTTGAGCTGGAACCAGTCCTGGACCACGTAGGGCGAGCCGCCCAGCTTGTCCTGCAGCTTGTCGGCAATCTCCCGGGCGCGGTCGACGTCTCTGACCTTGAGCTCGACGCCCATCACCTGATCCGGCTCGCCCAGGAGCTCCTGCGCCTCGTGCAGGCTGATGTACATCAGGCGGCGGTCGTACTCGTCGAAGCCGCTGTAGAAGACGCCGGCGATGCGGAAGTCGCGGGTCTTGGGCGCGTCGCCCTTGGCCGTCCAGGTCTCGAAGTCCATGTCCGACAGCGGCGCGACCACGGTGACCTTGTCGCCGACATGGGCATTGAGCTTGTGGGCCAGCTCCTTGCCCAGGATGATCGGCGCCAGCTTGGTGTCGGTGCGCTTTTGCTTGAGCACGTCGACGCTGACCCCGCCCTCCATGTGCTTCTGCAGGTCGAGGACCTTCGTTACCCGGTTCGGGTCGACGCCCTTGATGGCCACGCCGGAGACGGTGCCGGTGCCGCGGGTGACCAGCATCTCGACGAAGATGAACGGCTGCACCGCGACGACGTCTTTGTCGACGTTCTCGGCGACCTTCTCGACTCGCTTGTAGTCGCGAAAGTCGTTGGTGTTCTTCATGATGATGACGTGGGCGTTGACGCCCAGCACCTTCTCGCGGAACTGCTTCTGGAACCCGGTCGTCACCGCCAGGACCACGGTGAGCGCGCCGACCCCCAGCACCACGCCGAGCACGGCGACGGTGGTGAACACCGAGAAGAACAGCAGCAGGAAGAACAGCGCCGAGCCGAGCATGCCGCCGACCATGGCGAAGACGCCGAATGACGAGGCATGCCCCGTGAGCAGCAGGCCCAGCCCCAGCGCGGTGATCAGCAACGACACGATCAACCCGACGATCGGACGCCTGGAGGTGGCGCCGCGATAGATGTAACGCCAGCCGATTCGGTGCTCGTATCCCACGACGGGCTACATCATGACGCGGAACCGACCGGCTCGCCATTGCTGTTGGCGTCCGCGTCGTCGCTGTCGTCACCGTCGTCGCCGCCCTGGGCCGGACCGGCCGGCGGCGCGTCGCTGCGCAACAACTCCCAGGCGACGATGCCTCCCACGATGATGATGATCGAGGCCAGCGCCACCCATGGGCCGTGCACCTGGTCCGCGACCGCCGACGGCATGGTGTCGCCACGGATCTCCTGGATCCGGCCGATCATGAGGGCTAATCGGCCCATGACCGTGTAGCCGAAGCTGGCACCGAAGCCGATCATCAGGATCCACACCCCGAAGCGGGACACCTTGCCGATGACCCCCTTGTGCTCGACCGAGAAGTAGAAATAGATGAGCGCGGCTATCAGCCCCAGGAACAGCAGGATCTGCGAGAAGGTCCCGAACGCGTTGACCCTGCCCGGCTCGATCGAGGCGTGGGAGTCCAGGCCAACGATCGGGCCGCGGGAGCCGCGCACGTCCGCCCGGTTGGCCGCGGACAGGTCCGGCATGTCGGCGATCTGCCCGAGACTGGTGAACGGCTTCTGTGCGCGCTGCTTGATGATGCCGTCGACCACGGCCGGCGGCAGACCCAGTGAGAACAACTCGCCGCGGTCGGCGGTGTTGACGTCGGTCTTGTAGTCCACCGGGTCGGCCATCGCCCGCTCGACCTGCTTGCCGATGTCGGCGCTGGTGACGCCGTTGATCTGCAGACCGGCATAGAAGGCGACCACGAACGCCAGGGGATAGCGCCCGACCCAGCCAAAGCGCTGCGACAATCCCTTGACGATCATCATCAGCACCAGCGCCAGCGGGATCAGCGCCAACCAGTGGCCCATGCCCAGCTCGCCGACCAGCTTGGGGCGCAGGGTGTTGTAGTACTGCTGAATGATGATGTAGCCGATCGAGATGCCGATGAAGGCATGCTCGGCCAGCTTGTAGAAGGGGTTGTCCTTGTACAGGAACGACAGGATGCTCAGGGTGAGGAAGATCCCCAGCCAGTAGCCGAGCAGGTCGACCAGCGGCAGAGTGCTCATCGGACAGCTCCACCTTTGCGCTTGCGGCTGACGAAATAGATGATGTTGCCGAAGATGATCGCCAGGATCACCACCAGGTAGCCGGCGTTGAGGACGTCGTTACCCTGTGCAGCGGTCGCCTTACGCCCGACCAGCATCTCGTACTCGGCGCTGCCGGCCATGCCGCCGGCCAGCCCGAGCAGCTGTCCGGCCTGGTAGTACGGCGTGTACTCGGTGGTCGAGACCGCGGTGCAGGCGCCGACCATCCGCAGGTTGTAGCGGGCCTGCACCTGCTGCACGTACTCCTTGACCCCCGGGTAGCCGGCACCGACCACGATCACCAGGTCGAAGTCTTTGAGCTGCTTGTACCCCTGCATCATCGGGATCTGCGACAGCGGCGTGCCGTCGTCGGCGCGGTTGTCGAACGTCGCCCACAGGTCGTTGCCCATGGCCGAGATCACCGCCTCGCGACCCTCGCGGAAGCCGAGCCAGACGAAGTCCTTGTTCTTGACGTAGGCCCGATCGGGCAGACCGCCATAGGCCCCGGTCGGCTCGATCGGTCGCTCCACCAGCTCGCTGATGTCGCGCTGGACCAGCGGCGGTGCCGAGTACCAGGTGGTGGCGAAGACCATCTTGATGTTCTTGCGCTTGAGCTGGAGCATCAGCGCCTCGAGGAACGGCTGCAGCTCCGGCATCGACGCCGGGTCGTAGTCGAGCGAGACGAAGACCTCGTCGCCCGGCTCGAGCTCCTCGATCGTGTAGTACAGCGACTTGACCATCGGACTGGCCTTGTACGGCACGTTGCACGGCAAGATGAACGGGACCAGGATGGCCACGGCCATGGCCAAAAAGACCCAGCGGCGGTCGAAGCGCTGCAGCCTGACCGACCAGTGAAGCTTCTCGTTGCTGGAGTCGGCCATGTCAGTCGGACCCCAGGTGTGAACGCTCGAGGCCCAGGATGACGCGCAGGCCAGTGACTACCGCGCCCAGCGCCGCGCCGATCATGATCGCGCGGCGGCCGGCGTTGTTGGGGATGGAGAGGATCCAGTTGCGTAAGTCGGGGAAGAAGTCGCTGATGTAGCCGCCCACCGGGGCGCTGCCGATCATCACCAGGATGGCCGATCCGAGCAGCAGGGCGGCCTCGGTGTTGCGCATGCGGAAGGCGCGGAACGCCGCCGACGCGATGAAGAACGCCAGCAGCGCGAACATGGTCGCGTTGCACGGGGCGAAGATGTGGTCGTAGAGCCAGGTGTGGACCCGACCCTCCTTGCCCCAGCGCATGACCAGATCGGTCTTGACCGTGGCGACCTCGCCCGCGTGCAAGAGGATGGTGGCGTTGTACTCCTCGTAGCCCTTGACCTCGGGTGGCATGAAGACGCGGACTGGCGTCTCGACCTCCGCCTTCACCGCGACCTGCCCGCCCTGCTTGCGCCAGGTGGCGGCGTCGAGCGGGGCGTCGTTGCCGATCTGGATCAGGGCCAGATCGCGGGCCGCCGAGATCTTGATCATCGGCGCCGTCGCGCCGCCGCCCATCGCGATCTTGACCGAGCCGTTCGCGCGCTCGCCGCCGAAGGTGTGCCAGGCGACGCCGGTCAGCATCATGACCGCGGCGCAGGCCAGAAGCACGACCTTGTACGGCCAGTCCGGCTCCATCCGGCGAATCTTGGGGTAGTTGACCTGGACGATGTTGATGGCGCCCAGGACGAAGGCGGCCGCGGCCAGGACCAGCGCCCAGCCCTCGAGCGTGGTCTTGATTCCGCGCATGCCGGAGGCCGGCACGTAGAACTCGGCCACGGCGATGATGCCGATGACCATGCCCAGAATGATCGGTAGCTGCTTCTTCACGGCAACAGCACCTTGGCCAGGTCGTACCAGCCGAACAGAGACCCGACCATGCCGGCGAACAGCAGGACCAGGAGACCAAGCTTGACCAGGTCGGTCGATTTGAGCATGGCCAGCAGGCCCGGCTCGCGAGTGAGGTAGGCCGACACCGCGTACAGCTCTTCGCCGATCAGCGTGTAGTCACACGCGGCGATGAAGAACGGCAGCTGGGTGATCTCGGCGGTGCCGGCGATCTGCACCGCGCCGGTGACGAAGCCGGTCTCGGCCAGGATCAGCGACTCGGCGAAGAACCGGCCCAGGTAGATGTTGGTCGCCGGACGGTCGCGCAAGATCATGCCGTTGATGCCGGCGGCGAACGCGAACTGCTCGGAGGAGATGAACATCACGTTCTCCGGCTTGTGCGCGTCGATGCGCCCGGCTTCGGCGAAGCCCTGGCGGACGATCTCCTCGGCCACGACCATGGTCAGCGGGTAGAGGTTGGCGACCTTGATCTCGGTGTCGTACTCGGCGGTCATCTCGGCGACGCGGCCGAGCACCAGCAGCGAGGCGATGGTCTGGATGTTCTGGATATCGTCGGTGCCGGTGACGTACAGCACCGGCCGGCCCATCTCAGTCGACCGACCGACCGCGTCCTCGATGGCGTCGACGCCGGCGATGCGGCGGATAAAGACGTTCTCGGGGTTCTTCTTGATACGCGTGGTGTAGTACCAGAGCGAGATCGCGAGAATGAGGATAACCAGCAGCAGGAACCAGCGAGTGGTGTCGAAGTACGACGTCACCGCGTGGGCGCGCTGCGAGGCGGTCGCCTTGGTGACGTACATCTGCTCGCCACGTTTCTGCACCGTGACCACCGCGTAGCGATACCCGGACGGGTGCGGTCCGGTCGGCGGCGTCACCTGCGGCACCTGTGGTGGCGGCTGTGGATCGCTGCGGATCACCTTGGACGCCGGCGGTGCCTCGAGCTTGTGCTCGACGGTGACGTCGTCTGTCACGTGCGTGTCGGCGGTAAGGCCCAGGACCTGCCAGCGCCCGACCCACCCGGCCGCGTCGACCTTGGCGCCGTTTGGCAGAGTGGGGACTGGATCGTCGTACTGCGTGCGCAGAACCGCATACAAGGTATCGCCGGTTGCGCCCGGGGGCGCCGTCCACGACACCTCGATGTGGTGTCCGTCGTCGTTGTCGGACGGCGCCGCCTCGACGTCGGTCGGT
>Ga0114931_10002630_pt1 | contig 22787 bp, 19 predicted proteins | sample 2SBtaG_FD_89579 | JGI IMG/M metagenome (GOLD analysis project Ga0114931, IMG submission 89579) | Deep subsurface microbial communities from Kolumbo volcano to uncover new lineages of life (NeLLi) - 2SBTROV14_V59a metaG | ecosystem: Environmental > Aquatic > Marine > Volcanic | place: Kolumbo... | reverse complement strand
GCCTCACGGCTTCGCAGTTGCCTTTCGCTAGTAATTGCTGTACGTTTAACATACAGAGGTTCACTTACAAGGGACTTTCACCCTATTAGTTCATGCCCATGCCGGGCGTACACACCGGCTGGTGCTGACGCCTACCGATGTGCGTTTTGGGCTACTTCCGGAGAGGCTAACGTTTGTTCTTTTAAGTAGGTTCAGTGGTTCCATCCGGCGCAGCACAGCCACTTGTTGGCATGAGTCCTAAGAACCTGGATTCCGCCTCACGTGCGGAATGACACCAGATGGGCTGTTTGTTTCACGATGGCGGGCCTAACGCTCACCTGACCTGCTCGGCACAGCGCGGGCTGTGACGTCAGGAATGGGGGTCGTCTTACAGGTAGCCAAAATCCTTCAGCGTTTTCTCATCATCCCGCCACTTCTCTTTCACCTTGATCCAAAGCTCGAGAAAAACCTGACGGCCAAGCGTTGCTTCAATTTCCTGGCGGGCCGCGGCGCCGACTTTTTTTAATGCCTCCCCTTTCTTGCCGATGAGAATTCCCTTTTGACTTCTTTTCTCGACATAGATCGCGGCGCGAATGAAATCCTTTGCTTTTGTGCGCTCTTTGAATTCTTCGATCGTGACAGTAGTCGAGTAGGGAATTTCAGCGCCGTAGAGCAGAAAAATTTTCTCCCGGATGATTTCGGAGACCAAAAAACGCTCCGGGTGGTCCATGACCTGGTCGGTGTCGTAAAACGGCAGGCCATTTGGCAGGGCTTTGATAATTTCCTGCTGCAACTGCTGGAGACCGTCGGCTTTCAAGGCGGAAATCGGAACGACCGCCGTTAGGTCCGTGACGTTGATGTAGAAATCCATCAACGGAAGAAGCTGCTTTTTCTGGATGAGATCGACCTTATTAATCGCGAGAATGACCTTGCTTTGAACTCGCTTGAGCTCCATGAGATGTTCAACGTCGCGGTCATTGGCCTGAGGCTGCGCTGTGATCAGAAACAATCCGAGATCGGCTTCCTGCGCCGCGCGCTGTGATGCCTTCAGCATCGCTTCCTGCAGCTTGTACTTCGGTTCGAGCAGCCCCGGCGTATCCAAAAAAACAACCTGAAACCCGGCGCCGCTAAGGATGCCTGTGATCCGGTGACGTGTGGTTTGCGGCTTGCGGCTGACGGACGCTACCTTAAAGTCGAGCAGTTGATTCAACAGTGTCGATTTGCCTACATTGGGCTGCCCGATAATGGCCACGTAGCCCGACTTGAAACGCTTTTCGATTTCGCGACTCACTGTTTGTCGTAAAAATATTTGTGTGTTTCTGAACTGATGATTTTTGATAGGAGAAGCAGGCCGATGAGATTCGGAATCGCCATCAGGCCGTTGAAGACATCCGCAATGCTCCAGACAAGTTCTAACTTTGCCACCGCACCGATGCCGACGAAAATACAAAAGACAATCCGATACGGCTTCACGCTCTTATCCCCAAATAAAAAGCTCAGCGCTTTTTCACCGTAGTAGCTCCAACCCAGAATGGTGGAGTAGGCGAAAAAAATCAGCCCCAGCGCCACGATGATACCACCCCACTCTCCCGGGAGTCCGTGGCTGAAAGCCTGAACGGTCAACGGGGCTCCGGTCTCACCGCTATTCCAAACGCCGGTGGAAATGATGACGAAGCCGGTGAAGGTGCACACGACAATGGTATCGATGAACGTCTGTGTCATCGAAACCAAAGCCTGATCAACCGGGTTTTTGGTTTTGGCGGCGGCGGCAGCGATAGGGGAGCTACCGAGACCACTCTCGTTGGAAAAAACGCCTCGGGCTACCCCCCAGCGCATGGCCTGCATCATCATGGCGCCGGCAAATCCGCCACTCGCAGCGATGGGCGTGAAGGCATGTTCGAAGACCAGCGCGAACGTCTCCGGAATGGCGCTGAAATTGATGACGACAACAATCGCTGCTCCTAACATGTAGAAGACGATCATGAAAGGCACCAGGATTTCCGTCACGCGTGCAATACTCTTGATGCCGCCGAGAATTACCAGGCCGGTCGCGAGCGCCAGAACGACGCCGGTTATCCAGGTGGCAATGCCGAAATGAGAGTTAACGGCATCCGCCACGGAATTGGATTGCACCATGTTACCTATTCCAAAAGCGGCGATGGTAGCAAACACGGCAAACAGGCTACCCAGCCAGCGCCAACCGAGTCCGTTGGCAAGATAGTACATCGGCCCGCCGCTCATGCTGCCGGTTTCATCGGTCTCACGAAATTTGACAGCGAGAACCGCCTCGCCGTATTTGGTCGCCATGCCGAAGAGCCCCGTGATCCACATCCAAAAAAGCGCCCCCGGCCCGCCGAGCGTAATGGCGGTTGCCACCCCGGCAATGTTGCCGGTTCCGACGGTGGCTGCAAGGGCGGTCATTAAGGCCTGGAAGTGGGTAATGTCGCCTTCCGAGGTATCCGCGTCTTTACGTTTTATCAGGGCGAGATAAAGCGAGTGGCCGAGAGCGCGGAACTGAAGACCCTTTAGGAGAAAGGTCAAATAAATTCCTGTGCCAACCAATAGAATCAGCATGGGCGGACCCCAAACATACCCGCTCAAGGCCCCGAAAAAAGCTGTCAACTGTTGTTCCATTTTCCCTCCAGAATTAGGCGGCACCAGGTCGCAGGAAGTTTGCCGGTCTATAAAAGGTGGTCGGATGCCATCGGGCGACCGGTGCGCTCACCGCGGTCATGTAGGATTCCGCACCAAGCCCCGTCCCGGTTGTGCAGGTTCGAAATGACATTGAGAACCAAGATGTGGTGTTCAGGATCGAGACTGCACCAGTTCGTTTCGGAAGGCCGTCCTTCCTTACGCCAAAATGTGGAGTCAAACCGAGCGCGTCATCCCGCCATCGACGCGGATGTTCTGCCCGGTGATATATCCGGCATCCGGCGACAGCAGAAATCGGGTTGTCCTGGCAATCTCGGTCACCGTTCCAAAGCGTGCCATAGGAATGCGACTTAGCTGTTGTTCCGTTTCCGGATAGCTATCGATAAAACCCGGCAAGACATTGTTCATTCGAATACCGCCGGCCGCATAGCGATCCGAGTAGAGTTTGGTGTAGCCCGCCAAAGCCGCGCGCATGGCTGCTTAAACGGGGTAAGCAGCATCAGGTTCGAAAGCAGCAAAAGTAGAGATGTTGACGATGGTACCGCGGCCTTGCGCCAGCATAACCGGCGTCACAAGCCGTGCCATGCGCACCACGTTCAGCATTACGAGTTCCAAACCAGCATGCCAGTCGTCATCGGTTATTTCCAACAAATCGCCCGAAGGAGGATGACCGGTGTTGTTGACGACCGCATCAATACGGCCGTACTTTTGCAAGGTCAGGTCAACCAGTCTCTGCAAAGCATCGGGGTCAGTGACGGAGCCGTTGAGCCCCAGTCCGTGGAGAGACTCCGCCAGTTTCTTTGCTGTGCCCGACCGGGACATTAACGCCAGCTTGTAACCGTCAGCGTCCAACTCTCTGGCAATTGCTGCCCCCATGCCTTGCCCCGCAGCGGTCACAATGGCTATCCTTTTCTGATTTGTCATCTTGTCGCTAGTACGCCTTGGCAACCAAAACACGCCGTTCTGATGCTTCTCCTGTCAGAATGCACTTGCCGGCTTCGTCGGGTTGTTCCGTCGGCAATACCCGAATGGTGGCCCTGGTCTCCTCCTGCAGGCGGTCTTCGCTTTCGCGCTCTCCATTCCAGTGCACGTAGTAGAAACCGCCCTCCTCTTCGAGGCGCTGCTTCAACTCTGCATAGTCATCACAGCGGTGAGTGTTGGCCTCACGAAAAGTAACGGCCCGGTCAAACAGGTCTTGCTGAATCGATTGTAATGTCTCCCGGATTCTGTCAGCGATGCTGTCTTGTGGCACGCGGTTTTTTTCGCCTGTATCGCGCCGAACCATTATGACTTCGTTGCTTTCCAGGTCTTTGGGCCCCATTTCGATGCGCAGCGGCACGCCTTCTTTTTCCCATTGATTAAATTTCCAACCGGGACGATAGTTTTCGCGGTCATCGACTTTGAAGCGGAATTGATTCGTCCAGTTCCGGGTCAGCGAATGCAAACGGTCCAGGACGGCGGTCCGCTCCTCATCGCTGCGCCAGATCGGGATGACCACCACCTCGATCGGCGCCAGCTTTGGAGGAAGTACCAGGCCGTTGTCGTCGCTATGGGACATGATCAGGCCGCCGATCAATCGGGTAGAGACACCCCAGCTTGTTGCCCAAACATATTGGAGTTTACTGTTTTGATCCTGAAACGTGACGTCGAACGCTTTGGCAAAATTTTGCCCGAGATTGTGCGAAGTACCCGCCTGCAGGGCACGCCGGTCCTGCATCATGGCTTCGATGGCATAGGTTTTGAGGGCACCTGCAAATTTTTCCTTTTCGGACTTGACACCCGTGATGACCGGCATCGCCATGAAGTCCTCAGCAAACGTGCGGTAAATTTCCAGAATCGTCAAGGTCTCTTGCTGTGCCTCATCATAGGTCGCGTGAGCCGTGTGCCCCTCCTGCCATAGAAATTCCATAGTTCTCAGGAACAAACGCGTGCGCATTTCCCATCGTACCACATTCGCCCACTGGTTTATCAAAATAGGCAAATCACGGTAGGACTGAATCCAATCTTTATACATCGACCAAATAATGGTTTCAGATGTCGGTCGAACCATGAGGGGCTCTTCCAGTTTCTTGCCGCCTCCGTGGGTTACGACCGCACATTCCGGTGCGAAACCCTCGACATGTTCCGCCTCTTTCTTCATAAAGCTTTCCGGAATGAAGAGCGGGAAATAGGCATTGACGTGGCCCGCCTCTTTGAACATGCGATCCAATTCTGCTTGCATGCGTTCCCAAATCGCGAAGCCGTTCGGGCGGATGACCATGCAACCTTTGACCGGTGCGTAATCCGCCAGCTTGGCTGCGGCAATGACATCTAAATACCAGCGCGCATAATCTTCACTGCGTTTCGTAATACCTTTGGCCATATCTTTCCCTTATTCGGCAATGCCCTCAGATATGAGCAAACTCAAATGACGGGCAGTAACTGTAAGAAATTTGGCAACTTAAGGGGAGGAAAGTATCAATAAAACGTAATTATGTCAAGGAATTTGTGGCAACGTGGGCGTGGTGGCGGCGGAATCTTGCCGGTCAACGTGTCACGCAGGTAGGAATGCAGCGATTTGTTGGCTATTTATCAGATAGATCAGATCGTCCTTCGGAATGAAGGGTCACGTCAATAGTGCTCGGTGTTGTTTTGGTAAATTTCCTTTCCGTCGCCCACATTGCGAAACCCTGGCTTTCTACTTTGATAAGATAGGCCCGTCCGAAATCAAGGTCGCGCAGGGAGAGCACTCCCTCTGCATTGGTTTGACCGTAGAGCTGTCCATCCACGTAAACATTTGCTAACTGCGGACGATTTTCAGCACGAACCGTGACACGAACGACTAATTCCCTGGGCAAGGCAACCCGCTTTGTAGCAGAAGGGCGTGCTTGAATTTTCCTGCTCGCCGTTTGTGGCGCTCTTTGGACAGTTTGAGCATTCGAAGCCGGTGCAGGGCGTTGAACGTTGGCTACCGGAGTAGGAGGCTCTTTTGATACCTGCTTTTCTGCCAGCGGTTCTGCCCTTTCAACGGTGTTATTCGACGGTTTGTCGTTTGCATTCTCCCGCCTTATTTCACTAGGCAGAAGGGGTCGTTGCAGTGGTCTGGTAGCTGTGCCAGGCTCCCCGCCATCCGCAGGCCGCAGTTCAGCCTGGTTTTCCGCCCCAATGACCCAGTCCTTCAAGCCGATGATGCGTTGCTTGAACTCTGCATCGAAAGTAATAATAATGAGAAAATAGATGGTAACCAGCGGAATAAGCGTGATGATCAAGATCTTCAGCGCCGTCCAGACGGACGACCCTGAAATAAGTGGCTGGGTCAGATCGATGGTCTGGGTGGTCGAGATAGTTTCCGTCTGGACGAGTTGTTCTGTTTGAACCTCATCGTCTCCTGAATTGTCATCTTGCGAGTTGTGGCCAGTTTCACCGATAGGATCGTCCTCCATTGGAATAATGGGAATTATTGAGGGGATCAATTGTTTTTTGCCAGGTTCTGGTGGTGGAGAACTCGATATCGGCGCTGTCGGTGTCGTTTGAGATTGGAGTACCTTTGCTTGTGATCTAAACAAGCTGCGCCGGATGACCGGATTCATCGTGCGGTCGTCGAATTCGTTGTGCTGCAATAGCGGAAAAGGGAAAGGACTCGATGTTTCTGCTGCAGTAGGAACATGCACTGATTCTTCTGTAAGCTCTTCAGGTTTGTCAATCACCACCTGATTGGGGTCACTCTGTACCTCGGAATCAATATCCCCGGCTTCGGCCGATTCGGTTTCGGTTTCCTGTGAGGCAACGTTGTCCTCAGTTGCTGCGGGTCTACTGATGTTCGGTTCTTCCTGCGTGGGTGGCTCCTTTTGCGCGGCCAGCTCCTCTTGCGCGGGTGGCTCCTTTTGCGCAGGCAGCTCATTTTGCGCGGCTGGCTCCTTTTGCAGCAGCCAATCTATTTCCGTAAAACTGTCTTCTTCCTGTTGTTCCTCAGGCACTGTCGATGGGTGGTCAATTTCTGACTGCGTTTGATTGATAGTGCTTGAGGCAAGGTCGTCATCATTGGCAAAGGGATCCATCAAGTCGACTGACTCGGAGTCGAGGACTGGTTTGCTGACGTTGGATTCCCTATTAGAACCGCGAATCTCAGCATCCGCATGTTCACCTTCTTCAACAAATAGAGGTCGCTTGTCTGAAGAGGTGGGCGGTGCGGATTCCTCCTCCATTTCATCAAACAGTTGCGCAGTTTCTACATCCGTTTCATCTTCATTCCCCTGAGCTGCAACAACGTCTGTTGACTCGTCATAAGATATGACATTGATGAGGGGTTTAACCTCAATAAGCTCCGCAATGAAGTCTGAGAAGTCGGTCGCCGCTGCCGGACCTGCTTCCAAGGCTAAAAACACAATTCTATCGAGGGCATCAGGTATTTCCAGTCGCTTCAAGCTTGGAGGCACGATAGCGCCGTTTCGATTCCCCGTTAGCAATTGGTCCAGGTTTTGCCGATCTTGCGGGGTTTGCCCCACCAGAAGTTCATAGAAGAGGACTCCGATGGCGTAGAGATCATCCTCAGGTGATGATTTTCCTTCTTGTATGAAACCCGGAGTCATGTAGGGCAAGAATTCAAGCAGACGCCGGTGTTTTCTTGAGATCAACTCCAGCATGAAATCCGCAAAAGCCGGGTTGGCAATTTTGATAGTATCTATTTGCGGATTTGCAAATACCGTATGGAAGTTGAGATGTTTGTGCACCTTGCCATTTTTGTGCAGCGCTTGCACAGCCTCGGCAACTGATTCAATCAGGTTGAGTGTTTTGTCTATGGCCAGGAAAGATTTACCGCCCAGAAGCTCGGCGAGTGGCAGAAGGTCGAAGTACTCAAAAACCGCATAGGGTTGATCGTCTTGCGTGCCCGACGACAACAGTTTCGGGCACATGACGTCGTCGGTCTTGACCTGCTTCAAACACGCCTGAAAACATCTAACCAGCGCCTCATCAGAACAGTACTCTTTGTGCAGGACTTTCAAGTAAACGGATTCCGCACCGTCCTCTGCGTGAGCGACAAACGTATCGCCTATCGCATCGCTGAACGCCTTTTCTTGAATGTCAAACCCATTTATCTGCATCTTGTATCCGTTTGAACCTGTATTCGTGGTGTGTGCTACAGGCTAATTTGAAGATTTTCTAACTTTTCCTATATCTCTTGACATAACGAAGGGCTTTTTGTAATTTGCCGCTGTTTAAGACCGCTAATCAAGTCTGATACCGTTAAGTTTCACCCCTCCAAAGAGAAGCTCGCCGTCACACGGCGAGCTTTTTTTATGCCTGGTCACGGCCAAACCAACCGAAAAATGTGCAAAACTATCACATAAGAACATAGAGAGAGCAAATGTTGGCGTATTCATTACGACAGGTCCTTGTGTCCACTTTCAAGCTATGAAAGCCATATATGTATCTACTCGCAAAAAGTCCCTATTGCCAACAATTTTTAGCTGGGGTGGACCAAAGTCCTGCACGAGCCTTGCCAGCAGGCAAGATATGCCGAACCCACCGTAAGCTGCGCAGCGGGCTCTTGCGTGGTCAGAATTTCAAAAAGATGAGCGGCATGTTTGAGTCTTGCGGTCGGGCTTGGGTTGCAGGAGGTTTGACAGGAACCACAGGCATGATCGGAGTGGCTGAAAGTCTGACAATCTTGTACGGCAGATGAACAGCCATACGACTGAGTCATCATGGCGTCGGTCGGCGCCTCCTGCGCCAGAGCACGGCCGGCCCCCGCATGGCCACGCGTTGTGCTGTGACTTTGTCCCCAAACCTACTTGCAGTCACGGCAAGTATTTGAAGAAATATAACACATGAAGGATTCAGATACAAGGCCAAAAAGCAATATTAAAAATGTTGCATGGCCTGGCATTTGTTGCTATATTCAGGCAAGATTCGTCACGCACGGATACACGCGACAGATTCATTCAACTACCTTACGTTATGCAACTAATCATCAACGGCCAATCACAATCTTTTGAAACCGTCAACAGCCTTAAATCGCTTCTCACCTCCCTCGGTATCCCGGACGACAGAGGCGTCGCGGTGGCGCACAATTCAACTGTGGTTGGCAGGGACCATTTGTCAGAGATTCATCTGCAGGAAGGTGATCATGTCGAAATTATTCGTGCGACTGCGGGCGGTTGACGGACAAATGGCGTTTTATCGACGACCGAGATGACCAAAACGGACTTGCAAATTTCAGGCAAGGTTTACCATTCACGTCTGCTACTGGGGACAGGAAAGTATCCTAGTCTCAGGTCGATGCAGGAGGCTCACGATGTGAGCGGCACACAAATGGTGACTGTGTCCGTTCGGAGAATTGACTTGAACGACAGGTCCGAAGATTCAATTCTTTCATACATCGACCGACAAAAAATAGATCTGCTGCCGAACACCGCCGGGTGCTACACCGCAAAGGACGCCATTCTGACAGCTGAACTGGCACGAGAGGCTTTGCAAACGAACCTCGTCAAGCTCGAAGTTATCGGCGACGAGAAAACATTGTTCCCTGATAATGAAGAGCTTCTGATGGCGGCCCGCGACTTGGTCAGAAAAGGTTTCACTGTCTTGCCATATACCAGCGACGACGTTGTGATGTGCAAAAAATTGGCTGACATCGGTTGTGCGGCCGTCATGCCACTGGGCGCTCCTATTGGCTCCGGACTGGGAATTAGAAATCCATATAATTTGAGGATTATCATCGAACAGATCGATGTGCCGGTGATTGTCGATGCTGGCGTCGGGACGGCATCCGATGCAGCCATAGCCATGGAATTAGGGTGTGATGGCGTCTTGATGAACACTGGCATCGCCGGGGCGAAGGATCCCGTCAAGATGGCCCAGGCCATGTGTCATGCAGTCGAAGCAGGGAGGCTTGCATTTGAGGCAGGACGAATACAGAAGAAATTGTATGCGACTGCTTCCAGCCCTTTGGAAGGCGTGGTGCGGATGGCCGGCTAACCGGCGACGCGGCCCAGCTTCCTTACCTCCCGTTGCTTCCTTTTCCGATCAAACTGCATTATGCGCTCCTTCGCATTCTGACTTGATGAACATCGTGCCCCGTTCGTTCCGTCGATATCTGACCTCTTCCTGAGTCATAAAAGAAAAGGCGACGGCTCTTCGAATTATGTCGGCTTTACACGGTACGCTTCTTATGAACGATTTGACTGACTTCGGGCAGTTTCACAAAACATTTTTCGAGAGATCACGTTTCGCCTGCTTCGTACTAAGGGCAGACGGCGCAATAGCGGCGGTCAATCCTTGCTGCCATGAGAGATTTACGCCTGCCGATTCGGGTTTGATCGGCGTGTCGTTTGAGTCCCTTCTGCTTGAAGATGACAAGAACCTTTTCCTCGAGGCCCTCATAACGCTGGAGAGTGGTAGCGATCGGAGCGTGGAGTTGTCTTTGCGTTTGTCAGGTGCCGATGGCCACACTGTCTTCTGTTGTGGAGAATTGTTTCGACTTGATGCCAGCCCACGCGGCCTCATTGGCGCAATGTTTCAAGATCGAACTGCATGGCGACAAGTTGAACTCGAAAGACTCAGAGAGCAGAGAATTCAAGCCGCCGGGCACGTGGCGGGTCAAATTGCGCACGACCTTAACAATCTGCTGGCCCCGCTGACCGCATATCCTGCCTTAATGCGCGAAGAATCGAGCGAAAGTGAAACTACATCGCGCCTCCTTGACGAAATGGAGACAGCGGCTGCCAAGATAACGATTATCAACCACCAACTGCTCGCATTTGGACGCAGAACAAAATATGAGCCGCAACTTATCGACCTGAATGTCCTCGTCGAGGATACACTTTTTTCGCTTACGCTGCGCCCTGAAATACAGGTTTGCTTGAATTTCGCGAACAAGCTACCCTGTGTCCTGGGTAGCGCACAACAACTGAGTCGGACGATAGCAAACATTATTGCGAATGCCGACGAATCGATGCCGCAAGGCGGGGTCATCTCGCTTACCACGAAACGAATATCTTTGGGAACAGCACTGCGCGGCTATCAAACGGTCCTCCCGGGGAACTATGTGCAGCTTTCGATCGCGGACCAGGGACATGGGATCGAAGAAGGGATAAGAGAGAAAATTTTTGAGCCGTTTTTTACGACACGGCGGTCTAACAAAAACCGCGGCGCGGGCTTGGGGCTCAGCATTGCCTGTGCGGTCATGGTTGACCACGGAGGCCGTATTTCGTTTGAATCAAACCCGCAAGGAACCTGCTTCGATCTTTACTTCCCTGTGGCCCCCAACGAGGTCATCGCGCCAACGCCGCGATTGATTCGCGGTCAAAATCCACTGCCTGCCAGTGATGCAAAGTGAATTGCAGAGACAGATAGACTTTCGCCTGTTTGTCATTACCGATAGACACTTGTGCCGTGGCTCTCTCATTGATACGGTGGCTCAGGCCAGTCGTTCGGGTGTGAAAGCTTTTCAGGTGCGGGAAAAGGACATGACGGCTTACGACCTATTTCGTTGCGCCGCCGAACTCCTGGTTATTTGCCGGGAATACAATTCCTGGTTGTTTGTCAACGACCGGGCGGATGTTGCAGGAACAGTCGGTGCTTCAGGTGTTCAGCTCACTTCCCATCGCATGCCTGTGCCGGCAGCTAGGAGGTGTTTACAGCCTGAACAGCTTGTCGGCGTTTCGACGCATTCTCTGGAGGAAGCAAGTAAAGCAGAAGCCGAAGGGGCAGATTTTGTCCTGTATGGGCCGATTTTTGAAACGGCTTCAAAAGCCGGATATGGCCCGCCGCGAGGGTTGCCCGGTCTGCGGATTGTCGGCCGCTCACTCACGGTTCCGGTCTTTGCTGTGGGCGGAATTACGCCTCAACGCGCCGCCCTCTGCCTCGATGAGGGTGCCAGAGGTGTCGCAGTAATTTCAGCCGTTATGACGAGCCGCAACGTTCCTCAAACCGTCAACCAATTCAAGAATGCAATGGGAAAATTGTAAAGGCAGGCTTTGAACATCAGAACAGATGCCAGGGAAATAACCGTTAATTCTGAAGAGCAGAATCTCACTATTCTGTGGGGAGATGGTCATCTCTCTGTTTACTCATTAGAGGGACTAAGACGTGCGTGCCCCTGCGTCGAATGTGCTGGTGGCCATGACAAAATGGGCAAGCCGGCAAACCCGCAGGTTTTTCGGGCGGCCCCGACACGTCGGTGGAAAATTTTGGATTTGCAAGAAATGGGCAACTACGCGATGCAAATTTTTTGGGATGACGGACATAACACCGGTCTTTATCAGTGGGAATATTTACGCAATCTGTGTCCTATTGAGTATGACAAGGTTAATAGGAGACATCAGGGCAAAGATGGCCCCGGCCAAAGCTGACTTGGCCCAACCTTTTCTTACCAAGATTCTGATTCGCTAATCTACTTGAGGCACTTGGCATGCAAACTCAAGAGCGTTGGACAAAAACAAACATCCGATTTGCTGAATTGTATCATCTGGGAAAATTTGACCAGGCAGAAAGTTTGGTCCCTAAACTCCTCGAAATCGGCGAAAAGCGATTTCAAACAGAGCATCTGGAGTTGGCAGCTTGCCTGAACAATATTGCGGAACTTTACCTGGCCCAGGAAGCCTTCCAAAAGTCGATAATTTTTCATAACAAAGCGCTTGCCATTCAGGAAAAACTCTTGCCAGAGGATGCGCTGGAACGAGCCAGTTCTTTAAACAATCTCGGCGTTTTGTACAAAGATAAAGGGGATCTCTCGCAAGCGCACGCCTGTCACAACGGCGCTCTCAAGATCAAACGGAGAGCCCTGGGCCCGCACCATCCGGAGTTGGCAACGACCCTCAACAATCTCTCGATTTTGCTTAAGACCAAAGGTAATTTGCGTGGAGCGGAAAAAGTGTGCCGGCGAGCGCTGACGATTCGAGAAAAGGAATTGGGAAGTGAGCATCCTGATACGGCGAGCTCTCTTAACAACCTGGCCGTCATAAGGGAGATGATTGGCAATTTTTCGGAGGCTGAAGCGTTGTACCGTCGGGCTCTGGAAATCGTGGAGAAATCGGTGGGTCCCACCCATCCAGACACAGCCGTTGCGCAAAATAACTTAGGCCATCTCTTGAAGGCCAAGGGAAAAAATAAAGAGGCCCGAAAGTTCTTGAAACGGGCTCTCAAGACAAAAGAGGCCCTTCATGGCAAACAAAGCCTGAGTATTGCCAACCTCCTGATTAGTTTGGCAGAGACTTACAAGGTGCAGGCAAAGCTCACGTCGGCGGAACCACTTCTTCGGCGAGCCAGGCTCATTATCGAGAAACACCTGGGGCCCGACCATCCTGAGCTTGCCACCTGCCTCAATACACTGGCCAGTCTCTATAAGGAACAGGAGAAATTTGGAGAGGCTGAGTATCTTTACAAGCATGTGTTGAACATGACGGAAATCAATTCGTCCAGTAGCCACCCGAACGTTGCTGCTGCTCTAAACAACCTGGCCGTGCTGTATGATGCACAGGGCAAGTACGAGGCAGCAGAAGCGATGCACAAACGAGCCCTGAGTATCGTGGAGGCTGCGTACGGCCCGGAACACCCCAATGTCGCATCATCACTTTACAACATTGCTGGTTTGTCCCTCCATCTCGGCAACTTTAACGAAGCGATCAATTACTACAGGCGCGCCCTCGCCATCAGAGAAAAAGCATTTGGTAGGAACCACATTAGTGTTTTGAGCGTGCTCAATGGCCTGGCTAAATCGTACCAATCGGTTGGGGATAAGGAAGAGGCACGGCGCTACAAAGGGAGGGTGTTAGCTCTCCGGTCAGCGAATGGCAGTGCTGTTCGGCCGTCTGGCTAGCGTGGCAGGGCGTCATTGCTCCACCGAATCGCTTGCAAAAAATACTTGGGCAGCTCGTAGTCAACCAGATTGACTTTAGCCAGGTATTGGCAAACGGACTCCCAGTCGCCCCGTTCGTAGTTCACCAACAGTTGATAAACATCTGAATAAGGCCCCGGTTTGCCCAAAATGGAGTTCTTGATATCCACGGAAATTGGTAGACCCGCCAGTACGTCCGTTATCGGCATATCCACCAGGGCATCAATCATCGAAAAGAGGCCGAGCAGAAAGAGTGCTGAAGCATTTTCTTCATGCCCCACCTTGGGAGCGATCAGCTCAAAGAAACGGGCCCTGACCAGACTGCTAACGATGAGTTCCTGACTCTTGCCACTACCCATGCTGCTCAGCACCAGAAGGGAAAGCCATTGTTTGGCTTTTGGGGGACCGAGCATGTTGAGGGCGTGACGGATATCCTTTATTTTGTTGGACAGACCCCAAAATGGCGAGTTAATATAGCTCAATAGTTTGAAGGAAAGGGTTACGTCGCGGCTGATGATTTTTTCCAACTTATCGAGATTGATGTCGGGCTCATTCAACTCCTGTAGCATTCTTAAATAACTCGTGCGATGAGCGGCCAGCGCCTTTCCTGCCATGATGACCGGTTTGGCAAAGAAATAGCCCTGGAAAAGAACATATCCGAGATCAACAGCGTGATTGAACGCCTCTACCGTCTCGACTTTCTTTGCCAGATATTTGACCTGATTCTTATGATTGATCCGGCTGATATCGAAGGGGTGGAATCGGGACTCAGACAGAAAATCCACCTTAATAACGTCTGCAATTTGAACAAGAACATTTTCGGGATCCCCCTTTTCAAAATCGTCCAGGATGATCGTGTATCCAGCCTGTTTCAGAGCGGAGCAGATTTCAAAAAGTTGATCGTCCACCAGAGAAGAAGCTGACACTTCGATCCCTAACGACGTTTGCGGGAACAATTCAGCCGCTCCACTACGCAACAAAGTGTCGGTAAAATTGATGAAGCCAATTTTTCCACCAGTAATTCTTTCGATGCCGATGGAAAGGAAGCTGTTGATCAACACCGAAGCGGTCGCGTTATCGTCATCGCTATTGTCATAAGTGTTGTTCAACCCTGAACGATAGAGAAGTTCATAGCCAAAGACGCGCTGCTGCCTGTCGAAGATGGGCTGCCGTGCCAAGAAGATTTCCATGCCAACGTCCTCAGGAGGAAATGTCGTTTTGGGTCAATCGCGGAGTTATGACCTAATATCGGCTATTTGCCCTCTCTCTTTAAGCAGTGAAACCGCACGTTTTTGACCGCGTGCTGCCCGCCAGCAAAGCTGAATGGTGGTTTACTCTGTGTGTCAGCGGGTTTTTGCCTTAAGCCAGAAACTTTTCGGCTGTCTAAAGGTTATACCTTATATATTGTCTATCCAACGATCGCAAAATCAAAACAGACCCGATAGTGCCAAGGCGGGTGAAATAACGTACATTGTGCTTCTTGTTGTAAGTACAAAAAAGGTTTTGAAAAGGGGTGAAAAAATAAATGATTGTCGTAACGGTAAAGGATGGCGAGTCAATTGACCGTGCACTGAAGCGGTTCAAGCAGCGGTGTCAGCGTGCCGGCATCCACAGAGATGTCAAGCGGGCGAGTTTTTACTTGAAGCCAAGCGAAAAGAAAAAGCTTGCCAAGAATCTGGCACGTAAGCGATACCGAAAAATGCGCTTCGATCGCTAAGACTCGATTTGTTGAGAAAAAAAGCCCCCGCATGTTGCCTGATGCGAGGGCTTTTTTGTTGAAAATATTACCAGCCAGTTGCCGGTTATCAAGCCGCCTATTTTACGAACAAAAGTTTTTTCGTTTGGCGAAAGTCGCCAGCCCGCAAGGTATAGAGAAATATGCCGCTGGCAACCTGTTCTCCCGAGTCCGTCAGACCGTTCCACGTTGCGGCGTATGACCCCGGTGCCAGCTTTTCCCTTACCAACGTGCGCACTTTTTGACCGAGCATGTTGAAGATCGTCAGCTCTACATCGGTGGGTTTGGCGATGTCATAACCGATCACCGTAGCCGGGTTAAATGGATTCGGAAAATTTTGAGATAATGAAAAGCTTTTGGGAAGGGTCGGTGAGAACGCAACATCTACGGAAGTCGCTATCAGGCCATTCCAAAGTTGTTGCGCGTTTGAAGCGTTCTTCTCGATCTGCGAAAGGCTTTCTCCGGCGACTACCGCAAAGCCGATTTCAACCGATTCACTGGCAGGGATGGTCACCGGACCGGTCGCGATAACCATCGCCACATCCGCGCTGTCAATATGGGTTGTTTGAATGCCACCGGAGATAGCCTGCCATTTTTCAGCATCAGAAAAACCGTCAAACAAGTTGAAATCTACGCCGGCATTGTCAATCGAACGATATGACAGATTATCGTTTGTCATGAGGGCGCATCCTACAAATGTGATACCGGCGTGGGCAAATCCTAATTTTTGAGCCGGACTGAAATCAATTGCATTATTGGCCTCATCTCCTGGCTGGACAGCAATGTCCCAATCGAAGAACAACCCGAAGTGGAAATTCTCAATATCGAGCGCATTCAAGTTTTGCACCGTAAAACGAAATACGATAAAGTCATCGTTGGGAGATGTGCTTTGTGCGAAGGTTTCCTGCTTGATTTGAATGCCCATCGGTGTGTTTGAGCGTGAATCGTCAAACGTCGCTTCACTTTCCTCATCTGTGATGGCGCCAGGCGCCCTTGTCGTAAAGTCGGCACTCTCGACTGGCGCAAAGTCATTGTCGTGATTCAGCATGCCGTTAGATACATTGGCGGGCGCGGCATTCGAAAGCACGGTGGGTCCTGTTCCGGTGATGATGGCCCCGCCGTACAGCAGGTTTGGACTGCCCTTGAAGGACAGACCCTGCCCGCCAGTTTGCTGGTTTGGGTCGGCAAATCCCACGCGCCCGATGTTGGTCACTGAAACCGCCATGTTGTTAATACCCAGGTCGCGGAAAGGGGGGTTGATGGTAAGAGTGAAGCGGTCGCTATCACTATACCCGGGGCTGCTGATGTTAACCCGGAAGTTGATTTTTTGTCCCGAAGGGGCCAGTGGATCCACGTCAAACAAAAAAGAAATCTCTTTTTCCTCAAGCGTGCCAAGGGAAGAGAGACCGGCAAACCCTTCCGTCAATGTGACGAACGGATTGGTTTCAATCAGGTCAAAATTGATGCTGGTAGCAGGCTCCAGATAGTTTATGATCCGCAGTGCCACCTCAACGTTTTCCCCGGCCTGGATAATCCCGTCGCCATTCTCATCAAATATTTCCATGTTGCTGATTCGCATCGAAGGCAGGTTTAGTGTCACCGCCCGTCTCGCATTCAGCAGGCCCTTGCCCATCAGGCCAGCAAAGGCACCGAGCGTGGCATCGATATTCAGGGCGGTGGTGCGAACCTGTTCGGCCGCCTGGATGCCTAGCCAGTCGGGGTGTTGAGTCCTGACCAAAGCCACGACGCCGGCGACCAGCGGTGCTGAAAAAGAGGTGCCACGGGTGCCACCGAACAATTCCCCAAACTGCCCGTTGTTGCGGGTGCTAAACATGCCTTCGCCTGGTGCTGAGATATCGACCGGGTTGCCAAAATTTGAAAAGAACGATTTCGAATTTGAGGCATTTGTTGAGGCAACGGACGTCACATGAGGGTAAGCCGCTGGGAAGTTGCCCCGCGCTGAGTTGTCATTGCCGGCCGAGGCCACGATGGCGACCCCCTGCTCATGGGCAAAATTGATGATATTGAGCTCAAATTGGGAGGGTGGGCCTGAGTTTCGGCCCCAGCTCAGATTGAGCACATCGGCGCCATTTTCAACCGCGTAGACAATGGCCTCATATCCGAATTTTATGGCCCCATCCTCTGTTGGGTCGACTGCGTTAATCGGCATCAGCGTTGCGTTCCAACTGGTGCCGGCGATGCCGTCAAAGTTGTCTGTAACGGCGCATGCCAACCCGGCTGTGATGGTGCCGTGTTCCGCGCTGCTGGGAGTTTGGCTGAGCCCGGATGGGTCGGGCGAATTGTTGGCAAAATTCCAGCCGTTGCGATCGTCTACCTTGCCATTGCTATCGTCATCCAGACCGTTGTTCGGGATTTCGTCCTGATTGATCCAAACGTTGGCAGCCAGGTCCGGGTGGTCGACATCGGTGCCGCCATCGATGATTGCCACGATGATATCGCCCGAGCTACCGCGCACCACATCCCAGGCGGCCAGCATTTCTATGTTGTCGAAATAATTCTGCTGATCAAGAAGCGCGTCGTTCGGGGTAAGAAAAAGCCGGTGTTTGTAAATAGGTTCAACGTATTCAACATCAGGATCTTGCGAAATAATTTCGATGGCCTCAGCGACCGACGTGTGGCGTCCCAGATTGGCATAGCAAATATAGTCAAGCTGCTGATTAGACCGGGCTTGTGAAAGGGGCTGAACATCTGTCAGGAATCTCTGAAGTAATTGCACGCCGGCTGCCCTGAGTCGTTCATCCGTGCCCGCATTTCCTGTGGCTGAAAAGGTGCTATTGGTCACCGAAAGGTGTTTAAATTTGACAACCACTCGATCAGGGTAAACATCCGAAGAACGCCATGGAACGGACTCAGCTGATTTCGGGTTCGTTGAGGCTGCAGCAGCAGGGTTTTGACTTAGGAAGAGAAGCGCGAGCGCGTAGAAGACCATTCGGTGCGTTTTCATAATGAGCATATTCTACCTATTTACAAAGTTTTTGGGAAATTCTTCCATGACGAGTTTGGAACACGTGTATGATTAAGGAAACGAAAAAAATGTCCAAAAGCAAGCAGGCAAGCACTTGCTGCATATGGCACGGGCAGCTTTCTTGTATCAATATTTCATATCCCCTTGCCACCTATTTGCTTGCTTGAGTGGAAATAGAAAAATGATAAATTAGATTCACACTCTGTTTGTTCTTGTTTTCATAATAAATCCAGGAGAGAAAATGAAGCCGGTCTTAGTTAGCGCGGACAAGGTAGAAAAAAGCATCGGAGCCAGGGTGATGGACAAACACGGTAACCGTGTGCGCATCGTTGCGAAGCCTGAGAATCATATCGTCATGTTGGGAAAGCAGCCGTTGCTCTACACAGAATCTCACGCCCGTCGGGTCTGGCGACTTGCCAAGATTCCGGAAGGCATGATCGACGCCTGCATCGCCTGTATCAAGACACTCGCCGCGGACGCCGACCACGCCAAAGAAGCCGGAAGCGAACTTGAGATTGTGCAAATGAACGGTAAACCCGCCGCACAGTGCGGGCTCGCGGAAGCATTTCTTCGCAACGGCTTTGTGACATCGGGAGACAAGCTCGTGCTCACGCATTGAGAGCATGAAGCAGGGGTCTACTGCAGTAATAGCATGCGTTTCGTTATTGTCGCGAAGCGCGTGCGCAACTGATACAAATACAATCCGGACGGCAAATTGCGTCCGTGCGCATCCGTGCCGGTCCACGAGACCTGATGTTTGCCTGCCTCCAGCATTGCATCCAGCAGAACCGTGACCGGCTGGCCGAGCAAATTGAACACGGTAAGTTTGGCCTGTGCGGACCGTGTCAGAACAAAAACGATAGCGGTCGAGGGATTAAACGGATTGGGATAATTCTGTAGCAGCTCAATTCCGCTGGGCAGAACAGGCCTGCCCGGTTTCTCCCTGACCGATGTGACAATTTCCAGATTCTCGAATAGAAGCAGGCCGCCACCGGCTGTTCCACTCATGAAGTCCAGATCTCGGTCACCATCCCAGTCGGCAAACAGAGGGGCCGAACGATCGCGCAAAACCAAGTTGGGTCCGATCTCCTCTGCGAGAACAGCATTGGAGTCGGATCCCGTATTGCGATAAAACTGAATGCCGCCTTCGTCTCTACCCAGAAACAAATCGACGTCACCGTCATCGTCGATGTCGATGAATTGCGGGTGACTGTACGTGCCAACATCGATGCCTTGCCATTGTTCATCTATGAAGACAAAGGCCGGCGACTGCGGCGTTCCGCGATTCTCATAAAAATTTATCGTGCCTGAAAATTCTCCCATGAAAAGGTCAGAATCTCCGTCCGAATCGATGTCTGCAAAGGCAGGCGCGCAATTGTTGCCCACATCGATGATCGAATCTTTGCCTGCGATCGTCGCCCTGACATTCGGCTGCACGGGGCCGAACGTGACAGGCGGGCCGCCGTCCATATTTTACGCAAAGTGGAGTTTGCCATTCAGGTCCCCTATGAAGAGGTCCTGATCGCCATCGGCGTCAATGTCGACGAAAACGGGTGCATAGCAAAAACCAACGCTGAGATTCAAGAAGTCGTCATTCATTAATGTAAGAATCGGTTGCGAGGCAGTGCCCGTGTTTTCAAAATAGGTGAGGTTTGCCCGGTTGCGATCAAAGGGCGCAATTTCGTTGCCAAACAGCAAATCGAGATCCCCGTCGCGGTCCAGGTCTGTCGCGGTTGGAATGCTGTTCTTGCCCACGTCCAGGTTTGAGATAAACTGCTTACCCTGCAGTTGGAAATCGGCCTGTGTGGCGGAACCGTCATTGCGATAGAAATAGAAGTTTTCGATCAGGTGTTCATTGGCGGAAAAGGCCCCACCCAGGACCCCGACAAAGAAATCTGCGTCGCCATCGCTATCGATATCAGCAAATCTGGGCGCGTTGAAACCACTCGAAAGAAGCGGGTTCGCTGCCGGGAAATTGCGCGTCGTGATCGCGATAGCCGGATCGCTGCAGGTGCCCGAATTTTGCAGGAAAACGATGCTTCGTTCGAAAACGTCTCCCCAGAAAATGTCCGGGTCCGAATCGTTGTCAATATCGAAGAGAGTCAGTGCGTTCGAACCGTGGCGGGTCGCCGAGAGCGCTGGGTCGATCCCCTGTCCGGGACTTTCCCCGATAATTGAAATTCCTTGAAACTGATTTGTCACGAATTCGAATTGAGGCAGTGCGTCTTGTCCTGAGCCGATGTTGCGATAAAATGTAATCGTTCCAGCGGCCGCGCGGCCGATAAACAGGTCGAAGTCGCCGTCGCAGTCGATGTCTGCCAGGCCTGGCAAACTGCCGGCATCGAAAAAAATTATCATACCTGTGCTGTCGACCAGCTCTGTCACCACTTCATCGAACAAAGGTGTCGTCGCCGATCCTGTATTTCTGTAGTAACGAATGCGCGCAAACCCGCTTTCAGCAAACAGATCATAATCGCCGTCATGGTCAAAATCGATGAATTGGTACCAGTCGCCCACGTCAAGGCTGAGATAGTTGTCAGTCACCCAGGTAAAATCGGGCTCGTTAGGAGTGCCGTCATTCCTGAAGAAAATCAGGCGGCCGGTTCGGTCCGCTGATTTGTTCTCCTCCTGGACAAACAGGTCGGGGTCGCCATCCGCGTCGATGTCTATGAACTGTGGCCGGGGCGCGTTAAGACCACCCAGGAATGGAAATTCCAGGACGCTTTGGGCGGCGCCGCGAACCTGGAAAAGATCGATACGCCGTTCAAAGTTGAACTGGCCGGAAGCGACCTCTGTTTGCAGAAGAATGAAGAAGACGCTGAGAGTCAGGAAGAGGCTGTAGGTACGGGTCATTTTCAAATAGGCGGTCGCGTATTTTGGGGGTGAAGTGTTTGCTCAGCTATTCACCATGAAATCGTGGCAGCAAATTGCTATAGTCCAGTGTAATGGGCAGGATTACGGTTGGCTCACTGCCATCCCGGAACCAAAGTTCTCTACCTCGACAATCTTGTCGATCGCATTCGTTTGGGTGTTAATGACCACCACGGTGCCGATGCTGGCGTTGTCGCCGAAATCGAAGCGAGGTTTGTAGGCACCAAGGATGTTGCGGCTTGAGACGTAGACAAAATCTCCGTCCCGGCTGACGGCGATGCCATGCGGCTGCGATACCCCGTCCCGGCCTGTGCCATCTCCGATGACGGTGACATTACCGGTCGCTACATCGATGGCGGAAATAGTGTTGGCACCATTGTTTGGCACATAGACCGTGCTGCCGTCCGGCGTAAAGGCGATGTGCCAGGGAGCGGCATTCACCGGCACCGTCCGCGTGATGGTACGGTTGTCCGGGTCGCTCACATCTATGAAGAAAACCTCGCCCGAAAGTTGCGCGGATACGGCTAACGTTGTGTTGTCCGGTGAAACCGCTAGTTGGATCGGTCCACGCGCCGGCCCGAGATCGACAAATGGCTCGTCGGCTTCATTAGTCACCGGGTTGATGGGAACGACAAGATTGCCGGTCAGACTGCACGTATAAACGAAGCTGCCGTCCCCGGCCGTGGTCATCGCATGCGGTGTTGGCCGTACCACGATGTCATCACGCGTGGTCATGCTGGCACGGTCAACGACGCCGACCAGGGGTTGGTCTCCACCGGGTGCGGTGGGAAAACGTGAGACGTAGAGCAGGTCGTTGGTGGGGTGCGCCGCCAGCAGCGCCGGAATGCTCACGTCAGCGGACCCGATGAACTCGTTGGCACGGTTGAATTTCAGCACTTTGTTTTCATTGATTAAGCTGACATACCAGGCGGAGCCGTCCGGTTCGACGGCGACAAAGTGGGGTTGCGAGGAGAGTGAAAAGCCCATGTTCAGATCGAGCAGATTCACCGTTCGAATCACCACTTTCGCATCCGTGTCAATGACCGAGATTTGGGCGGCCGCCTGGTCACAAACATAGAGAAGGTTTGGGGAATTATCGAAGGGCACGTTACCAGCATCGTTTTGGGCGCCATCACGGATCCAGCGAATCAGAAGATCAAGTTTGTCCTGTGCCAACCCGTTGTTGTTTAGCAGCTTGGTGGTCAACTCGACCAACAGGCTGTTGTCAGGGTCGAAGGGGATCACCGCTTCACCCCTTTCCCACCCGAGCATCAAATCTTCCCAGGAGGTCAGCCTCAACCCCTCCGGGAAAACATCGGCTTGCCGAAGAATATCCCCGTATTCGTTGAGGATAGGCAAAATGTCGCGCGAAAATTTCAGGTTATCCGGGTCCACCGGATTGTCATCGTCGCAGTGCGAGGCCAACAGGAGGATGAAAAAGATCGTGATTAATCTGGTGGCCTTCTTTACTCTGGATTTCATTTATTTCCTCGTCATAAGAGTCCTTTGAAGCAGCCCGGAAGGCAAGCGCTGTGCGCCGGTCGCCGCAATATCACCTGATCGACTCACATTTCTCACTTGGTTTCCTCCTTCTAAGGAAGCCGGTTTGCGTGTGTTATTCCCCTCCAAACGCGCAAGGCGCGCGGAGGGGCAGGTTCAAATCGCGTTTTCATCCTGAGCCGGGTCGAAGGGCAGCGTTTTGAACCGGGGTGGGTACGCATGCGGCCACTGGCCACCCACCCCTGATT